>JRYJ01003234.1_pt1 | contig 35006 bp, 31 predicted proteins | sample 235371 | NCBI WGS metagenome assembly JRYJ01 (sample SAMN03074219, study PRJNA261477) | activated sludge metagenome | biome: Wastewater Treatment Plant; feature: Wastewater; material: Activated sludge; isolation source: activated biomass of a wastewater treatment plant treating hydrocarbon... ... | reverse complement strand
CGCCCGCATGGACGCCGAACCGCCCGAGGGGCTGGGCAAGCAGATCGGCACCTTCGTGGAAAAGAACGGCACGCCGGAGTTCGTGCCCGCCGAAGGGGAAGCCCGGGCCGGCGGCTGATGGGCGGCCCTCCGGTCGGCCTCGATTCGCCCCTGCTGGCCCACCTGCGCCCCTGGCTGGATCGCCTGCCGCCCCGGCCGGATGCCGGCGCCGTGGCCGCCCTGGCCGCCACCCTGGATTTGCGTACCGCCGGCGGCCGTCTCCTGCGCTTCGTGCCGCCGGCCGCAGATGGCCTGGCCTACGAATGCCGGGTCTGGGAGCGGGGCGAGGTGGAAACACGCCCCGACAACTGGCACGACTTCTTCAACGCCCTCGTCTGGTTCGCCTTCCCCCGGGCCAAGGCGGCCCTCAATGCGCGCCACCTGCGGGAAATGGCGCTATCCGCCAGCGGGCGCGGCGCAGGCCGGGACGCCATGACCCACTTCGACGAGTGCGGCCTGGTGGTGGCCGGCGACGATCCGTCGCTTTTCGAGCTGCTGCGGGGCTTCCGCTGGAAGGAGTTGTTCTGGGAACGGCGGGCGGACTTGGCGCGGCACCTGCGCTTCTTCGTCTTCGGCCACGCCACCTGCGAGCAATTGCTGGCGCCCTTCCGGGGCCTGACGGCCAAGGCGGTGCTCTACCCGGTGGCGACGGAGTGGCTGGCGCTCCCCGCCGCCGCCCAACTGGCCGACCTCGATGCCCGCCTGGCGGCCGATGTCGACGCCGGCCGGCTGGCCGCCCCTCGCGAGCTGCAGCCGGTGCCCCTCCTTGGCATCCCCGGCGTGGTGGCGGAAAACGCCTGCCCCGACTACTACGACGATAGCTGGCAGTTCCGGCCCGGCCGCCGGCTCAGCCCAGCTTGCGGCTGACGGTGACGGTTTCCTTGTCCGCCGACGGCGCCACGGTGAAGCCGAGGGCCGCCATCAGGGCCAGCATCGGCCGGTTGTCTTGGATCACCTCTCCGGCCAGGCTGCGCAACCCCCGCTGGCGGGCCGTTTCCATGAGGCATTCCATGAGGTGCGACCCCAGCCCCTGGCCGGCCACGGCGTCGGCCACCACCACCCCGAATTCGCCGGTGGTGCCGTCGGCCAGCACCGTGTAGCCCGCCTCGCCAAGGATGGGGTCGCCCTCGTCGGCGGTGGCCACCAGCACCATCTCCCGGTCGTAGTCGATCTGGGTGTGGCGCGCCAGTTCGAGGGCGGGCAATTCCCGCAGGCTGCCGAAGAAGCGGTAGTAGCGCGCCTTTTCGCCGAGGCCGCGGACGAATTCCTGGAAGGCGGCGGCGTCCTCCGGGCGCACCGGGCGGATGCGGAAATTACCGCCGGCCCGCCCCGGCACCCGCTTTTCCAGTCCCAGCGGATAGGGCGACACGGCCATATGCTCGTAGCGCCCCGGGGCGCCGCTCCAGGGCTCGACGGCGATGGTGAAGGCCGCGGCGGGCAGGCCGTCGGCCAGGCGCAGGCGCAGGTCGAGGGCGGTGATCCAGGGCAGTTCGCAGGCCATCTCGGCGACCCGCTGCAGGAGTTCCCGCAGGTGCCGGCGCGCCTCGCCGGGGTCGGCCAGGGGGGCGAGCAGCGCCCCGATGCGCCGGTCGGCGAGCAGGTCGCCGGCCAGCCGCTCGTTGAGGGGCGGCAGCGCGGCGTCGCACAGGGGTTCGCCCCGGGGGCCGCCGTCGTACAGGCCGAGCACCGGGCCCCAGGCCGGATCCCGGTCGAGGCGCAGCAGCAGGTCGCCGGCGGCGGTGCCGCCGCCGGCCTTGGCGAGGTGAAGATGGAAGGCGGTGGCCACCTTGGCCGCCTCCACCTCGGACAACACCCGGCGGCCCGCCTGCAGGGCGAAGTCGATGACCACGCGGGCCTCGGCCACCGCCGGCNNGCCCAGGAGGCAGACGAGGACGGGCTTGTTCCCCTCGGCGCGGATTTCCTTCTCCCGCCGGGCGATGGCTGCCGCATCGGCAAGGCCCGAGGGCGAGACGATGACCACCGCGCCATCCACGCCGGGATCGGCCAGGGCCGCCGCCAGGGCGATGGCGAAGCGCTCGCTGTCGGCATCCAGCAGCAGGTCGATGGGGTTCGCCGCCGACCAGGAGAGGGGCAGGCGCATGGCCAGGTGGGCGCGGGTGGCGGGGGTGAAGCCGGCGAGCTGGACGCCGTGGGCCTCGGCGGCGTCTGCCGCCATGACGGCCGGGCCGCCGCCGTTGGAAATGATGGCCAGGCGGTGGCCGGCGGGCTTTCTCGGACTGGAAAGGGCGCGGGCGGCGGTGAACAGGTCGCCGATGGAAGCCACCCGCAGGGCCCCCGCCCGGCGCAGGGCGGCATCGAACGTCTCGTCCCGGCCGCCTTTGGCCAGGACATGCCGTTCCGCCAGGGCGGCAGCGGCCCCCCGCCCGGCCTTGACCACCACCACCGGCTTGCTGCGGGCGGCGGCGCGCAGGGCGCTCATGAAAGGGCGGCTGGCCCGCACGCCTTCCAGGTAGAGGAGGATGCTCTCGGTCTCGGGGTCACCGGCGAGGAAGTCGAGGATTTCCGGCAGGTCGATGTCGCCGCCGTGGCCGGGGCCGAACACCGCCGACAGGGCGAAATCGTTGTTGAAGGCCCAGTCCAGCACGCTGACGCAGACGCTGCTCGACTGGGAGACGAAGGCCAGGTTGCCGGCCGGGAGGCGCCGGTAGAAAAGGGTGGCGTTGAGTCCCAGGGAAGGGCGGATGAAGCCCAGGGCCCGCGGCCCCATGAGGCGCACCCCCAGGCGGCGGGCGGTGGCCGCCAGGTCGGCCTCGACGCAGGCACCGATCTCGCCGGCCTCGGCGAAGCCGGTGGAATGGATGACGGCGAAGCGGATGTGCTTCCTGCCGCACTGTTCGACGATGCCACGCACGGCATGAGCCGGCGCCACCACCAGGGCCAGGTCGATGCGGGCGTCGATGGCGGCGATGTCCGGATGGCAGGGATGCCCCAGGATTTCCCGGTGGCGCGGGTTGATCAGATGCACCTGGCCGGCGAAGCCGCCTTCCAGGAGGTTGCGGGTGAGCACGCCGCCCAGGGTCGCCGGGTCGGGGCTGGCCCCGAAGACGGCGATGGCGGTGGGCGAGACGAAGCCGGCGAGGGGGGCGCGGATCACGGCCGGGGTACGGTCAGGAGCCGGTGGCGGGGGCGGGCACCTCGAGCAGGGTCTCGATGGCGCCGTTGATCCTGCCCTTCATGTCGTGGAGGGGCGAAGCCATGAAGTGCAGGTGTTTGCCGCCCTCGCCGAAACCGGGGAAGAAATCCTCGGCTTCGTAGGCGCCGGGCACCAGGGAAGAGGGCCTGGCCTTGCCGCCGTAATGGCCGGCGATGGTTGCCGCGTCGGCACCCTGGGCCACCATCTCGGCCAGCACCACCCGGCGGGTGTCGTACTGGTAGAAGGCGCGCCAGGCGTCCTGGTGGCCGATGACCTCGTGGCCAGCCACCCCGGTCAGGGCCTCGCAGGCCTTGTTCCAGTGCACCACGCGGCATTCGTGGTCGACCACGAAGGTGGGCACCGGGCTGCCGGCGACGATCTCGGCCAGGCGACGCTCGCTTTCCCGGCGGGCGGCTTCGGATTCCTTGCGGTCGGTGATGTCCTGCAGGGTCTCGACGCAGCCGATGAGCCGGCCCTCGGCGTCCCGCAGCGGGGCGGCGCTGAAGGACAGCCAGCGTCCCTTCTCGCCCAGGGCGGGGAAGAAATCCTCGGCCTCGAAGGCGCCGGGAACCAGGGAGGATTCCCGGTACTTGCCCGGGTAGAACTTTTCCAGGAGCCCCGTGGCGCAGCCGTCGAGGACGATGTCGGCCATCACCGGCCGGTGGGCCCGGTAGAAGGCACGCCACTGGTGGTGGGTGCCGATGACTTCCCGGGCGGGGATGCCGGTCAGCCGGGCCAGCGCCTGGTTCCAGTGGACCACCTTGTGGCCGGCGTCGATGACGAAGGCGGGAATGGGACTGCCGTCGAGAATCAGGGATGCGTCCAATGTTGTCATGTTGTCTCCTCCTTGCAGCAGACTATAGCAGGCTCGCAACCGCCGGGGGAGGGCCGGGGCGGGGGTATAATGGAAGCGGAAAGTCGGCCAGGCAATCGCCGGGCGTCCGGGGGCAACTCCGGCGCCGGGAGGAAAGTCCGGGCTCCACAGGGCAGGATGCCAGCTAACGGCTGGGCGCTATAAGCCGCAAGGCGAAGGCGACGGAAAGTGGAACAGAGAGTAGACCGCCTAAGCTGGGGGCAACCCCGGCCGGCAAGGGTGAAACGGTGGTCCCGCGCAGGCGGGAACGGCGGGGTGAAAGCCCCGTCGGGGTAAGAGCCCACCGCGTCGGCGGCAACGTTCGGCGGCACGCTAAACCCCATCCGGAGCAAGGCCAAATAGGGAAGCATGGGCGTGGCCCGCGCTGCTTCCGGGTAGGCTGCTTGAGCCTGCCAGCGATGGCAGGCCTAGAGGAATGGTTGCCACGGCGCCGCAAGGCGCCGCAACAGAACCCGGCTTATCGGCCGGCTTTCCATTTTTACCGTTCGTTGACGATTTCACGCCGCCCGGCGCGGCCTGCTGGCGAAATTCGCCAAACGGTGTAGAGTAACGAAAAGCGTTATGCATCAAGGAGATCGCCATGGCCATCGATTCCGTCACCGGCAGCGTCAGCGCCAACAGCTTCGTCAACAGCCAGCAGACCGCGGAAACCCAGCGCAACCAGCAGGCCCAGCGCGCCGAACAGCAGGAGCCCAAGCCCCAGGAGCGTGTCGAGAAGCAGGAAGAACCGCCCAAGCCCGTGGTCAACGCCCAGGGCCAGACCACCGGGACACTCATCAACGTCACCGCCTGACCGGAAAGCGGAGCGGCCATGGCAGCAGCAGGCGTTTCCAGCGCCTTCGGGAGCGGCAGCGCAGCCTTCAGCCAGTTGCAGACCCTGCAGGCCCAGCGGGCGGCGGATCAGGCCGAGGAAACGGCCCGGGTCCTGCGCCAGCGTTCCGACCAGGCCCAGCGGGAGGCTGATGCCGCCCAGCAAAATGCCCGTTCCCTTAAGGTCCGCTCCGATCAGGCCGATTCCAATGCCGATGCGGCGCGGCGGGGGCTCGCCGGCCTCGAGGCGAATGGGGAGTTGCGCGGCCGCCTCGACACCATCTACGATCGCGTCACCGTGGCCAAGGCCGCCGCCAGCGGCGAAACGGGGGCCGCTCCCGTGGCAGTGGTGACCACCGTGCCCACTGCCACCACCACCGGCACCGTCGTCGATACCACCGCCTGACGCCTGGCGACACCGCCGCCGGCATGCCGAAACCCTGGTTCCTCTACCTCATCGAGTGCGTCGACGGCAGCATCTACACCGGCATCGCCGTGGACGTGGCGGCGCGCTACGCCGCCCACGCCAGCGGCAAGGGCGCCCGCTATACGCGGTCCCACAAGCCGCTGCGGCTTCTTGCCCAGGCCGCCTACCCCGATCGGTCGGCCGCGTCCCGGGCGGAATACGAGGTCAAGCGCCTGAGCGCCGCCGGCAAGCGGGCCCTGGCGGCACGGCTGGCGGCCGGATAAAAAACGGGGCCCGCAGGCCCCGAAAAGGGTCGAGACGACGCGGGATGTTCTCCCGATGCCTCTTCCGCAGAGTGGTTCAGTGCGCCGTCGCGGCGGCGGCCCCCAGCCCGGTCTGGGCGCGGATGTATTGTTCCTCGTAGGCGGCCGCTTCCCGGTCGGCCCGGGCGCTGCGGTCGGTGACCGAGGCCAGCCAGGTGACCAGGAAAGCCGCAGTCATGGAAATGATGGCCGGGTGGTCGTAGGGGAAGATCGGCTGCGGGTTGCCCAGGACCTTGACCCATACCGCCGGTGACAGGATCACCAGGCCGACCGCCGAGACCAGGCCGGCGATGCCGCCCCAGAGGGCGCCGCGGGTGGTGAGCCCTTTCCAGTACATGGAAAGGATGAGCACGGGGAAATTCACCGAGGCCGCCACGCCGAAGGTCAGCGCCACCAGGAAGGCGACGTTCTGGTCCTTGAAGAGGATGCCGAGGACGATGGCGATGATGCCGATGGCCACCGAGGCGGCCTTGGTCACCTTCATCTCCTGGGGGCCGCTGGCGGTGCCCTTCATGATTACCCGGGCGTAGAGGTCGTGGGAGATGGCGGAGGCGCCGGCCAGGGCGAGGCCGGAGACGACGGCCAGGATGGTGGCGAAGGCCACGGCGGAGAGGAAGCCGAGGAAGACGTCGCCGCCCACGGCCTTGGCCAGGTGCATGACCGGCATGTTGCCGCCGCCGATGAGCTTGCCGCCCACCTGCCCGCCTTCGAAGAACCGCGGGTCGGTGCCGACGATGGTGATGGCGGCGATGCCCAGCACCATCACCACCAGGAAGAAGAAGCCGATGAAGCCGGTGGCGTAGAACACCGACTTGCGGGCCTCCTTGGCGTTGGGCACGGTGAAGAAGCGCATCATGATATGGGGCAGGCCGGCGGTGCCGAAGAGGAGTCCGAGCGAGAGCGAGACGGCGGAGACCGGGTCGGCCATGAGGGAGCCCGGCGCCATGATCTTGGCGCCCGCCTTGTGGGCCGCCACCGCCTTGGCGAACAGGGTCTCGAAGGAAAAGCCGAACTGGCTGAAGGCCATGAGCATGAGCAGGGTGCCGCCGCCGAGCAGGAGGCAGGCCTTGATGATCTGCACCCAGGTGGTGGCGACCATGCCGCCGAAGGTGACGTAGACCATCATCAGGATGCCGACGCAGACCACCGCATAGTTGTAATCCAGGCCGAAGAGGAGCTGGATCAACTGGCCGGCCCCCACCATCTGGACGATGAGGTAGAAGCAGACCACGGTGAGGGAGCCGAAGGCGGCGAAGGTGCGGATGCGGCTCTGGTCCAGGCGGTAGGAGGCGATGTCGGCGAAGGTGAACTTGCCCAGGTTGCGCAGGCGCTCGGCCATGAGGAAGAGGATGATGGGCCAGCCGACGAAGAAGCTGATGGTGTAGATGAAGCCGTCGAAGCCCTTGGCGAACATCAGGCTGGAGAGGCCCAGGAGGGTGGCGGCGGACATGTAGTCGCCGGCGATGGCCAGGCCGTTCTGGAAGCCGGTAATGCCGCCGCCGGCGGTGTAGAAGTCGGCGGTGGACTTGGTGCGGGCGGAGGCCCAGTAGGTGATGCCCAGGGTCGCCGCCACGAAGACCAGGAACATGGCGATGGCGCTGAGATTGACGGGCTGCCGTTGGACGGCCTCCATGGCTCCGGGGGCGGCGCCGGCGGCGCCGGCAAGGAGGGCCAGGCCGGCGGCCGCGGCGTAGTGGCGCAGGGTGTTCATTGGCGGGACTCCTTCAGGATCTGCTCGTTGAGACGGTCGAACTCGCCGTTGGCGCGGCGGACATAGAGGCCGGTCATCAGCCAGGAGCCGACGATGAGAGCGGCGCCCAGGGGCCAGCCGACGGTGACGATGCTGCCGTCGCTGACGGGCTGGCCGAGCAGCGTGGGATGGAAGGCGGTGATCATCATGAAGGCGTAGTACGGGACCAGGACGATCAGGGACAGCAGGATGGCGAAGCGGGTGCGCTTGCCGACCAGTTCGGCGAACCTGGGGTTCTGCCGGATGCGGTCATGGACGGTGGTTTGGGACATGGCTCCCCCTCTGGAGATGAAAGTGGATGGAACGGTGGCGATGGCTGTTCTCCCCGCTCGCTTTTCTTGGCTACATGTTCGGGTAGTTGGGCCCGCCGCCGCCTTCGGGGACGGTCCACACGATGTTCTGGGCCGGATCCTTGATGTCGCAGGTCTTGCAGTGCAGGCAGTTCTGGCCGTTGATCTGCAGGCGCGGGGCGCCCTCGTCCTCGCCGACGATTTCGTAGACGCCGGCCGGGCAATAGCGGGTTTCCGGGGCGCCGTACTTGGCGTAGTTGAGGGCGATGGGCAGGCTCTCGTCCTTGAGGCGCAGGTGGCAGCGCTGGTTTTCCTCGTGGTTGGTGGCCGAGAGGAAGACCGAGGAGAGGCGGTCGAAGGTCAGCACGCCGTCGGGCTTGGGGTAGGCGATCCTGGGGTGGGATTCCTTGTCGCCCAGTTGGGCATGGTCTTCGTGGTGGCGCAGGGTCCACGGGGCCTTGCCGCGGAAGAGGTAGGTGTCGACGGCGCCGTAGGCCAGGGCCCCCCACAGGCCCCATTTGAAGGCGGGACGGACGTTGCGCACCCGGTACAGTTCGTCCCACAGCCAGCTTTCCTTGACGGCGGCGCTGTAGGCGGTGGCTTCGGCGGCGGCGTCCGGGCTCCCGAGGTGGGCGAAGACCGCCTCGGCGGCCAGCAGGCCTGATTTCATGGCCATGTGGGTGCCCTTGATCTTGGGCACGTTGAGGAAGCCGGCGGTATCCCCCACCAGCAGGCCGCCGGGGAAGGTGAGGCGGGGCACCGACTGGTAGCCGCCTTCCGACAGCGCCCGGGCGCCGTACGCAATGCGCCGCCCGCCCTCGAGGTGGCCGCGGATGGCCGGGTGGGTCTTGAAGCGCTGGAATTCCTCGTAGGGGGACAGCCAGGGGTTCTTGTAATCGAGCCCGACGACGAAACCGACGGCGACCAGATTCTGCTCCAGGTGGTAGAGGAAGGCGCCGCCATAGGTGTCGGCCGCCAGGGGCCAGCCGACGCTATGGACGATGAGGCCGGGCTGGTGCCGGGCGGGGTCGATCTCCCACAGTTCCTTGATGCCGAGGCCGTAGGTCTGGGGGTCGGCCCCGTCCCGCAGGTCGAACCGGGAGCTCAGCTCCTTGGTCAGGGAGCCACGGCAGCCCTCGGCGAAGATGGTCTGGCGGGCATGCAACTCCATGCCGGGCTGGTAGTTGGGGCCCGGCTGGCCGTCCTTGCCCAGTCCCAGGTCGCCGGTAGCGATGCCCTTGACCGAGCCGTCCTCGTGGTAGAGCACCTCGGCGGCGGCGAAACCGGGGTAGATCTCGACGCCGAGGGCCTCGGCCTGCTCGCCCAGCCAGCGGCAGAGGTTGCCCAGGCTGACGATGTAGTTGCCGTGGTTGGCCATCTGGGACGGCGTCGGCAGCTTGAAGGAGCCGCTCTCCGTGAGGAACAGCAGGCGGTCCTCGGTGGCCGGCGTGTTGAGGGGGGCGCCCCGTTCCTTCCAGTCGGGGAACAGCTCGGCCAGGGTCCGGGGTTCGATGACGGCGCCGGAGAGGATGTGGGCGCCGATTTCGGAGCCCTTCTCCAGCAGGCAGACCGAAAGCTCCCGGCCCGTCTCCGCCGCCAGCTGCTTGAGGCGAATCGCCGCGGTCAGCCCGGAGGGGCCGCCGCCGACGATCACCACGTCGTATTCCATTGCGTCGCGATCGGTTCGCATGGGTGCTTGCCTTAGAGGAGGTTTTCGTCGAGGTCCAGGGTCGCCGCGGCGCCGCCCGTGACTTCGGCGGCGTAGGCGGCGGCGAAGGGCAACTGGTGGGTGGCGAAGTACTCGGCGGTGGCCAGCTTGGCGGTGTAGTAGCCGTCGCCGCTGCCTTCTGCCAGGCGCCGGGCGGCGATGGCGGCCGATTTGGCCATCAGCCAGCCGCCGGCGACGATGCCGGTGAGCCTGAGGAAGGGCACGGAGCCGGCGTGCACCGCCTGGGGCGCGGTGCCGTAGCTGGCGAGAACCCAGTCGACGGCTTTCTGCAGGGCGGCGATGCCGCTGCGCAGGTGGGCGGCGATGTTGGCCAGCCGGGCATCGCCGGCGAAGGCCTCGGCGTCGGCCATCATTTCGGCGATCAGCGCCCGCATGGCGGCGCCGGGCACCTTGTCCCGGGCCAGCTTGCGGCCGACCAGGTCGTTGGCCTGGATGGCGGTGGTGCCTTCGTAGATGGTGGTGATGCGGGAATCGCGGTAGTACTGGCAGGCGCCGGTTTCCTCGATGAAGCCGACGCCGCCGAAGACCTGGAGGGCGGTGGAAGTCAGCTCGACCCCCTGCTCGGTGCTCCAGCCCTTGATCACCGGCGTCAGCAGGTCGATGCGGGCCTGGGCGGCGGCGTCGCCGGCGTGGGCCCGGTCGATCTGGGCGGCGCCGTAGTAGGCCAGGGTGCGCATGGCTTCGGTGCGGGCCTTGACGTCCATGAGGAGGCGCCGCACGTCGGGGTGGTGGAGGATCGGCTTTTTCTCGCCGGACCGGTCGCCGACGATGGCCCCTTGCACCCGCTCCCGGGCATACCACAGGGCGTGCTGGTAGGCGCGCTCGGCGATGCCGACGCCCTCCAGGCCGACGTTGACCCGGGCGTGGTTCATCATGGTGAACATGTAGCCGACGCCCTTGTTCTCCTCGCCGATCAGGTAGCCGACGGCGCCTTCGTTCTCGCCGTAGGACATGACGGCGGTGGGGCTGCCGTGGATGCCCATCTTGTGCTCGATGGAGGCGCAGACGAGATCGTTGCGCTCGCCCAGGGAGCCGTCGTCATTGACCAGGAACTTGGGCACCAGGAACAGCGAGATGCCCTTCAGTCCCGGCGGGGCGTCCGGCAGGCGGGCCAGCACCAGGTGGATGATGTTCTCGGCGCAGTCGTTCTCGCCCCAGGTGATGAAGATCTTGGTGCCGCTGACGCGGTAGGTGCCGTCATCCATCTTCCTGGCCTTGGTGCTGATGGCGGCGAGGTCGGAGCCGGCGTTGGGCTCGGTCAGGTTCATGGTGCCGGACCACACGCCTTCCACCATCTTCGGCAGGTACTTTTGCTTCAGTTCGTCGGAGGCGTGGTGGGCGATGGCCTCGATGGCGCCGCCGGTGAGCATGGGGCACAGCGCGAAGGCCATGTTGGCCGACTTCCACATTTCGTTGACCGCCATGGTCACCACCGCCGGCAGGCCCTGGCCGCCGAATTCCGGCGAGAAGGGCATGGCGTTCCAGCCGGTTTCGCAGAACAGCTGGTAGGCTTCCTTGAAGCCGGGGGCGGTGGTCACCACGCCGTCCTTGCAGACGGAGCCGGTGCTGTCGCCGGCGCGGTTGATGGGGTCCAGCACGCCGGTCGCGAACTTGGCCGCTTCGTCGAGGATGGATTCGACCAGGTCGACGGAGCATTCCTCATTGCCGGGCAGGGCGCAGATCTCTTCCAGGCCGGCGATTTCGTTGAGGATGAACTGCATGTCGCGCAGGGGGGCGAGGTAGGTGCTCATGGGGCTTTCCTTCTTGGAAGTGGGCGACGGGGTTCCGGCGGGCAGGCCTCCCGCGCCGCTCGTGGCGGCGCGGGCCCTGGTTTCGTGCCGGGGTGGGGCGCGGTTATTCGATGGCCAGGGCCGACCTGGCCTGCTGGCGGAGGACGTATTTCTGGATCTTGCCGGTGGAGGTCTTGGGCAGGGTGCCGAAGACCACCTGCTTGGGAGCCTTGAAGCGGGCCAGGTGGGCGCGGCAGTGGTCGATCATCTCGGCCTCGCTGACGGTGGCCCCATCCTTCAGTTCGACGAAGGCGGCCGGCACTTCGCCCCACTTGTCGTCGGGCTTGGCGACCACGGCGGCGGCGACCACCGCCGGGTGCCGGTAGAGCACGTCTTCCACCTCCAGGGAGGAGATGTTCTCGCCGCCGGAGATGATGATGTCCTTGGAGCGGTCCTTGATCTTGATGTAGCCGTCGGGGTGCACCACGGCCAGGTCGCCGGTGTGGAACCAGCCGCCGGCGAAGGCCTCCTCGGTGGCCTTGGGGTTCTTGAGGTAGCCCTTCATCACCAGATTGCCGCGGAACATGATCTCGCCCATGGTCTCGCCGTCCCAGGGTACCGGCTCCATGGACACCGGGTCGCGGACGGTGATCGCCTCCTGCATGTGGTAACGCACCCCCTGGCGGCCGTTGCGGGCGGCCCGCAGGTCGATGGGCAGCTTGTCCCATTCCGGGTGCTTGGCGCAGACCGAGGCCGGGCCGTAGGTTTCGGTGAGGCCGTAGACGTGGGTGATGTTGAAGCCGATCCGCTCGCAGCCCTCGATGATGGCGGCGGGCGGCGCGGCACCGGCGATGAGGCCATTGACCGGATGCTCGATGCCGGCCCGCAGCTCGGCCGGGGCATTGATCAGCATGCCGTAGACGATGGGAGCGCCGCACAGGTGGGTGACCCGGTGCTCGCGGATCAGCGGGAAGATGAGGCCGGCGTCCACCTTGCGCAGGCAGACGCTGGTGCCGGCGTTGGCGGCCAGGGTCCACGGGAAGCACCAGCCGTTGCAGTGGAACATGGGCAGGGTCCACAGGTAGACCGCGTGGGGTGGCATACCCCAGGAGATGATGTTGGATGCCGCGTTGAGGTAGGCGCCCCGGTGGTGGTAGACCACGCCCTTGGGGTTGCCGGTGGTGCCCGAGGTGTAGTTGAGCGCGATCGCGTCCCACTCGTCGGCGGGCAGGGACCAGGCGAAGTCGGGGTCGCCTTCGTTGAGGAAGGCCTCGTAGTCCTTCTCGCCCAGGGCCTCGCCGCCGGCGAAGTCGGGGTCGAGGCTGTCGATGACCAGGGGCCGTTGGCCGTCGAGGAGGGCCAGGGCGCCCTTGACGACGGGGGAGAACTCGGGGTCGGTGATCAGCACCCTGGCTTCGCCGTGGTCCAGCATGAAGGCGATGGCTTCGGCGTCGAGGCGGGTGTTGAGGGTGTTGAGCACGGCGCCGGTCATCGGCACGCCGAAGTGGCATTCGAACATGGCCGCCGTGTTGGGCAGCATGACGGCCACCGTGTCGCCCTTGCCGATGCCGCGGTTCCGGAGCGCCGAGGCGAGGCGGCGGCAGCGGTCGTAGCTTTCCTGCCAGGTGTAGTGCCGGGAGCCCTGGATGACCGAAACGCGCTTCGGGTAGACGAAGGCGGAGCGCTCCAGGAAGCTCAGGGGGGACAGGGGGGCGTAATTGGCCGCATTGCGGTCCAGGCCGGCCGCATAGGCATTGCTCGTCTGCACGGGGGTCTCCTCACAGTATTCGCCGCCGTTGCGGGGCGAAGTCATCGACGAATGGGGCTGTTCCCTGTTGATGCTTTTTTGTTTGTGCGGAGAATGGCAAAGGACTCTTGCGCAACTGTGGATGAAATGTAACGAATGGTTACAGGCGTTTTCCTCCATAAATCAGTAACCTAGAATCTGCCGATGCCAGACGCCTCCCTTCAAGACGAACGCCAGCGTTTCGAAATGCTGCAGGCCGGCCTCGACCTGCTCGACCAGGGCATTACCGTTTTCGACGCCGACCTGCGCCTGGTGGCCTGGAACGAACCCTTCCTGCGCCTCCTGGATTTTCCGCGGGAGATGGCCTACGTGGGGGCGCCTTTCGCCAGCTTCATCCGCTACAACGCCGAGCGCGGGGAGTATGGCCCCGGCGACCCGGAAGCCCTGGTGGCGGAACGGGTGGCGGCCGCCGCCGGCTTCGCCGGCCACGTCACCGAGCGGCGGCGCCCCAACGGCCAGGTCATCCTGCTGCGGGGGGAGCCCCTGCCCCACAAGGGCTTCGTGACCCTCTACACGGACGTCACCGAGCAGCGGTATATCGAGCACCTGACCGAGCATCAGGCCCTGCAACTGGACGAGCGGGTGCGCCGGCGCACCGCCCAGCTCGAAAACGCCAACGCCAACCTGCGCCGGGCGGGGGAGGAAAAGGAGCGCATCGCCGCCGCCCTGCGCCGCAGCGAAGAACGCCTGCGCCTGATCAACGACACCATCCCCATCCTCATCGGCTACGTGGACCGGGACGAGGTCTACCAATACGCCAACAAGGGCTACTCGGACTGGTTCGGCCATCCCGAGGGAGCGGTCACCGGCCGGGCCGTCGTCGACGTGATCGGCGCCGACGTCTACGAGCAGGTCCGCCCCTACGTGCGGGAGGCCCTGGCCGGCCGGCAGGTAACCTACGAATACCGGATGGAGCGCCGGGGGCGGACCTACCACGCGCGCAGTACGCTGGTGCCGGAACGGGGAGCGGATGGCGCGACCCTGGGCTTCTTCGTCTTTTCCTACGACATCACCGAGGAAAAACGCATGCAGGCCGCCCTGGTCCAGGCCCAGAAGATGGAAGCCATCGGCCAGCTCACCGGCGGCCTGGCCCACGACTTCAACAACCTCCTCACCGTCGTCATCGGCAACCTGGCGGCCCTGCAGGACCACCGCGCCGACGACCCGGTGGTGAACGAGTTCGTCGAGCCGGCCTTGCAGTCGGCGCGGCGCGGCGTGCAGTTGATCCGGCGGCTGCTCACCTTCTCCCGCCAGCAACCCCTGGAGCCGGTGCCGGTGGAGGTGGGCCGCCTCATGGCCGGCACCGCCAAGCTGGTGCGGCGTTCCCTGCCCGAATCCATCACCGTGTCCACGGATCTGGCGGCGGCGGCCATCCATGCCCTGGTAGACCCGGGGCAACTGGAAAGCGCACTGCTGAACTTCGCCCTCAACGCCCGGGACGCCATGCCCGATGGCGGGCGCCTCCACCTGGCGGCGCGGCCGGCGGACCTGGGGGAGGAGGCGGCCGCCTTCGACGTGCCGCCGGGGGCCTACGTCATGATCGAGGTGGCCGACAACGGCAGCGGCATGGACGCCGAGACCGTCGCCCACATCTTCGAGCCCTTCTTCACCACCAAGCGCTTCGGCCTGGGCAGCGGCCTCGGGCTGGCCATGGTCTATGGCTTCGTCCAGCAGTCCGGGGGCGGCATCAGTGTCCATAGCGAGCCGGGTCAGGGGACGACGGTGCTCATGGTTCTGCCGCGGGTATTCCCCGGGGCCGGCGCGGAACCGGCCGACGCCGAACAGGCGCTGCCGGCGGCCACCGGCGAACTGGTCCTGCTCGTCGAGGACGAGCCCAGCGTCCGCCGGGTGGTGCGCCAGCAACTCATGGACCTCGGCTATCCGGTCATCGAGGCGGAAGACGGCGCCCAGGCCCTGCAGATGATCGAACAGGTTCCGGACATCGCCATCGTCGTCAGCGACGTCATCATGCCCGGGGGCATCAACGGGCGGCAGCTCGCCGCCCGCGCCCTGGAGCGCAATCCGGCCATGCGCGTCCTGCTCATGAGCGGCTATGCCGACATGCCCGGGGCGGATGGCCCGGCCTTGCCCATCCTGACCAAGCCGTTCGTGCGACAGGATCTGGCGCGGGCGCTGCAACAGGCGGGAAGGGAAGGCGGATGAAAAAGGAAACGGCCGGGGAGGCCCAGAAACTGATCGTCGTCGTCGAGGACGACCCCGACGTGGCGGGGATCATCGAACACGTGCTCGAAGACTTCGCCTTTCGCACCGTCTGGTGCCGCAGCGCCGGCGATCTCCTGCGCCGCCTGCGCACCCTGGCCCCCGACCTCTGCATCATCGACCTGGGGTTGCCCGACATGGATGGCATCGAAGTCATGCAGCGGGTTCGGGCCGCCTCGTCTTGCGGCATCGTCATCCTCACCGGGCGTGCCCACGTCAGCGACCGGGTCATGGGCCTGGAACTGGGCGCCGACGACTACATCCTCAAGCCTTTCGAGCCGCGGGAGCTGGTGGCCCGGGTGCGCAGCATCCTGCGCCGCCGGGAGGCCGCGGCCGGCAACGAGGGACGTCGGGTGGCGGCGTTCGCCGGCTGGCGCTTCGACCTCGGCAACAACACCCTGGTGGCGCCCGGCGGCGAGGAGCAGGTGCTCAGCACCGCCGAAGCCGATTTGCTGCGGATCTTCGTCACCAACCCCAACCGCATCCTGCAGCGGGAACAACTCATGGGCAGCCGCGACCTGTCGCCGACGGACCGCAGCATCGACGTGCGCATTTCCAGGCTGCGGCGCAAGCTGGAGCCGGAGGCCGAGGGGCAGGCCTTCATCAAGACGGTGTATGGGGCGGGCTACCTGTTCCTGGCGGCGGTGACGTGGGAGGGGTGAGGGACTGAACCGCAGTTCCCGGCCCCAGGGCGTCCGGATGGCCATGGGGCCGCCGGAGGAGAGGTGCCGCCGCCGGCTGCCGGGCAGGAGCCGGAAAGGCGTCAGGAAGCTGGCGTAGCCGCCTTCTCCAGGAAGCCCGCCGGCACCTCCGCCACCTTCCGCGCCCCGTAGTCGAAAAACACGATCCCCGTCTTTCCCCGCGCCACCTCTCGCCCGGACTGCGCCTCCCGCATCAGCCACAGCAGGTCGCAGCCGTACTTGCCGAAGTCGGCGGCGCCCATCGACACCTGCATCACCTCGCCATGAAAGGCCTCCGAGCGGTATTGCACCGCCGCGTCGGCGACGATGATGCCCACGCCCTCCACGTCCAGTTCCGTATAGCCCAGGGATTTCAGGTAGCGCAGCCGCGCTTCCGAAACCACGGCGAGGAGCAGGGCGTTGTCCAGGTGGCCGCCGTAGTTGATGTGGCTCTGGTAGAGGGCGATGTCGGTGGCGAAGGGCAGGTGATCGGGCAGATCGATGCGGATGCGGGCCATGGGCGTTTCGGGGCGGGGTGGTCGAGGGGTGGCGGGGGAAGAGGATAGTGGGGCGGGACGGCGGTGTCCATGCCCGTCCCCGGCAAGGGTGCGAAGGCGTTTCCCACTTTCTACCACCACGGCATGTCTGGGCGCGGGGCGGCCAAGTCGTGATACTTCACTTTAACTACCGATTTGTGCACCTTGATTTTTAAAGGAAAAAATTCCAAAAATTTTCACCAAAACCGCCCGTAAGTCATTGTTGCAACAGAAAAAAATCCCATTTTCGCTATTGACGGCACCATGGCTATGTTCTAAAGTGGGAAAACGTGTTGAAAAGTGGGTAAACGGGGGAGACAAGACAAGGTGTTCGAGGGCGCGGCGGCGTTGAGTGTCGATGCAAAGGGGCGGCTTGCCATTCCGGCAAGGCACCGCGAGCCCCTGCTGGCGGCCGCCCAGGGCTCCCTCGTCCTCACCGCCCACCCCCACCGCTGCCTGCTGCTCTATCCCTCGCCGGCCTGGCAGCCCATCCGCGACCAGATTCTCAAGGCCTCCAGCCTCGACCAGCGGGCCGCCGCCATCAAACGCGTGCTGGTGGGTAACGCACGCACCGAAGAGCTGGATTCCGCCGGCCGCATCCTGCTGGCCCCCGAGTTGCGCGATTACGCCCAGCTGGAAAAGACCGTCTATCTGGTGGGCATGGGTTCCCACTTCGAGATATGGAGCGAGGCGGGCTGGAAGCAGCAGAATGATCTGGCGGCCGAGTCCCTCTCCGGGGAGCTGCCGCCGGGCTTTGGAGATCTGGTGCTGTGACCGCGGGCGGCGCCCACGTCACGGTGCTGCTCGATGAGGCGGTGGTGGCCCTGGCGGTGAAAGCCGACGGCGCCTACGTCGACGCCACCTTCGGGCGCGGCGGCCACAGCCGGGCCATCCTGGCGCGCCTGGGTGAGAAAGGCCGGCTCCTGGCCTTCGATCGCGATCCGCAGGCCATCGCTGCCGGCGAGGCCATCAACGATTCCCGTTTTCAGTTGGTGCATCGCGCATTCGGCGAGTTGGCCGAAGGCGCGGCCGAAGCCGGCTTGCCGGCGGCGGATGGGGTGTTGTTTGACGTAGGGGTGTCGTCGCCCCAGATCGACGATGGGCAAAGGGGCTTCAGCTTCCGCCACGATGCTCCGCTCGACATGCGCATGGATACCACGCGTGGCGAGACGGCGGCGGAATGGCTGGCGCGGGCCGAGGTGAGGGAAATAACGGAGGTCATCAGAAACTATGGCGAAGAACGGTTTGCTTTCCAGATTGCAAAGAAGGTTGTGGCTGCTCGGGTCGAACAACCTATTGTCACAACAGGCCAGTTCGCGGCCCTCGTACGCTCGGCCGTGCACACCCGTGAGCCAGGGCAGGACGCGGCGACGCGCAGCTTTCAAGCTCTACGGATTCATATCAATCAGGAGCTCCGCCAGCTGGAGGTAGCCCTGCCGCAGGCGCTGGAGCTGTTGAATCCCGGTGGGCGGCTGGTGGTGATTTCCTTTCATTCCCTGGAGGATCGCATCGTCAAGCGCTTCCTGCGCGACCAATCGGAACCGGATGCCCTGCCCAAGGGTCTTCCCCTGCGGGCCGACCAGTTGCCGAAGCCGAAGCTCAAGCTGGTGGGCAAGGCGATCAAGCCTTCCGCCGCCGAGGTGGCGGCCAACCCGCGGGCGCGCAGCGCCGTGATGCGGGTGGCTGAAAAGTTGTGATGCTCCGTTTCAATATGATCCTGCTTCTCGTTGTCGTGATGTGCGCCTTGGGGGTGGTGACTTCCCAGCATCGGGCGCGCAAGCTGTTCCAGGACCTGGAGCGGGAACAGGAGCGGGTGCGCCAGCTCGACATCGAGTACGGCCAGTTGCAGCTCGAGCTGTCCACCTGGGCGACCCATCCCCGCATCGAGCAGATCGCCCGGGAGCGCCTCAAGATGCGGCTGCCCGACGCCCTCGGGCGGGCGGTGGAGCCGAAGGCGGCCAAGGCCGCGGCCGGGAAGGGGGGGCGCTGATGGCGGTCCGTCGCCGCGGCCAGAAGGCCCATCGCTATGCTGAAAGCCCGGTGCTGCAGTTGGCCTTGCAGGGCTGGCGTTCCCGCCTCGTCGGACTGCTGCTGATGGCGGCCTTCGGCGGCCTGGTGGCGCGGGGCTTCTACCTGCAGGTGATCAATAACGACTTCCTCCAGGAAAAGGGCGAATCCCGCTATCGCCGCGATATCGAGGTTTCCGCCTCCCGGGGCAAGATCGTCGACCGCCATGGCGACATGCTGGCGGTGTCCACCCCGATGAAATCCCTCTGGGCCATCCCTTCCGATGCCCGCCAGATGGAAGCGGGGCAAAAGCGGCAGCTCGCCGCGCTCCTCGAAATGCCGGTCAAGGAGCTGGAGTCGCGCCTGGCCAGCGACAAGACCTTCGTCTTCGTCAAACGCCAGGTGCCACCGGAGGTGGCCGACCAGATCGCCGCCCTCAAGCTGCCCGGCATCCACCAGGAAAAGGAATACCGCCGCTTCTATCCCACTGGCGAAATGACCGCCCACATGGTGGGTTTCACCGGCGTCGACGACAAGGGGCTGGAGGGGGTCGAGCTGGCCTTCCAGAACGCCCTGGTCGGCCGTCCCGGCAGCCGCAGCGTCATCAAGGACCGCCGCGGCCAGATCGTCGAGGACGTCGGGGCGCTGAAGCCGCCCCAGGACGGCAAGGACATCCGCCTGGCGCTCGATTCCAAGATCCAGTACCTGGCCTACAGCCAGCTCAAGGCCACCGTCGCCGAACACGGCGCCAAGGCCGGCGGCGCCATCGTCATCGATACCCGCAGCGGCGAGGTGCTGGCCCTGGTGAACTGGCCCACCTACAACCCCAACAACCGGGAAAAGCTCTCCGGTGCCCAGTTGCGCAACCGCGCCCTGACCGATACCTTCGAGCCGGGTTCGGTGATGAAGCCGTTCACCGCCGCCCTCGCCCTGGAAAAGGGCAGGGTCCGCTTCGACACCGTCATCGATTGCGCGCCGGGGCGCCTGACCATCGGCAGCGCCACCATTTCCGACGCCCACCCCCACGGTGCCCTGACCGTCGCCCAGGTGATCCAGAAATCCTCCAACGTCGGCACCGCCAAGATCGCCCTCGGCTTCCCGCCCAAGGACATGTGGGAAATGTTCGACAGCGTCGGCTTCGGCCAGCAGCCCAATCTCGGCTTCCCGGGCGAGGTCAGCGGCCGCCTGCGCCCCTGGAAGAACTGGCGGCCCATCGAGCAGGCCACCATGTCCTATGGCCATGGCATTTCCGTCAGCCTGATCCAGTTGGCCCGGGCCTATACCCTTTTCGCCCGGGAAGGGGATCTGATCCCCCTCTCGCTGACCCGTACCGAGGACGCGCCGGTGCGTGGGGCCCAGGTCTTCTCGCCGCAGACGGTGCGGGAGATCCGCGCCATGCTGGAAATGGCCGTGCAGCCCGAGGGCACCGCGCCCAAGGCCCGGGTCGCCGGCTACCGGGTGGGGGGCAAGACCGGCACCGCCTACAAGCTGGAAGGCGGCGTCTATGCCAGGAAATATGTCGCCTCCTTCGTCGGCATCGCCCCCATCAGCGATCCGCGCCTGGTGGTGGCGGTGATGATCGACGAGCCCTCCGCCGGCGGCCACTTCGGCGGCGACGTGGCGGGGCCCGCCTTCTCCCAGATCATGGGCGGCGCGCTGCGCACCCTGGGCATCAAGCCGGATGCGCCGGTGGTGGTGGCCCAGGCGGCGCCGGGGAAGGAGAAGCTGTGAGCGACGTGCGCCAGCTCCTCGATCGCCTGGCCGCCCTCGGCGTGCAGCCGACCGGCGCCGCCGACGACAGCCGCCAGGTGCAGCCCGGCGACCTCTTCATCGCCTATCCCGGCGACCTGGCCGACGGCCGCCGCTACATCGGCGACGCCATCGCCCGTGGCGCCGTGGCCGTGCTCTGGCAGGCGGGCGGCGATTTCGCCTGGGACGCCGCCTGGCCGGTGCCCAACCTGGCCGGCGAGAACCTGCGCTCCCTGGCCGGGCCCATCGCCCACGAACTTTTCGGCCGGCCCAGCGAGGCCCTGTCCCTGGTCGCCGTCACCGGCACCAATGGCAAGACCACGGTGAGCCAGTGGATCGCCCGCGCCCATCCGCAGCCCTGCGCCATCGTCGGCACCCTGGGCGCCGGCTTCCCGGGCGAACTCGCCGACACCGGCTTCACCACCCCCGAGGCCACCACCCTCATGGGCTGGCTGGCCGACTTCCGCCGCCGGGGCGCCCGGGCCTGCGCCCTTGAGGCCAGTTCCATCGGCATCGAGGAGGGGCGCATGAACGGCGCCCGGGTTGACGTGGCGGTGTTCACCAACTTCACCCGCGACCATCTCGACTACCACGGCTCCATGGAGGCCTACGCCGCCGCCAAGGAGCGTCTCTTCCACTGGCCCCGCCTGCGCGCCGCCGTCATCAACCTGGACGATGCCCTGGGACTCAGGCTGTTCAAGGCCTGCGGCGCCGCCAAGGTGATCGGCTACACCATCGGCGACGGCCATGCCGGCCTGATGCCGGTCATTCGCGCCGAGAAGCTGGCGCACACCGCCGGCGGCCAGTCCTTCACCCTGGTCCTGCCCAACGGCCGGGTCGAGGTCGCCACCGGCCTGGTGGGCCGTTACAACGTCGCCAACCTGCTGGCGGTGGCGGGCGTCCTCTACGACGCCGGCCTTGCCGCCGCCGACATCGGCAAGCGGCTGGCCGCCCTGACCCCGCCGCCGGGACGCATGGAGCGGGTGGGCGGCGACGGCGAGCCCCTGGTGGTCATCGATTACGCCCATTCGCCCGACGCCCTGGAGAACGCGCTGGCGGCGCTGCGCGAGGTGGCCGACGCCCGCGGCGGCAGGCTCGTTGCCGTCTTCGGCTGCGGCGGCGACCGCGACCGGGGCAAGCGCCCCCTGATGGGCGAAGTGGCCGCCCGTCTGGCCGACGGCGTCATCGTCACCAGCGACAACCCCCGCCGGGAAGATCCGGCGGCCATCATCGCCGACATCCTGCCCGGCGCGCCCGGCGCCCGGGTCATCGCCGACCGGGCCACCGCCATCGGCGCCGCCGTGGCCGACGCCGCCCCGGCCGACGTCATCCTGCTCGCCGGCAAGGGCCACGAGCCCTACCAGGAGCGCAACGGGGTGCGCACCCCCTTCTCCGACGTCGCCGAGGCCCGTACCGCCCTTCACCTTCGCCAGGAGAACCAACAATGAACTGGCTGCTGTCCGACATCGCCCAGGCCATCAGCGCCCGCCAGGTCGGCGCCGACGTGACCGTCTACGGCGTCTCCACCGACACCCGGGCCGCCGCCGGCGGGCTGCTCTTCGTCGCCCTCAAGGGCGAGCGCTTCGATGCCCACGATTTTCTCGACCGGGCCCTGGCCGCCGGTGCCGCCGCCCTGGTGGTGAGCGACGAAACCCGCCTGCCCGCCGGCGCCGCCGCCCTGGTGGTGGAGGACACCCGTCTGGCCCTGGGGTGGATCGCCGCCGTCTGGCGCCGCCGTTTCACCCTGCCGGTGCTGGCGGTGACCGGTTCCAACGGCAAGACCACGACCAAGGAAATGATCGCCGCCATCCTCAAGGCGGCCTTTGGCAACGCAGTGCTCGCCACCCGCGGCAACCTCAACAACGATATCGGCCTGCCCCTCACCCTCCTGGGGCTGAACGCCGGCCACCGGGCGGCGGTGATCGAGATGGGCATGAACCACCCCGGCGAGATTGCTTACCTGGCCCCCCTCGGCGCGCCGACCGTGGCGGTGGTCACCAACGCCCAGCGCGCCCACCTGGAGGGCATGGGCGACCTGGACGAGGTGGCCCGGGAAAAGGGCGCCATCTACGGCGGTCTCACCGCCGGCGGCGTCGCCGTGATCAATGCCGACGACGCCTACGCCGACTACTGGCGCGGCGTCGCCGCCCCCCACGCCGTGCTGACCTTCGCCATCGACCAGGCCGCCGACGTGCGCGGCGAGGTGCGCCAGCACGGCCTCGACATGACGGTGCACCTGACCGCGCCCCAGGGCGAGGCCGACATCCCCCTGCGCGTCCTCGGCCGCCACAATGCCCGCAACGCCGTGGCGGCCGCCGCCGCCTGCCTCGCTGCCGGCATCGCCCTTGACGCCGTGGCCGCCGGTCTCTCCGGCTTCACCGGTGTCAAGGGTCGCCTGCAGCGCCGGGCCGGCGAGAACGGCGCCGTCGTCCTCGACGACACTTACAACGCCAACCCCGATTCCGTGCGCGCCGGCATCGACGTGCTGGCCTCCACCATCGGCCGCAAGATCCTCGTCCTCGGCGACATGGGCGAGATCGGCGAAGCCAGCGCCCAGTACCACGACGAGGTGGGCGGCTACGCCAAGAGCCAGGGCGTCGACCGCCTGCTCACCCTGGGCGAGGTTTCCCGCATCGCCGCCCGCAACTTCGGCGAGGGAGCCCAGTCCTTCGCCACCGTGGAAGACCTGGTGGCCGTCCTGCGCCCCGAACTCACTCCCGACACCACGGTGCTGGTCAAGGGATCCCGCTTCATGAAGATGGAGCGGGTCGCCGACGCCATCACCCTCCCGGAGGCCGCCTGATGCTTCTCGCCCTCGCCCAGTGGCTCGCCCAGGACGTGCGCTTCTTCAACGTCTTCAACTACATCACCCTGCGCACGGTGCTGGCGGCCATGACGGCGCTGCTCATCTCCTTCGCCGCCGGCCCCCGCGTCATCCGCTGGCTGGCCGCCAAGAAGATCGGCCAGGCAGTGCGTACCGACGGGCCCCAGACCCATCTGGTGAAGTCCGGCACGCCGACCATGGGGGGCGTCCTCATCCTCATCGCCATCGGCATCACCACGCTGCTGTGGGGCGACCTCACCAACAAGTACGTGTGGACCGTGCTGGTGGTCACCCTGGGCTACGGCATCGTCGGCTGGTACGACGACTGGAAGAAGGTGGTCTACCGGGACCCCAACGGTCTGGCCAGCCGCTGGAAATTCTTCTGGCAGTCGGTGCTGGGCATCGGCGCCGCGCTCTTCCTGGCCTTTTCCGCCAAGTCGCCGGCCCAGACCGAACTCATCGTGCCCTTCTTCAAGACCGTGGCCTATCCCCTGGGGGTGGTCGGCTTCATCACCCTGACCTACTTCGTCATCGTCGGCACCTCCAACGCGGTGAACCTCACCGACGGCCTCGACGGCCTGGCCATCATGCCCACCGTCATGGTGGCCTCGGCCTTCGCTCTCTTCGCCTACGTCACCGGCCACGCGGTGTACGCCAAGTACCTCTTCATCCCCTACGTGCCGGGGGCCGGCGAGTTGTGCGTCTTCCTCGGCGCCATGGCGGGTGCCGGCTTGGGCTTCCTGTGGTTCAACGCCTATCCGGCTGAAGTGTTCATGGGCGACGTCGGGGCGCTCGCCCTGGGCGCCGCCCTGGGCACGGTGGCGGTGATCGTCCGCCAGGAAATCGTGCTCCTCATCATGGGCGGCGTCTTCGTTGTCGAGACCCTGTCCGTGATGCTGCAGGTCGCCTACTTCAAATACACCAAGAAACGCTTCGGCGAGGGCCGGCGCATCCTGCGCATGGCGCCGCTCCACCACCATTTCGAGCAGACGGGCTGGAAGGAGACCCAGGTCGTCGTGCGCTTCTGGATCATCACCATCATGCTGGTGCTGATCGGCCTGTCGACCTTGAAGCTGCGCTGATGGAACTCCAGGGCAAACGCATCCTCGTCGTCGGGCTCGGTGAGTCGGGACTGGCCATGGCCAAGTGGCTGGGCCGGCAGGGGGCGTGCGTGCGGGTGGCCGATTCCCGGGAGAACCCGCCCAACGTCGAGGCCCTGCGTGCCACCGTGCCGGATGCGGAACTGGTGGCCGGCCCCTTCGCCGACGCCACCTTCGCCGGTGCGGATCTGATCGCCCTCTCGCCGGGCGTGCCCAAGGCCACGCCCCAGGTGGCCAATGCCGCTGTGCCGGTGATTTCCGAAATCGAGCTGTTCGCCGCCGGGGTGCGGGAACTGGCACCGGCGTCGAAGATCGTCGCCATCACCGGTAGCAATGGCAAGACCACCACCACGGCCCTGACCGCCCACCTCCTGAACGGGGCCGGCGTGCCGGCGGTAGCCTGCGGCAACATCTCGCCGTCGGCCCTCGACGCCCTCATGGAGGCACTTGATACGGGCCGGCTGCCTGCCGTCTGGGTGGTGGAACTGTCCAGCTTCCAGCTGGAGACCACCGACCACCTGAACGCCGCCGCCGCCACCCTGCTCAACGTTTCCGAGGACCACCTCGATCGCTACGAAGGCAGCCTGGCCAACTATGCCGCCGCCAAGTCCCGCGTCTTCCAGGGCAAGGGCCTCATGGTGCTCAACCGCGCCGACGACTGGTCCATGGCCAACGGCCGTTGTGGCCGCACGATGGTGACCTTCGGTCTCGACGCCGCGCCGCGCAGCAGCGACTACGGCCTGGCGGGCGGCTGCATCTGCCGCGGCCAGGAGCGCCTGGTGGCACTGGCCGACCTCAGGGTCGCCGGCCTGCATAACGCCGCCAACGCCATGGCCGCCCTGGCCCTTTGCGAAGCCGTGGGGGTCGCGCCGGCCCGCCTGGTGGCGCCGCTCAAGGCCTTCTCGGGCCTGCCTCACCGGGTCGAGACAGTGGCCGAGAAGGGCGGCGTCCTTTACGTGGACGATTCCAAGGGCACCAACGTCGGCGCCACCCTGGCCGCCATCGAGGGCCTGGGCCGCAAGGTGGCCATCGTCCTCGGCGGCGACGGCAAGGGCCAGGATTTCTCGCCGCTGCTGCCGGCCCTCAAGGCCCATGGCCGTGCCGCCGCCCTCATCGGCCGCGACGCCGCGGCCATCGAGGCCGCCATCGCCGACGCCGGCATCCCCCTGCGGCGCTGCGCCGACATGGCCGACGCCGTGGGCTGGCTGGCCAGCCAGGCCCGGCCGGGGGATTGCGTGCTGCTCTCGCCGGCCTGCGCCAGCCTCGACATGTACCGGAACTACGCCCATCGCGCCGAAGCCTTCGTCGCCGCGGTGGGGGAGATCGCACCATGATGCTCGCCGCCCTCGACGCCCCCCGCCGCGAAGTGGCCGAGATCGACCACGCCCTGCTGTGGGGCACCCTGCTCCTGCTCTTTACCGGCCTGGTGATGGTCTATTCCTCGTCCATCGCCACCGCCGAGGGCAGCCGCGCCTTCGGCCACCAGCCGGCCTACTTCCTGGTGCGCCACGGGGTCTTCCTGTGCATTGGCCTGGTGGCCGCCGCCGTCGCCTTCCAGATTCCCCTGTCCCTGTGGCAGAAGTATGCCCCCTGGCTCTTCATGGCCGGGGTCGTCCTCCTCGCCATCGTCCTCGTTCCCGGCCTGGGGCGCGACGTCAATGGCGCTCGCCGCTGGCTGCCCCTGGGCTTCGCCAACCTGCAGCCGTCCGAGCTGATGAAGCTCTTCGCCGTGCTCTACGCCGCCGACTACACCGTGCGCAAGATTTCCGTCATGCACGACCTGAAGAAGGCCTTCCTGCCCATGTTCGGCGCCATGGTGGTGGTCGGCACGTTGCTCCTCAAGGAGCCGGACTTTGGCGCCTTCGTGGTCATCATCGCCATCGCCATGGGCATCCTCTTCCTCGGCGGCCTCAAGGCCCGCCTCTTCGCCATCCTCATCCTCGGGCTGCTGGCGGCCTTCACGGTCCTGATCATCGTCTCTCCCTACCGCCGCGACCGGGTCTTCGGCTTCATGGACCCCTGGGCCGATGCCTTCGGCCGGGGCTACCAGCTTTCCCATTCCCTCATCGCCTTCGGCCGCGGCGAACTCTTCGGCGTCGGCCTGGGTGCCAGCGTCGAGAAGCTCTTCTACCTGCCGGAAGCCCACACCGATTTCCTCCTCGCCGTCATCGCCGAGGAACTCGGCTTCGTCGGCGTGCTGGCCGTGGTGCTCCTCTTCGCCCTCCTGGTCCAGCGGGCCTTCGCCATCGGCCGCCGCAGCGTCCAGCTCGACCGCCTCTACCCGGCCCTGGTGGCCATGGGCATCGGCATCTGGCTGGGGGTGCAGTCCTTCATCAACATGGGCGTGAACATGGGCCTCCTGCCCACCAAGGGCCTCACCCTGCCGCTGATGAGCTTCGGCGGCTCGGGGATTCTCGCCAACTGCGTGGCGCTGGCCATCCTTCTGCGCGTTGATTGGGAAAATCGGCAATTGATGCGCGGAGGCAAGTTATGAAGCCGCAAGCGTTGAATCATCAATTGCCGATTTCGTCGCAGGCTAACCCGGCGCAGCCGGTGTTAAGCGCGCAGCGCGGCCGGAGACAAAACAGGCGGCTCATGCGCGGGGGCAAGCTATGAGCAAGACCCTCCTCGTCATGGCCGGCGGCACCGGCGGCCACATCTTCCCCGCCCTGGCCGTCGCCGAGAAGATGCGCGAACGCGGCTGGCGCGTCGTCTGGATGGGCAATCCGGAGGGCATGGAAGCACGCCGCGTGCCCCAGCGCGGCTTCGAGATGGTGTGGGTGAAGTTCGGCGCCCTGCGCGGCAAGGGCATTGTGCGCAAGCTGCTGCTGCCCCTAAACCTCCTCAAGGGTTTCTGGCAGGCCTTGAAGGCCATCCGCCAGCTGCGGCCCGACGTGGTGCTGGGCATGGGCGGCTACATCACCTTCCCTGGTGGGATGATGGCGGCCCTGCTGGGGGTGCCCCTGGTGGTGCATGAGCAGAATTCCGTGGCCGGGCTGGCCAACCGGGTGCTGGCCAGCGTCGCCGACCGGGTCGTCACCGGCTTTCCCGGGGTGCTGAAGCGCGGCGCCTGGGTGGGCAATCCGGTGCGGCCGGAAATCGCTGCCCTGCCGGCCCCGGCGGAACGCCTGAAGGAGCGGTCCGGCAGCCTGCACCTGCTGGTCATCGGCGGCAGCCTGGGGGCCAAGGTGCTGAACGAGGTCATCCCCCAGGGGCTGGCCCAGCTCAACGCCGATGAGCTGCCCCAGGTCGTCCACCAGGCCGGCGAGCAGCATCTGGAGGCCCTCAAGGCCAACTACGCCGCCGCCGGCATCCACGCCCACTGCGTCGCCTTCATCGACGACATGGCCGGCGCCTACGAATGGGCCGACCTGGTCATCTGCCGGGCTGGGGCGCTGACCGTCGCCGAACTGGCCGCCGCCGGCGTGCCGGCCATCCTGGTGCCTTTCCCCCATGCGGTGGATGACCACCAGACGGGCAACGCCAAATTCCTGGTCCATGCCGGCGGCGCCTTCCTGCTGCCCCAGGGCGAGCTGAACCCCGAGTCCGTGGCCCTCATCCGCAACTACAACCGCAGCCAGTTGCTGGAAATGGCCGAGAAGGCCCGCAGCCTGGCCAAGCCCGACGCCACCGAAGACGTGGCCAATGTCTGTTCCGAGGTGGCGAAATGAAACACAAGGTCAAGAACATCCACTTCGTCGGCGTCGGCGGCGCCGGCATGAGCGGCATCGCCGAGGTGCTGGCCAACCTGGGTTACGCCGTTTCCGGCTCCGATCTCGCCGCCAGCGCCACCACCCGCCGTCTGGAGGCCCAGGGGGTGAAGGTCCACATTGGCCACGCCGCCAGGAACGTCGCCAAGGCCGACGCCGTGGTGGTGTCCACGGCGGTCAAGGCCGACAACCCGGAGGTGGTGGCCGCTCGCGAGCGCAAGATCCCCGTGGTGCCCCGGGCCCAGATGCTGGCCGAGCTGATGCGCCTGAAGCAGGGCATCGCCATCGCCGGTACCCACGGCAAGACCACCACCACCAGCCTGGTCACCAGCATCCTGGCCGAGGGCGGCATCGACCCCACCTTTGTCATCGGCGGCCGCTTGAACGCCGCCGGCGCCAACGCCAAGCTGGGGCAGGGCGACTTCCTGGTGGCCGAGGCCGACGAGTCGGACGCCTCCTTCCTCTACCTGTCGCCGGTCATCTCGGTGGTCACCAACATCGACGCCGACCACATGGAGACCTACGGCCACGACTTCGCGCGGCTGAAGCAGGCCTTCGTCGACTTCCTGCACCGCATGCCCTTCTACGGCGCGGCCATCCTGTGCGCCGACGACGCCGGCGTGCGTTCCATCATGCCGATGATCTCGCGCCCCGTCGTGAGCTACGGCTTCGGCGAGGACGCCATGGTGCGCGCGGTCGGCGTGCGCGCCCAGGAGGGCGGCACGATGCGCTTCACGGTGCAGCGCCGCAACGGCGTGCGCATGCCCGACCTGGAGGTGACGCTCAACCTGCCCGGCGAGCACAACGTGCTCAACGCGCTGGCCACCATCGCCGTGGCCACCGAGCTGGAGCTGCCCGACGCGCCGGTGGTCAAGGGCCTGGCCGAGTTCCGCGGCGTGGGCCGGCGCTTCCAGCGCTACGGCGAGGTGCACGCGAAGAACGGCGGCCGCTTCACCCTGATCGACGACTACGGCCACCACCCGGTGGAGATGGCCGCGGTGCTGGCGGCCGCGCGCGGCGCCTTCCCGGGGCGGCGCGTCGTGCTCGCGTTCCAGCCGCACCGCTACACGCGCACGCGCGACTGCTTCGAGGATTTCGTGCGCGTGCTGGGCAGCGCCGACGCGGTGCTGCTGGCCGAGGTGTACGCGGCCGGCGAGGCGCCCATCGTCGCCGCCGACGGCCGGGCCCTGGCCCGGGCGCTGCGCGTGGCCGGGCGCGTGGACCCGGTGTTCGTGGACGACATCGTCGCCATGCCGCAGGCCATCGCCGCGCAGGCGCAGGACGGCGACGTGGTCATCACGATGGGGGCCGGCTCGATCGGGCACACGGCGCAACACGTGGTGGAACTGCTGGGAGCGGCATCATGAGCATCGACCCGAAGAGCCTGGGCAAGGTCGCGGTGCTGATGGGCGGCAGCTCGGCCGAGCGCGAGATCTCGCTGATGTCGGGCCACGGCGTGCTGGCCGCGCTGCGCGCGCAGGGCGTGGACGCGCACGCCTTCGACCCGGCCGAGCGCGAGCTGGGCGAGCTGAAGCGCGAGGGCTTCGCCCGCGTCTTCATCGCGCTGCACGGCCGCCACGGCGAGGACGGCACGGTGCAGGGCGCGCTCGAGCTCGCCGGCATCCCCTACACCGGCTCGGGCGTGCTGGCGAGCGCGCTCGCGATGGACAAGTGGCGCACGAAGCTCGTCTGGCAGGCCGCGGGCGTGCCCACGCCGCGCTACGAGCTGCTCGCCGCCGGCAGCGACTTCCCCGCCGTGGCGCAGCGGCTCGGCCTGCCGCTCATGGTGAAGCCGGCGAACGAGGGCTCCTCGATCGGCATGAGCAAGGTGCGCCGCGCCGAAGACCTCGACGAGGCGTACGCGCTCGCCGCCAACTACGACCGTCTGGTGATCGCCGAGCAGTTCATCGACGGCCCGGAGCTCACCGCGGGCGTGCTCGGCCGCGACGCGCTGCCGCTCATCCGCCTCGAGACGCCGCGCGACTTCTACGACTACGAGGCGAAGTACGTCGCCGACGACACGCGCTACATCTGCCCGTGCGGGCTCCCGGCGCCCGAGGAGCGCGCGATACAGGCCGCGGCGGTCCGCGCCTTCGACGTGCTCGGCTGCCGGGGCTGGGGTCGCGTCGACCTGATGCTCGACCGCGCCGGCAGCCCGTACTTCCTCGAGGTCAACACCTCGCCGGGCATGACCGACCACTCGCTCGTGCCGATGGCGGCGCGGGCCGCCGGCCTGTCGTTCGACGACCTGTGCGTGCGCATCCTCGAGCTCGCGACGGTCGGGGGGGAAGGAGACGCGCGCCATGTGGGATAACCCGCGCCTCCTGAACCTCGTCGCCGACGTCCTCTACGCGGCCGCCGCCGTGCTGCTCGCGATGCTCCTCTGGCACGCGGCCCTGCGCGCGCCGCAGGCGCCGGTGCGCGCCGTGACCCTGACCGGGGAGCTGACGCAGGTGGACGCGCGAGCGGTGCAGGAGCGCCTCGCCGGCCGCGTGGCCGGAAACTTCTTCGGCGTGAACCTCGACCAGGTCCGGCAGCTCGTGGGCGAGCTCGCCTGGGTGCGCGCGGTCGAGGTGCGGCGCGAGTGGCCCGACCGGCTGGTCGTGCGCATCGAGGAGCACCGGCCGCTCGCGCGCTGGACCGGCGGGCGCCTGGTGAGCGAGCACGGCGAGCTCTTCGAGGGCACCTCCGACGCGGCGCTGCCGCAGCTCGCCGGGCCGCCCGGAGCGGAGCGCGAGGTCGTCCGCCGCTACCGCGCGCTGCGCGCGCGGCTCGCGCCGCTCGGACTGGAACCGGTGCAGGTGACGCTCTCGCCGCGGCACGCCTGGCAGGCGCGGCTCTCGAACGGGCTCGTCCTCGCGCTCGGCCGCGACCAGGCGCGTTCGAGCGTCGAGGACCGGCTGGCGCGGTTCGTCGCCGCCTATCCCCGCATCGTCGCGAGCCTGAACCAGCGGCTCGAGTACGTCGACCTGCGCTATCCGAACGGGTTTGCGCTGCGCGTGCCCGACCTGCCGCAGGCCGCCGACCCCGATCCCGCCGCGCGCAGGCGCGGCTAGACGAGAAGAGGAACGCCATGAAGAAGATTCTCGGTTTCGCCGCCGCCGGTCCCGAGGCGATCGTGCGGAACTACGACCACGAGGCACTCGAGCGCAACTACGACCCGGAGGCGCTCGCCGACGTCCTCGCCGAGCCGGCGCAGTCGCGCGCGCCGCTCGTCGCGCGGCCGCGGCGCGACACGCGCAACCTGATCGTCGGGCTCGACATCGGAACGTCGAAAGTCGTGGCGGTGGTGGCGGAGCTCGCGCCGGACGGGCGCCTCGAAGTGATCGGCATGGGCAGCCACGACTCGAAGGGCCTCAAGAAGGGCGTGGTGGTCAACATCGAGGCGACCGTGAGCGCCATCCAGCGCGCGCTGGAGGAGGCCGAGCTGATGGCCGACTGCAAGATCCAGCGCGTCTACACCGGGATCGCCGGCAGCCACATCCGCAGCTTCAACTCGACCGGGATGGTGGCGGTCAAGGACAAGGAAGTCACGCCGGTCGACATCGACCGCGCGATCGAGACGGCGCGCGCGATGCCGATCCCGACCGACCAGCAGGTGCTGCACATCCTCACCCAGGAGTTCCTGGTCGACGGCCAGGACGGCATCCGCGAGCCGCTCGGCATGTCCGGCGTGCGCCTGGAGGTGAAGGTGCACATCGTCACCGGCGCGGTGAGCGCGGCGCAGAACATCGTGAAGTGCGTGCGCCGCTGCGGGCTGGACGTGGCCGACCTGATCCTGCAGCCGCTGGCGTCCTCGATCGCAGTGCTGTCCGACGACGAGAAGGAGCTCGGGGTCGCGCTGGTCGACATCGGCGGCGGGACGACCGACGTTGCGATCTTCCGCGAGGGTGCGATCCGTCACACCGCGGTGATTCCGATCGCCGGCGACCAGGTGACCAACGACATCGCGATGGCGCTGCGCACCCCGACGCCGGAGGCCGAGCAGATCAAGCTGCGCCACGGCTGCGCCCTGCGCCAGCTCGCCGACCCCGACGAGATGATCGACGTGCCGGGCGTGGGCGACCGCGCGCCGCGCCAGCTCTCGCGCCAGACCCTCGCCGAGGTGATCGAGCCGCGCGTGGAGGAGCTCTTCACCCTGGTCCAGCAGGTGCTGCGGCAGTCCGGCTTCGAGGAGCTCCTCTCCTCCGGGATCGTGCTGACCGGAGGCTCCTCGCTCATGCAGGGCATGGTCGAGCTCGGCGAGGAGATCTTCCACATGCCGGTGCGGCTCGGCGTGCCGCGCTACGCCGGCGGATTGCAGGACGTGGTGCAGAGCCCGCGGTACGCCACCGCGGTGGGGCTGCTCCTCGAGGGCAGGTCGCAGTTCGAGCGCGGCATCCTCGCGCGGCAGACGGGCGGGTTCCGCACGACGCTGCGGCGGATGCGCGACTGGTTTCAACGCAACTTCTAGTGACGGGCAGTCGGACGTGAGGAGTGAGGAGTGAGGCGTCAGGCGAAGGGTCGGCGGTACGCCTGACCCTTCACCCTTCACCCTTCGCGAATTCAGCAACGGGCGCAACAAGGAGGCAGACGGAATGTTCGAGATCCTCGACAGCAATCAAACGACCGGAACGGTGATCAGGGTGGTTGGCGTCGGCGGCGCCGGCGGCAACGCGGTCGACCACATGATGCGCATCGGCGTCGAGGGCGTGGAGTTCGTCGTCGCGAACACCGACGCGCAGGCGCTCGCGCGCTGCATGGCGAAGCACCAGATCCAGCTCGGCTCCACCGGGCTCGGCGCGGGCGCGAAGCCCGAGGCCGGCCGCGCCGCCGCGCTCGAGCAGCGCGAGGCGATCCGTGAGGCGCTCGCCGGCAGCCACATGTGCTTCATCACCGCCGGCATGGGCGGCGGCACCGGCACCGGCGCGGCGCCGGTGGTGGCCGAGATCGCCCGCGAGATGGGCATCCTGACGGTGGCGGTGGTGACCAAGCCGTTCGCGTTCGAGGGCCGCGCGCATGCGCATCGCCGAGGCCGGGCTGGCGGAGCTGGCGGAGCACGTCGACTCGCTGATCGTGATCCTCAACGAGAAGCTCATGGACGTGCTGGGCGAGGACGTGTCGATGAAGGACGCGTTCCGGGCCGCGGACGACGTCCTGCACAACGCGGTCGCCGGCATCTCCGAGATCATCAACTGCCCCGGCCTCGTCAACGTCGACTTCGAGGACGTGCGCACCGTGATGGCCGAAATGGGCATGGCGATGATGGGCTCGGCGTACGCCGCCGGCATCGACCGCGCCCGCGTGGCGGCGGAGCAGGCGGTGGCGAGCCCGCTCCTCGAGGGCGTCAACCTGTCGGGCGCGCGCGGCGTGGTCGTCAACATCACCGCGAGCGACGCGCTCAAGATGCGCGAGGTGCACGAGGTGATGCGCACCGTGCAGAGCTTCGCGGCCGAGGACTCGCACATCATCTTCGGGGCGGTCTACGACGAGGAGATGGGCGACAACCTGCGCGTGACCGTGGTCGCGACCGGGCTCGGCGCGCGCGAGCTCGCGCGCAGCGCGAAGCCGCAGCTCGTCGTGCAGCGCACCGGCACCGACAACCAGCCGGTCGCGTCGGTCGACTACGGGGCGCTCGACAGCGCGCCGGCGGTGTTCCGCAAGAACCGCAATTCGACCGTCGAGGCGCTCGCCGCGAGCGGGGTGGACCGCTACGACATCCCGGCGTTCCTGCGCAAGCAGGCGGACTAGGGCCGGACCGGAGCGGGTCGCGCGCGGCGGGCACGCCGCGCCCCCGCCTCGGGCGCGCGCTCAACCTGGAATGGCCTGCGCCCCGGCGCGCGTGCTAGACTCCAACATCTTGGCCGGAAAGGACAATCCTGGTCGGAACGGGGGGCTTTCCGCGGCCGGGAGCGAACTGCGGCGGCGCGCAGGCGGGCGCCGCGCAACAAGCAGACCCACATGATCAGACAGCGCACGATCAAGTCGGTGACCCGGGCGTCCGGAGTCGGGCTGCACATGGGACGCAAGGTCACGCTGACGCTGCGCCCCGCCCAACCCGACACCGGCGTCGTGTTCCGCCGCGTGGACCTCCCGCAGCCGGTCGACATTCCCGCCGACGCGCGCGCGGTCACCGACACCCGGCTCTGCAGCGCGCTCGAGGCGAACGGCACGAAGGTCGCGACCGTCGAGCACCTGATGTCCGCGCTCGCGGGACTCGGGGTCGACAACCTCTACGTCGACCTGGACGGGCCCGAGGTGCCGATCCTCGACGGGAGCGCGGGCCCGTTCGTGTATCTCCTGCAGACCGCGGGCATCGAGGAGCAGCGGGCGCCGAAGCGCTTCTTCCGCATCCGCCGGCCGGTCGAGGTGCGCGACGGCGACCGGTGGGCGCGCTTCGACCCGTTCGACGGCTTCAAGGTCTCGTTCTCGATCGTGTTCGACCACCCGGTCTTCGAGCGCTCGGGGCAGTCGCTCACGCTCGACTTCGCGGCGACCTCCTACGCGAAGGAGGTGGCGCGGGCGCGCACCTTCGGATTCGTGCAGGAGGTCGAGGCGCTGCGCGACGCCGGCCTCGCGCTCGGCGGCAGCATGGACAACGCAGTGGTGCTCGACGAATACCGCGTGCTGAACGCGGACGGGCTGCGCTACGCCGACGAGTTCGTGAAGCACAAGGTCCTCGACGCGATCGGAGACCTCTACCTCGTGGGGCACCCCCTGCTCGGCGCCTTCTCGGCGCACAAGTCCGGCCACGGGCTCAACAACCAGCTCCTGCGGGCCACGCTCGCGGACTCCAGCGCGTGGGAGCTGGCGAGCTTCCACAACGCCGAGGACGCGCCCGCCGGACTGGCCCACCTGTTCGCGCAAGCGGCCTGACGCATCGGGCGGGACGCTGCCTGCCCGCCCGCCCACGCCGGGCCCTGGCGCGCGTTGTGACTCATTTCACGCGCGGTCCGCGCCGAGCGAGCGCCTCGAGGGCGTGCCGCAGGCGGCTGTCGGGCAGCTCCGCACCTCTGCGGGCGAGCGCGGCACGCGCCGACGACGAGAGCAGAACGCGTTTCTTCTCAATCGGTTGCGTCCGCGCGCGCGCGCCGGGTTGCACTTCGATCTTCAATCCGGTAATTTGCCACCCGCGTTGGCCCAGCAGCTCGCCCGTCGCATCGGTGAGTTCGGTGGGGAACGGTCCTTCGCCCACGCGCGTCGTGTACGCCTTGCAGATGCCGAGCGCATAGCCGATCGCGCGCGGCCCGATGCCCGATCCCGCCGCCGCCGCGCCCGCGACGCAGTTG
>JRYJ01001549.1_pt1 | contig 35518 bp, 36 predicted proteins | sample 235371 | NCBI WGS metagenome assembly JRYJ01 (sample SAMN03074219, study PRJNA261477) | activated sludge metagenome | biome: Wastewater Treatment Plant; feature: Wastewater; material: Activated sludge; isolation source: activated biomass of a wastewater treatment plant treating hydrocarbon... ... | reverse complement strand
ATTCCCGGAGCCACCGCATTCACCGTGATGCCGCGTGGCGCCAGTTCCTGCGCAATCCCCTTGGTCATCTGTTCGAGCGCCCGCTTGCTTGCCAGATAGGCGCTGGCCTCGTGAAAGTTGAGCTGTGTGCCTGCGGTGGAGATGTTCACAATGCGTCCGTTCTCCGCCAGCACCCTCGCCGCTTCCTGCATCGCAAAGTACGGCCCCTTGGCATGTAACCCGATCACCGCATCGAAATCCGCTTCGGTCGTGTCCAAGAACGGTTTCGGCGCGAACTTGCCTGCATTGTTGACGAGAATGTCCAGACGTCCGTAGCGGGCCACGGTCTCGGTTACCACGCGCGCATCGGCGACGCGGCCCATGTCGGCTTGCAGCGCGAGTGCCGGGCCACCGTTCGACCGGATCGCCGCGACGACTTCCTCGGCCCGCTCACCCCGCCTGTTGTAATGGACGACTACGCCCGCGCCATCGGCGGCAAGGCGTTCGGCAATCGCCCGGCCGATCCCACCGGATGCACCGGTCACGATCGCAATTTTTCCCTTCAACGCGGCCATCGCCTCATCCGCTTAGGATCGCGGCGAGGCGAGCGGGTTTCCCCAAAGCCCCGCGTAAGCAAACTCGGCGATCGGCTTCCGTTCGCGTGGGTTCAGCTCCCGTTGTTTCAGATAGTCCGGCAGGACGTTGGGATCGCCTGGATAACCGATCGTCATCATGGCCACAGGCTCATGGCCCGGCGGAATCTTGAGATCGGTGCGGGCTTTGTCGACGTCGAAGCCCGCCATTTGATGCACCATCAGCCCGAGGGCGGTGGCTTGGATCGCCAGGCTCAACACGGCCATCCCCGTATCGTGAAGGGCGTGGCGGTTCGGCGTGCCTTCGTCCTCGAAATTGAGCCGGGCGACCGACAACGCGAGGACCGGCGCGCGGAACGCCCACTTGCGGTTGCCCTCTTTCAGGCAATCCAACAGCCGAGTGTAGGCCGTTTCGTCCGCCTTCGTGGCCATCACGAACGACCAGGGCTGCTCGTTGTTCGATGAGGGCGCCCACCGGGCGGCTTCCAGCAGGCTGTGCAGCTTCTCCGGCTCCACCATCCGCTCCGAATAGGCGCGCGGACTCCAGCGTTGTCGCAACAGGTCATGAATGGGGTGCGCCACATCTGCCGGCTTTTCCATACACCGCTCCTTCCTTGTGCGTCATGTCCGCAAGGAGATCAGTATACGCACAAGGCGGCCTGATTGCATGTCTCCCCACCAGACTCAAGACCCGTTCATTCAGTTTGGCTTGATGCCGCCGGCCTCGGCGATCGGCGGTTCCTGACCCGGCTCGGCCGGCGACCAGCCACCGCCCAACGCCTTGTAGAGTTGCACCACCGAGATCAAGTGCAGCCGGCGCGTCGAAGCCAGCGACAATTCCGCCTCAAAGAGATTCCGCTGCGCGATCAGGACGTCCAGATAGTTGGCGAGGCCGCCCTTGTAGCGCAGATGCGCAAGATGCAAGGCCGCCTTCAACGCGTGCACCTGGCGTTCCTGTGCCGCCGCCTGTTCACGGGCCGTCGTGACGCCCGTCAGGGCGTCTTCCACCTCCTTGAAGGCGACCAGAATGGTCTGTTTGTAGTGCGCGCCCGCCTGTCTGGCTTGCGCTTCGGCCGCGGCCTGTTGGAACCCCAACGTCTGGGCATTCAGCAGGGGACCGGTGAGCCCCGGTCCGAGGACACCGAAATCTCCCCCAGGCGTGAAGAGTTTCGAGAGGCTCGGGTTGGCGATGCCAAGGGTCCCGGTGAGGGAGACTTTCGGGAACCGATCGGCTTTGGCCGCTCCGATTCGCGCGGTTGCCGCGGCCAGTTCCTGCTCAGCCTGTACGATGTCCGGGCGCCGTTGGAGCAATTCGGATGGCAAGCCAGCCGGGACGACCGGCGGCATCACTTGATCGGTGAGGGACTGTCCCCTCGCGATCTGGCCGGGGTTTCTCCCCAACAATACGCTCAGTTCATTTTCTTTCTGGATCATTTGACGTTTCAGGTCCGCGATCCGAGCGGCGGCATTCTCCCGCTCGGCCTGAAATTGTTCGACATCCAATCGGTGAATGATGCCCTGTCGATGCCGTGCCTGACTGATTCGGACGGACTCATCCCACGCCTGCAGCGTGCGCTGGGCGATCTCCAATTGGAGATCGAGTTGTCGCAGGTCGAAGTAGGCTTGGGCCACGCCGCTGACCAACTGTAGGATGATCGCGCGCCGGTTCTCCTCCCGCGCCAGCAGATCGCCCCGAGCCGCTTCATTCGACCGGCGGATGCGTCCCCAGATATCGATTTCCCACGCGAGGTTGCCCTGCAGGTAGTAGTTGAACGGATTGGGGAAGCCGGGAAAGCGGACGCCGCCTCGCCGGACGACGGGAGCATTGCCGGTGGCGGTCATTTGGGGTGCAAAGTCGGTTCTGGCGATGAACAGCCTGGCCTCGAATTCCTCGACCGCGGCGACGGCGCGCTCGAGATCCTTGTTTTCCTCCAGCGAAGTCCGGATGAGTTTCTGAAGTTCCGGATCCCGGTAGAGTTCCCACCACGGCATGTTGGCGAGCGACGGCAAATCGCGTCCCTCTGCGGCCATGCGATACGACTCGTTGGTGGGAACGTCGGGGCGCGAGTAATCGGGGCCCATCGCGCACGACAGCAAGAGACCCGATGAAAGCACGATCGCAACCCGGTACATCACGAGACCCTCCTTGCACAGATGCGACGGAGACAGAGACAAGCCCTCTCAGTGGCCCGTTTCCGGGGCCGGAGCTCGGCTCCCCCCGCTGAGCTTTCGGATTACCACGAAGAAGAGCGGAACGAAGAAGACCGCCAGGAACGTCGCAGCCAGCATGCCCCCGAACACGCCGGTCCCGATCGAATGCCGGCTGGCAGCGCCCGCTCCCGAGGCGACCACCAGGGGCACCACGCCGAGAATGAACGCCAGGGAGGTCATGAGAATAGGGCGGAACCGAAGGTGCGCGGCCTCGAGGGCGGCGTCGAGCAGAGACAGGCCGTGTGCATACCGCTGGTTGGCGAATTCGACGATGAGAATCGCGTTCTTGGCCGCGAGCCCGATGAGCGTGACCAACCCGATTTGAAAATAAATGTCGTTCGCCATCCCCGAGAGCCACACCGCGCACAACGCCCCGAAGACGCCGAACGGCACCGCCAGGATGACGGCAAACGGGACGCTCCAACTCTCATACTGTGCGGCCAGCACCAGAAACACCATCAGCAGCCCGAAGCCGAACGCGAGGATCGACTGGCTGCCTGCTTTACGCTCCTGATACGAAATGCCGCTCCAATCGATATCGTAGCCACGAGGGATCAGAACCTCCCGCGCGGCGCGTTCCAACGCATCAAGCGCTTGACCGGAGCTGTATCCCGGCGCCGCCGAGCCCAGGACGAGCGCGGTATTGAATCCGTTGAAGTGGGTGACGGGATCCGGTCCGCTGGTGTAGCTCGTCGTGACGACCGTATCGAGCGGAATCATGGCCGGACCTTGCCCGTTGGAGGCGCGCACGTAAATCTTGCTGATATCGGCCGGTTGTGATCGGTATTGCGGGTCGGCTTCGGTCTGCACCCGATAGACGCGTCCGAACTTGACGAAGTCGTTGATATACAAGTTGCCGAAGAACGCCTGGAGCGTGTCGAAAACTTCGGAAATCGGCACGCCCAGCGCCTTGGCTTCCGGCGAGCGGGCCACCACGCAGCTGTCGTTGTTGGACAGCACCACCACCGGCCGGCCTTCGAGGCGGGGATCGAAGACCCGCTCGCAGGCCACGTAGAAGTGGTTGGCGTCGACCNNCGCGCCCGGGATCTTCCCGAATTCCTTGAATGCGCCGCCGATGAGCGTTTTGACATGATGCTGCTTGCCCTTCCGTTCGTCCCAATGCCGCAGCGGCGCGAACATGGTCGCGGTATTGGTGCCGCGGGTATTGAAGACGAAGTTCTGGCCGGAGAGGGCCTGCGTTCCATAGACGGCCGGTAACGTGTGGTAATACTGTTCGACCCTGTCGAGCACCGCGTCTGTACGCTTCTTCGATGCCCCGTCCGGGAGTTGCACTACGGTAATGAAGTAACCCTGGTCTTCATCCGGGAGAAACGCCACCGGAATCGTGCGGAACAACTGCGCGGTGACGGCGAGCACCACGCCGAACATCGCCAGGGAAAGGGCCGCGTGCTTCAGCACGACCCCCACACCGCCGGCATATCGATGCTGGACCCACTGAAAGGCCCGATTGAAGACGCCGAAAAATCCCCGCCGCGGCCCGTGACTCGGCTTGAGCAGCAACGCGCAGAGCGCCGGGNNGCGAACTGCTTGTAGAGCTGGCCGGTGATGCCTCCGAGAAATCCCACCGGGACGAAGACGGCGCACAGCACCAAGACGATCGCAATGACCGGCCCCGCCACCTCGGCCATGGATTTCTTGGCCGCCTCCCGCGGCGAGAGTCCGGCCTCCATGTGGCGTTCCACGTTCTCCACGACCACGATGGCGTCGTCGACGACGATCCCGATGGCCAGCACCAAGCCGAAGAGGGTCAAGGTGTTGATCGAGAACCCCAGCGCGGCCATCCCCGCAAACGTCCCGATCAGCGACACCGGGACGGCCACCGCGGGAATCAGCGTGGCGCGCCAGCTTTGCAGAAACAGGAAGACGACCAGGACCACGAGCACCATCGCTTCGACCAAGGTCTTCACGACTTCCTTGATAGAGACCTCGACGAAGCGCGTCGTGTCGTAGGGGATGTCGTAGGTCACGCCGGGCGGAAAGACCGACGACAGCCTGTCCATTTCCTTACGAATATTCCTGACCGTATCGAGCGCGTTGGCGCCGGGCGAGAGGAACGTGAGGAGCAAGGCGGTCGGCTTGCGGTTATACCGGCCTTCGAGCACGTAGGACTGCGCCCCGAGTTCGACCCTGGCCACATCCTTGAGACGGACCATCGATCCGTTGGGCAGGGCCCGGACGATCAACTCTTCGAATTCCTTCACGTCCGACATGCGCCCTTCGGTGATGAGCGGCAGGGTGAGCTCGGTGGGGATCGGCATCGGCTCCCGCCCGATGGTGCCGGCAGGGAAGTCCCGATTTTGTTCGCGTACGACGTTCGCGATGTCGGTGGGCGTGAGATTCAACTGGGCCATCCGCACCGGATCAAGGATCAGCCGCATGCTGTAGTTCTGTTGCCCGTAGACCAGCGCGTCGCCCACGCCGGGCAGGCGCTTGATGTTGTCGAGAATGCGCAGGATGGCGAAGTTGGAGAGAAAGAAGGCATCCTGCTGCGGATCGTCGGACTGCAGCACCATGACCGCGAGCAGATCCGGGGACATCTTTTTCACCGTGATCCCCTGACGGACGACTTCGGGCGGAAGTTGCGGCTCCGCCAGTTTCTGGCGATTCTGGGTCTGGACTTGTGCGATGTCGACGTTCGTGCCGATTTCGAACGTGAGCCGGATGGTCACGTGGCCGTCGTTCGTGCTCGTAGAGTCGAAATAGAGCAGGTTGTCGATGCCGGGGAGTTGCAACTCGATAGGACGGGCGACAGACTCCGCCACCACCTCCGCGCTTGCGCCGGGATAATCGGCTTCGATCTGCACCATTGGAGGCGTGATCTGGGGGAACTGGGCGATCGGCAAGGCCTGCATTGCGACCAAACCGACCACCACGATGACGATGGAGAGGACCGACGCGAAGATCGGGCGGTCGATGAAGACGCTGAGGTTCATGTGGGCCCGTCCGAACGCGTAGTCACGGGCGGTGGGGGCACGTCCGTACCAACGGACGAGACCGGCACGGCCTTCACCTGCACACCCGGCATGACTCGTTGGAATCCGTCCACGATTACCCGCTCTCCCGGCTGAAGGCCCTCCTCGATGAGCCAGCGATCCCCTTGCCAATCGGTCGCCTTCACGTCCCGCGCTTCCACCTTGTCGCCCTGACCCACGACGTAGACTACCGCGCCCTTGGGTCCCTGTTGCACGGCCCGCTGGGGTACAAGGATGGCATGAGGCTTCGACACCCCATGGAAGCGCACGGTCACGAACTGGCCCGGCAGCAGGATCCGGTCCGGATTCGGGAAGACCACCCGCGCCTGGCGTGAGCCCGTCTCCGTCCGCAGACTCACGTCGGCAAAGTCCAACACACCCTTGTGGGGGTAGATGGTTTTGTCGACGAAAATGATCGTGCCCGTCAGGCTGTAAATCCCCGGATGCTGGATCCGCTGCGAGAGAATGTCGCGCCGGCGCTTGAGGAGGAAGCTCTCCGGGGCGCTGACGATCACATACATGGGGTCGACCTGATGGATGACGGTCAGCAGGTCCGTCTGCGCCGTGACCAATCGGCCCTGATAAATGCGGGTCCGCTCAATCAGACCGTCGACAGGCGCAACGATGATCGTGTTGTCCAGGTCAAACCTGGCCTTGACCAGATCCCCGCGTGCGGCTTCCAATGCCGCCTTGGCGGCGAGGTCCTCGGCGATCGCGTCATCGACGTCCTTTTGGCTGACGGCATCTTCGGCCAGCAGCGGTTTGACCCTGGCTAGATTCTGTTTGGCTTGCACCAGCCGCGCCTCGGCCTGCGCCACCCGTGCCTTGGCGCTGATCTCGGCCGCCTTGAACGGCACGGGATCGATCTCATAGAGGCGATCGCCTTTCTTGACGTCCCGCCCCTCGGAAAAAAAACGTTGCTTGATGATGCCGGTGACCTGCGATCGAATTTCCACGACGCTCGACGCTTCCGCCTGCCCGATGAATTCCGGCTCGTCGGGGATCGACTGGAGAGCGGCCTCGATCACCTGCACTTCGGGCGGCGAAGGAGCCGGCGGCGTGCCGGCTTCCCCCTTGCACCCGAAGAGGCTGATTACAAGCAGACTGGCCAGAATGACTCTCACGGTCTCCTCTTGCTCAGGAATACGTTTTGATTCTTATGTCCGGAACAAGACGCTAATCAAGAGGACGAAGGGCGTCTCCACGGCCGGCACATCGAGGTTCAACGTTCATGCTGGGCGACGCACGAAACGTTGGGCCTCCTCCGACGAAGCCGAATGAGCCAGATCCTCGACAACAGGGCGCATCAAACAACCACTGGCTTCGATCTGGATTCCTTGGCGATACATTTCGAACAAGAGCGCCTTCCCCTCCGCATCGATGAATGTCGTCTCGCGGAGATCGACCAGGCAGGTCCCGCGACCTCCGGCTTCGGTTTCCGTCCAACAACGACGCAACTCCTGCACCCAGGGGTCCGACCAACCGCCCCGCGAGCACGAAGGTGGTTCCCTCGGCATTCCGCACAACCGTGATTCGCAGCATGAATCGTCCACCATGGTTACGCGGAAAAGGTCCGACGGGTAGGTTGCGTACCGGGACTCAAAACAGGCGCAATGCAAAGGCGGTTTCCCGCGCCTTCACCGGCCCCACCGAGGTCCGTTCGCCGAGGCGGCGCACGATCCACCCGTCCACGGACCAGCGTCCCGCGCCTGCCATCAGCGCCGCCAGGCTCTCACCTTCTCCGTGCGAGAATCGAGACTTAGTGATGGCCGGCGCTCTGTTGCCGAATCGATCTCGCCATCCAACCTCTGAGAAACAGTCCTGCAACCATGAGCGGCATGGTCAAGAGGATTCCGTACCATCGGAGCCATAGCGTGATGTCTTTCATGGGCGCACCTCCCGTTCTCTCGTGCAATGCTACGCATCCTCATCGCAAGGGCCGTTCCAAGCCATCATGCGCTGCATAGCAACGTCTAACTCATTGATCTGACAATCCAATACGGTCGGTTCAGAAAGCGGTTCATTCGCGAGGGCGGGAGAGTGCCGAAGCGACAGTGCCGACGGATCGTCGCGTGACGAAGAGATTCGTCACGACCCAAGTTCCTTACGGGAGGGGAGAACCGTTGAAGGAGGCAAATAAAGGCCTCACCATTTGCTATTGCCGGGCGAGGCCGGACAGCTTCCCTATCTCCTCGAGATCAGCGTTCATGACGCGTCCCTGTTCTTGTGCCTCATGAACCGAGCAACGTTCTGACTTGAGCGTGCGCCAGTCCCACTTCAGGCACCCGTTGCAACGCTTCGTAATAGTGTCTGCCGAACCCATCACCCTCTGCCGACGGGGTCAGCAGGCCCCGCACCGAGGCGAGCAAGGCTGTTATCTCTTTCCCCGATTCGATGTGGTCACCTTCGGCGAGTTCGTCGAGTTTGGCCATGAAACGGGACAGCGGTCGCAACCAGGCAAACCAGGGATCTCCCAGGACCAGTTGAAGAAATTCCCCATTGGATGCGATTCGGCCGTGCACGCGCTCGTAAGCCAACCGTTCTCCGTCCAACAAGGCCTTATGCAGCCTGAGCAGCGCGCGAGAAAGATTGACCAAGTCCACATGCCCATAATCGTGAATCGACACGTCACCCCTTTTCCCCGCCATGTCATCCGGCGCCGTGAAGAGCGCTCAGCGGTTGATCTGTCACTGTCCTGAAAGATACCGATACACCCCTTCGACGTTCTCCGGGAACCAGTCGGCATAGCGCTGCCACGGTTCATATTTGGGAAGCCGAACGGATTTCTTCGCGTCCTCCAGGCTCAAGCCCTTAGCCACCGCCTCCTGCACCGCCGCAGTGAGGTCCTCGAGATAGCCCCGAAACATCTGCACGTGTTCCTTCCGACCGATCTGGCCGTGCCCCGGAACCAGGATCTCGAAGTCCAACTGCTCCACTCGTTTGAGCGACTCGATCCACTCGTCCGGATAATCGCTCCGCATCGTGCGGTACGCGACCGTTTCGACCGGGATGAAATCGACGGCAAAGAGGAGCCGATCCTGCGGAAGCAGCACGACGAGACTGTTATCCGAATGGTTTCTGCCGGTATAAATCAATTCGATGTGTTTGCCTCCGAGGTCGATGGCCATCCGATCGGTGAAGGTCAGGTCCGGGGCGGGCGTCAACGGGTCCGCCGCCTCCACGATCTTCGGCCTCGCGGCAACCTGGCTGACGAACAGCGCCGTGTCGGCGAAGGCACTGCCGCCGGTGATGTGATCGTTGTGATGATGGCTGTAGACCACGAAGCGGACGGGCTGATCGGACAATTTCTTGATCTCGTCCTTCAACCAGACCGCCGCGTCGGCGCTGATCGGGTCGGTCACGAGTGCGCCTTTCGGCGTGATGACGAAGACGGCCTGGTGAAATTGATGCCGGAACCGGTAGACGCCGTCGGCCAGCTTCGTGATTTCATTCTCGGGCCGCGGCTGTTGAGCCGGTGCCTCGGGTCCTCCGACCGATAGGTACCCGACGACCAGCAGCAAAAGACACCACTTCAAGAGAGACATAAGCGCCTCCTACTTCCTTCTTGTGATCCGGAAGACGACGAAGTCGCGTGCGCAGGAGAACCCGTGTTGGGAGGTGTGGTACTGCTCTTCCAACCGCCAAGGGGCCCGTGCTGCTCCGAGGTCCCGCAGCGAGAACTCACTCGATCCCAGTGATGCGTGATGCTACTAATTGTGTTGGCTCGTATTGCACTGGGCGTTTCCCTGGAGATTGTGATTCTTTGCACTGGGATGTCCCCCGGCTCGACGTTCATGACGACCGCAGAGCACCGGCCTTCCATGGGCACTTTCCGTCCGGCACGTGTCGATCATCACCGCCTCCTACCCCGGCACATGCGGGAGCAGGCGATGGAGCAGCTTCTCGGACAGGATGACGCCGAGTAAGCGACGGGTCTGTTTGTTCTCGATGACGAGCACCCAATCGACATCTTCCCTATTCATCAGATCGCCGACCGTCAGGCTCGTATCGGCCGGGGTGACCACGATGGGATCGGTCCGCATGAAGTCGCGCACCTCGGCGGCCGGATCCTTCCCTTGCGCAAAGGCCTCGAACAACTCGTTCCTGCTGACGATGCCATCCAAACACCCTTGTTCGTCCAGCACACAGAGGAAGGCCGGTGCGTACGCGTCGACCTCGCGCACGGCGGCTTCAAACGTATCCTTGGAAGCGAGACGGCGTTCCGGGACCCGTTCCATGAACTCGGCCAGCGGTCGGCGTTCCAGCGCCGCCCACACCCGGCTCAAGCGCGGATTCAATCGGGGGCGCCCCATCTTAAGGCCTGCGCCAGCAGATTGCGGAAAGGCGCAAGCGTGCGGGACATTTGTGAAAACACCTCTTTCCCCATCACCAGCACCTCGACCGCCGTGCGGGCGCGGATGCTCCCGATGCGTACGGTGCCGTCGAGCAGCGCAATTTCTCCGAAAAACTCGCCCGGTCCGAACAGGGCCATGACGGTCGGCTGTCCCGTCCCATCGCGACGAATGGCTTCGACCTCGCCCTGTTCGATCATGTAAAAATTCATCGCCGGCTCGCCTTCGCGAAATATGTAATCTCCTGGGCGATAATGGGCCCGCGCGATCCGTTCGGTTCGATCGATTCTCGGATAGGCCAGATCGCGTGGAAACAATAGTTCCCAGGTCCAATCGAACGCGACCCTGATCCGGCGGGACCAGGAAGGGGATTTCAGCAGATACACGGTCCGCCAGAGCCACCAGGCGGGGAACCCCGACAGCCGGACACCCAGGACTTCGGCTACCGCATTCCGCTCGCCGATGCCGCAGAGTTGGCCCAACGGCCTGTAAGAAAACGGCTCTGTCGATTGTCCCTTGAGCGCCCGCACGATGTTCTCGGCGACTTGCCGGCCCTGTCGCTCGGCAAACTGGCCGGTTGTGGGAGCGACCTGGTGGTCATAGGTATTGACGATATGGGCGCAGTCGCCAATGGCCCAGACATTGGGCGTCCCGCGCAACCGCATGTCGGGATCGGTGAGCAATCGGCCGGTCTCCTTGGATACGTTCAGCCGTTGCACCAACTGCGGCATGGTCGTGCCGATCGTGCAGACCACCGTGGCGCCGCGGATCATTCGGCCATCTTGAAGCTCGACGCCCTCGGGAGTGACCAACGCCGCCCGCGCATTCAGGACCATGTGAATTCCGGCCTGCTCCATCTTCGCTCGGGCGAATTCCCGCAGCGAAGGGCTCACTTCCGGCAGCACCTGGTCCCGGGCATGTACCAGCGTGACGCTGACCTCGCGGACCGTGAACGTTCTGTAGAACCGGAGGCTGGCTCTCACCAGATCGTTGATCTCGCCCGCCACCTCCACACCGCTGAACCCGCCGCCGACCACCACGAATGAGAGATACCAGCGCCGTCGCTCCGGGTCGTCGCAGACTTCGGCCTTCTCGAGCTGTTCCCTCACGTGAAACCGCAAGGCGATGGTGTCGCCGACCGACTTCAACGGGAACGCATGGTCGGCCATGCCGGGCACCAATGTGAGATTGATGGCGGCTCCGCAGGCCAGCACGGCGTGGTCGAATGCCATACGAGCCGGCCGGCCATCGTACCCTTCGTACTCCACTTCGGATGTTGTGAGGTCGATCTGGCGGACTTCCTCCGTTCGGCACCGTACCTCGGGCAGCATCTGACGCAACGGCACGGTCACCGTCAGGGGATTGATCGCCGCGCCGGCCACCTCCGCCAACAAGGGATAGAACACCATGCTGTTTTCCCGGCTGAAGAGCACGATCTCGCACGACTCCCCCGGCAACCGCTTCCGCAAGGTCCTCGCGCAAGACACTCCGGCAAAGCCCCCGCCGATAATGACGATCCTCATAGAGCGCCCGTTGCTCATGTCGTTCCGGCACTGTACGCACGCGTCCTCGTGCGTGTCACTTGAGCCTTGGCGGCCGCCACGATCTGCTCGGGGGTAAATCCGAATTTGCGTTGCAATTCTTTGAGCGGCGCCGAGGCGCCGAAGGTCTTCATGCCGATCACGGCACCTTCGCGTCCGGTATAGTGCGACCAACCGAACGTCGAAGCCTGTTCCACGGCGACGCGCGCGGTGACGTCCGGCGGGAGCACCCGGTCTCGATACTCCCGGCTCTGTCCCTCGAACAGCTCCCAGGACGGCATGCTCACCACACGAGCCTTGATGCCGTCGGCCTTCAACTGCTCGGCGGCCGCGACGCACAACGACACCTCGCTTCCGCTGGCCAACAGCAACACGTCCGGAGTTCCGCCCGGGTCGGCCAGGACATAGGCCCCCTTGGCCACGCCGGAAGCCGGTGCGTACTTCGTGCGGTCCAACGTCGGCAGCGCCTGCCGCGACAGGATCAATGCGACGGGCTCATGGCGCAATTGCATGATGACCCGCCAGGCCTCGACCACTTCGTTGGCATCCGCCGGCCGGAGCACGATGAGGTTCGGCACGGCCCGGAGGGACGCGAGCTGTTCGACCGGCTGATGGGTCGGACCGTCCTCGCCCAATCCGATCGAATCATGGGTGAAGATATGGATGACGGGAATCTCCATGAGGGCGGACAGCCGGATCGCGGGCCGCGCATAATCGCTGAAAATCAGGAAGGTGGACCCGTACGGCCGCATTTTGGAGAGCGAAAGCCCGTTCAGCACGGCGCCCATCGCATGTTCGCGGATGCCGAAATGGAAATTCCGGCCCCCGAACGATCCGGCTTCGAAATCTCCGGCTCCGTCGAAGGTGAGCCTGGTCTTGGTGGAGGGAGCCAGATCCGCCGAGCCGCCGATCAGCCACGGCACAGACTTGGCGATGACGTTCAGCACCTTGCCTGAGGAATCCCGTGAGGCAAGGCCCTTGGGGTCTGCGGGAAAGGCCGGCAGATCTTTGTCCCACCCGTCCGGCAGGCGCCGGTGCTGCATCCGATCGAGGTGGTCGGCCAGATCCGGATACCGCCGCTTGTACTCAGCGAAGGTCGCCATCCAGGCTTGGCGTGCCTCGCGTCCGCGACGGCCCATGCCGGCTTGGAAATGTTCGCGCACTCCCTGCGGGACCAGAAATTTGGCATCTTCCGGCCAGCCGTAGTTGCGCTTGGTCAGCCTGATCTCTTCTTCCCCCAACGGTTCGCCGTGCGCCGCGTGGGTGTCCTGTTTGTTCGGGGAACCGTAGGCGATGTGACTGTCGACGATGATCAAGGTCGGCCGGTCGGCCGTGCGCTTGAACGTGTTGAAGGCGCGTTCGAGCATCTCGAGATCGTTCGCATCACCGACGCGCGTGACGTTCCATCCATACCCGATGAAGCGTGTCGCCACGTCTTCGCTGAAGGCCCAATCGGTGTGGCCCTCGATCGTGATCCTGTTGTTGTCGTAGATCCAGCAGAGGTTCGCCAGCTTCAGATGGCCGGCCAGCGACGCGGCCTCTCCCGACACACCTTCCATCAGACAGCCGTCGCCGCACAGGGCGTAGACGTCGTAGTCGAACATCGTGAAGTCGGGCCGGTTGAAATACGCCGCCATCCATCGGCCCGCGATCGCCATGCCGACGCTGGTCGCGACACCCTGGCCCAACGGCCCCGTCGTCGTTTCCACGCCCGACGTCCATCGGTACTCGGGATGGCCGGCGCATTTACTGTCGAGCTGGCGGAAACGCTTGATGTCGTCAAGGGTCACCGAGAGTTGCCCGAGCGTTTCGTATTGGGGATTGACCGCCTTCACGCCGCAGAGGTGCAACAGCGCATAGAGCAGCATCGACGCATGGCCGTTCGACAACACGAACCGGTCGCGGTTGGGCCAGATCGGATCGTCGGGGTCGAAGCGCAGGAAACGCTGCCACAAGCAGTAGGCGACCGGTGCGAGCGCCATCGGCGTGCCGGGATGGCCGGAGTTGGCGGCTTGCACGGCATCCATCGCGAGCGTGCGAATCGTATTGATGCATCTCACGTCGATGGACTGCGGAGGATTCGCGAGCATGCCCTCCTTCTGCATCGTCGGCTCCATGATGACCTCCTTCCTCTGATGCCCGGACGGGATGATTCGGATGAGTCGATGTCAGCGGCTGGCATAGCCCGTGACAACGGGTCGCGCCTCCACCTTCACGTCGCCCTCTTTGGCCAGCACCTCGTACCGCGTCGCGTCGCGTTCCCGCCAAAAGCGAAGATCGAGCGTCGCACGACCCACCCGCAATTGACGGAGGGTGAGATCGGGGAGCCAGGGCGGGAGCACCGGGTCGATATAGAGCGTGCGCGTGGGCGCATCGGCATCCAGGCCCAGGATGGCCCGCAACAGATGAAACGTACTGCCGGCCGCCCAGGCCTGCGGGACGTTGGCTCCGAGATATTGCACCGGAAAGTTGCCGGGCTCCCGTTGGACCCCGGCATAGAGCTCCGGCAGTCGATTGAGGAGAAAGTAGCTGCCGGCCCCGCTGATATCACGGGCGAGCATGGCCGCTTCCTCCGCGAATCCATAGCGCTTGAAGCCCATGGCGATGATGCCGTTGTCGTGCGGCCACACCGATCCGTTTTGATAGGAAAAGGGGTTATAGGCGGGATGGCTTGCGGACAAGGTGCGAATGCCCCATCCGCTCCACATGTCGGGTTCGCGCAACCGCCGCATCACTCGCGCCGCGCGGTCCGGCCGAACGATGCCGCTCCACAACAGGTGCCCCGGATTGGAAGCGATCGTCTTCACCGGCTTCTTGTCGCCGTCCAGAGCGTAGGCGTAGTAGCCGAGATCCTCGCACCAAAACCGCTCTTCAAACCGTCGCTGCAGCTCCGCGGCCTCCTCACGCAGTTTTTTCGCCAGGTTCGAATTCCCAACATAGTCTGCGCCCTCGGCGGCCCGGCGCTTGGCATCGTAAACGTACCCTTGCAGTTCACAGAGCGCTTTGGGCCCCTTCACCAGCGAACCGTCCGGGTAAACGACGGCATCGCCGGCGTCTTTCCACCCCATGTTCTCGTAGCCTTTCTCGGACCGAGTCTGGTACTCCTGGAACCCGTCTCCGTCCCGATCTCCATATTCATCGATCCAGCGCAGACACCGTGTGACGACCTTCTGATATTCCGCAATGAGTGCATCGTCACCCAGCCACTTCCAGGCTTCATGCCATGCGATGATGTAGAGGATCGTCGCATCGGCGGTTCCGTAGTACGGAGTGTGCGGGATGCGTTTGAAATGGGCCAACTCGCCGACCCGCAACTCGTGCGGCATTTTGCCGGGCTCCGCGTCCCTGTAAGGGTCCGATTCGGTCGCCTGAAGCGCGGCCAATCGCTTGAGCGTGCCTCGTGCAAAATCGGGATAGACCGTCATGTTCTGCAGGCTGACGATCAAACTGTCCCGCCCGAATACGCTGACGAACCAGGGCACGCCGGCGGCAGCCAACAGCTCGTCCGGCCGTTCGTCGTCGGCCCTCAGCCGCAAGGCCGCCATGTCCTCGACCGATTGCCGGTACAACCGGTAGAACTCCTCGTTCGACGTGGTGATCTGCGTCGTGACCTGCTTCCAGTGGGTCAAAGTTCGTGCGAGGCCGGTTTCCTCGCAGGTATGCGCACATTCGCCAGGTGCCCGCCGCAGGAGGTCCCCCTCGGTGATGTCATATTTCCAGCAGGCATGCCAAGAGGCACCTGGGGCAAGTTCGACCACGAAGTTGATGCGTCCGTTGCCGTAAAGCGCCCGTGAGCTGCAGTTTTCCAGGAACAGCGTCAGAGCTCTGCAAAAATCATTATGCGCATAGCGGCTGACCAACCGTTGGCCCTCGCCAGACCACTCGGTTTCGATGTGGCCCCTGCGCGTCCGCTCCTTGGCCCTGACTTCGAAAATGTCGGCAAAGTCGGTCCGAATCAACAGCTCGAGGTTGAAGCGTACAGACGTTGCACTGTAGTTCCGGATATCGATGTCTTCGTGAAGTCCCTCGCCGATCATTCGGCCGAGCATGAGTCCCAAGGTCCCCGCCGCGATGACCCCATGGTCGGTTACGATCCTCGGGTTCACGAGGCAGGTGCGCGAGGCATAGTACGTCACGGCGCCCGAGTTCAGCAGGGTCCACGGCTCGCCGTCGATATAGAGCTGATAGCGGCTGATATAGCGCGTGTCACGTGCATAGAAGCCCTGGTCTGATGCATCCGTGACGGAGCCGTCGAACTCGGACACCAGAAAGGCATGACCGTGATTAATGGTGATGACGGGAGGACCGACGGTGACTTTCAAGGCCATTCCGACTACCCTCGATCTTCACTCCGGGCTGACCTGCGTCCGACCCTTGAATGGGTGGTATCCCACATTCGAAACCCGCCCCGAAATGCATTGGCATTGTCGCCCCGCCGCGCCCACCTCGGCAGATCTTTCAGCTTCTTGGCATTCCCGCCGCCGAGCACGATGTAGTCCACCTGCAGGGCCCGACGAAGCGCATCCGCCACCTTCACGACCTGACGTCTCCACTTTTTCTTCCCACAGCGCTTGAGTCCGCGCAGCCCCACGTAGTCCTCATACGTCCGCCCTTTGCTGTAGGGAAGATGCGCCAGCTCGAGCGGCGCGAGAACGCCGTCGACGATCAGGGCCGAACCTAACCCGGTGCCCAGCCCGAGAAAGAGCATCCGGCCGCCCTCATAGCTGCCGAGCGCCTGCATGGCCGCATCGTTGATCACTTTCACCGGGCGACCGAAGGCTTTTCGCAAATCAATTCCCATCCAGCCCTTGCCGAGATTGGCGGGCTCGGCGATCGGACGCCCGTTCCGGATGGGACCTGGGAACCCGATGGACACGGCGTCATAGGTCCAATCGGCGGTGGTCTGCTTCACCGCGTCGACCATCTGTCGTGCGGTCATGGCGGAGCCGGACGGAATCTTGCGCGGCGCCTGTTGGCCGGTCGCAAGAACTTTGACGTTGGTTCCGCCCACATCAATGACGAGGATCTTCATCTCCCATCCCAGCTCACTGCACTTCCACCGTGATCTGGTCTGTGGCCGCGAGGTGATCATGGTCGTGCGTTGCAGCTTGCACCTTGATCTGATGCGTCCCCTTGCTCAGTCCCTTGAATGTGCCGGGAAATTTTTTCTGGGGCACGCCGTCCAGGTACACGTGCCCATGTTCCGCCTTGGAACCTTTGATCAGTTCGTATTTCAGCTCAAACGTCTCTCCGACCTTGGCTCCGTCCTTTGGCGAGGTGATCGTCGAGCCATCGTCCTCATCGGCCATGGCCAGGCCCCAGGCTCCCGATGCTACCGTCAACACTGCAAGACCCGCGATCAGCACTCGTCGCATGATGACCTCCTTGATGTAATTCTCGGAGCGTTATGACCCGGGCAATGGTTTGTGAGAGTGGTTGGTAAGTTCCCCGCGTGAACGCGACCGCTTTCAATCTGGCACGAGGCGTTGATGCTTTACAACGTCTCTCCCATGCGTGCCTTTTTTTGCCGGTCGCTCAAGCCACTGTCTATTTGTGAAGCAACGGCACATGACCTCTTCCTTCGAACAACCCTTTCACAATGATGACATAACACAACCGCAGCATGTGGCGGATCAACCACACCGGCAGTCTGTTCATCGCCGGACCTTCCTATCGGCCGGCATTGCACCAGCGAACAGCAAGGACCGTTCCATCGTGCTTACTGAAATAGCGCAGGCGCAACCCGCTGTCGAAGCGGATGAATTTCACGAGACACAATAGGGGTCGGGACGCACCGGCGAGAGGTGACGTTGAGGAGGTGCCGACAGATCGTCAGGTGACGAGGTTTCGACATCCTCTTTACGGATGACGTGTACTGACTGCAGGGCTATCGGGTCGAATCGACGACCGGGCAGCCCGGGATCTCAGCGACAGAAACCCGTGAGATGGCCAGAAACATCCGCCCCACTCAGCCGGGAACCCGCCGCTCCCCCAAGCCCAGCCGAAGCGCCTCGATATCCAGCTCCTGTTCCAGACGATGCAGAATCTCGTCGCTGATGGTGCCGTCATCCCGCAGCCGGATCAACGCAGACCGTTCGGCCGCGAGGGTCGCTTCTCTGAGCCGGAGCAGGGCCTCGCTCGTCTCTTTCTTGCATGCCGGATCGACCTCGGCGTCCGGCGCAAATCGCTGCAGGCGTCGGCCATAGTGCACTCGCAGCTGTTCGATATGGTCCGCCTTCGGCCACGCTTCCTTCGTCAAGTCGTTCAAACGGGACAACGCGGCGCCGGCCGCATGTCGGCGCGCATGCATTTCCTCGCGCCCTCCCTCCATACCCTCCGCCACTCCCAATTTCCGGATGAGGGGTGCCAAGGTCAGCCCTTGCAGCACCAGTGTGGCAAGAATCACGGAGAAGCTCAGGAGAATGATTTCGGCGCGAAACGGAAAGGGTGCGCCCGCGCTGGTGGACACGGGCAAGGCCATCGCGGCCGCCAAGGTCACGATTCCTCGCATGCCCGTCCACCCGATCAGAAAGAGATGCGACCAAGGCGGCAACGGGTCCCGCGCCCGAAGCGCGGGACTGAGACAGCGAGGGACTGTCGCGATCAGCGGCACCCACCCCAACCGCACCAGGATGGCCGTGGCACTGATGAGTGCCCCTCCGACGATGAGCGATTTCAATCGATCGGTAGGAACGGCGGCCTGCAAGGCTCTGAGTTGCAGACCGATCAGAATAAAGATTACGCCGTTCAACAGGAACACCAGAAGATCCCACACGGCGCGTCCCTGGATCCTGGTCGACGGCGCGACCACCCTGCTGAAGTGCTGCCGCAGATACAGGCCACCCGCCACACAAGCCAACACGGCCGAGGCATGGATCGATTCTCCGGCGACCCACGCCACGTAGGGGGCCAATAGGGTTACGGCGATCTCGGTAAAACTGTCACCGATGCTCTGCAGGGCCCACCAAGTCACCACTCCCACCACAAGTCCGACGACGGTGCCCGCCACTGCTGCATACAGAAACTGCAGCACCGTCTCCTGCAGGACGAAGGTGCCGCTGACGACGGCCGCCACAGCGGCCCGATATAGGACCAGGGCCGTGGCATCGTTGACGAGACTCTCGCCCTCCAAAATGGTCACGATGCGGCGCGGCAGGTTCAGCCGTTTACCGATGGCCGTCGCGGACACGGCATCCGGGGGAGACACAATCGCACCGAGCGCCACCGCTTCGGCCCATCCGAACCCGAGCAGCACGTGCGCGGCCGCGGCCACTGCTGCCGTGGTCGCCAACACGAGACCCACGGCCAGGAGCGAAATCGGTCGGAGGTTGTCGCGGAAATCGCGCAGGGAGGTGAAATAGGCGGCCGCCCACAGGATCGGCGGCAGGAACACCAGAAAGACCAAATCGGGGTTCAGCGTGACGGTCGGCACCCCGGGCACCATGCCCAACACGAGCCCGCCGATGACCAGCAAAATCGGATAGGGGAGCAGCATCCGCTGCGCGAGCGTCGTCAGCACCAACACCACGGCGAGCAGCAGGATGATCACTTCGAGATGATGCAGGCTGTCCATCTACACCGCGAAGGGTAGAGGCGATTGATGCTCCACGCTCCGAGACAACAACCCTCTAACCGGCCTTTTCGATCGGAACGACCTTGAGTACCAGTTTCTCGCCGCGTCGGATCACGACGATGGGCACGACGACCCCCATCCGCTCCCACGTGAGAGCCCGATGCAGATCATCGACCGCGGCCACCGGGTCGTCACCGAACCCGACGATCACATCGCCTTCCCGTAGACCGGCACGCGCCGCCGGACTGCCGGCTTCCACCGAGGCACAACGCACGGCGGTCTCCTTTGTCAACCCGAAGTGCAGCACGAGGCGGCGGGGAAGCGGAATTGTCTGGCCGGTCGTCCCGATGTAACTCCGGCGGACGCGGCCTTCTGTCATGAGCTGCATCGCGACGGCCCGAGCTGTATTGGATCCGATCGCGAAGCAGAGACCTTGCGCCGAGCGAATGACGGCCGTGTTGACGCCGATCACCTCCCCCGATGCGGTCACGAGCGGCCCTCCTGAATTTCCAGGGTTCAACGCCGCATCCGTTTGAACGACGTTCTCGATCAGGCGACCGGACTGTGAGCGGAGCGACCGTCCCAGCGCGCTCACCACTCCGGCCGTCACGGTGGTCTGAAAACCGTAGGGATTGCCCACGGCCACGACGAGTTGCCCGACGCGGATCCGTTGTGAATCCCCCAGTGAACCGACCGGCAGCCCCATGGCCGGGATCCGGATCACGGCGAGATCCGTGTCCGGGTCGCTTCCCACCAATCGCGCTTCGAACTCCCGTCCATCCGTCAACGTAACCAGCAATTCCGCCGCACCATGCACCACGTGACTGTTGGTCAGGATGAACCCATCGGGTGTGTAGACGAAGCCGGAGCCGCTGCCCGCACTCAGGTGTTCTCCTCGCGCGCCTCGGGCTCGGTGCCGCGCGTCCACGTTCACGACCGCCGGGCTGATCGTTTCCGCCGCCCCCGTGACGGCTCGTGAATAGGCGTCCAGCAGGTCACGATCCACTTGAGCCGGAAAGGGAACTCGGGTGTCCCCCTCCGGCTCACGCTCCGACCGATGGATGTCGTCAAGAATCGTCTGCACCGGTCCCCTCAAGAAGTTGTCCTTACAGTTCGAGCGCGGCGTCGGTTTCCCAGATCAAAACCTCGGCTCCCTGTGATTCCCCGGCCGTCAGCCGCCTGGCACCGGCCGCGGTGAGCCGGGCCTCATCACCAGCCCCTAATGAACCGGCGCCTTCGAGTTCAACCGAACCCTTCGCCACAAAGACGTGGACATACGGAGCATCGGGCACCAGCGTCGTTTCGCCAGCTCGGAGCCGTCCACCCCACAGCACGGCGCCTTTCTGCCTGATAGAAATGGCCGCCTGATGCCCGCGGCCGGAGGCGATGGGAACGAGCCCTCCCTTGTTCAACTCTCCGTTGATATCACGCTGTTCGTAGCTTGGCCTGATTCGCGCTTCGTCCGGCGGCACCCACATCTGAATGAAACGGACGTCCTTCTCGCCTTGGGGATTCATCTCGGAGTGCCAGATCCCGGTACCCGCACTCATCCGTTGGGCAAGCCCAGGATAGATGATGCCGCGGTGACCTTCCGAGTCCTTGTGCTCCAGTTCCCCGTCCAGCACCCACGTGACGATCTCCATATCCCGGTGCGGATGGGTCCGAAAGCCGGTGTTCGGCTTGACCACGTCGTCGTTGTGTACCAACAACAGGCCGTGGTGCGTATTCCCCGGGTCGTAGTGGTGCGAGAAACTGAAACTATGCCGGGAGTCCAACCACCCCGCTTGGGTATGGAACCGATCCTCTTTGCGACGGACTGCTATCGGCCGCGCCTGTTCTCGTCGCCCTCGCATGATGTTCATGACAGCTCTCCTTTCCACCGTTCCCTGGCTCATGGATTCCGTCTTGGTTCTCACGACCTGATTCTGTATAAGACGGATCACCACGAAAACAAGAAGGCACTATCCGGTGCGGCAGGCACCAAATGGATACCGGTCGGTGCGGTGGAGTGCTGATGGCCAAGACTGGCACGTGCCCTGCGGAATTGACGGTGCAACTCATCGGCGGTCGATGGAAGATCGTGATCCTGTGGTACCTCTTTCAGGGTGTCAAACGCTTTTCCGAGCTGCAACGGGCGCTCACGGGGATCACACAGAAGGTCTTGACGCAACAGCTCCGAGACATGGAACGAGACTGCATCGTGGCGAGAACCGTCTACCCGCAGGTGCCGCCCAAGGTCGAGTATTCGGTCACGCCGCTGGGTGCCAGTCTCAAACCCGTCGTCGAGGCCATGCATCAGTGGGGCAGCGAGCACAGCCTCCCCGAGCAATGAATCGATGCCGGAACCATCATCTAGGGCTCCGCTGTGATCATGGTTCCAGCTTGGTGTCCATCGTGATGGTGGTATTGAGCAGACGGGAGATGGGACACCCGGTTTTGGCGGCTTGGGTCGCCTGGTCCCAGGCAGCTTGGTCCGCGTTGGGCACCTTCCCCCTGACATCCAGATGGATCTGCGTCACCGTCCAGCCCGCCTCCAGCTTTTCGAAGGTCAACGTGGCCGTCGTGCGTAACTGCTGAGGCACGAGATTCGCGTTCCCCAGTTGAGCCGACAGGGCCATGGTGAAACAGCCCGCGTGCGCGGCGGCAATCAGTTCTTCCGGATTCGTGCCCTTCCCGTTCTCGAACCTGGTGCCGAATGAATACTGGGTTTTCGACAACACACCGCTGTCCGTGGAGACCGTGCCCTTGCCTGTTTTCAGGTCTCCTTGCCATTCCGCCGATGCGTTCCGTTTCATAGCATCCTCCTCAAAGGTTACGCATTCATGGTGAGCACGGCGCGGAACCGCGCCTTGCCGGTCATCATCTGTCGATAGGCCTCGTTCGCACGGGCGAGGGGATAGCGCTCGATCATGGGGCGCACCCCCGTGAGGGCGCTGAAGCGCAACGTGTCTTCCGAGTCCCTGGCCGTGCCGGAGGGCCAACCCTGGACCGAGGCACGCTTCATGATGAGCGTGACGGCATTGACCGCGATCGGGTCGCCCGGTGCGGCGACGACCAGCAGCGTGCCGTTGGGACCCAGGCCATCCGCGAGCGCCGAGATGCCTTTCCCGTCCGGCGCTGTTGCCAGGATCACCCGCGCACCGCCCAGCCGTTGTAATTCTTCCGTCGGATTGACGGCCGCGACGTCGAGATAGTGGGCCGCACCGAGTTTCCTCGCCAGCGGTTCCTTGTCCTTTCCTCGACCGACTGCGACCGTCGTGAACCCCATCTTGGAGGCATATTGGATTCCCAGATGACCCAATCCGCCGACTCCCTGCACCGCGACGACGTCACCTGCTCTCGCCCCGCTGTTCCTCAGGCTGTTGAACGTGGTGATGCCGGCACAGAGCAGCGGGGCCGCCTCCTCGGCCGTCAGTTCATCCGGCAGGGACGCCACCGCTTCGATCGGCACGACGACATAGTCGGCCCATCCTCCGTCATAACTGATGCCGCACACCTGTCCGGATCGGCAGAGGATGAAATCGCCGCGGCGGCAAGCTTCGCATCGCCCGCAGTGGCCGCCGTGCCATCCGACTCCCACCCTCTGACCTTGCTTCCACCCCGTGACATTCGGCCCCACCTTGTCGATCCGTCCCGCGACTTCGTGGCCGGGAACGCGGGGAAATTGAAGACCGGGCCAGAGGCCTTCTTTGACGAACATGTCGCTGTGACAGATCCCGCAGGCCTCGACTTTGATGCGCACATGCTCGGGGCCGGGCTCCGGAATCTCACGTTCCACGAGTTCCCACTCACCACCGGGCTTACTCGCCTGCACGGCATTCATTCGAGCCATGGTGCACCTCCGAATGAAGAATGGCAAATGCGGACGTGGCGCCCGTTCGGCAACAGGGCACCGACCCGACCCCTCACAGGGTTTTGTGCGTCCCGTCGCAGAACGGTTGGTTCTTCGTGTGCTTGCACTGGCACAAGGCGACTTGCTTTTTCTCCGCCAACGAGAACTCCATCGGCGAGAAGCTCGTCCCCTTATGGGACCCGTCGCAGAAGGGCTGGTTCTTCGATCGACCGCATCGACACCAATAATAGGTGCCTGCCTCCAGCGTGAGTACGGCAGGCTGCTTGGCTGCAATGACCGGCTTGTCCATGAGAGACCCTCCTCTTGTTCGTGTTACAAATACAGCGGCTTGATGGGCGAGACGACCGCTTCGGGATTCTTCGTCCAGATGGCGGGATCGGCATCGACGTACAATTCGACCTCGTTGCCGTCGGGGTCGCGCAGGTAGAGACTCTGGCTCACCGTGTGGTCGCTCATGCCGTCGATCGAAATACCGGCCTCCTCCAATTCGCGCTTGGCGGCCCGCAATTCTTCCAGACTGTCGCCGACCTTGATACCGATGTGATACAGCCCTCGACGGCGCCCCGTCGGAGGCCCCGGCGCATCGCCGACCTGGATCAGCAAGAGTTCATGATGTGTACGGCCCGAAGTAAGCGCCGCGGCGGCTCCATTGAAGATGCGGCCGACTTCCTTGAATCCCAACAGATCTCGATAGAAGGCGAGCGCCCGTTGCAGATCCTTCACATAGAACACCACATGGCCGAGATAATGGGCTTTCATAGTCCCTCGTTATGACGCCTTCCGTCTTTTGGGTTCTTTGACGAACGTCACTCCGGCCTTCTGCACCTCTTGATACGGCAGCAACCACACAAGCGATTCATCGCTGAGATCGCCCACTTGAATGCGGTTGCCCCAAGGATCGCGAAAGTCACAGCGGAAATCGGGATGCAGCTTCAGCTTGTATTTCTGAGTGAGCTTGCGCCGCACTTCTTGGATCTGCTGGGAATCGCGCACCATCAGGCCGAAGTGCTTCATTCGATCCGGCTGGAGGGTCTCCACCTCGAAGATCGCCAGGAATTGATGTTCGCCCAGCTTGCACCAAGCCGCGCCTTCTCCGTCCCGCAGCATCTTCAGACCGAACACATCCTCATAGAATTTCACGGCCTTCTTGGCGTCGGTGACTTCGATGACAACGTGGTTGCATCCATAGACTTGCACGGCCATCGTCTCACCTCCCTTGCGTGGAACCGCCCGCCACGGCAGCTTGTCTGGCCCGGACCTGTTCGATCGCCGAAAGAAACACCTCGATCGGTTGTGCCCCCGAGATCCCATAGGCCCGGTTGAGCACGAAGTACGGCACCCCGCGGATCCCGAGCCGATGCCCCGCCGTCCCCTCGGCCTTGACCTCAGAGGTCCCTTCTTCACTCTGAAGGAACGAGGCGACGGCCGTTTCATCGAGACCGGCGCGGCTCGCCAGGTGGACGAGGGTCTGGAGGGGCCCCAGGTCGGCCCCCTCCGTGAAATAACCCTGAAACAGCGATTCGACCACCGCATCCTGACGCCCTTGCCGCTCCGCGTACCAAATCAGGCGATGAGCGCTGAATGTGTTGGGCGTGCGAGCAATCCTGTCGAACGCAAACGGAATCTGCTCGGCTGCCCCGGCTGCGAGCACGTGCTCCTCCAACCGGCGAAAGGCTCCGAGGCTCCCGAACTTGGCTTCGAGGTAAGCGGTCCGATCCATACCCTCTTCCGGCATGGTGGGGTTCAATTGAAACGGTCGCCACGTCACCCGAACGGGGAGCGCCGGCGAGATCGCCGCCAGGGCGCGTTCCAGCCGGCGCTTCCCCACATAGCACCAAGGACAGACGACATCGGAATAAATCTCGATCGACAGGCCTGGAGCGATCTGATTCATCGTTCCCTTCTTCCCCGGTTCACCATGACGACTTGAACGAACGACGCTTCACGAGACATGCACGACCTCATCATGAGAGGTGTCCCATGCGGCCCGCGCGGTAGTCGTCGACCGCCTGGACCAATTCCTGCCGTGTATTCATCACGAAGGGCCCATAGCGCGCGATCGGCTCCCGAATGGGCTCTCCGCCCATGACGAGAATCGTCGCATCTTGACCCTCGGCCCGCAGGCGGGTCCGGTCGCCGTCGACATCCAGCACCGCCAGATCGGCCTCACCGACGGACGTCGTCCCATTGAGCGTCACACTGCCACTGAGCACGAACACACCGGCATGGTGGCCGGCGGGCAGCATGAGCTCGGCCTCGCGGGTACGGTCCAACCGGTTCAGCACCAACGCAAGCTGCAGCTTGGCGGGCAGATCCTCGGGCACCAGCTCCAGCAACAGTTCCAGTTGTTCCCGAGCCGGTTCGAAACGGCGCAGATCCATCAAGCCCTTCGCGGCTTCCATCAGCAGCCGCCTCTCGTGCAATCGGGTCGGCGCCTCCTCGGCCAGCGTCATGATGTCGCCGGGTAGTCCGTCGGCGCGGGCGGTCTGGACGCGTCGCGCCAGTTCGTCGATGACGACGTTGAAGTAGCGCGCCCGCGCGTTCTCGATGGTGCTCCAGTCGGCCGGCTTCAGGCCCGGCAGGGCGGCGAATACCGGGCTGGAAACCTTCTCCCGATCGCTGGCGATGATGCGCGCCAGGTCTTCGGCGAGCCGTCGGATTTCTCCGCGCAATGCATGACGATCGGGTGGAGCGCCGTCATGGGCGACCTCGAACAGGCGCCCGTTGTAGACGAAGCGGCGGTCGGGTGCGATGTCGAAGGGCGCGCGCGCCCAGCCGCCGCTCACCAGGATCGTCCCGCGCGGCGCGGCGCCGTGGCGCACACCCAGCTCATAGAAGACATTGGGATTAAAAACCGACACATCGGCGAGCACGAAATCCGCGGTGATCAGCTCGAAGAACATATCAGTGCGGATGTCGCCCGCGCTTTGTTCCTCGTCCGCGCGGAAGGGCTCGCAGCCGGCCTGCTCGATGGCAGGTTTGAGAAGCTGGTCATAGACAGCATCGAAATCGACCTGCGCCACGGGGGATGACGTCGCCGCCCGCTCCGGGTTGGCATCCAGCGGCTTGGCGCCGAAGGGCATGACGACGAATACGCGCGGTTTCATGGCGATCACCTCTTCCCAGGATAGGCGGCCACAGGCCCGCCGGCCAGCCGCCGCGACAACAGGCGAGCCTCGGCCATAGGTCGGACTCTTGGCGGATTAGGCCATTTGCCCTATTTCGAGCATCGGCTGTTTATACCAGAATGGCCTTCGCTCAGGCCGGGTTCGCAGTGCTGTACGTCCACAATGCAGACGCAGCCCCGGCTGGCAATGATGAAAAACAGGCCAAAAAATGGGCCGAAGGGGGATCCATGAAACCGCAAATGCGCCCGGGCACTCGCCCGCCACGTCCTGAGGTTGAGCCGCATGCCGGGGCGAGGTCCGGCGACGGCAGGCGGGAATGGCGCAACAGCATTGCCAGCTTCGTTACCGGAGCAATGGTCGTGGCAGCCTTCGGCTCCATTCTCATGGCGGTGCAGAAGATCGAAAGTGCCTTCGAGTACAACGTCGCCACAGTTAGTGGGCCCGTCGCCGTCCTGCAACCCCTGCAGAACGGCATGGCAGGACAATCGGATCGTTCTCGAACCGGGGAACCTAAGTAACCCGGCAGCAAGGAACGATTCAGGGTGCAGCCGGGCGCATCGACAACAACTCACCCGGCCGGCAGTTGCCATGCCTGACCCCGCCGTCTCTGTCCTTTGGGCGCGGCTTTGCTGCGTCCTTTTTTTGTCCACTCCCGCCGTGCGTACCCCGCAGCATGTCGGCACCTGACGCCGCCCGGCTGCCGCGCGCCACGCACGCTGCGGCGGCCACCGGCCAAGCACGCACCGTCGTCCGGTCCGGAATAATGTTTCAGGCCGGGTGATGCTTTGCGGTAACATGTCCTCAGGCGAGCTGCAGGAGGTTATCCGCAATGAGCACCGACGGTCAGATTCAGGACCCACTGGAGTTCCTGAAAAGCATGTGGGGCAATATGGGTTTCTCCCTCCCCGGGATCATTACACCGACGCTCGACGTCAATGAGATCGACAAGCGCATCACCGAGCTCAAGACCGTCGAAGGCTGGCTGAAGATGAACCTGAACATGCTGCAGATGAGCATCCAGGGGTTGGAAATGCAGCGCACGACCTTGGCCGCGATTCAGGCGATCGGCCAGTCTGCCAGTTCGGCGGAGGCTGCCGCCAACCCCTTCGCCAACCCTGCTCTGTGGCCCTGGAATCTCGTCCAGGCAAGCACCCAGACGGGCCAGGCGGCGGCGACGGAACCTCCGGAGCCTGGGAAGAAACCCAAGAAGTGACCGTTCCGGCATTCGCTGCCGCGCACGCCTTCGCCGCCGACTGGCAGAGTGCTGCCCGGGCGGCGCTGTCTGCCTTGTCCGTCCCGCCCCGAGCCAACCTCGGGTTCGTGTATTTCTCCGACCGTTTCGTCGCGGATGCCGATGCGCTGGTGGTGTACCTGCGGCAGGCCACCGGCGTTGAGCAATGGGTGGGATCGGCGGGAATAGGCACATGCGGCAGTGGCACTGGCGCCATCGATCGCCCGGCAGTCAGCCTGCTGCTCGGGCAGTTTCCACCCGAGAGCTTCCGCGTGTTCTCCGGGCGCGCCCCGTTGCCCCATGGGGAGGCGCAACCCTATTTCGCCGTCGTCCACGCCGACCCCAACACCCCCGACATGGCGGACCTGATCGCCGACATGGCGGGCAAGGTGACCAGCGGCTTCGTCACGGGCGGCCTGTCGAGTGGCCGCGATGAGACGCGCCAGATCGCCAATGGCGTGCTCGCCGGCGGCATCTCCGGGGTCGCCTTTTCCGAGGCCATTGGTATCGCCACGCGACTGACCCAGGGCTGCTCTCCGCTGGCAGGCGTGCGGCGCATCGACGACTGCGAGGATAACGTGATCACCCGCATCGATGGCCAACCCGCCCTCGAAGCGTATCGCAACGCCATTGCCGAGGCAGCGGGCAACCACTTCCAGGGCGACCTGCGGCGCGCCGCGCAGCTGATCTTGGTCGGTCTGCCCGTGTCCGGCCGCGGCATTCACGACTATCGTGCCCGCCATGTCATCGGCGTCGATCCCCGTTCAGGCGCGCTGGCCATCAACGAGAACGTAACACCGGGCCAATCGCTGCTGTTCTGCCGGCGCGGCGGAAGTGCGGCACAGCGTGACATGGCGCGAATGCTGGGCGAATTGCAGTCTTCCCTGGCCGGACCACCTCGCGCCGGACTCTATTTCTCCTGCCTCGGACGCGGCGGCTCCATGTTCGAGACTGATTCAACCGAGCTGGAGATGATCCGCGAGCGCTTCGGCAACCTGCCGCTGACGGGATTCTTCTGCAATGGCGAAATCTCGCACGATCAGCTCTACGGATATACCGGCGTCCTGACGCTGTTCCTCTAGCCGAGAACGACTAGCCAAGTTGGCAGCGTCACCATCGCCGCCACCGTGCCGGCAGAAATCAGCCACGCCACGCCGGCACCCTCACCGCCCATACGCATGGCCAGGATGTAGGCGCTACTGGCAGTCGGCAGGGCGCCAAACAACACCACGGTATCGAAGTACACCCCTGTCAGGCCGAGGTGGCGGGCGCTCACCAACGCCGCAATCGGCACGGCGATGAGCTTTACGATGAGCAAATAGGCGGCAGGCACGCGCGAGCCGACGGCGCCGCGCAGCCTTAAGGCCGCACCGACTGCCAATAGTCCGAGCGTGATCGAGGCGTCCGACAAGCGGCCTAGGAAATGAGCCAGCGGGTCCGGCATCGTCATCCCGGCGAGATTGAACAGCAGACCGGTGAAAGTAGCCAGGATAAGGGGATTGCGTGCGATCTCTCTGAGCACGCCAAGGTTGCCGTGGCGCGCCAGCATCCAAACCGAGGCAAGGTTGGCGATGGGCACGAGCGCACCGATTAGCACCCCCATCGCGGCGATACCCGCGGCACCGTGCAGCTTGCCCAGCACGGCGAGTCCGATGTAGGAGTTGAACCGGAAGGCACACTGGAACTGCGAGGCGAACGCCGCCCTGCGCGGACCGAACAGCGGCCGTGCCGTCATCCCGAGCACGATGCCGCACAACATGGCCACCAGTCCGGCGGCCACCAGCGGTGCGGCGGCACCAAAGTCGATCTGCGTCCGGGCAATAGCGTTGAACAGCAGTGCCGGAAACAGCACGAAGTACACGAGCTTCTCCAGACCGGTCCAGAAGTGGTCACCCAAGTGCAGAAGGCGACGCAGGCCGAAGCCGAGAACAATCAGCGCAAAGTCGGGAATCAGTAGCAGGGCACTGCTCACGGTCGCACGTCGCGCGCGGGAGATCAGATGATTTGCCGTGCGCGCAGCCCAGCGATCTGCTCGGCGGAATAACCGGCCTCGCGCAGAATCGCATCGCTATGCTCGCCTGCGGCGGGCGCTGGGTGTGACGTGTCGAAATCGAAGTCGCTCATATGGAACGGCGGTGCAAGCTGACGCGCGCCCGCTTTGTTCACGACCATATGCCGCGCGCGGAACTGCTCGTTCGCCAGGCTCTCCTCCAGGCGCAGGATGGGGGTGACACAACAATCGGCCTGATCGAACACCTCGGTCCAGTGCGCAAGGCTGTGGCGGGAGAACACGGCCTGGAGCTCGGCGCGGGCGCGTGCGCCCTCGGCACCCGTGGCCAATCCATGGGGTACGAGGTCGGCCCGGCCGGTGATCTCGCACAGCCGCGCCCAGAATTTGGGCTCGAGTGCGCCCACGGCAAGATGCCGTCCGTCGGCGGTCGCGTAAATTCCGTAGCATGGCACCCCGCCGGAAAGCAGATCGTCGCCCCGCGGCGCCGCCCGGCCATGCGCGAGCACGGCGAGCATGGGAATGACAGCGTGAGCCAGCACGCCGTCGGCCATGGCGACATCGATGTACCGGCCCTTTCCCGTACCCCGGGCGTCCAGCAGCGCCGCCAACACCGCGACCAGGGCCGACAGCGCGCCGCCGAGCAGATCGCCGATCTGGAAATTCGGCAATGCCGGCGCGCCGTTCGCGATGCCGATCTGGTCGAGCACGCCGGCATAGCCGAGAAAGTTTATGTCATGTCCGGCGCGATCACGGTAGGGCCCATTCTGGCCATAGCCGGTGATCGAGCAATAGACAACGCGCGGATTGATTGCCGATACCGCGGCGTAGCCGACGCCGAGTTTGTCGACCACGCCGGGGCGAAAACTCTCGAGCACGATATCCGCATCGCACGCCAGGCGCAGAAAGAGTTCGACGCCCGCTGCCTGCTTCAGGTCCAGCCGCAGGCTGCGCTTGTTGCGATTGACCAGTGCGAAAAGATGGCTGGTGTCACCGTCCATGGGCCCTAGTGTGCGGCCATAGTCGCCCGCGCCGGTGTCCTCGATCTTGATGACGTCCGCGCCGAGATCCGCCAGGTGCAACGTCGCCATCGGGCCCGGCAGCAGCCGGGTCAAATCGAGCACGCGCACACCGGCCAGAGGTTTGAGACGCATCGGATTACCCTCGGATGGACGCCACGCGGCGCCGCGGACAGCATAGCAGCGCCCGCCAGCGCGCGGGCCGCTTTGCCAAGGAGCGGCACGCGCTCCGTCGCGCTACTCGTATTTGCGAGCGTCCTCGATGACCTTGCCGTCGTTGGGCAGGCTACCCGGCGCGACGAACTCCACTTCGCCGCGCAGCTTGGTCACATCGCGGATGGTGACCGCGACCGCCCGTGCCATCGCGTCGTTGCGGAATAGCACTTCGCAGCGCAATGTCATGCGGTCGCTGCCGCCCGGGTTGTCGACCACCAGGCGCGCCTTGCCGATGTCGGAGTGGCGCTTGACGATATCCGCAACCTGAGAAGGATGGACGAACATCCCCTTCACCTTGGTCGTCTGATCGGCACGCCCCAGCCAGCCCTTGATGCGCGTATTGGTGCGTCCGCAGGGCGACATGCCGGGCAGCACGGCGGACAGATCGCCGGTGCCGAAGCGCAGCAGCGGATAATCGGGATTGAACGTGGTGACGACGACCTCGCCGACTTCGCCCTCGGCAACGGGATCGCCCGTGCCGGGCCGGACGATTTCAATGATCACATCCTCATCAATCACCATCCCCTCCTGCGCCTCGGTCTCGTACGCGATGGTGCCAACGTCGGCCGTGGCGTAACACTGGCGAACGCTCACGCCGCGGCTGTTCAGGGCAGCACGCAGACTGGCGGGAAGCGCCTCGCCGGAAACCAGTGCCTTAGTCAGCGAGGAGACATTCACCTGCATCTCGTCCGCCTTATCGAGAATGATCTTGAGGAACGACGGCGTGCCGACGTAGCACGCCGGCCGCAGGTCGGCCATGGCCGCCACCTGCATTTCCGTCTGGCCGATACCGGCAGGAAAAACGCAGCAGCCGAGCTTGCGTGCACCGCCCTCGAACATCAATCCGGCGGGTGTAAAATGATAGGAGAATGTATTGTGGATCAGATCCCCGGCGCGGAAGCCCGCGGCGTACATCGGGCGGGCAAAGCGCCACCAGTCATCCCCGCGACCGGCCGGATCGTAGATCGGCCCCGGGGATTGAAACACCCAGTTCAACTCGCGCAGCGACGTGGCATTGAGGCCGCCGAAGGGCCGCTCCTTCTTCTGCAGTTCCAGCAGTTCGCCCTTGCGCAGCACCGGCAGGATAGCGAGCGCCGCCCGGGAGTTGATGGCGCGCGGGTCGATGTCCGAAAATGCCGTGGCATAGTAGGCGGTCTTGCTCTTGGCATGCGCCACCTGCTGCGGCAGGCGCGCCATGAGCGAGCGTTCGCGCTCGAGCGCGTCACGCGTTTCCAGTTGGTCGAAATAAGACATCGAGGCACTCCGGCGTGTTTCGGGCCGCACCGCTGAAAGGGCAGCGCCCGTAGATGGCGTGGTCTCGCCTGCCGTGTCCCCGCTGCGCGTGGCAGGCAAATTCGTCTAAGCCAGCCAGCGCTTGCGGCGACGGTAGTGTTTCACCTCGCGGAAGCTCTTGCGCTTCTCGCCGGCAAGGCCGAGATAGAACTCCTTGACATCCTCGTTGGCGGCAAGCTCCTTGGCATCGCCTTCCATCACGACGCGGCCGTTCTCCAGGATGTAGCCGAAATCGGCGTAGCGCAGCGCGATGTTGGTGTTCTGCTCGGCCAGCAGGAAGGTGACCTTCTCCTTGGTGTTGAGGTCCTTCACGATCTCGAAGATCTCCTCGACGATCTGCGGCGCCAGGCCCATCGACGGTTCGTCGAGAAGAATCATCTCCGGCTTCGCCATCAGGGCGCGGCCGATGGCCATCATCTGCTGTTCGCCCCCCGAGGTGTAGCCCGCCTGGGAGGTGCGGCGCAGCTTCAGCCGTGGAAAGTAGGTATAGACCAGATCGAGGTTTTGCCGGATTTCGCTGCGCGATGCCTTGCGCGTGTAGGCGCCGGTGAGGAGATTCTCCTCGACCGTCAGGTGGGCAAAGCAGTGCCGGCCCTCCATGACCTGTATGACGCCGCGCTTGACCAGCTCCGAGGGTGTCAGTTGATCCACGCGCACGCCCTTGAACTCGATGCTGCCCTTGGTGACGTCGCCCCGCTCGGCGCGCAAGAGATTGGAGATCGCCTTGAGTGTCGTCGTCTTGCCGGCACCGTTGGCGCCGAGCAATGCGACGATCCGCCCCTTCGGCACCCCCAGGGACACACCCTTCAGCACCAGAATGACATGGTCGTAGATTACCTCGATGTTGTTGACAGTGAGGTAGGCCGGCGCGGTCTGCGCGGCGGGAGCGGCGGCGGGCGTCATGGCATCGATCAAGCGGAAACGGTCTGGGCAGCCGGCGGAACAGCGGGCGGCATCTCACCCGCCCGCTGCGCCTCGGCCAGTCATTGGGACGAACCCTACGCCATATCAGCCCTCTTTCGCGCAGTCGCGCGGGGTAATGCCTTTCTCCTTGGCATACTTCGCGGCCGATTCCTCGATCATCGGGCGCACGATGCTTTGGTCGGCGTCGATCCAATCCGAGACGCTCTTCCATTGCTTGCCGTCCCATTGCAGGAAGCGCGCCTTGCCGCTGCCTTCGTGGTTGTCGCAAGAGACCTTGAGCGGCGGCATGAACCCGACGGCGCCGAGCTGCTTCAGGCGTGCCTCGTCGATGTTCAGGTTCTCGATGCCCCAGCGCATCTGCTCGCCGGTGATCGGTTTGCCCTTGCCGAACTTCTCCTGCGCCTTGCGGATGGCCTCCACCGTGACAATTCCATGCACCACGCCACGGTTGTGGTAGATGCTGCCGATGCGGGTCTTGTCCTCCATGTTGCCCTTGCCCTTGGCATAGACATGCTTCTGGATGTCCTGGATGACAGGGTAGTTCGTGCCGGAGACGTTAAAGCCCGCAGCGACGTAACCCTTCGCCGCATCGCCGGCGGGAATCACGTCCTCTTCGGCACCCGACCACCACACGCCGACGATCTTCTCGCGCGGGAAGCCGACCTTCGCCGCCGCCTTGAGCGCGGTCGGATTCATCACCCCCCAACCGCGCAGGATGACCCAGTCCGGCTTGATCTGGCGCACCTGCAGCCATTGCGACTGTTGTTCGTTGCCCGGGTGGGCCACCGCGATATGGGTCACTTCAAAGCCGTACTTCTTCGCCTGGACATCGAGCACGGGAATGGTTTCCTTGCCGTAGGCCGAGTCGTGATAGATGTTCACGATCTTCTTGCCCTTTAGCTTGTCCATGCCCCCTTCCTTCTGGCCGATGAACTTGATCTTGACCGTATTCTGCGACCAGTAGTTGGTGATGAGCGGAAAGATGTACGGGAAGACGCGCCCGTCGGTAGCATCGGTGCGGCCATAGCCGAGCGATATGACTGGTATCTTGTCCGCCGCCGCCTTTTCGATGAGCGAGTAGGTGATGCCGGTGGACAGCGGCTGCACGACGGTGGCGCCGGTCGGCCCCTTCTTCTTCAGGCGCTCGTAGCATTCCACGCCACGGGCGTTGTTGTACTCGGTCTCGCACTCCTCCCAAGTCAGCTTGACGCCGTTGACGCCGCCCTCGCGCTCATTGATCAATTGCAGGTAGTCGATGTAGCCGCCGAAGATACCCGAGCCGCCCGGCGCATAGGGGCCGACGCGGTAACTTAGCATCGGCACGAACTGCTCGTTGGCCTGCGCGAATACCGTTGCCGGTGCCGCGACAGCGGCAGCGACGAGCGCGCCGACTATGACGGTCATGCGTGGTGTCATTTTTTGTCTCCTCATGATGATGCCTCCTCGATGAAGCGGGTTGCCTATCATGCCGCCACCGCCGACTCAGTGCGGAAACGGCCACAGACGCAGTTTTTCCTTGCCGATCTGCCACAGGCGCGCCAGGCCATGTGGCTCGACGATCAGGAAGAAAATGATCAATCCTCCGAACACGACCAGTTGCAGGTTCGACGTAATCCCGGCCGGGAGGGCGTCACCAAAGATCGCCGGCAGCAAATTGTCCAACGCGATCGGCAGCAGGACGATGAAGGCGGCGCCAAGGAACGATCCGAGGACAGTGCCCACACCGCCGATGATAATCATGAACAGGATACGGAAGCTGAGATCTAGATTAAAGCCCTCCGGTTCCACGGTGCCGAGATAGGTAAAGGCATACAGGGCGCCCGCCACGCCGCAGTAGAACGAACTGACGGCGAACGCCGAGAGCTTGGTCCGCATGAGGTGGAACCCGATCACCTCCGCCGCCACGTCCATGTCCCGCACCGCCATCCACGAACGCCCGATCGTGGTGCGCGCCATGTTCTTCGCAGCCACCGCCAACACGACGACGACACTGAGCGTGAACAAGTACTTGCTCTCCGGGGAATCGAAGGTGTAGCCGAGGATCTCCACCTTCTGGGCAGTGATCACGCCGGAGGAACTGTAATTGGAGAACCAGCCTACCTTGGTGAGCACCCAGACGACGAAGAACTGCGCTGCCAGCGTCGCCACCGCCAGGTAGAAGCCCTTGATGCGCAGCGAGGGCAGGCCGAAGAGGATCCCGACCGCCGCGGCGCACAAGCCGCCGAGGATGAATGCCACGAGGATCGGCATGCCCGGCACGCGCAACTCGAAGTTGTACGCGGCAAACGCGCCGACGGCCATGAAAGCGGCAGAGCCGAGAGAAAGCAGGCCGGCGTAGCCCGTGAGAATGTTCAACCCGAGCGCCGCCAGAGAAAAAATCAAGGTCGGGATCAGTATCGCCTGCAACCAGTATTGATTGGCCACAACCGGCACGACGACAAAGAAAAAGGCAACGATCAGCAGGATCGCGATCTTGTCCTGGCGGATCGGAAAGATCTGCTGGTCTTCCTGGTAGGTCGCCTTGAGCTGGCCTGCTTCGCGGTAGAACATGTGGTTACACCTGACTCATGGGCTTGTGTGCCGTTGGCTCCGGCCGCCGCTACG
>JRYJ01000845.1_pt1 | contig 35709 bp, 39 predicted proteins | sample 235371 | NCBI WGS metagenome assembly JRYJ01 (sample SAMN03074219, study PRJNA261477) | activated sludge metagenome | biome: Wastewater Treatment Plant; feature: Wastewater; material: Activated sludge; isolation source: activated biomass of a wastewater treatment plant treating hydrocarbon... ... | reverse complement strand
CCTTGACGGCTTCTTCCAGGGCCGGGTTGAGGGGGCCCTGGTTGGAACCGCCGGAAGAAGCTGCGTTGTAGGGCATCGGCGCGGTGGCCGAGGGGCGCCCCCAGAAGTGCCTGGGGTCGGCGAAGTTCTGGCCGATGAGGCGGGAGCCTACCACCTTGCCGTCGCTGACGATCAGGCTGCCGTTGGCTTCGGCAGGAAAGACGGCCTGGGCGATGCCGGTGACGAGGCCGGGATAGAGCAGGCCGGTGACGACCGAGAGGAGCACGAAGAGGATCAGGGCTGGCTTGAGTTCCTTGAGCATGGTGCTTTCCTTAGGCGAGATTGAGGCCCACCAGGACCAGGTCGATGAGCTTGATGCCGGCGAAGGGCACGATCAGGCCGCCGACGCCGTAGACCAGCAGGTTGCGGCGCAGGATGGCGGCGGCGCCCAGGGGCCGGTAGGCGACGCCCTTCAGGGCCAGCGGGATGAGGGCGACGATGATGAGGGCGTTGAAGATCACCGCCGACAGGATGGCCGAGGCCGGCGTCGCCAGGCCCATGACGTTGAGGGCGTTGAGGGCCGGGTAGGTGGTGGCGAAGGCGGCCGGGATGATGGCGAAGTACTTGGCCACGTCGTTGGCGATNNTCCAGGTCCACCATGTTGCCGGCCTCCTTGGCCGCCTGGGTGCCGGTGTTCATGGCCACCGCCACGTCGGCCTGGGCCAGGGCCGGGGCGTCGTTGGTGCCGTCGCCGGTCATGGCCACCAGGCGGCCTTCCGCCTGGTACTGGCGGATCAGTTTCAGCTTGGCCTCCGGCGTGGCTTCGGCGAGGAAGTCGTCCACCCCGGCCTCGGCGGCGATGGCGGCGGCGGTCAACCGGTTGTCGCCGGTGATCATCACCGTCTTGATGCCCATGCGGCGCAGTTCGGCGAAGCGCTCCTTGATGCCACCCTTGACGATGTCCTTGAGCTCGACGGCGCCCAGCACCCGGTTGCCTTCCGCCACCACCAGGGGGGTCGAGCCGTGGCGGGCGATGTCGTCCACCGCCTCCTGCACCTTGGCCGGCCAGAGGCCGCCCTGGACGGCGATGTGGTCGCGCACCGCTTCGGCCGCGCCCTTGCGGATGCTGCGGCCGTTCCAGTCGATGCCGCTCATGCGCGTCTGGGCGGTGAAATGGACGAAGGCGGCGCCGTCGGCCTGGATGTCGCGGCCGCGCTGGTGCAGGGCTTCCTTGGCCAGGGTGACGATGGAGCGCCCTTCCGGCGTCTCGTCGGCGAGGGAGCCGTAGAGGGCCGCCTCGGCGAGCTGGGCCTCGCCGACGCCGGGGGCGGGGACGAATTTCGCCGCCTGGCGGTTGCCCAGGGTGATGGTGCCGGTCTTGTCCAGGAGCAGCACGTCCACGTCGCCGGCGGCCTCGACGGCGCGGCCGGAGGTGGCGATGACGTTCTTGCCCATCATGCGGCTCATGCCGGCGACGCCGATGGCCGAGAGCAGCCCGCCGATGGTGGTGGGGATGAGGCAGACCAGCAGCGCCACCAGCACCGTCACCGTGATGGGCGAGCCGGCGCCGGCAGCCGCCACGCTGTACAGCGAATAGGGCAGCAGGGTGGCGGTGGCCAGCAGGAAGGCGAGGGTGAGGGCCACCAGCAGGATGGTGAGGGCGATTTCGTTGGGGGTCTTCTGGCGCTTGGCCGCTTCCACCATGCCGATCATGCGGTCGAGGAAGGTCTCGCCGGGATTGACGGTGATGCGTACCACCAGCCAGTCGGACAGCACCCGCGTGCCGCCGGTGACGGCGGAAAAGTCGCCGCCGGCCTCGCGGATGACGGGGGCGGATTCGCCGGTGATGGCCGACTCGTCCACCGAGGCGACGCCCTCGATGACTTCGCCGTCCCCCGGGATGACCTCGCCGGCGGTGACGATGACGACGTCGCCTTTCTTCAGGTCTTCCGAGGGCACCGTGTGCATCCGCGCGCCGCGGTGGGGCTCCTGCAGCTTCTTGGCCCACACCGTCTTCTTCAGGCCGCGCAGGGTGGCGGCCTGGGCCTTGCCGCGCCCCTCGGCGACAGCTTCGGCGAAGTTGGCGAAGAGCACGGTGAACCACAGCCACAGGCTGATGGCCAGGATGAAGCCGGCGAAGGCCTCGCCCTCACCCGCCAGGGCCTGGAGGAAGAGGCCGGTGGTCAGCACGCTGCCCAGCCAGACCACGAACATGACAGGGTTCTTGAGCTGATAGCGCGGCGACAGGCGCTTGCAGGATTCCCAGGCGGCCTCCCGCAGGATGGAGGAATCGAACAGGGCTTGAGTGGTTTGCATGGGTTCTCCTTATTGGCCCGGCAACCGGAATTTCGTTCGCCCCGAGCCCTTCGTCAGGCTCCGGGCAGGCTTGTCGAAGGGCGGTGCACCATGGGCTTCGACAGGCTCGGCCCGAACGGCGGGTTGGGTATTGAATTGCGTACTCATCAGCGGGCGCCGATCATCTGCAGGTGTTCGACGATGGGGCCCAGGGCCAGGGCCGGCAGGAAGGTCAGGGCGCCGACCACGATCACGGTGCCGATGAGCAGCAGGACGAACAGGGGCGTGTGGGTCGGCAGGGTGCCGGCGCCTGGCGGAATGCTCTTCTTGGCCGCCAGGGAGCCGGCAATGGCCAGCACCGGCACGATGATCCAGAAACGGGCGAATAGCATGGCCAGGCCGAGCAGGGTGTTGTAGAAGGGGCTGTTGGCGGCAAGGCCGGCGAAGGCGCTGCCGTTGTTGTTGCCGGCCGAGGAGAAGGCGTAGAGAACTTCCGAGAAGCCGTGGGCGCCGGGGTTGGCGAGGCCCGCCCGGCCGGCGTCGGTGGTCACGGCGACGGCCGTGCCCACCAGCACTACCAGGGGCGGCACCAGGATGGCGACGGCGGCCATCTTCACTTCGAAGGCCTCGATCTTCTTGCCCAGGTATTCCGGCGTGCGGCCGATCATCAGGCCGGCGACGAAGACCGCCACGATGGCGAAGACGAGCATGCCGTAGAGGCCGGAGCCGACGCCGCCGAAGACCACCTCGCCGAGCTGCATCAGCCACATCGGCACGAGCCCGCCGAGGGGGGTGAAGGAGTCGTGCATGGCGTTGACCGAGCCGTTGGAGGCGGCCGTCGTCGCCGTCGCCCAGAGGGCGGAATTGACGACGCCGAAGCGGGCTTCCTTGCCCTCCATGTTGCCCCCGGGCTGCAGTTCGGACGCCCGGGTGTCCAGGCCCAGCCGGGCGAAGAGCGGATTGCCGGCCTGCTCCGCCCAGACGCAGGCGGCCAGCAGGGCCACCAGCAGGAGGGTCATGGCCGCCAGGATGGCCACCCCCTGGCGGCGGTCCCCCACCATGACGCCGAAGGTGATGCACAGCGCCCCGGGAATCAGCAGGATGGCGATCATTTCCAGGAAATTGGCAAGCGGCGTCGGGTTCTCGAAGGGATGGGCGGAATTTACGTTGAAGAAACCGCCGCCGTTGGTGCCCAGTTGCTTGATGGCGATCTGGGCGGCGGCCGGGCCGACGGCGATGGCCTGTTCGGCGGTGGATGCCTTCTCGGTGACGGGCTGTCCCTGGCCGTCGAGAACGGGCCGGCCGTCGGCCCCCATCCGGGGCTGCGCGTAGTCGAGTTTTTCAACCAGGGTGGCGGTTCGATGGGCGTCGAAGGTCTGCACCACGCCCTGGCCGGCCAGGGCCACCGCCAGGGCGATGGACAGGGGCAGCAGGATGTAGAGCACGGAGCGCACGAGATCCACCCAGAAGTTGCCCAGCTCACCCGCCTCCCGCCGCACGAAGCCGCGGGCCAGGGCCACCAGGACGGCCATGCCGGTGGCGGCGGAAAGGAAGTTCTGGACGGTGAGGCCCAGCATTTGGGTCAGGTAGCTCAGGGTCGACTCGCCGCCGTAGCTCTGCCAGTTGGTGTTGGTGGCGAAGCTGACGGCGGTGTTGAAGGCCAGGTCGGCGGTGGTGGCGGCCATGCCGTCGGGGTTCAGCGGCAGAGCACCCTGCAGGCGCAGCAGGGCGTATACCGCCAGGAAGCCGAGGAAATTGAAGAGCAGCACGGCGAAGGCGTAGCGCGCCCAGCCCATCCGGTCATCCTCGCTTACCCCGGCCAGCCGGCAGAGGCCGCGCTCCACCGGGCGCAGCCAGGCCACGAAGGCGGGAATGTCGCCCCGGTAGACGCGGGCCATGTAGACGCCCAGGGGCCAGCACAGGGCCAGGAGGACGCCCAGGTAGAGGACGATCTGCAGATAGCCGCTGGCGGTCATGAGAAATCCTCCGGACAGAAGAGGACGGCGACCAGGTAGCCGAAGACGCCGACGGCGGTGACGAGGGCGATGAGGTAGAGAAGGCTCATGGGCGCCTCCGGATTCTCTCGAAGAGAGAAACCAGCGCCGCAGTGGCGGCGAAGAAGCCGACGGCGAGGGCGATGTAGAGCAGGTCCATGGGAACTCCCGAATATGTCGTGGAACGGTACGCGCTGAAATATAGGCGCCGCCACGTCAAGATTGGGCAAAGAATCGCCGCCGGGGCGTTAAGAAAGTGTAAAGAGGCGGCGTCGGCAACAAAAAAGCCCGGTTTCCCGGGCTCCCTTCTGAGATGCGGCGGCGCGGTCAGAGCCCCGGCATCGGCGCAAAGCCCGGCAATTCCTTGATGCGCCCGATCCACTGCCGGATGTGCGGGTAGGTTTCGAGGGAGACGCCGCCCTCGGGCGCCAGGGCGACGTAGGGGAAGACCGCGCAGTCGGCGATGGTGGGCCGCTCCAGGGCCAGCCAGCGGTGCGCCGCCAGGTGAGCGTCGATGAGGGGGAGGATGCGGGCGGACCGCTTGAGGGTGTCGCCCTTGTCGAGGGGATAGCCGAACTTGTCCACCAGGCGGGCGGAGCCCGGGCCGTTCTGGATTTCGTTGGCGGCGGTGGAAAGCCATTGCATGACCATGGCCAGGCCGGCCGGATCGCGGGGCAGCCAGCTTTCGCCGGCGTAGCGGGCGGCCAGGTAGACGAGGATGGCCTGGGAATCCCGCAGGACCAGGTCGCCATCCACGAGGATGGGGATCTCGCACCAGGGGTTGAGATCGCTGAGGGGCGGGCGCTTGTGTTCGCCGGCGAGGAAATCGACCGCGGCGATTTCCAGGGGAATGCCGGCCAGTGCCGTCAGGAGGCGGACCTTGTAGCAGTTGCCGGACAGGGCGAGATCGTAAAGTTTCATGGCAGTCTCCGTGGCTAAGGGGTGGGTGCGGAAAGGTCGGGGATACCCAGGGCCGCCAGTTCGGCGGCACTGTAACGGGGGGTGATGTGCTGTGAGCAGTTCCAGTCGAAGGCGGCGACTTGCAGGACCATGATCCGCTCGGCGCCGATGCCGCCGGCGGGGGCCGTGACGCCGGCCAGTTCCGGCGGCGCGTCGGCGGCGTCCCAGACGGTCATGTGGCCGAGGATCTTCAGGCGCCGGCGGTGGGGGTAGTCCATCAGGATCAGGGCGGCGCGGTCGTTACCCTGCAGGTTGCCGGCGCTGACGTACTGGCGGTTGCCCCCGTAATCGGGGAAGGCCAGGAGCCGGGGGGCGAGTACCCGCAGGAAGCCGGCGGGACCGCCACGGTGCTGGACGTGGGGCCAGCCGGTTTCGCTGACCGTGGCCAGATAGAAGCTGTCGCGGGCGGCGATGAAGGTGCTTTCCCGCGGACCCAGTTCGGGTTGCGGACTGCCCGAACCGGAAGGCATTTCGCTGCCGTTGTAGCGGCGCTGCAGGACGCGGACGGCCGGCGTGTAGGCGATTTCGGCAAAGTGTCTGGACATGGCGTTTCCTGGGGGGCGATACGTGGATGCCATGGTGATCGATGCGGATATGGAGATAAATAGCTGCCGGAGAATTAAATTAATTCTATTTGCGGTTTAATATCCGTTCATGGACAAGTTCAAGGCCATGGCCACCTTCGTGCGCATCGTGGAAACGGGCAGCCTGACCGCCGCCGCTGACAAGGCCGGCATGTCGCTGGCCGCCGTGGTGCGTTCCCTGGCGGCCCTGGAGCAGGGCCTGGGCGTGCGGCTGCTCAACCGCACCACCCGGCGCATGGCCCTGACCGAAGAGGGGCGCGAATATTTCGAACGCAGCCGTCGCCTCCTGGCGGAACTGGAAGAAACCGAAAGCCTGCTCACCGATCGCCGCCTGCGCCCGGCCGGCCGTCTGGCCATTACCGCCCCGGTCATGTTCGGCCGGCTGCACGTGGCGCCGGTGGTCACCGACTTCCTTGCGGCCCATCCCGAAATGCGGGTGGAACTCCTGCTCTTGGACCGGGTGATCGACCTCATCGAAGAAGGGATCGACCTGGCCATCCGCATCGCCCCCCTGCCGGATTCGACCCTGGTGGCGCTGCCCCTGGGAACGACGCGGCGGGTGGTGTGCGCCAGCCCGTCATACCTGGCGCGCCAGGGGGCGCCCCGGCACCCGGCAGAGCTGGGGAATCATCGGGTCATCCGCTTCACCGGCCTGGGCGAAGCCGCCGAATGGACCTTCACCCGGAGTGGCAAGAACTTGCGGGTGCCGGTGCACGACGTCCTCGCCACCAACCAGGTGGACGCAGCCCTGGAGGCTTGCCGCAAGGGCCTGGGATGCGGGCGCTTTCTCGCCTACCAGTGCCGGGAAGCCGAGGCCGCCGGCGAGCTGGTGCGCATCCTGCCGGAGTGGGAACCGGAAGCCGCGTTGGTCAGCCTGGTCTATCCCCACTCCCGCCTGCTTTCCAACCGGGTCCGCGCCTTTGTCGATTGGGCGGTGCCGCGCCTGCGGGAATGTCTCGGCCCGTCGGTCAGCGGGCCTGCCGCCGATGCCGGTCGACATTCCTCCCTCCCCGCTCGTGGCCTTCTCCTCAAAGAGAAGAACCAGGAATAACCCTCCCGGCTCGTCGAAGGGCTCATCCCGCCTTTGGCCAAACTCGGGTCAACGATCTGCCGAAATGGGCTCTTGCACCAGGGCGTCGGTCTTGGCGGCCATGATGAAGTCGTTGGCGTGCAACCCGTCGATCTTGTGGGTCCACCAGGTGATTTTCACCCAGCCCCAGCCGAAGGCCACGTCCGGGTGATGTCCCTGGCTCTCGGCCAGGGCGCCGACCCGGTTCACGAATGCGAGGGCCGCCTTGAAGTCGGCGAACTTGAAGCTGCGCTCGATGCGCCGGCCATCGCCGAGGAGTTCCCAGGCGGGGGCCTGGGCCAGATAGGCTTCGGCTTCGGCGCGGGTGAGGGGAGGAATGCCGCCCCGGCAGGGCGTGCAGGTCAGGTCGCAGAGGTTTTCGGGCATGGCATGCCTCCTCACGGTTGAGGAAAGGAACGATCAAGATCCGGCATCCATGAGACAGGCGCGGGCGATGGGCCGTTCCCCCCGCCATCAAAACCTCCGGGGGATGGGCGCGCCGGATGGTCAGCGCTTGGCCAGGGTGGCCGACGCGTCGTCGCCAGCCGCGTAATCGGCGCTGGTCGCCGCCATGGCGACTTGGTGCGGCACCGGCCGGCCCTCGGCCAGGGCGGTGAGGATGGCGTGGGTGTGGGCGGCCCGGTGGGCGGCCAGGCCGGCGTGGGTGTAGCCCTGCAGGGCGACGCCGGGGGGCAGCACGGTGCCCCCCCGCACCGCGGCGGCGGCGAGGATGAGGGGCGTGGACAGCCCCCGGCCCTGGTGTTCGCGCCGGAGCCAGAGGTAGGAGCCGGCATAGAAGCCGACGATGACGCCGCCGAGGAAGAGGGCGGTGGTGCCGAGATCGGCGGTGTGGCGAAGGGAATAGTCCCGGTGGCGGCCTTCGCCGGCGGGGGCGGCGGGCTGCCAGGTTTCGCCGGCCAGGTCGGCGAGGATGGCGGCGGCATCCCCGTCGGTGACCCGCAGGGTGTCCGACGGGTGGGCGATGCCGGGGCCGGCGAAGGCGGCGAAGGTTCTCTGCCAGGGGGCGGTCATGATCGTTATGTGTTGCGGTCTTTTGCCAGGAAGGAAGCACGGACCGTACCCGCCTCCTGCGGGGATGGCCGGTGGGCGGCCATCCTGCCGGGGCGGGGGGCGGAGGATGCCGTGGAATGGGCGTCCTGGCAAGGGGTTGAGTGTGCCGCCTGGGCGGAAGTTCCCGGCGGGGAGGCCCCCATCCAGGGCGTTGTCGCAAACCCGACAAAGCGTCGGTTTTATAGATGACTTTCTAAGCCATTGAAATCTATCGGTTTGCGGACGGGGTTTGCCGTGGCACGGCCCTTGCAGGAAGGCAGCCATCAACCCTTCGGAGAACTGCCATGATCAATCTCACCCCCGCTGCCGTGAAAGCCGTCCAACGCTTCATCCGCGGTTCCGAAACGCCGGTGGCCGGCCTGCGCCTGATGATCTCCGGCGGCGGCTGCTCGGGTCTCCAGTACGGCATGAAGCTGGAAGCCGAGAAGGCCGAGGACGACTGGGAACTGGAAGTCGAAGGCGTCAAGCTGCTGGTGGATCCGATGACCATGCCGATGATCGACAACGTCACCATCGATTTCGTGGACACCCTGACCCACACCGGGTTCAAGTTCGACAACCCCAACGCCTCGGCCCAGTGTTCCTGCGGCCAGTCCTTCTCGGTCTAAGGAGAACGCATCATGTGGGAATATTCCGACAAGGTCCGCGAACACTTCTTCAACCCGCGCAACTCCGGCCCCCTGGAAGAGGCCAACGGCATCGGCGATGTGGGTTCCATCCAGTGCGGCGACGCGCTCCGCCTCATGCTCAAGGTGAACCCGGAGACCGAGGTCATCGAGGACGCCCATTTCCAGACCTTCGGCTGCGGTTCGGCCATTGCTTCCTCCTCGGCGTTGACCGAGATCATCAAGGGCATGACCCTCGATGAAGCCCTCAAGGTCAGCAACCAGGATATCGCCGACTACCTGGACGGCCTGCCGCCGGAAAAGATGCACTGCTCCGTCATGGGCCGCGAGGCCCTGCAGGCGGCGGTGGCCAACTACCGCGGCGAGGAGTGGTCCGACGACCACGAGGAAGGCGCCCTCATCTGCAAGTGCTTCGCCATCGACGCCGTGATGATCGAGGACGTGGTCACCGCCAACAACCTCAACACCGTCGAGGAAGTGACCTTCTACACCAAGGCCGGCGGCGGCTGCGCCTCCTGCCACGAGGGCATCGAGGAGATCCTGGCCAAGGTCAAGGCCTCCCGCGCCGGCCCCGGCGAGGTGTCGCCCCCGCCCGCCTGCCCGGCCACGCCGGAAGCGCCGAAGCCCCCCGCCAAGAAGCTTTCCATCGTCGAGAAGATCAAGCTCATCGAGGAAGTCCTGGAGTCGGTGCGTCCCATGCTGCAGCGGGACCACGGCGACGTGGAACTGGCCGATGTCCAGGGCAAGAAGATCTACGTGCACCTCAAGGGCGCCTGCTCCGGCTGCATGATGGAAGCAGCCACCCTGGGCGGCATCCAGCAGAAGATGATCGAGGCCCTGGGCGAGCTGGTGCAGGTGCTGCCGGCCAGCCACATGCCCGTCGAGGCCTGACATGTCCCCGGCGAGCCGCCCTTCGACAAGCTCAGGGCGAACGGTCGGTCACGCCGGATTCTAATTTCACGCCCCATACCCCACAGAGACCCGAGGACCGCGCCATGGACCTGAAACCCATCTACCTGGACAACAACGCCACGACGCGGGTCGATCCCGCCGTGGTCGAAGCCATGCTGCCGTTCTTCACGGAGCATTTCGGCAACGCCTCTTCCATCCATGCCTTCGGCAGCGAGGTGGGCAAGGCCCTCAAGAAGGCCCGCGGCCAGGTGCAGGCGCTGCTGGGCGCCGAGCATGATTCGGAGATCATCTTCACCTCCTGCGGCACCGAGTCCGACTCCACCGCCATCCTCTCCGCCTTGAAGGCCCAGCCCGAGCGCAACACGGTGATCACCACCGTCGTCGAGCACCCGGCCATCCTCACCCTGTGCGACTGGCTGGAGAAGGAGGGCTACATCGTCCACAAGCTCAAGGTGGACAAGAAGGGCCGCCTGGACATGGACGAGTACAAGTCCCTGCTCCACGACCGGGTCGCCGTCGTCTCCGCCATGTGGGCCAACAACGAGACGGGGACCATCTTCCCCGTCGAGGAAATGGCCGCCCTGGCCGCCGAGAAGGGCATCATGTTCCATACCGACGCGGTGCAGGCGGTGGGCAAGATCCCCATCGACCTCAAGAACAGCAAGATCGACATGCTGTCGCTGTCGGGCCACAAACTGCATGCCCCCAAGGGCATCGGTGTCCTCTACCTGCGCCGCGGCTGCCGCTTCCGTCCGCTGCTGCGGGGCGGCCACCAGGAGCGGGGCCGCCGCGCCGGCACCGAGAACTCGGCGTCCATCGTCGGCCTCGGCAAGGCCTGCGAACTGGCCCTGGAACACATGGCGGCGGAGAACAGCACGGTGAAGGCGCTGCGCGACAAGCTGGAAAAGGGCATCCTCAGCCAGGTCACCCACTGCTTCGCCACCGGCGATGCGGGCGTCGGCGGCAACCGCCTGCCCAACACCAGCAACATCGCCTTCGAGTACATCGAGGGCGAGGCCATCCTGTTGCTGCTGAACAAGCTGGGCATCGCCTGCAGCTCGGGTTCCGCCTGCACCTCGGGCAGCCTGGAACCCTCCCACGTCATGCGGGCCATGGGCATCCCCTACACGGCGGCCCACGGCACCATCCGCTTCTCCCTCTCCCGCTACAACACGGAAGAGGAAGTGGATCGCGTCATCGCCGCCGTGCCCGGCATCGTCGCCCAGTTGCGCAAGCTCTCCCCCTACTGGAGCGACAAGGGTCCGGTGGCCTCGCCGGAGGAAGCCTTCGCCCCCACCTACGCCTGAGCGGCGCACCGTTTCATCAGCAGTCTCTCTCTGCAGTAACCTCGGTTCGGCCCCGGTTCTCCCACCGGGGCCTTTTTTTGCCGGCGGAAATAGGCTCTACAATGAAAGCGTCCCCGGCCGCCGGCCGGATGCCCTGGAGAGCGCCACGATGCCGAACCCATACCGCCTGTCGATCGTAGCCTGCATCGCCCTGCTGGCCCTGCCGGCATGGGCCTGGGAAATGGCCGGGAGCAAGGCTCTCACCGCCCACACCCGCGACGGCCGGGCCATCCCCCTCGGGACCGTCGAGTTCGCGCCGGCCAAGGACGGGCGCACCGGCTTCACCCTGCACCTGGACCACGGCCGCTTCAAGGATTTCTTCCTGTCGATGAAGGAATTCAAGTGCCTGGAGGGGAGCGAGGAAATCGTCTGCCACGTCCCTTATCCCTACCGCAACCCGGGTACGGTGACTCCGGCGGACCTGGTCTGGCTGGAGCATTCGCTCCTGTTTCTCTACAAGCTGCCCAGCGATTACGGCGCCCGCCTGTGGAACGGCCTTTACTACCGCCTGCGCCTGACCGACGAGGGCCTCGTCGGCACGCCCCAGGCGGTGGATCTCAACGCCATTTCGGCGCCGCCGGCCGATCCCGGCGTGCCTCCCTTCGGCCCCGGCGAACGCAGCGACATTCCGGCCGGCGCCCGCTGGATCGAGCGCCTGACCATTCGCTGACCGCCGCCTGCCTCAGGCGCGCTTGCGCGCCCGGGCCGCCGGCGTGGGAGCGACCGCCTCGGCGATGAGGCGGGCTTCCTTTTCCGCCACCTCGATGGTCTGGGTGGCGACTTCGCTCATTTCGTGGATGGTGTTTTCGGCGCTGTCCAGGCTGGTGCGGAGGGCGTCGAAGGCGACGGCGCTTTCCCAGGGGGACCAGTCGGCGGCCCGCGTCAGGATGCCGCGCACGACCTCGTCGAAGCGCCGCACCTGGGCGTCACCGGCGGCGATGAGGGCGGCGTGGGTGTCGCAGGCGATCTCGTAGGCCTGTTCCAGGAGGTGGGTGGAGGCGCCGCCGGACAATTCCAGCCACCGGGCCGGCTGCTCCAGGCCGCGGTCGCCCAGGCTCAGCGCCTGGCGGCCGGACTCCATGACCAGGGCGGTGTAGCGCTCGCCCGCCTGGACCAGGATGCCGGTGACTTCCAGCACGCCCGCCAGGGCGGCGGCGCGGTTGGCGAAAAGGGTGGAGGAGAGATAGGGGATCATGGCGGAAAGGCCCTTCGATGGTGGCGCCAGTCTAGGCGGGAAAGGTTGCAGGAAGGTTTCAGCCGAAGCGCCTGACGCCCTCGGCGGTGCCCAGCAGCAGCACGTTGGCCGGGCGCACGGCGAAAAGGCCGTTGGTGACGACGCCGGTGATCTGGTTGATCTGCTGTTCGAGGCCGACGGGGTCGGTGATGGCCAGGCCCTTCACGTCGAGGATGAGGTTGCCGTTGTCGGTGACGAAGCCTTCCCGCAGTACCGGCGTGCCCCCCAGCCGGGCAAGTTCCCGGGCGACGTGGGCGCGGGCCATGGGGATCACCTCCACCGGCAGGGGGAACTTGCCCATCACCTCCACCCGCTTGGAAGCATCGGCGATGCAGACGAAACGCCGGGCCACGGCGGCGACGATCTTCTCGCGGGTGAGTGCGCCGCCGCCGCCCTTGATCATGTGCATGCCGTGGTCGATCTCGTCGGCGCCATCCACGTAGAGGGGGATGTCGTCCACATCGTTGAGGTCGAGTACCGGGAAGCCGTGCCCTTCCAGGCGCTTGCGGGTGGCCTCGGAACTGGCGACGGCGCCCTTGTAGCGTCCCCGGAGGGGCGCCAGGGCGTCGATGAAGAAATTGGCGGTGGAGCCGGTGCCGACGCCGATGATGCTGCCGGCGGGGGCCTCTTCGGCCACGAGGTCGGCGGCGGCCTGGGCCACGGCCTGCTTGAGTTCGTCCTGGGTCATGAGGGGATTCCTGAAGGGAGGGGGTCGCCGCTATTCTACCTTCACAAAAGTTTAACCTTTCTTTGCCCCTGAATCGCTAAACTGTATATACCGTTTTCTAGAGAGGAAGCCATGGCAACGATGAAGAAGGATGCGGCCGGCGGCAAGGCGCCGGTGGTGGTGGCGGCCGAGCCGCTCAAGGAAGAGAAGGCGCGGCCCGCCACCAAGGCGGCCGCCGGCAAGGTTGCGCCGGCGCGGAAGCCGGCGGCGGGCAAGGCCGCCGTGGCGGCCAAGGTCGAGGCCTCCAAGGAAGCGCTCGCCAAGGCCCTGGCCAAGGCCCAGGCGGTGAAGCTGACGCCGCGGCCAGCCCCGGCCAAGGCCCGGATGCCGGCGGGCAAGAAGGCGGATAAGCCGGCCAAGGTGGAAAAACCCAGGAAGGCCAAGCTGGTGCGCGACAGTTTCACCATGCCGGAGAACGAGTACGCCCAGCTTGCCGCCCTCAAGAAGCGCCTCCAGGCGGGGGGCATGGCGGTCAAGAAGAGCGAGTTGCTGCGGGCCGGCGTTGCCCTGCTGGCGGCCCTCAAGGATGCCGACCTGGCGGTGGCGGCCGGCAAGGTGGAGAAAATCAAGACCGGCCGGCCGGCCAAGTCCGGCAAGTAGCGAGTCCGGACAGCGGCTGCGGAAGGGGCGCTGCGGCGCCCTTTTACTTTGGGCATAGGGCGGATGTAACAGGGCTGTAATAAATCAGCCATACACTGCGCTCCAGTTTCTTCCCAAGGAGTACACCGCATGCTGCGCAATTCCCGTTTCCTCCGTGCCACGGTCATCGCCGTCTCCCTCGGCGCCGCGGCTGTTTCCGCCATGGCTGCCGAAATCACCGGCGCTGGCGCGACTTTCCCCGCCCCGATCTACGGCAAGTGGGCGGATGCCTACCAGAAGGCCACCGGCAACAAGGTGAACTACCAGTCCATCGGTTCCGGCGGCGGTATCAAGCAGATCAACGCCAAGACCGTCGATTTTGGCGCTTCCGACATGCCCCTCAAGCCCGAAGTGCTGGAGAAGGACGGGCTGATGCAGTTCCCGACCGTGATCGGCGGCGTCGTCCCCGTCGTCAACCTGCAGGGCGTCGCCCCGGGGCAACTCAAGTTCACCGGCCCGGTCCTGGCCGACATCTACCTGGGCAAGATCACCAAGTGGAACGACAAGGCCATCGCCGAGCTCAATCCCAAGGTCGCCCTGCCGGCCACCGACATCGCCGTCGTCCGTCGTGCTGACGGTTCCGGCACCACCTTCATCTGGACCAACTACCTGTCCAAGATTTCCGAGGAGTGGAAGTCCAAGGTCGGCGACGGCACCGCCGTGCAGTGGCCCACCGGCATGGGTGGCAAGGGCAACGAGGGTGTCGCCGCCTTCGTCCAGCGCATTCCCGGCTCCATCGGCTACGTCGAGTACGCCTACGTCAAGCAGAACAAGATGACCTACGGCCTCGTGCAGAACGCCGCCGGCAACTTCGTGGCCCCCGACGACCTCACCTTCAAGGCCGCCGCCGCCGGCGCCGACTGGACCAAGTCCGCCTTCTACGAAATCCTCACCAACCAGAACGGCAAGGACGCCTGGCCCATCACCGGTGCCACCTTCATCCTCATGCACAAGGCCCAGGACAAACCGGCCCAGGGCGCCGAAGTGCTCAAGTTCTTCGAATGGTCCTACAAGAACGGCGGCAAGCTGGCCGAGGAACTGGACTACGTGGCCCTGCCCGACAGCCTGATCAAGCTGATCCATGGCGCCTGGGGCAACGTCAAGGATGGTGCCGGCAAGCCGGTGTATTCTGGCAAGTAAGAATAGAATGCATCGCGTCGGCAATCCGGCTGAGGCAACCTCCGCTACCGGGCGGAGGTTGTTCCTTTCCCAGCGGGCCGGCCACGACGCACACCGTAACCACCGGATTCCGGCCATGACCACACCCAGCAAGACCAAGGGGCAGTTCGGCGACCTGCTGTTCTTCAACCTGACCCGCGCCTTCGCCGCCATCACCCTCGCGCTGCTCGTCGGCATCGTCGCCTCCCTGATCTGGAGCGCCATGCCCTCGATCCGGGAATTCGGTTTCGGCTTCCTCACCAGCTCGGAATGGAATCCGCCGGCAGAGCGCTTCGGCGCCCTGGTGCCCATGTATGGCACCCTCGTCACCTCCCTTGTCGCCCTGGTCATCGCCCTGCCCATCAGCTTCGGCATCGCCCTCTTCCTGACCGAGCTTTCCCCCACCTGGCTGCGCCGCCCCCTCGGCATCGCCATCGAACTCCTGGCCGGCATTCCCAGCATCGTCTACGGCATCTGGGGCCTGCTGGTCTTCGCCCCCATGTTCGGCGAGCACGTGCAGCCGGTCATCGCCCAGACCCTGGGCCAACTGCCGGTGATCGGCAGCCTCTTCAGCGGGCCCTCCCTGGGTATCGGCATCCTGGCCGCCGGCATCATCCTGGCCATCATGATCATCCCCTTCATCACCTCGGTCATGCGCGACGTCTTCGAGCTGACGCCGCCCATGCTGAAGGAATCCTGCTACGGCCTCGGCGGCACCACCTGGGAGGTGGTGTGGAACGTGGTCCTGCCTTATACCCGGGTCGGCGTCATCGGTGGGGTCATGCTTGGCCTCGGCCGCGCCCTCGGCGAGACCATGGCGGTGACCTTCGTCATCGGCAATGCCAGCCTGCTTTCCAACTTCTCCCTGTTCATGCCGGGCAACAGCATCACCTCGGCCTTGGCCAACGAATTCGCCGAGGCTTCGCCGGGTCTCTATACCTCGGCCCTGGTGGAGCTGGGGCTCATTCTTTTCGTGATCACCTTCATCGTGCTCACCCTGTCCAAACTGTTGCTGCTGTCGCTGGAGAAGAACTCCGGCGGCCGCCAGCATTGAGGGGCCGGCCATGAATCTCGTCATGCGCCGCAAGGCCATCAACGCCATCGCCCTCACCCTCTCCCTGGGGGCCATGGCCTTCGGTCTCGTCTGGCTGATCTGGATCCTCTGGATGGTCATCGACCTGGGCATCGGCGCCATGACCCTGCGCCTGTTTACCGTCGATACGCCGCCACCGGGGGGCGCTGGCGGTCTCAAGAATGCCATCGTCGGCAGCATCATCATGGTCGGCCTGGCCATGGCCATGGCCACCCCGGTGGCGGTGCTGGCCGGCGTCTACCTCGCCGAGTACGGACGCCGTACCTGGCTGGGGAAGATCACCCGCTTCGTCAACGACATCCTGTTGTCGGCGCCGTCCATCGTCATCGGCCTCTTCGTCTATGCCATCTATGTGGCCCAGGTGGGCAAGTTCTCCGGCATGTCCGGTGCCGTCGCCCTGGCGCTGCTGGTGATCCCGGTGGTGGTGCGCACCACCGAGGACATGCTGGCCCTGGTGCCCAACACCCTGCGCGAAGCGGCTTTCGCCCTGGGAGCGCCGAAGTGGAAGGTGATCATGATGGTGACCCTGCGCTCGGCCAAGACCGGCGTCGTCACCGGCATCCTGCTGGCGCTCGCCCGCATTTCCGGGGAGACCGCACCGCTCCTCTTCACCGCGTTGTCCAATCAGTTCTGGAGCACCGACCTCTCCGAACCGATGGCCAACCTGCCGGTCACCATCTTCAAGTTCGCCATGAGCCCCTTCAAGGACTGGCAGGAACTGGCCTGGGCCGGCGTCTTCCTCATCACCCTCGGGGTACTGGCCCTCAACATCGTCGCTCGCGTGATGTTCCGCCAGACCACGCAGCGCTGACCTTTCAACGGATAATTCCATGATGCCCGTCGAACAAGCCATCGAAACCCTGACGCCCCAGATCAGCATCAGGAACCTCAATTTCTACTACGGCAAGGCCCTGGCCTTGAAGAACATCAACCTGGATGTCTTCAAGGGCAAGGTCACCGCCTTCATCGGCCCCTCCGGCTGCGGCAAGTCCACCCTGCTGCGCACCATCAACCGCATGTATGACCTCTATCCCGGCCAGCGGGCCGAGGGGGAGATCCTGGTGGGCGGCAAGAACATCCTGGACAAGGGCGTCGACACCATCGAATTGCGGGCCAAGGTGGGCATGGTCTTCCAGAAGCCGACGCCGTTCCCCATGTCCATCTACGAGAACATCGCCTTCGGCGTGCGCCTGTTCGAGAAGCTGACCCGCAACCAGATGGACGACCGCGTCGAATGGGCCCTGACCAAGGCCGCCCTGTGGGACGAGGTGAAGGACAAGCTGAAACAGCCCGGTACCGGCCTCTCCGGCGGCCAGCAGCAGCGCCTGTGCATCGCCCGCGGCGTGGCGGTGAAGCCCGAGGTGCTGCTCCTCGACGAGCCGACCTCGGCCCTGGACCCCATCTCCACCATGCGCATCGAGGAACTGATCCACGAGTTGAAGCGGGAATTCACCATCGCCATCGTCACCCACAACATGCAGCAGGCGGCCCGGGTCTCCGACTTCACCGCCTACATGTACCTGGGGGAACTGGTGGAGTTCGGCAAGACCGACGACATCTTCATCAAGCCGCAGGACAAGCGGACCGAAGACTACATCACCGGCCGCATGGGCTGATTATGGGAAATGCCATGAACGAGACCTCTCACGTTTCCACCCAGTTCGACGAAGACCTCTCCCGCCTGCGCAGCCATGTGCTGCAGATGGGCGGCCTGGTGGAGTCCCAGGTGTCCGACGCCATCGACGCCTACAACACCGGCGAGATCGCCAGCGTCAAGTCCATCGTCGAGACCGACCGCAAGGTCAACGACCTTGAGAAGGCCATCGACGACGACTGCGCCCATGTCATCGCCAAGCGCCAGCCGGCGGCTTCGGACCTGCGCCTGGTGTTCGGCATCAGCAAGATCGTCACCGACCTGGAGCGGGCCGGCGACGAGGCCAAGAAGATCGCCAAGGGCGTGCGCCGCATCTACGAAAGCGGCCACATGCCGGTGCAGTACGGCGTCGGCGTGCGCCACGTGGCCGACGCGGCCCTGAACATGCTGCGCCAGGCCCTCGATGCCTTCGCCCGCCTCGACACCGCCGCCGCCGAGGACGTCATCCGCGCCGACAACGAGGTGGACGTCGAATTCAAGTCCATCCTCCGCCAGCTCATCACCCACATGATGGAAGACCCGCGGACCATCACCACCTCCATGGACATCATCTGGATCGCCCGCGCCATCGAGCGTATCGGCGACCACGCCAAGAACGTCGGCGAACACGTCATCTACATCGTCGAAGGCCGCGACATCCGTCATCCGCCCAAAGAAGCCGCCAAATGAACCCGACCATCCTCGTCGTCGAGGACGAACCCGCCATCCAGGAGCTGGTGGCCATCAACCTGAAGCACGCCGGTTTCCTGGTGGTGCGCGCCGGCAGCGCCGAAGAGGGCGAATCCGCCATCCGCGCCGCCCTGCCCGACCTGGTCATCCTCGACTGGATGCTGCCCGGCCAGTCCGGCGTGGCGCTCGCCAAGAAGCTGCGGGCCGACGACCGGACCCGGGAACTGCCCATCATCATGCTCACCGCCCGGGTCCATGAGGAGGACAAGATCCAGGGCCTGGAGGCGGGGGCCGACGACTACGTGACCAAGCCCTTTTCCCCCAAGGAACTGGTGGCCCGCGTGCGCGCCGTGTTGCGCCGCCGCTCCCCCCATCTGGCCGGCGAGGCCGTCGAAATCAAGGGCCTGCTCCTCAATCCGGCCACCCACCGCGTCGTGGCGGCCGAGCAGCCCATCGAGCTGGGTCCCACCGAGTTCCGCCTGCTCTTTTTCTTCATGACCCATCCCGAACGGGTGTACACCCGGGCCCAACTCCTCGACGAAGTGTGGGGCGACCACGTCTTCATCGAGGAACGCACGGTAGACGTGCATATCCGCCGCCTGCGGGCGGCCCTGGAGCCCTCGGGCCACCATGATCGCGTCGAGACCGTCCGCGGCACCGGCTACCGTTTCCGTGGGGACTGACAGTAGCAGCGGCATGCCCCTGCCCATGGTGCGGGGCATCGTCTACCTCGTCGTCACGGCGGCCCTGGCGGCCTTCGTTGGCGGCGTCCTGCAGCCCTGGGTGGGCTGGCTGGTGCTCACCGTCGGGCTCGTCAGCCAGATCGCGTACCACCTGGTGTACTTCTCCCGCCTGGAGCGCTGGTCCCGCCAGCCGGCCAACACCGAGGCCCTGGAAGGCGAGGGCGTTTGGGACGAGGTCTTCTCCCGCCTCTACCGCCACGAGAAGCGCCTCCTGTCGCTGATCGCCCAGCGGGAAACCGAAGTGGCGGAATTTTCCTCGGCGATCCAGGCCCTCACCGACGGCATCGTCCTGCTCGACGACGACAACCGCATCACCTGGTGCAACGTCACCGCCGAAATGCAGTTCGGCATCACCCTGCGTACCGATCTTGGCCAGCACCTGGCCAACCTGGTCCGGCGGCCGGAGTTCGTCGATTACCTGGCGGCGGAGGACTTCTCCCGTCCCCTGACCCTGCGTTCCGACCGCAAGGGCGACCGGGTGCTTTCCATCCACGTGCTGCCCTATGGCCGGGGCAACCGCCTCATGCAGATCAAGGACGTCACCCAGGCCGACCTTCTCGACCGCATGCGGCGGGATTTCGTCGCCAATGTCTCCCACGAGCTGCGCACCCCCCTCACCGTGCTGGCCGGTTTCCTGGAAACCCTGCAGGAAATCGACCTGGAAGCCTACGAGCGGCAGCACTACCTGCAACTCATGCAGGAGCAGTCCGAGCGCATGCAGCGCATCGTCCGCGACCTGCTCACCCTGTCCTCCCTGGAGGCCGCGCCGCCACCGGAAAACGAAACCATCGACATGGCCACCCTCCTGGACAAGCTGAAGCGCGATGCCGAAGCCCTTTCCGGCGGGCGCCACACCATCGTCCTGGTAGCCGAAGGCGGCGACCTGCGCGGTGCCGAGGGCGAACTGGTCAGCGCCATGGGCAACCTCGTCTCCAACGCCGTGCGCTACACCCCGGAGGGCGGTACCGTCACCATCTCCTGGCGCACCGGCGCCGAAGGCGGCGAATTCGCCGTCCACGATACCGGCATCGGCATCGATCCCAAGCACATCCCCCGGCTCACCGAACGCTTCTACCGGGTGGACCGCGGGCGTTCGCGGGATACCGGCGGCACCGGCCTCGGGCTGGCCATCGTCAAGCACGCCCTGTCCCGCCACCAGGCCACCCTGGACATCACCAGCACCCCCGGCAAGGGCAGCCGTTTCGCCGCCAAATTTCCGCCCGCCCGGATCGTGGCGTAACCGTGCCGTAACACGGCGATAACCGGCGCTTAACGCCGGGCCGCTATCGTGGCGCCATGCCACGGGTCCGCTCCCTGTTCCTGTCCGACATCCACCTCGGCACGCGCGCCTGCCAGGCCGAGCGCCTTCTCGATTTCCTGCGCGAGTACCCGGCGGAGAAGACCTACCTCATCGGCGACATCATCGACTTCTGGGCCATGAGCCGCAGCATCCACTGGTCCCAGGCCCAGAACACGGTGGTGCAGAAATTCCTGCGCCGGGCCCGTCACGGCGAACACGTGGTCTTCATCCCCGGCAACCATGACGAGGCCCTGCGCGATTACTACGGCATCGCCTTCGGGGACATCGAGATCGTCGAGGAAATGGTGCACGAGACCGCCGACGGCCGCCGCTTCCTGCTCATCCACGGCGACGCCTTCGACCAGGTCACCCGCCACCACCGCTGGGTGGCCATCCTCGGCGACATCGGCTACGAATGGCTGGTACGCCTCAACATGTGGCTGTCCTGGGCCCGCCGCAAGTTGGGGCTGCCCGGCTACTGGTCCCTGGCCGGCTACGCCAAGCGCAAGGTGAAGACGGCGCTCAACTTCATCTTCGACTTCGAGGAATCCGCCGTCCACCACGCCCGCGAGCAGGGTCTGGACGGCGTCATCTGCGGCCACATCCATTGGGCCGCCATCAAGGACATCGGCGGGCTGACCTACGTCAACTGCGGCGACTGGGTCGATTCCTGCACCGCCATCGTCGAGCACGCCGACGGCCGCCTCGAACTGGTGGCCTGGGGCCTGCGGCAACAACTGCCGGCGCTGGCGGCACCGGACCACGAGAAAGTGAGTGCCTGATGCGCGTGCTGATGGTGTCCGACGTCTATTTTCCCCGGGTCAACGGCGTTTCCACCTCCATGGAGACCTTCCGCCGCTGTCTGGCGGAGCAGGGCGTCGAGGTGCGCCTGGTGGTGCCCAGCTACGGTGACGAGGGCGATGAGCCCGGCGTCGTCCGCGTCCCCGGCCGGCGCCTGCCCCAGGACCCGGAAGACCGGCTGGTCGCGTGGGGTGCCATGCATCGCGCCGTGGCGGCCGCCGCCGCGGGCTGCCACCTGGTCCATGTGCAGACCCCCTTCGTCGCCCACTACGCCGGCCTCAAGGCCGCCCGGCAACGGGGCCTGCCGGTCATCGCCACCTACCACACCCTGTTCGAGGAATACCTCCAGTACTACGCTCCCTGGCTGCCGGCGGGCTGGCTCCGGGGGGCCGCCCGGCGCTTTTCGCGGCGCCAGTGCAACGCCCTCGACGCGGTGGTGGTCCCCTCCGCCGCCATGGGCGAGCGGCTGGCGGCCTACGGCGTCACCGCCCCCCTGCACGTGCTGCCCACGGGCATTCCCCTGGAACGCTTCGCCGGCGGCCGCCGGGACGTCTTCCGCCAGCGTCACGGCATCGACCCCGCGCGGCCGGTGGCCCTCTTCGTCGGCCGCGTCGCCCACGAAAAGAACATCGGCTTCCTGCTGGAGGCCCTGGTGCGGGCACGGCGGGCCTGCCCCGACATCCTCCTGCTGGTGACCGGCGAAGGGCCGGCCATGGCCGACCTGCGGCAGCAGGCGGCGGCCCTCGGCCTGGGCGATTCGGTACGCTTCCTCGGCTACCTCGATCGCCGCCAGGAATTGCCGGACTGCTATGCCGCCGCCGACGTCTTCGTCTTCGCCTCCCGCACCGAGACCCAGGGGCTGGTGCTGGCCGAGGCCATGGCCGCCGGCCTGCCGGTCATCGCCCTGGCGGCCATGGGCACGGCGGACATCCTCGAGAGTGGCCGCGGCTGTTTCGTGCCCCCCGACGATGCCGCCGCCTTCGGCGAAGTCCTCGGCCATTTCCTGAGCCACCCTGCCGCCTGGGCGCACAAGTCGGCGGAGGCCCGGTCCCGTTCCCGGGATTGCTCGGATACCGCCATGGCCGTCCGCCTGGCCGCCCTTTACCGCCAATTGGCCGCCGCGCCCGAGGGGGAACGGGCCTGGCCGTCCGCCGGGGCCGCTGCCGATGGGTGTTGAGCGCCCGCCGGCGACCGGCCGGCGAGCCGTCCCGGCCGCTGCCAACACCCTGCTGTTCCTGGCCTTCGCCGCCAGCCAGTGCTACCTGCTCGGGGGACCGCCCCTCCTCGGCCTGCCGGCCTGGAGCGCGCCGGCGGCGGCGCTCTTCACCACCGCCGTGTGGGCGCTCCTGCACGAGGCCATCCATGGCCTGCTCTTCCCGCGGCCGATCTTCAACCAGGCTGGCGGCCGCCTCCTTGCCCTACTCTTCGGCGCCTCCTTCGCCCTATTGCGGGCGGGGCACCTGCTGCACCACCGCTACAGCCGCACCGGCGATCTCAGCGAAACCTGGGAACCGGGCAGGGAAACTTACAAGCGGGCGGCCCTGCGCCACTACGGCACCATCCTCGGCGGCCTTTACCTGGCCGAAATCCTGGCCGGGCTGGCCATGTTCCTGCCCGCCGGCCCGCGGTGCCGGCTCATCGCCCGCTGCCTGCCCGCCAACGCCCTCGGGAAAGCCTTTGGCGAGTGGCTGGAACGGCCGGGCGTGGCGGCCGAAATCCGCACCGACGCCCTGGCGGCCCTGGCGCTCTTCGCCGCCGCCTTCGCCCTCTGGGGCGGCGACTGGCCCTGGCTGGCGGCCGCCCTGGCCCTGCGCGGGCTGCTCCTGTCCTTTTTCGACAACGCCTACCACTACGGCACCCCCGCCGGCGATCCCGCCGTCGCCCGCAACCATCGCCTGCCGGCCTGGGCTTCCGCCGCCATCCTGCATTTCAACTACCACGGCACCCACCACCGCCATCCGGCGGCGCCCTGGTGCCAACTGCCCGCCCAGGCCGTAGCGGAGGGGGCGCGATGGGAAGGCGGCTACTGGCGGCAGGCATGGCGCCAGCTCCGGGGGCCGATTGCGCTGACTGAGCTGCCGGGGCATCAGCCCTTGCGGGCGACGAACCGGTAATAAGGAACGGCGATTCCGGGCAGGTAGGGCAGGCGCGTGGTGGCCAGGGTTTCGCCATGGTCGGGCAGGAGCCGGCGCAGGGTGGGCAGGTGGTCCAGCTCCAGGCGCACGCCGTCGTGGCCGAACCAGGTTTTCCAGAAGGCGCGGGTGACGCCGGACTGATCCGGCGTCAGGGTGAAATCCACCACCGCCAGCCTGCCGCCGGGGCGCAGCATGGCCAGGGCGTTGGCCAGGGCGCCCCGCCAGTCGGGGATCATGGTCAGGGAATAGGCGAAGACGACGATGTCGGCGGGCGTTTCCGGTTGCCAGGTGCAGGCGTCGGCCCGGTGGCAGGCGACATTGGCGTGTCCCTGCCAGCGCCGGCGGGCCTGGGCGAGAAGCGGCCCGCAGAGGTCCACCAGGTCGGCCCGGCCGAGGGCGGCGACCCGCTCCCCCAGCCAGGCCAGGTTGCGGCCGGTGCCGGCCCCCAGTTCCACCAGGCGGTCACCGGGCTGGATTTCGAGGCCGGCGTAGAGTTCCTGGCGGCCCGGCAGCAGGCGCTCGCGGAAGTCGTCGTAACGCTCGGCCTGGCCGCCGTAGAAGGCCTCCAGGTTGGCGGCATGGTCAGCGCCCCGGGGCTGGCCCCGGAGCAGTTGCAGGAGGACGCGGGCGTCGCCGGCGAGGGAGATCATGGCAGCGCCGGCATGTCGGCGATGTGGAAGCCGGCGTAGGTGTGCACCCGGTCGCGGCGGCTGAGGTCGGCGGCCAGGTCGTCGTGGAAGGTGAGCAGGCTCCGCAGGCGCTGGCGGGCGGCGCCGACCTCGATCCAGTCCAGGTAGCCGGGGCGGGCATGGGCGCTCCTGAAGATGATGCGGGCGCCGGGACTGGCCCGATCGAGGATGGCTGCCCATTCCTCCGCCAGGGCTTCCGGGTAGTAGCAGCTCATCCAGTCCATGTGGTCGAGGAGGACGAACTTGTCGATGCGCTCGCCGGTGCGGTGGAGGAAGTCGGTGACGTAGCCGGTGTGACAGCGGACGCTGTCGGCTCGCCCGGACTTGAGGGCGAGGAAGTTGGCTTCCTTGAGGTATTCCGGGCAGCAGTCGCGGGTGTAGCGGCCGCCGAAATAGACCCGCCAGAAATAGTTCTCGTGCATGGGCAGTTCGTGCACCACGTACTCGACAGCCTCGCGGATGAAGCCCGGGATGCCGCCGGGGTGTTGCGCCTGGACCTCCTTGCGCTGGGGATAGGGCACGCCGAGGAGACTCATGGTCATCTGGCGGCCGAGGACCCAGTTCATGGCCTTGCCCCACATGTGCGGGCGGATGCGCTCCCGGTAGAGTCGGCGCTGTTCTTCCAGATCCCGGGCGGCGAAGAGGTCGGTGATGCCGGCGGCCAGGCCGGGGCGGCGGTGGAACCAGGCCTGGAAGCTGCGGGCGACGAGGCCCGCCAGGCTGTGGAAATAGAAACTGCCGTGGCGGCTGGCGAACCAGTGGTGGCGCTCATCCCAGAATTCCCGGGCGAAATCGGAGAGCTGGTGGCGCAGGCGTTCCCGGTAGAGGAGCGGGAAGCGGGCGTGGTAGCCGTGGCCGAAGAGGGCGAAGAAGTCGTCGAAATCGAGGCCGCGGATGCCGGCCAGCTTGAGTTCGAGCAGGGCGTTCTGGCGCGGGTTGGCGTCCACCGCGTGCACCCGGCGGGCGCCGGCCAGGGCGTAGTCGAGGGCGTTGCAGCCGGCGCTGGTGATGACCAGCACCGTGTCGTCGGGCTGCAGGTCGAGGGCCAGGCGGTCAACCGCCGGGTCTTCCCAGCAGGTGTTGTAGACCAGGGAACGGCGGGTGATGGCGTTGAAGACGCCGGCGTCGAGGCGGTCGAGGAGGTTGGGCTGGCGTTTCAAGGGAGCTCTCCGGTTTTGCTGCCGGCACCTTAACGGCCCCATGTGACGCCGGCGTTACCATTGCTGTCATGAATCCTTAGCCTTGCCGCCTTAACGTAGCCCCCGTCCCGGAGAATCCATGCACGAACCCCGACCCCACGAATCCGCCGTTGCCGGCGACGATGAATCCCCCTACAAGGGCAAGACCGGCCTGCGCCGGGTCTGGAACGCCTTCCACTACTCCCTGGCCGGCCTCAAGGCGGCCTACCGCTGCGAGGATGCCTTCCGCCAGGAAACCTGGCTGGCCGTCCTCCTCGCCGCCGTCGCCTGCCTGCTGCCGGTGGGAGGCATCGCCCGCGCCCTGATGATCGGCAGCCTGCTGCTGGTGCTCATCGTCGAGTTGCTCAATTCCGCCGTCGAGGCCGCCATCGACCGCATCGGCCTGGAAAAGCACCGCCTCTCCAAGCGGGCCAAGGACATCGGCAGCGCCGCCGTGTTCATGGCCCTGGTCAACGTGGCCGTGGTCTGGGCCAGCATACTTCTGGATCTCACCGGATGAAACTCAACATCGACTTCGTCACCGAAACCTTCCCCCCCGAGGTCAACGGCGTGGCCATGACCGTGGGGCGCCTGGTGGAGGGGCTGCGCCGCCGCGGCCACGCCGTGCAGGTGGTGCGCCCCCGCCAGGGGAACGGCGACGGCGGTGGCGAAGGCGAGATCGCCGTGGCCGGCCTGCCCCTGCCCGGCTACCCGGGCCTGCGCCTGGGCCTGCCCGCCGGGAACCACCTGCGCCGCCGCTGGAAGCACTCCCGGCCGGACCTGGTGCACGTGGTCACCGAGGGGCCCCTGGGCTGGTCGGCGGTCAATGCCGCCCGGCGCCTGGGCATTCCCGTCACCTCCGGCTTCCATACCAATTTCGACCGCTACAGCGTTCATTACGGCCTCGGCTGGCTGCGCCCGGCAGTGGCCGCCTACCTGCGCACCCTGCACCGGCGCACCCGGGCGACCCTGGTGCCGACGGAGGCCCTGGCCGCCGACCTGGCCGGCGAGGGCATCCCCGGGGTGCGGGTGGTGGGGCGGGGCGTCGATACCGGCCTCTTCGACCCGGCGCGCCGCTGCGGCGCCCTGCGCGCGGCCTGGGGCGTCGGCGAGGGGAGCCTTGCCTGCCTCTACGTCGGCCGGCTGGCGCCGGAAAAGAATCTCGATCTGGCGCGCCGGGCCTTTGCCGCCATCCGCGCCTTGCGTCCCGACGCGCGCATGGTGTGGGTCGGCGACGGTCCCTCCCGCTCCGGCCTGGGCGCCGAACACCCCGATCACCGTTTCGCCGGCGTGCGTACCGGCGAGGATCTGGCGGCCCACTACGCCAGTGCCGACCTCTTCCTCTTCCCCAGCCTCACCGAAACCTATGGCAACGTGGTGGCCGAGGCCATGGCCAGCGGCTTGCCGGTCCTTGCCTACCGCAGCGCCGCCGCCGCCGAGTTGATCCGCGACGGCGAGGATGGCGCCGTTGTCGCCCCCGGCGACGAGCGGGCCTACGTGGAAGCCGCCCGGCGCCTGGCGTCGTCGCCCGCCGGCCATCTGCCCGGCCTTGGCCGGGCCGCCCGTGCCGCCATGTTGCCCCGGGGCTGGGAAGGTGTGGTCGCCCGCTTCGAAGCGGTGGCCCGGGAAGCGGCCGGCATCGGGGAGTAGCCCCGGAAACGGGGGCTTGCCCCTACTTGCGGGGTTCCGCCTTCACTTCCCGGAAGGCCTTGCCCCATACCGGGTGGCCGGCCTCGGTGCGGCTCAGCTCGAAGCCGGGGTCGAGGGCCAGGGCCTGGCGGAAATGGGCCTTGCAGGCGGTGCGCTGGCCGCCGGCGCAGGCGATGAAGGCCAGGGTCTTGTTGGCCGCCACCTGGTCCGCCTTGCCCAGTCCTTCGTCCAGGGCGGCCTTCAGTTGCTGGCGGGCGACCTTGTACTGGCCGTTGTCGTAGGATTTCAGGCCCTGGGCGAGCAACTGGGCGGCCCGGGGCGGCGAGGGAGGCTCGGCGGGCGCCGGTGCCGGGGCCGGCGCCGCAGCGGGTACCGGCGGCGGGGCGGGGGGCGCTTCCGGCGCCGGGGTGGCGCAGGCGGCAAGGAAGAGGGCGGCGGCGAGAGAAGATAGGCGACGGTCCATGGCGTTTTCCATCAAAACTTGTGTTTGAGGCGCAGGGTCTCGCCGGCGGCGAGGGTGACTTCCCTGACCACGGGGGCGGCCCCGGCGTTGCGGATCTCGATGCGGTGCGCGCCGGGAGCGAGCTGGAGGCGGGTAAGAGGCGGCGATACGCCCTTGCGCTCGCCGTCCACCAGGACTTCGCCCCAGGGGGCGATGGCCAGGGCGACCGCGGCCGGCTGGGCCGGGGCGGCCGCTTTGGCTGGGGCGGCATCGGCCGTGGGCCGTTCGGGCTGATCTTGTCGAAGGCCGGGGGGGGCCGCCTGGTGCGTTGCGACAGTGTCAACGCGGACGGATTCGTTCGGGGTCTCCTTGCCCGTTGCTGCCGGGGGCGCCGCAGCGACGGCGGGCGCCGGCGGCGGGGCATGCCGCTCCTCCTTGCCGCCCAGCAGATAGGCCGCCGCCAGGGTTCCCGCCAGGGCGACGCCTGCCGCTGCCGGCCACCAGCGCCGCCAGGCCGGCTGGACATCGTTGGGCTCCACCGCCCGCGTGCCGCCGGCATGGCGCCGGCTCTTGCGCAGGGCCAGGCCGCCGGTGGGCCAGACGGGGGCGACGGTGTCGTCGAGCTTGTGCACCCGGCGCAGGTCGAGGGCGAATTCGTTGGCCGTCTGGTAGCGATCCTCCGGCGCCTTGGCCAGGGCCTTGGCGAGGATGTAGTCGAAGCCGGGGTGCTCCAGGTGGACGATGGTGGAAGGCACCCGCGCCGGCTTCCGGACCACCCGGTAGATGACGCCGGCGACGGTGTCGGCGTCGAAGGGAACGCGGCCGGTGAGCAACTGGTAGAGGATGACCCCCAGGGAGAAGATGTCGGCGCGGCCATCCACCGGCGTGCCGGCGAACTGCTCCGGCGCCATGTAGGCCGGGGTGCCGATGGGCGACGAGGTCTGCGTCTTGCCGCCGCCCTGCAGGTGGGCGATGCCGAAGTCGGCGAGTTTCACGGCGCCGTTCTGCAGAACCATGATGTTGGCCGGCTTGACGTCCCGGTGCACCACCCCGTGGCGGTGGGCGTAGCCGAGCCCGTCGGCGATGCCGCCGACGATATCCACCGCCAGGTCGGCGGGGATGGGCTTGTCCTTTACCATGAGCTGGCGCAGGTCCTTGCCCTCCAGGTACTCCATGGCGATGTAGGCGATGTCGCCGGATTCCCCGGCGTCGTAGACGGTGACGATATTGGGGTGATTGAGGCGGCCGGCGGACTTGGCCTCCTGCAGGAAGCGCTGGTCGAAATCGGCCCGTTCGTCGGGGTTGAAGTCGAGCCGGATGGTCTTGATCGCCACCGTCCGTTCGAGGAGGGGGTCGAAGCCGCGATACACCACGCCCATGGCGCCTTCGCCGATCTTGTCGGTGATGCGGTAGCGGCCGATCGTTTCTGGGACCATGGTCGAGATGAGGGCAGGGCGGCCGGTCGGGCTCGATGACGGTTTGATTTTTCGGGCCTCAAGTGTAACCCGGATTGCCCATCGGGCGTTTCGCCGGCCGGCACCCGCGACGTCTCGCCATTTACAGCAGATTTGCCGGAATCCATAATCGAACGATTGCCGGCTGCCGGCGCGATCATTGAAGGAGACAAGCATGGCTGTGACCAGAACCAAGGCGGCGGGAGTGGCGACGGTGCGGGCGGCGCGGGGGCCGCGGCCGGTGGCGACCGGTGACATCGGGCCGGTGACCACCGCCCAGCGAGTCGAGGCCCACGCCATCCACGAAGCCGTCGATGCCGCCCAGGAAGCCCGCATGGCGGCCATGCGCGACATCATCTCCGGCGCTGCGCCGGAAGAGGCGGCAGCCCTCCTCAAATCCCTGCTCAAGCAGCAGCGCATCGCCGCCGGCGCCCTGGCTTCCAACCCCGACGACGAGCTGGCACCGGACTGGCGGGATGGCGGCTACCCCTACAAGAACCTCATGCAGCGCCGCAACTACGAGCGGCAGAAATACCGCCTGCAGGTCGAACTCCTGAAGCTCCAGGCCTGGGTCAAGGAGACCGGGCAGAAGATCGTCATCCTCTTCGAAGGGCGCGACGCCGCCGGCAAGGGCGGCACCATCAAGCGCTTCATGGAACACCTCAACCCCCGCGGCGCCCGCGTCGTCGCGCTGGAAAAGCCCACCGAGAACGAGCGCGGGCAGTGGTACTTCCAGCGCTACGTGCAGCACCTGCCCACCAACGGCGAGATCGTGCTCTTCGACCGCTCCTGGTACAACCGGGCCGGCGTCGAGCGGGTCATGGGCTTTTGCAGCGAGCAGGAATACGTCGAGTTCATGCGCCAGGTGCCGGAATTCGAGCGCATGCTGGCGAGGAACGGCACCCACCTCATCAAGTTCTGGTTCTCGGTCAGCCGCGACGAGCAGCGTCGCCGCTTCAAGGAGCGCAAGGTGCACCCGCTGAAACAGTGGAAACTCTCCCCCATCGACATGGCTTCTCTCGACAAATGGGAGGACTACACCAAGGCCAAGGAGGCGATGTTCTTCTATACCGACACCGCCGACGCGCCGTGGACGGTGATCAAGTCCGACTGCAAGAAGCGCGCGCGCCTCAACGCCATGCGCTACATCCTCCACCGCATGCCCTACACGAGCAAGGACACCTCACGCATCGGCAACCTGGACCCGCTGATCGTCGGCCGGGCGCACGTCGTGTATGAGCGGGGGGAAAGGCTGGGCGGGGCACCGATTCTCTGACCCCTGGATGGACCTCCGGCCGGTGTCACCGTGGATGGCACAAACCCGCCGAAGCGAGTTTCAGAAGGACGACTCAGCCTAACGCTTCGTAGCGCGGCGCGCTTCTGGCGGGGGATTGGCCACGCGGAAAACGAGCCTGGCCCCTTTTCTTGCTTGAGCTGAAAAACAGTTACCTGCCGGCGAAATCTCTTCTGCCGCCAGATGGCCCAGACGGCAGCAGCGCCCCCACCAGCCGGCTCAACAACCACGCCGTCTGCCCGAACAGGTCGCGGTCCGGGTTGTATTCGGCGATCTCCACGGCCAGCAGGCCGGGGTGGGCGGCGAGGCGGGCGAGGGCGGGGAGGAGGTCGGCGGGGCCGAGGCCTTCGGGTTCGGGGCTGCCGACGCCGGGGGCGGCGCTGGGGTCGAGGGCGTCCAGGTCGAGGGTGACGCCGAAGCCACCGGGAGCGGCGGTGACGATGGCCAGGGCGTCGTTCAGGGCCGCCGGGAAGCCCCGCTGCTCGATTTCTTCCTGGCCGATGACGCGCACGCCCAGGCGGGCGAGGAATTCGGCTTCTTCCGGCTCGTAGCTGCGGGCGCCGAAGACGACGGTATGGGCGGCATCCACCTGTTGGCCCTGAAGCCCCAGGTTGAGCAGCCGCTTGTCGCCCCGGCCCAGCAGGCAGGCCAGGGGCATGCCGTGGATGGCGCCGGAATAGGTGGATTCCGGCGTGTGGCTGTCCAAGTGGGCGTCGATCCAGAGGAGCCCGAGGGGCGTGCCGGCATGGCGGGCGACGCCGCTCCAGGTGCCGATGGCCACCGAGTGGTCGCCGCCGATGACCACGGGGAATTCGCCGGCGCCGAGGGCCTCCCCCACGGCCTCGGCGAGGCGCCGGCAGAGGTGGGCGATGCGTTCCGTTTCGCTGGTGCCCGGCACGTCGGGGGCGAAGAGGGTCTGGCCCCAGTCGATGCGCGGGTGGTGTTCCAGTTCGTGCCAGGCCTGGGAATGGTGGAAGGCGACGGGGCCGTCCTTGCAGCCGGGGTCCTGGGCGCCAACGCCGCTGGCGGCGCCGATGACGCGCAGGCGGCGGCTGCGGGCGGGCATCAGCTCACCACGTAGGCGGCGGCGCCGGTGGCGACCAGTTGGCCGTGGTCGTCCTCCAGGGTCATCTGCACCGAGGCGATGCGCCCGCCCAGGCGGGTGACGCGGCCGCCGGCGACGAAGCGCTTGCCGGTGCCGGGGCGCAGGTAATCGACCCGCAGGTCGATGGTGCCCACCCGCCCCAGGCGGTGGCCGAGTTGCTCGGCGGCTTCGTCGCCGTGTTTTTCGGCGATGGCGGTGGCGATGGCCAGGGCGCCCACGGCATCCAGGGTGGCGGAGATCATGCCGCCGTGGAGGCGGCCGACGAGGGCGTTGCCCACCAGTTCGGGCCGCATGGCGAAGCTCATCCGGGTGTTCGCCGGGTCGAGGGAGTCGACCTTGAGGCCCAGGAATTGGTGGAAGTGGATGCGGGATTCGAAGACTTCCCGCAGCATCGTTTCCAGGCGTTGCTGTTCGGCGGGGGCGCGGCGGGGGGGCGGGCTGGCGGCGGTCATGATCCTTGGATTATGCGAGGCGGCGCGGCGCAGGGTCAATGGCGGGGCGGGGGAGCCTTGGGGTAGGATGCGGCCCATCACCTTTTCGCCGGAAACCGCCGTGAACGCTTCGCCTCCCACCCCGGAAACCTGCCGCGCCCAGGCCGCGGATCTGCTGGCCTTCATCGACGCCAGCCCCAGCCCCTGGCACGCCGTGGCCACTGCCGCCGCCCGCCTCGAGGCCGCCGGCTTCAGCCGCCTGGACGAGGGCGAGCGCTGGCAGCTCGCTCCTGGCGGGCGCCACTACGTGGTGCGGGGCGGTTCCTCCCTCATCGCCTTCATCATCGGCGGCGGCGACCTCGCCACCACCGGCTGGCGGCTGGTGGGCGCCCATACCGATTCCCCCGGCCTGCGCCTCAAGCCCAAGGCGGCCCATTGCTGCGACGGGCTGCTGCGCCTGGGGGTCGAGGTCTACGGCGGCCCCATCCTCGCCACCTTCGCCGACCGCGACCTGGCCCTGGCCGGCCGCGTGCACGTGCGCGGCCCCGGCGGCGTGGAGCCCCGCCTGCTGCGTTTCGCCGAACCCGTCGCCCGGTTGCCCAACCTGGCCATCCACATGAACCGGGAGGTGAACGAGCAGGGCCTGAAGTTCCACAAGCAGAACGAGCTGCCCCTGCTCCTCGGCATCGCCGGCTATCCGGACGACGCCGACGGGCGCTTCCGCGGCCTGGTGGCGGAGCGCCTGGGGGTCGCCGCCGGCGACGTCCTCACCTGGGAACTCGCCGCCTACGACACCCAGCCCGGCGCCTTCTGGGGCGCCGGCCAGGAATTCATCGCCGACAGCCAGCTCGACAACCTGGGCTCCTGCCATGCCGCCCTCACCGCCCTGCTGGCGGCGGGGCAGCCCGCGGCCACCTGCGCCATGGCCCTCTTCGACCACGAGGAGGTGGGCAGCGAGAGCGCCGCCGGTGCCGGCGGCAGCTTCGTCCAGGACGTGCTCGCCCGCGTCGCCGGCAACCTGGGGGTGGACGAGGAAGGCCGCCGCTGCGCCCTGGCCCGGAGCTTCTTCGTCAGCGCCGACATGGCCCACGCCTGGCACCCCAATTTCCCGGCCGCCTACGAGCCGGGGCACCGGGTCATGGTCAACGGCGGGCCGGTGATCAAGAGCAACGCCAACCAGCGCTACAGCACCGGCGCCGACACGGCCGCCCGTTTCCTTGCCCTGTGCGAGGCCGCCGGCGTGCCCTGCCAGCAATACGCCCACCGCACCGACCTGGGCTGCGGCAGCACCATCGGCCCCATCGTCGCCGCCCGCCTGGGGGTGCCCAGCGTGGACGTAGGTTCGCCCATGTGGGCCATGCACAGCCTGCGCGAGAGCGCCGGCGTCCTCGACCACGGCTACATGATCGCCGCCCTGGGGGCGCTCTTCCTAGGGCCTGTTCTCATTTAGGTCGCGGATCACGTTGGGCCAGCCTGCGAGGGGATGCTAGGCGCGAGGCGCCGGGAATGGCCTTCCCATTTCCAAGCCGAGTAACGCCGCAGCCACCGCAGGCTGGTCCAACCCGAAGGGCGGGGGTGTGGCGGGGTGCATCGCCGCGTTGCCGTTCGTTTGTGCAGATCACTGCACCGCGCGACCGGCGCCTTGCGCTGCCTCCCCGCCACACCCCCGCGTGACCGCGACCTAAATGAGAACAGGCCCTAAGCTGAGGCGATGAGGCCGGCGAGGCCAGCCGCGTCGATGATGCGGGTGTGGCCCCGGCGCGGTTCCACGTAACCCCTGCCGGCCAGTTCCTGTATCAGGCGGGCCACCACTTCGCGGGTGGTGCCCAGGTGGTGGGCCATCTGCTGCTGGGTCATGGCCAGTTCGCCCTCTGCCGAGGCGTGCACCAGCAGGAGGTTGGCCAGGCGCTGGTTGAGCTTGTAGGCATGGACCGTCTCCAGTTCGTCCATGAGGCGGAAGACCAGGGTGGATAGGGAGCGCACCGTCAGGTCCCGCACCGCCGGCTCCTCGGCGAAGAGGCGACGGTAGACCGGCCCGGGGATGACGGAAACGGTGGTGTCCGCCACCGCCTCCACCCAGGCCGGGTAGCGGAGGTCGTTGAAGAGGCTGTTGAGGGCGAAGACGCAGGTTTCGCCGGGGTCGATGCAGTAGAGGGTGGCCTCGGTGCCGCTGGGGGCCAGGGCGAAGACCCGCAGCCGGCCGGCGACGACAAAATAGGCGCCGGAGATCGGCTGCCCCTTGTGCAGCACCGGCGTGCCCGCCGCCAGGCGGTGGTCGGACAGGCCCTGCCGCAGGCATTGGCGGCCTGCTTCCGAAAGGGCGTCGAAGGGCTTGAAGCTTTCCAGGGCGACCATGGCGGCGCGGGCTCCCGCAGGCATTCCGGGGACAGGCCGCCATTGTAGCGCCATGCCGGCAGAATTCACCTCGCCTGTCCTGCGGCGGCGGCCAGGGTGTCGCTGCTCAGGGCTTCGAGGAAAGCGACGATGTCCTTGACGTCGCCCTCGGCCAGGGGCGACCGGTCGATGCGGCCAAGGCCCCGGTTGCCGTCCAGCCAGGCGACGAACTGCGCCGAGCGGCCAAGTTGTGCGCCGGCCATGATGCGTACCGCCTCTTCCAGGCGGTCCACGCTGCCGTTGTGCAGCCAGGGGCCGGTCAGTGCCACGTTGCGCAGCGACGGCACGCGCCAGCTTCCCCGCCGTCCATCTTCCAGCAGCAGGCCGTAGCGGCGGTCGAAGGGGGTGGGGTTGGCGGGGAAAAGGCGGAAGGGGCTCTCTCCCCCCAGCAGGCTGGCGTCACTGAAGTTGGGCCCGCGGTGGCAGAGCACGCAGCCCACCGATTCGAACAGGGCCATGCCGCGCAACTGAGCGGGAGAGAGGGCGCTGGCGTCGCCCCGGACGAAGCGGTCGTAGGGCGTGTCGGCGGCTACCAGGGTGCGCTCGTAGGCGGCGATGGCCTGGGCGATGCGCTCGAAGGTGACGCGTCCGTCGCCGAAGGCGGCGGCGAAGGCGGTGCGGTAACCGGAGTCGGCGGCGAGGCGGCGCTCCGCCTCGGCGGGGGAGGGCAGGGCCATTTCGATGGGGTTGAGGATCGGTCCGCCGGCCTGGGCCTCCAGGGAAGGCGCGCGGCCATCCCAGAAGAGGACGGACTGGAAGGCCGCATTCCACACCGTCGGCGTGTTGCGGCTGCCCGAACGGCCGCCGGCGCCCCGGGCCGTGGCGCGGCCGTCGGCGCCGGCCCGGGCGAACAGGTCGTGGCACGACGCACAGGCCAGGGTGCCGTCCCCGGACAGGCGCTTGTCGTTGAACAGCCGGCGGCCCAGGGCCACCCGCGCCGGCGTCGTGGGGTTGTCGGCGGGGGCCGGAGCGACGGCCGGCAGGCTTTCCCAGACGTAGCGGCCGGGCCGGGGCGGCGCCGGATTGAGAAAGGGGGCCGCCTCGTCGCGCTCGCCGGCCACCGGCGCCGGCGGGGCATGGAGGAAATCCGGCTGGCGGGCGATCATGGCCGCCACCGCCAGCTTGGCGGCGAAGGCCAGGATGCCCAGGCCGAAGGCCCCGGAGAGCAGCCAGCGGCCGCCGGGCGCCAGGCCCGCGAAGGGACCGAGTTCCCGGTGCACCATGAGTAGCAACACCGTCAGCCCGACCAGGACGACGGCGACGCCTATCCGGAAAAGCTCGCTGAGCCCGGTTTCCATGGCGATCCTCCTTGTCCGTTCGGCGCTCAGGCGGCCTGGCGGCGGAAAAAGGTGTCGCCGGGGGTGGCCGTCGTCACCTCGGCGATACTGTCGAAAGGCAGCCCGACCCGGGCGTGGGCCCGGCGCACGGCCTCGGCGTCCGGCGCCATGTTGAGGCAAAAGGCCCGGCCGTCGGCGTAGCTGACGTGGGTGCGCAGGGGCACCACCCCTTCGGCGTAGCAGGCGGCCTCGTACTGCTCGAAGAAGGCCTCGAAGTCGGCGGGCGTCAGGCCGGGCGGGAAGGTGCCCCGGCTCTGGTCGTGGGTGTCGAGGAAGAAACGCATCGCTTGCATGGCAGCTCCTGGCTGGTTGGAAGTGCCTGCAGGGTAGCGGCCGCCGGCGGGGCGGGTCTGTAGCAATTGTTACATTGAGGCGTGCCGAGAAATGCCGAACGAATCGCCGGCCCGGCTGTCGATGCCTGTATCCCCGCAACACGTGTTTTCCCGGGCGACGCCTGCCGCGCCTGCCCATTTTTCCCGGAGATCGCCATGAACACGCCCNNTGCCGCGGCGCCGCCGACGCCATCGCCTTCTACGTGCGCGCCTTTGGCGCCGTCGAACTGGCGCGGCTGCCCGGACCCGACGGGCGCCTCATGCACGCCATGGTGCGCATCGGCGATTCGCCCCTGATGCTGGTGGACGAATATCCCGAGCAAGGCTGTGTCGGCCCCCAGGCCCTCAAGGGTTCCCCCGTGACGCTCCATCTTTACGTTCCCGACGTCGATGCCACCGTGGCCCGGGCCGTGG
>JRYJ01004103.1_pt1 | contig 35801 bp, 35 predicted proteins | sample 235371 | NCBI WGS metagenome assembly JRYJ01 (sample SAMN03074219, study PRJNA261477) | activated sludge metagenome | biome: Wastewater Treatment Plant; feature: Wastewater; material: Activated sludge; isolation source: activated biomass of a wastewater treatment plant treating hydrocarbon... ... | reverse complement strand
GCAGATGTTCAACGCCATGGTGGGCTCCGGTCTGGGCGAGGATGATTCCATCGCCATGCTCAAGTTGCTGGAGCGGCTTTCCGGGGGCGAGCAGTGAGAGTCGGCTTCGTCGGGCTGGGCGCCATGGGAGACCCCATGGTGCGCAACCTGCTGCGGGCGGGGCACGAAGTCGCGGTGTTCGCCCGTCGCCCGGCGGCCATGGCGGAAGCGGTGGCCGCCGGTGCCGTGGCCTGCGGTTCGCCCGCCCAGGCGGCGGCCGGGGCCGATGCGGTGATCACCATGGTGACCGCCGGGCCGGACGTGGAGGCGGTGGCGCTGGGCGCGGGCGGTGTGATCGAAGGCGCGGCGGCTGGCGCCGTGCTCATCGACATGAGTACCATCCCGCCCCGGACGGTTCGCCGGGTGGCCGCCCGTTTGGCCGAACGGGGCGTGCACATGCTGGACGCGCCGGTTTCCGGCGGCGTGCCGGGGGCCCGGGCGGGCTCGCTGGCCATCATGGTCGGGGGCGAGGCGGCGGTGCTCGAGCGGATGCGCCCGCTGCTGGCGGCGCTGGGGCGGACCATTGTGCACATTGGCCCCCAGGGGGCCGGTCAAGTGGCCAAGGCCTGCAACCAGATGATCATGGTCTCGGCCATCGAGGCGGTGGCCGAGGCGCTGCGCCTGGCCAATGCTCACGGGCTGGATGCTGCAGCGGTGGTGGCGGCGCTGGCGGGCGGTTCGGCGGGGTCGCGGGTGCTGGAACTCTTCGGCGCCAAGATGGCCCGGCGGGATTTTGCGCCGCTGGTGGAGGCGCGCCTTCATCACAAGGACTTTGGGATCGTGCTGGATGAAGCCCAGGAGTTTCTGTTCGAGGGAGGGGAGGTGACCACGTTGGTCGCTCCCATGCTGGAGGAGGGCGGGTGGGCGTTCGTGTCCTATCGGCCGGACCGCCTCAGCAATGCCGTCCTTTCATCGCTCCACCACTGTCTTCTGACTCGTCTCACGGACAGCCAGATCGGCCAATACCTCAAGACACGTTGTGCGATCGACGGCCTGCGAGAAGTGACGTTCGATCACATCCCCATGGGCAGCGCCCTGCTCTGCGGCGGGGAAATCGTTCGCATGCATCCCGCAATCAGACGGGTACCCCACATCCGCCATCTCTACAAGTACCTCGATGTGCCGCTCCCACCGGGCAAGCGGTTCTCATTCCGAACCGAGAAGGGACACCTGGGTATCGAAGCCGCCAGTTTGTATGAGTTCGCGCAGTTGATTCCGAGGCTGCCATTGGACAGCCTCGAGTATCACGACCGGAGAGAAGATTTTGTGAAATGGGCCGATGGCACGCTGGGAGACGGAGGGCTGGCTTCGCGGCTCCGAAAAGTGGCGAATCGCCACTATCAGGGCGAGGAGCTCCGGGACGCCCTCAACCGGGTGGTGGCCACCCACTATGAGGAGCTTCGACAATTGAAATGACGTCGGTGCGTGAAGAGGTCCGTCCACTGTCCTCGCCCGTTGTCGGGCCGATGAGCGATTCGCAGAGCCTGCAGGCGCTTGTTCGCAGGCTGCCGGAGCATGGGAACCGTCCGGCGCTCGTGGCGTTCGACAAACACACGGTCTACACACGAACCTATGCAGAGTTGTCCGATGCCGTCACGCGTTTGGCGCCGGGCCTGCTTGAGGCAGGCCTTGGCAAGGGCGAACCGGTTGTCGTCTATGCGCCAAACCGGCCCGAGTGGGTGATCGGTTGTCTCGCCCTCCTCTCCGCCGGCGCCGTTCCGGTGCCGATCGATTCCCAAATGGCGAGCGATGATCTCGCCCACGTGATCGAAGACTGTGCGACTCGTCGGATCATGACGGTTCGGCCTCTGGCTGACCGTTTGGGAGCGCTGGGTCTCGACCGGAACCGTTCCATCACCCTGTTGGACGCTGAACGGGATAACCCTCGAAGCTGGCAACGGTTCCGGCGTGAACCGTCGCTCCGGGGCGAAGCCGTGCAACCGGAGGATCCTGCCGTCTTGTTTTATACCTCCGGAGTGAGCGGACGGCCCAAAGGGGTGCCCCTGAGCCACGTCAATCTCCTGTCCAATCTCAAGGACTTGCTGACGGTCCACGTCTACCGACCCGATGAACGTCTGCTCTTGCCGTTGCCGCTTCACCACGTATACCCCTTTATGGTCGGACTCCTTGCCCCCTTCGCAGTCGGGCTCCCCGTCATCCTTCCCCATTCACTGACCGGGCCGCAACTCCAACGTGCGCTCCAGGAAGGGAACGTCACGGCGATCGTCGGCGTGCCTCGCCTCTACGCCGCGCTGTTCGACGCGATCGAGCAGCGGGTCCGGCAGCGGGGACGAGCGGTCTCGGCGGGGTTTCATGCCCTGCTCAGAGTGTCCACGATACTGACCCGGTCCTTCGGCATTCGTCTCGGTGCGCGCCTGTTCGCCCCGGTGCGAGCGCAACTTGCCCCCAACCTGAGGACGCTGGTCTATGGAGGGTCTGCTTTGGCGCCGGACCTGGCATGGAGATTAGCGGGATTGGGCTGGGACATCGCCGGGGGGTTTGGATTGACCGAAACCTCCCCGATTCTCTCGGTGATCGCCCAATCAATAAAAAAAAANNGGCTGGTTTCGCACGGGCGATCTGGGGCACATCGATCGGGAGGGATACCTTCATCTCGTCGGACGCGCCTCCTCCCGGATTACATTGCCGAACGGCGAAAAGATCTGGCCTGAGCGCGTAGAGGAGATCCTGGACGCCGCCCCGTCGATCCGGGAATCGGGCGTACTCGCTCGGGAAGGCCGACTCGTAGGGGTCATTGTCCCACGTACCGCCCTGCCCCACACGGTTGAGCCCGAAGACCTCACGCAGACGATCCGCGCCGAACTTGATGCACGCCTTGGGCTCCTGCCTTCGTACTATCGAATCACCGAGTTCATCCTCAGCCACGATCCGTTGCCTCGGACGCGTCTGGGCAAGATTCAACGACACAAGCTCAAAGAGCTTTTCGAAGCGGGCAAGCAGCAAAGGGACCGACGAACCGTCGAAGCGCGACCGATCCCTGTCGAGTTGATGGGCCCGGAAGACCGGCAGCTACTGGAAGATCCCGTCGCCTGGCGCACCTGGAACTGGCTGGCCGGCCGATTCTCCACCGTACACTTGACGCCTGATACACATCTGGCACTCGAACTCGGCGTGGACTCGCTGGAATGGATGACGATGACGCTGGAACTACGCGACCGGGTCGGTGTCGACTTGCCCGAAGAAGCCGTGCCGCGTNNAGCCGAACAGGCGATTGGTTCGGCGGTCGATCCGATGGTCCAGCTCAAAAAACCGGAAGCATTGTTGGATGCGCGCCAGCAGCACTGGCTCAGGCCGAGAGGCTGGTTCCTGCGAAGGCTCGGGCGGACTCTACATTTCTTGGACCGATTTCTGATGCACACGTTCTTCCCGGTTGAAGTTCACGGACTCGAGCACCTCCCGGCACGAGGCCCCTGGGTGCTCATAGCCAATCATGCCAGTTTGCTCGATCCGCCGGCCCTCTATGCAATCCTATCCACCGACACCTTGACGCACACCTATTGGGGTGGTTGGACGGGAATCATGTTCCGCAATCCCGTCATGCGTCTTGTCAGTCGTGCCACACAAGTTCTGCCGATCGACCAGAGCAGCCGCCCCTTGGCGAACCTCGCACTAGGCGCCACAGCACTCGCACACGGTCATAATCTGGTCTGGTTTCCGGAAGGAGGACGGTCTCTGGACGGCACGCTGCACCCCTTTCAGCCGGGAATCGGGTTGATCGTGACGGCACATCCGGTACCGATCATTCCCGCTCACATCGAGGGGAGCTTTGTCGCGCTCCCGCCGGGGACATGGCGGCCCCACCGAGGACCGATCAGGATCGTGTTCGGCCAGGCCCTCGACCCGAACACACTTGCCGGGCCGAGTCAGGGAGCCGATCGCTACCGACGGATTGCAGCCGCGCTTCACGACCAGGTCGCTGCACTAGGAGGTCGCCATGACCCGTCGCAAGACGGCGCCACACATCCTTCTACACGGCTCTCGCAATCCAGTCGATGATCGGAAATGTGTCTGAGGATCCTCGGCCTGGGCCCGCGTTTATCTTGCAGATTCTCCCTCGAATCCACGAAGCGGGATCATTGGAATACCGAGAGTCCGCGTGGGGCGGGGATATTCCTTTTGGAGAAGACTGAAGCCCCCAGGACGGTGAACAGCATGGCCAGCAGCGCGCCGACCACCGCGGACGCCATATCTTTTTGCGCGTCCCACGGATCTCCCTGGGTGCCCAGGTAGGCACTCCCAAGTTCCGGGCTCACAACCGCCGCCACGATGGCTTCGATGACTTCGAAGAAACCGCTCTGCGAGAGCGTGATGCTGACGGGGAGGTAATATGCCCAGGCTCCCCGAACCCCAGCGATCCTCACCAGCCACTCGCGGATGGGATAGGCGAGGAACAGCCCGTAGGCAAAATGCACGATCCGATCGAAGGGGTTTCGACTCAAGCCCCACCCCTCTTTCAGCCAAAAGCCGAAGGGGACCTCTGCATAGGTATAGTGCGCGCCGATCGCATGGAGCGTCATAAACAGGGTGATCAAGCAATAGGAGACGGTGGAAAACTGAAACCGCGGATAGGTCAGGATCAAGACGACAACGAAGGCGAGCGCCAACACGTTTTCGAGAAGCCAATCCTTCCGATCAAACGGGGCCACGGCCATCCAGGTCCAGAAGAACCCATACCAGATCAGGAATCCATAATGGAGGCGACGCCGGGTAAACCGTTCGTCCGCGCCGCCTGCGGGTGTTTGCCCCATGTCACGAATGGGTCTCGACAAAACCGGGGGCTGGGCTTGCGGAAGGACTGCCGCGCAGGACACGGAGGCCGAGGATCACGGCGACACAGAGCAGCGAACCATACAGCGCCGCCGCCATGTCTTTCTGGGCATCCCACACATCTCCCTGGGACCCGAGGTAGGCGATGCCCAGATCGGGATGGACCGCGCGAGCGACCCACGATTCGATGATTTCCCACAGACCGCTTAATCCCAGCACCGTCATGACGGGGAGATAGTAGCCGAGCCATCCGCGGACCTGTCCGACCAGCCGAAACAGCTCTTCCATAGGATAGGTCAGAAGAAAACCGAAGCTGAAGTGCACGATCCGGTCAAAGTGGTTTCGTTGCAGGTCCATGGCCTGATCCAACCAGAAGCCCACCGGGGTCTGGGCATAGGTGTAATGAGCCCCGACCGTGTGCAGGGTGAGGTAGGCGGTGATGAGCGCATATGACGCAAGAGAGAGCGGGAGGATCCTATGGGTCATCACCAAGGCTGTGACGAATAAGCCGGCAGGCACACTGGCCAGGGTCCAAAACTGTGAATCCACCGGGGATCGGCCCATCCAAAAAGCAAACAGCACATACCAGCCCAGGAGCCCGATCAGAAACAATCTGGTGCGACCCATACGCGACATCCTCCATATACGACCGGACGGGACATTCAGCCGCTCGGTCTGAACGACAGGCTCCTCCACTCTACTGGGAGCTGTAGCTCTCTGCAAGGCCGGCCGCCGCTGCCCTGGGCAGCCCGGACACAACGCTTCTTCCCTCGCCCTCTCCCCAGGGGGAGAGGAGGTGGTGAGGGGCGAGCCGCTGGACTTGTAACTGGGACACCACGCAAGCTCCCCCATGAATCCTTTTCCTAACCAGACACTCTAACTGTTCACCAACCGGATATGCGACAAGACGCGGCCGGGTTGAAATCTGCAACAAGTGAGGTGAAGAAACGTGAGTTCCATGGTTGATGGATCGCTTGCGCTCGCAGGCTTGATCACGGCCTTTCTGGTCTCGGTCTTCGCAGTCAAAGCAACCGAGCCGCGGGAAGCGCACACGATCGGTGCCTCGCGCATCGAATATCCGCGCTTCAAGAAAAGCGCCTAACATAAGCCGAGCAGGTCGAACCGATGGGCTCACCCGGTTCGGCCCGCTCGCTGTTTTTTTCGATCACCCTTCCCTCAATCGACCTTTCTCATCCCGTCCTGCCGCGCTAGGATTGCCCTCCTCGAGGGAAATCTCGATGACGGATGCCGACTGCATTGAGTTCTTGCAATGGGCCCTGCCTCAGCTTCATCTGCGCTGAGAAGGCTTCCGTAAGGTCCATCGTCGCATCTGCCGGCGTCTCCACCGGCGTTTGGACGAACTCCGGCTGACAAGGTTCACCGACTATCAAGCCTATCTCCTCGACCACCCCTCGGAATGGCCCATCCTCGACTCCCTCTGTTGGATCGCCATTTCTCGGTTCTATCGGGATCGCGCCCTGTTCCAGTCCCTGGAAGTCGCGATTCTGCCGGCACTCGCTGAACGTGCGGCCGCTCACGGACAACACAAGCTGACCTGCTGGAGTCTGGGCTGTGCCTCGGGCGAGGAACCCTATAGCTTGGCAATTCTCTGGAATCTCGCGGTCGCGCCGAGATTGCCGGAAGGTATGACACTGGACGTCCTTGCCACGGACATTGATCCCCAAGCCATCGAACGAGGGAAGCAAGGATGTTATGGGCCCAGCAGCGTGAAGGATCTTCTTGCCCCCTGGCGGGAGCAAGCCTTTGTGCCCACGGCATCCGGCCTCTGCCTCAAGCCTGAACACAAGAAGCTGGTAACTTTCCAGGAACAGGATGTCCGCCGCGGCATGCCGGAGGGACCGTTTGATCTGATCCTCTGCCGGTATTTGATCTTTACCTACTTCGACGTCGCACTCCAGCAGCGGCTGTTGGCTCAGATCATGGACCGGCTTCACGGGGGAGGAGCCCTCGTCATCGGCACGACCGACGTGCTGCCGACCCCTTTCGCTCAACTGGAACCGTGGCCTGGCTGTAAATTGGTCTACCGGAAACGCGACCGGCTCACCGGCCGTGAATGTTGAACCGGTCAGCTCATGCGCGATCGACGCACCGCACGTTCATGATGCCGATCTCTCCTTGTGCTCCATGAAGGTGCGCACTCGGTCCAGACAGGCAATGACTTCAGCGTCTTCCACCTGCGGGAACGAATCGTAGAATTGACTGATGCCGAAGAACCGCTCCGGCGTGTGGAGCACCACCACCTCGTCGACCTGCAATCTGAGGCTGGCCGCCGCGTCCGGCGGTGCCATCGGCACCGCCGCCACCAGCCGACCCGCTTCCGCCGATCGCAGGGCCGCCAGCGACGCAAAGAAGGTCGCGCCCGTCGCAATCCCGTCATCCGCGACGATGACGGTGCGGCCCTTCAACGAAGGAAGCGCTCGCCCGCCTCGGTACTTGGCGATCCGACGATCGATTTCCTTTTGTTGCCGCCGGACCTCCTCTTCGAGCTCCCCCTGTCCCACGCCATACGAGTCGATCACNNCCATCGCGAGCTCCGGGTTGAACGGCGTCCCCAGTTTTCTGACCACCAGGACATCCAAAGGGAGGTGTAACGCGAGACTGATCTCATAGCCCACGACCACTCCGCCTCGAGGCAAGGCGAGCACGATGGCATGCGGATCATTGTTGTAATGATGGAGGGCTCGGGCAAGTTGTCGGCCCGCATCATGCCGATCGCGGAAGGTTGTGAAACTGTTGTCGATGACCATTGGCTTACCCGACGTGATCGTTCCTCTAATAGGGAGGCAGCCCCCAGTAGTACGGGCCCCAGTAGGGAGGACCCCAGTACGGGCCCCAATACGCGCCGATGTAAGGGTACGGACGATACCACATCCCTGGCACCTTAGGCGGCCAAACCGTGAGCGATTTGCTTTCCAAGGTGGGATAGACGTACTCAATCTCGTCAAGCTTCAGCGTTTCACTCCCGACCACTTCCGCCACCACCGTCAGCCTGGTTCCAAAAGGAATGGTGGCGGGGTCGATAAATTCCTTATGAAATACGAGGAATCGTCCTTGGGAATCGGTCAGAGGACCCATCGGCTCCTGCTCCCCATCCAGCGGCAGTTGAAGGACTTCGATTCTGGTCCGCTCCTTCAGCGGTTTGGCAGATAGGACCATCCCGCCGACCACGATTACCCGCCCCCTGTAAGATTGCGGGGAGGCCTTGACTTGCAAAAAGGACACAGTCCAATCCACCTTGTCTTTCAGCTCCGGAGGAACCACCGGAGTTCCGGCGCAACCCGCCAACACCATGCTCATCACGATAGCTGCATAGACCTTCATCCGAAACTCCCTCTCTGCCAGGCCCCTCCCTCTGGTAGTCAGCAAGACGGGTGCCGTGTGCAGGACCTATCGCCACAACAGAACCTCACGTGTTTTCAGGAGAAGACTGGGGCAAGGTCCGACGAGGGGCCCGGCCGACTGAGGGAGATTTCCACAGTTCGACTGCGACTGTTGCGGCGTGGAGGGACAGACTCGCTACTTGAGTTTCTCGACGCGCACGCCGAGGAGACAGATCAGTTTATTCCAAGCATTTTCTCGATGATCCAAGAAGGGCATGAGGAGGTTCATGGCTTCACGCCTCAACGCCGTCTCCTCGCCTGTGGCGCTGGAAAGAGTGTGCGAGCGCGCCTTGGTTTCAAAATCGGCAAACCTCACGGTCAGGACCACGGTCCGGAATGTCGAAAACCCGTCTCGGCGCAGCCGCTCAATGACGTCCCGGCACAGGGTTGCGAGGGCTGCGAACAGAAAATCGCTGTCGAGCGTGTCTCGATCGAACGTCTCCTGCTCTCCCACTGACTTCGGCTCCCAATGCTCTTCGATCGGTGACTGATCCCGGCCGCGAACGTTGTCATAGAACTCCGCGCCCCGCTTCCCGAACCGATCCAGCATCTGTTGAAGAGAAAAGGGTTTGAAATCCCTGATCAGCGTGATCCCTTGCTTCGTGAGCTCGGCTTCGGTCTTCGGACCGATTCCAGGGATGACTCGAACCGACAAGGGTGCAAGAAACGCTTCGGCCTCCTCTTCCCGAACGACGGTCAACCCATCCGGCTTGCGGACACCGGAGGCGATTTTGGCGATCAGCTTGTTTGGCCCGATTCCCACCGACGCAGTGAGCCCCGTTTCGGTTCGAATCGCGCTCTTCATCGAGCGGCCACACTGCTCCGCCGCTTCATGCGACCCGGTAACACTCAGATCTCCGTAGGCCTCCTCAATACTCGCTTGCTCGACATGCGGCACAAATCTCCGGACGATCGCCATGACCCGCTCCGACTCGGTCGCATATTTCTCCATGTCCACGGGCACGAAATTGACAGGCGGCCTTCCCGCTCGCCGCGCCCCTTCGGACAAACGCCACGCAGTGGAGATCGGCATCGCGGAATGGATGCCATATGCGCGTGCCCGATAGTTCGCCGTGGCCACAACACCTCGCCCCTTGCCTCCACGAGGGTCCGCCCCGACCACCAACGGGAGGCCGCGCAAACCCGGCGCGTCCCGTTCCTCAATCGCCGCGAAAAACGCATCCATATCGACATGCGCGATGATCCGCGGCATGCCGTCCTCCCTGGAACCATTCGGTTCCCGGCACGCTTGCAAGCAAGACCCCTGCCGAATTCCTACACTCGGCATCCGCTCCCACCGATTCCTTGGACACCCGGGTACCTTCGGTTCACCTTCCTGGAGCTGCTCCGTGACGGACGACAGAGCAGGAACGAGGCAGCGTGAACATACCAACGGCGATGGGGTCGATTCGGTGGAAACGTGCACGCAGGGGCAGGTTTCGGGCGGGTGAAATCAAACCCGGGGAACGTCGTTACGTCAGACGCTCCAACAGGGCGACAGGACACTCCCGCAAGATCTCCGCCACCGGCAACGTTTGGCGGTCGCCGACGGTCCGGGAAAACAACTGCTCGCCGGTGAAAAGATTCCGGTAGGGCGAGTCCGGCCTCCAGGACGGCACGGTCACATAGGTGTCGCCCCACACGTTTGACCCGACCGGGGGTGTCATGGCATCACGGGTCAGCGAGGCCATCAGTCTTGGAACGACCGTGACCACGGCTTGCTCCATGTGCAGTCGGGCGAACGCACAGAGATGGTCCTGCTTGGGGCCGCGCCCCTCGAGCGGAATGTATTCGCCGTGCTGGAACAAGAGGCGGTGCTCCCGCCGGAAGTGGAGGATCCGCATCGTCGCGTACAGCTTGATTCGTCCGTCGCTGCGTTCGTCAAGCAGGGATCGCAGGAGCGGTCGCAGATCGGGACCGCACTCGACAATCGCCCCCTGCAGGTCGTTCAAGAGAGTCGCGCGCATTCCATAATCGACCGGTCGGCGGTTATCCGGATCGACGGCACTAAAATCCCACAGCTCGGAACCTTGATAAAAATCCGGGATCCCGGGGGCCGTTGCCTTGATCACCACTTGGGACAGCGCATTCCACATCCCCCACTGAGCGACCCGCTGCTGAAACGAAAGGAACTCGTCAAGAAAGGGATTGGGCGCACTCCGATCGAGAATGGCGTCGATAAACTGCCGCACCGCCCCTTCGTAGGCCTGGTCGGGATTGACCCAACTCGTATGGGCCTTCCCTTCCCTCAGCGCCTTGGTCATATATGCCTGAACCCGGTCACAGAACGCCCGGTACCGTGTGTCGTCGAGCGAGCCAAGAGGCCAGATGCCGACGAGCGTTTGGTAGAGCAGGTACTCTTCGTTTCGATCGGGAACCAGTTGTCCCTCCACGTCGACCTTGAGTTTCCGGCTAAGTTTCGCCCAGCGGCTCACGCAGGCCCGCCACTCTCGCGGCAGCTCCGACAGCACGTTGATGCGGGCGCGCGCGTCCTCGCTGCGTTTGGTGTCGTGCGTGGAGGTGGCCGACAGCGAGAACGGCCAGCGGGCCTGCCGTTCCCGCAGTTGCTTGTGAACGATCGCGGGTGTCACGCCGAATTGTTGGGGATTCCCTCCGACCTCGTTCAACGACACCAAGCGGTTGTACAGGTAGAATGCCGTGTCTTCGATCCCTTTCGCCGTGACGGGACTCGTCATCTGCTGGAATTTCATCACGAACCGGAGCTGTTCCCGGCGATCCTGACTGGTCCGCTCGTCCCACTCCTTCAGCAGCAACGATCGGACAAAATCGAAGACGCGCCCGCTGAGCGCGGGGTTTCGCCGTTTGGCCTTGGCCACAGCAAGCCGGATGTAGGCGCGGTCCCGATCCAGGATCGGCTCAGGCCCCTCCGTCACGTAGGTCCGATACACCGGGAAGCAGGCAATGATCTCGCGGATGGCATGCGTGAGGCTGTTCAGCGTGAAATCCCGCGATCGGCGGTCGCGTTCGGAGAGCAGGTTCAGCTGGTGGCCGAGCACGTTGATTTCACTGGCCATCGACGCCTGCATGATCAGCTTCTTCGACTCGTAGACGAGGTCCTCGAACGAGATATGCCGACGGATGAACCTGGCATAGGTCTCATCCATCGCCCGCTCGTGGGTCGTCTGCACGAACAGGCCGTTCAGGAGGTTGAGAAAATCATAGCCGGTCGTACCGGAGACGGGCCAGGTCTCGGGCAACGGCTCATCCTTGCCGAGAATTTTTTCGACCACGACGAACAGCGGCCGGCCCAATTCGCGTTGCGCCCACGCCTGCCACTCGCGGAGATATCGGCCCGGATCCGATAGGCCGTCCACATGATCAATGCGCAGGCTCGTGACGGCACCCTCTTTCACGAGCCGGAACACCAGCTCATGCGACGCCTGCAGAACGGTCTCGTCCTCCATACGGATCGCGGCCAGCTCGTTGATATCGAAGAACCGCCGGTAGTTGATTTCTTCGGCCGCCACACGCCAGTCGGCCAGTCGGTAGACCTGCTCGTTGAGCAGAGCATCAAGCAGATCGAAGCTGCGGGGTTCGCCCTTCGTCCCGTTGAAGATCCGGACATTGTCCTCGAGAAACCCCGCAATGGCGGAGCTGTCCCGGACCAGCGTCGCAAGCCGCTGCCTGATGATTTCTTTTTCCCGGGTGCGCTCCTCCACGCGCTGGGGATCGGTCTCCGTGTGGGACGGCAAATTCCTCAGTGCGGTCAGGATGCTCTGCAGCTCCTGCACCTGGGGGGAAGAGGCACCTGCTTCGGCAATGAGGTCATCGAGCCGATGACCGAGCACCAGCGCGGAGGTCTTCGGCGCCACCGGCAAGCAATGGTCGTAGTACCGGATGAAGAACCGGCCTTCCTCATAGACCAATACAATTTCCTGATTCTCAAGCACCGAACCGTAGAGATCGCCAAGGATCGGCAGGAGCACTTTGTTTTCCAGCTCGCGTTTGACCGGATGCCAATCGATATCGAAGAGGTGCGCGAAGCGCGAACTGGGCCCGTTCTCAAGGACGTCCAGCCACCAGACGTTCGCCGAATGCCCGATCCCCATATGGTTTGGGACGACGTCCAGGATGTGTCCCATCCCGTGCCCCTGCAGCGCGCGGATAAATTCGCGATAGTCGTCCTCGGTTCCGAGTTCGGGATTCAGCACGGTGGGATCGACTACGTCGTAACCGTGCTCGCTCCCGGGAGTGGCCTTGAGGTACGGCGAGGTATAACAATCCGTGATGCCTAATGCGTGCAAGTACGGAACGATCGCGCTCGCCGCCTTGAACGGAAAGCTTCGGTTGAGCTGCAACCGGTAGGTGGAGACCGGTATGGGGGCTTCATGTGCGGACATGTGGGCCATCACAAATAGCGGTCAGGCTACCCTTAGAAACACGGCGACGGCATAAGCCGGAAGAGGGAGCGTCATGCCCTCCGACCCGACAACCAATTCTTGCGGAGGACGTTCCAAGCGGTCGCCCTCGGGCTCCTGTCCCGCGGAGTCCAGTCGGAGCCGCCAATGTCCGACCGGTTCTCGGAGGAGCACCGAGGACGGCGTCCCGTTGAAGCTCAAGACCACCAGCGCATCCGGTCCCCGTTCGCCACGGCGATGGATGACCAGGACGTGTTCCCGCTCATAGGCCCGGACGTGATGTTCCGACCGGTCGCCGCCGGCACCCAACGCGGGAATCGCCGTCCGCAGTTCGATCAATTGTCTGGTCCACTGCAGCAGGGCCGCTCGACGCGGCTCCAGCGTGCCGCCGATGCGAATGCGCGATCGCTCGCAGGTGAGCGGGTCTTGAGGATCCGGAATCTCTCCCTCCCACGCGAACGAGGCAAACTCCGCCCGCCGTCCCCGACGCACGGCTTCCACCAACGCCGGGTCGCCATGGTCGATGAAGTAGAGGAACGGCGCCGTTTCGCCGGACTCTTCTCCCATGAACAGCAAGGGGATGTTGGGGGACAACAGGATTGCTGCAGCCGCGACCTTGAGCGCTTCGCAGGGGACCTGGGTGCTCAGACGATCACCGAGGGCCCGATTCCCGACCTGGTCATGGTTTTGCGCGAAGACGATGAAGCGGGACGGCGCACAGCCTGCCGACGAGTTCCCATGGCGACGCCGGTGATACCGGGAATACTGCCCGGAGTAGACAAACCCATCCTGCATGGCCGTCGCCAGATGCCGGAGCCCCTCGTAATCCTGGTAGTACCCGGCCCGCTCCTTCGTCAGCACGGTCCGGAGCGCATGGTGGAAATCGTCGTTCCATTGCCCGTCAAGTCCATACCCGCCCAGCCCCGGAGGCGTGATGACCCGCGCATCATTCAGTGCGCTTTCCGCCGTCACGAAGATCTGCCGCCCGAGGCGTGCAGCCTGCTCGTGCACCGCCGCTGCTAAATCTTGCAGAATATGGCTGGCACTGAAATCGTAGATCCCATGGATCGCGTCCAGCCGCAGCGCATCGATGTGGTATTCCGTCACCCAATACAGGGCATTGCTGATCATGAAATGGCGGACTTCATCGCTGTCGGGTCCGTCGTAGTTGATCGCATCTCCCCACGGCGTCCGGTAGCGATCGGTGAAATAGGGGCCGAAGTCGGCCAGGTAATTGCCTTCCGGCCCGAGGTGGTTGTAGACCACATCCAGGATAACGGCCAGCCCGGCGGCGTGGCAGGCATTGACGAGGGTCTTGAGCCCCTGCGGTCCGCCGTACGTGGACTGCGGCGCATACAGATACGTCCCGTCATACCCCCAGTTCCGTGTGCCCGGGAACTGCGCGACGGGCATGAGTTCGATCGCCGTAATCCCCACGTCCTGTTTGAGATATTCGAGGTGCGGAATGATGGCCTCGAAGGTCCCGGCCGGGGTAAACGTGCCTGTGTGAAGCTCATAGATGATCAGGTCCTTGAACCCGATGCCTCTCCATCCCCGATCCGTCCAGCGGAACGAATCGGGATCCACGACGGCGGATGCTTCATGAACGCCATCCGGCTGGAACCGCGCAGCCGGATCGGGACGAACTTTCTCATCGTCCAGGACGTAGCGGTACCGGGCTCCCGCCCGCACACCCTCCACCCTGAGGTCGAAATAGCCCCGCTCCCGCGGCTCCATTGGAAAGGGATCACGCCCCTGATCGAGCACCTGCACGAAGACCCGTTTCGCGCGTGGAGCCCAGACGCGAAACCGGACCACCGACGACCCGATGCGGTTCGCGCCCAAATCCAATTGCCAATCTCTCTGATCTCGTGAATCCATCCGGCTCCTTTTCTCCAGTCTGCCTGAACGGCACGCGCTATGCCAGTCGTCGCAGATGACATTGAGCGTCAGGCTGCACACCCACCTTGCGCAAGCGCGTCGAGGTCGTTAAGGTGAAGGGATGGTGGCCGGACAAACTTTACGGACATGGCCCGGTCATCCCTACCCCCTCGGGGCGACGTGGGATGGCGAGGGTGTGAACTTTGCCCTCTTTTCCGAAAACGCGACCGCAGTTGAGCTCTGCCTCTTCGACGGCCCGGACGCTCCCAAGGAATCCCACCGAATCCGCCTCGAAGAACGCACCGACCAAATCTGGCATGTCTATGTGCTGGGACTCTGGCCTGGCCAGCATTACGGCTATCGGGTGCACGGTCCCTATCAGCCCGAGGAGGGACATCGTTTCAATCCCAACAAACTGCTGATCGATCCGTATGCGAAGTCTATTGCCGGCACCATCGGCTGGTCGGACGCCATGTTCGGCTACCGGATCGGCGACCCGAACGCCGACCTTTCGTTCGACGACCGCGACAACGCAGCGAACATGCCCAAGTGCGTCGTGATCGACCCGGCCTTCACCTGGGGAGGCGACAGACCGCTCAAGACGCCCTGGGAAAAAACCATCATCTACGAGGTCCACGTCAAAAGCATCACGGCACAACACTCCGATGTGCCGGAGCACATGCGCGGGACCTATGCGGCCCTGACCACTCCGGCCGTGCTCGATTATCTGGTCGATCTCGGTATCACCGCGGTCGAGCTGATGCCCGTGCACCATTTCGTCCGCGACCGGCATCTGGCGGATCGGGGGCTGACGAATTATTGGGGCTACAACACACTGGGATTCTTCGCGCCGGATATCCGGTACGCGGTGTCTCCCGTCCGCGGGCGCCACGTGCGCGAGTTCAAGACGATGGTCAAAACCCTCCACAGCGCCGGGATCGAGGTCATTCTGGACGTCGTGTACAACCACACGGCCGAGGGCAATCATCTTGGCCCGACCCTGTGTTTTCGGGGGATCGACAACGCCTCGTATTACAAACTGGTGCCTGACGACGCACGCTACTACATCGACTATACCGGTTGCGGGAACACGCTGAATGCTCGGCACCCGCGCACGCTTCAACTCATCATGGACAGCCTGCGGTACTGGGTGATGGAGATGCATGTGGACGGGTTCCGGTTCGACCTCGCCTCGGCGTTGGCGCGCGAGCTGCACGAGGTCGATCGATTGAGCGCTTTCTTCGACATCCTGCACCAGGACCCGGTCCTGTCGCAGGTCAAGTTGATCGCCGAGCCCTGGGACGTCGGCGAAGGCGGCTACCAGGTCGGCAACTTTCCGGTCGGCTGGGCCGAGTGGAACGGAAAATATCGGGATACGATCCGGCGTTACATCAAAGGAGACGGGGGCCAGGTGGCGGAGCTGGCCTATCGGCTGACGGGCAGCAGCGATCTCTACGAAGGAAGCGGCCGCCGGCCGTTTGCCAGCGTGAACTTCGTGACCGCGCACGACGGATTCACCTTGCACGATCTGGTCTCATACAACGAGAAACACAACGAGGCCAATCTCGAGGACAACCGCGACGGGACCGACGAGAACCTCAGCTGGAATTGTGGAGTGGAGGGCCCCACGAACGACCCGGCCATCATCGAACTCAGGGAGCGCCAAAAACGCAACCTCGTCGCGTTGCTGCTGCTCTCGCAAGGGGTGCCGATGATCTGTGGAGGCGACGAGATCGGCCGGACGCAGCAAGGCAATAATAACGCCTACTGCCAGGACAACGAGATCAGTTGGTACGACTGGAAGTTGGATCAGAGCCGGCGAGACCTGTTCACGTTCGTTCGCAACATGATCGCATTCCGCAAGGAACATCCCGTGCTGCGGCGACGGCGGTTTTTTCAGGGCAGACGTCTTCGCGGATCCGAGGTGAAGGATCTGGCCTGGTTCCGCCCGGACGGGAAAGAAATGACCGATAAGGATTGGGAGGCGGGCTATGCCAAATCATTGGCCTTGCGCTTGGCCGGCGACGCGATCGCCGAGACCGACGAGAAGGGCCGGCCCATCCGCGACGACACCCTGCTGATACTGCTCAACGCCCATCACACCCCGCTCACCTTTACCCTCCCGGCTCACAAGCGCGGCGTACGCTGGCAGCCCTTGGTCGACACGGCTGCCAGCAGTTTCCACCCCAAGAAGGTTCGTCTGATCAGGGGAGGCGACCGCTATGAGGTGGAGTCCCGCGCGGTCGTCGTGCTTCGGTTGCTGCCCCACGATTAACCGGTGGCTTCCCTCCCCGGATACGGATGGGGTCTAACCACCGGCGCCGCGCCATATTCTCCATCCCCCGGGCTTCTTCTTCGTCGACACAAAAGCACACAGACCTTCGTCGGTTGTGCGCCGAGGACCACTGTCGGTCCCCCACTGGGGCAGACGGCATCAGAGATGATCGAAAGTCTGACGCCAAACGCCTCAACAAGCTGAAGTTGAGAAGCGTGATCACGAAAGGCCAGGAGCAACCGTAACTCCCAGACATTCCGCGCAATCCGGCTCTTCTTCCGCCAACCATCGATGCTGGCATCGGGTCTGCAAGTACACGGACTACCCACCCTACCCGAGAGGTGCCCTCCATGAGCTCCGCGGCCGACCAGATCATGCGCGTCATTCATCGTTTTCCCGCCTGTTCGCTCGAAGACCTGGTGGGCGAGTGTCCGAATCTCACTTGGAATCAGATCTTCATTGAGATCGACCACATGAGTCGGAGCGGACAGATCCACCTGACGATGAAAAGCCCCGGCCACTATGTCATCACCAGCGCGACCTCCCTTGAGCCGGTCGACGCTTGACCGGAAATCGATATGTCCTGGCCGAAGAACATGTTCCCTGCAAATTGCGCCGAAAGATCGGTCGTAGGGGACTGACGATGCTCACGGTGAAGATTGCGCTCAAAGGAAAGGGGGATCGCTGGCAAGTCAAAGATACGGTGATCACCTACGATGAACGGGAGTGCCAACGACTTGGTCCGATCGATCAGATCATGGACTATGAAGAGGCGATCAAAGAAGCCAAGCGCTGGGTGATGCTCACGATCAGGTCCAAACACCGCCGAGAGACCGAGGATGACATCACCTGGGAGACGGACCCCGCACTGCCACCGCGACACATTCCGAAGTTATAAACGTACGGCCGAGAATCGCTCGCCTTCCGTGCTGCGTCTTTTCTCTACAGACCGTGGCGTCCCTTCTGTAGCGGAGTTCCACAGATTTGGTGCGCTCAGTTCCCCACGCTGAGAGAAAACCTCCACCTTTCTGCCCGGATCGTACAGCCTGCGCTGTCCTCCACCGATGTGGCGCTCCCCTTGCTTATATCGTGTATCCGGACAACCTCATGTACGGCAGCGCAGGGTCATGGCACCTCGGGAGGTCAGCATGAAAACGATCACGACGGGGGCGAAGAGATACAAAAAGACAGATATCCTCGGCATCGGGCTCCTAGCCCTACTGCTGTCGTCGTTCGGTTGTGCCACCACGAAGGATTTGGACTTGGTCCGTTCTCAACTCAGCGACCAAATTACAGCTATTCGCGCCGAGTCGGCGAAGTCCTCACAGGCGGTCGAAACGCTGCGGACCGATGTGTCTCTCCTGAAATCGCTCGCCGTGGCGGTGGACAGCATCAAAGGCCGGGTAGACGGCATGCAGACCTCACTCCAGGGGCTGCAGTCGGAAGCAGAATCGCATCGCACCGCGCTCGGCAACTTGCGGGGCGACTTCAGGGAATTCAAGGTGGCCCATGAGGGAGTCGCCAGAGAGACTGATCGACTGCGGATCAGCGTGGGCTCCATCGAACAGGGGATGATGCATCAGCTCCAGATGGAGGTGAACCTCGCCCGCGAGCGAATCAAACAGTTGGAGCAGGTGATCGAAAGCCTGCAGAAACCCTCACCCACGCCAAAAGAGAAGGAGGGCGGGCAGCCGCGGTTGTAGCATGAAAGATTTTACACTGGCCATTCCGAGGGCGTTGCTGGCTTGGCTGGGTCTCACCTGGGCGGTAGGAGCCGACACCCTTGCAGCGATCGAATCTCCCACCGCCGTCGTGCGGAGCACCATTACCGAGGTGATCCGCATCCTCGAGGACAAGGAACTCAAAGTCCCCGACCGACTTAAAGCCCGGCGACAACTGCTCGAATCGGTCATCGCTTCGCACTTCGATTATGAAGAGATGTCGAAGCGAACGCTGGCGACGCACTGGAAACCGCTGAACGAAACCGAGCGGAGGGAGTTCGTGGAGCTGTTCAAGGCCTTTCTCTCCGACCGCTACGCCGCCAAAATCGAAGGCTACTCGGGCGAGCAGGTCTTGTATCTGTCGGAGCGTCTGTCGGACGGGTACGCCGAAGTGCGGACAAAACTGGTGTCCTCCAAACTGGAAGTGCCGATGGACTACCGGCTGATCGCGCGCGACGGGAGTTGGTACGCCTACGACGTCATCGTCGACGGCGTCAGTCTGGTGAAAAACTACCGCAGCCAATTCACCAACATTATCGCGGATTCGTCCTTCCAAGAACTGATGCGCCGGCTGCGCGAACGCACCGCGGACGAAAAAGCCAAGGCCTGAGCGGCAGCATGTCCTTTGTGGGCGTCAATATCGGTGCCCTCACGGTCAAAGTGGCGGCCCTTCGTGGCGACACCCGGCAAGCCACTGTCGTGGCCCATCAAGGTCGCCCCCTTCAAATCCTCACCGAGATCCTTGCCCGCCCCGAGTTCGCGGATGCGGAATATTTCGGTGTGTCCGGCCAACTCGGCCATATTCCCGAAGTAGCTGCAGTCCAGCGCGCGCTCCGCGAGGTGGACGGCACCTTCGACGCGGTGGCCTCCCTCGGCGGGGAATCCTTCCTGGTGTATTTCCTCAGCGACGGTCGGATCAGCAACGTTTTGTCTCACAATAAATGCGCCGCGGGAAGCGGCGAGTTTTTTGTGCAACAGATCGGCCGGATGGGGCTGGGCATGGAGGAAGCGATTCAACGCTCATTCAAAGGCAAGGTTGTGCCGCTCGCCTCACGATGCTCGGTCCATTGCAAATCCGACATCACCCATAAACTGAATCGCAACGAAGCGACGCCCGAAGACATCCTGCACACGCTTCACGACAGCATGTCCAACAAAGTGATCGCGTTACTTGAAAAAGGCATCCATGCCCCAAAGCGGATCCTGCTGATCGGCGGCGTGACCCGTAACGGGGCCGTGCTGAAGGCGCTGCGCAACAAGATGCCGGCAACGGACTTCGTCGTGCTGCCGGAGAGTCCCTGGTTCGAGGCCTGGGGGGCCGCCCTGCTTGCACGGGATTCACGGCGCGAGACCTCCCCGAAGATTGCCCCGCAGCCGGCTTTGGGACATCTCCCGCCGCTCCACCTCTATGGCCAGCAGGTGCAAGTGATCGCCTCCCCGCCGCGACAAGCTCCACCAAACGGTCCGCTGGTCCTGGGGGTCGATGCGGGGTCGACGACGACGAAGGCCATTCTCCTCGACCCGTCGACACACGGAGTGGTGGCGTCGCACTACGGTCGGACAAAAGGAAACCCTGTGGCCGCCACGCGCGAATGCCTGCAGGCGCTCATCGGCCAGGTGGGAAATCGCCCGATCGGGTTGATTGCAACTACGGGATCAGCGCGAGAGCTTGCGGGTGCCTACCTCGGCACCGAACATGTCTATAACGAGATTTCCGCCCATGCCGCAGGCGCGACGCACTTCGACCCGGATGTCGATACGATTTTCGAAATCGGCGGACAGGACTCCAAATACATCTATCTTCGGAACGGCGTGCCCATCGACTACGCCATGAACAACGCCTGCTCGGCAGGCACGGGCTCCTTTCTGGAGGAAAGCGCCCATAGCGATCTCGGTGTCACTGTCTCGGACATCGCCGATCTGGCGCTGGCGGCTCCCTCCCCGGTGCATTTCAAGGCGACCTGCGCAGCCTTCATCAATTCCGACATCCGGCTTGCCCAACAGCAAGGCCATCCCCGGGACAACATCGTCGCCGGCTTGGTCTATGCGATCGCCAGCAACTACCTGAATCGTGTGAAGGGACCGCGCTATGTGGGAAAGAAGGTTTTTCTCCAAGGCGGGGTCGCACTCAATCGCGCCGTCGGGCATGCCTTCGCCCACAGCGTCGGACGACAAGTAGTCATCCCGCCCAGCCCGGAATTGCTCGGGGCGCTCGGGGTGGCACTCCTCGCTTTGACACGATCAGGGGCATCGCCGGGGCGGCCGGTCGATCTGCTCACACTCGGCGCACCCGAGATGCAACGGGTCGGCCGCTTCACCTGCGGCGCGTGCAAGATGTATTGCAGTATCGACCGGTTCGAGGTCGCCGGACGCCGCTTTCCGTTCGGAGGCCGCTGCAGCCTGTACGAGAACGTCTGGAAGCGAAAGGCCAGAACGGCTGCGGCGCCCGACCTGGTCGAACGACGGGCCGGGCTACTGTTTGGGGTCGCCCCGACCAAGCCCGCCGCCACGCCGAAGCAGGAACGGCTGGAGCGTACCCATTGGGGTGTGGGCCCTGCGTATGAAAGCGCCAAAGCGTTTGTCCGGGAATCGTTCGGCCGATGCGGCAGCCCTGTTGTGGCGAGCGGCACCCCCATCGGCATTCCCCGGGCATTGACGACCCATTCGCTGTTCCCGCTCTATTCGACCTTCTTCGCCGGCATCGGGATGGAGGCGGTGTTATCAGACGTGGACCCGCGCGGCGATCTCACGTCCTATTCCGGGTTCTGCTTTCCCGCACAAATCGCCCATGGTGCTGTTCTGGACCTCGCTCAGAAAGGTGTCCGCCTCGTCTTTATCCCCCATGTGGTGCGCATGCCCCACCCGAACCAGTGCCGGGATTCGTACCTGTGCCCGATCACACAAGCCGAACCCTATATCTTGGCCAAGGCATTTCCCGATTGTCGCGTGCTCTCGCCCGTGCTGGAATTCACCGACGGCTATGAATCCTGCCCTGCCCTGATCGACATGGCCGTCGAGGAACTGGGCATCGCGCGGACAGTCGCCTCCGACGCCTGGGCTGAGGCCGTTCGGGCGCAGACCGAGGCCGAGCGGGCGATCCGCCAGATGGGCATGCGGGCCCTCGATGAGGCGGTCGCGATTGGGAAAGCGGCCATCCTGCTCGCCGGCCACAGTTACAACGCCTTCACTCCGGAGGCGTCGCAATCCGTCGGCAAGAAACTCTCCAGCATGGGGGTGCCGGTCATTCCGGCAGACTCGCTCATGCCGGCGGAAGAGGGCCCGACCTCCTGGCACTTTGCCAACCAAATCTTGAACGCCGTCGGGATCGCCAAGCGGCATCCCAACTTGTTCCTGCTGAGCGTGAGCAATTTCAGCTGCACGATCGATGCGTTCACCCATTCCATGCTCGCCGCCGAACTGGGCTCGAAACCCTATCTGGTCCTTGAGATCGACGCCCACACCGCCGATGCCGGAGTGCAGACCAGACTGGAAGCCTTCTTGGATATCATCCAGAACTACCGACAGGCTCAAACCGGCCTCACGCCCCGCTTCGAGCCGTGTCGCCTGGTCTCAGGTGGCCGCGTCCTGCGCTCAACCGGCGAGTCCGTGCCGCTCACGGACCCGCGGGTGAAAGTCTATTTTCCGAACTTTTCCCAGTACCATACCCAGGCCTTCTCCCTGGCCGCCGGCTGGCTCGGATTCCACCCCGGCGCCGTCATTCCGTTGGATCGCACCCAACTCGACACAGGGCTGCAGTACACCTCCGGCCGCGAATGCCTGCCGCTGCCGATCTGCATCGGCCAACTCCTCCAGATCCATGCCCGTCGGCAGCCCGGAGAAATCGTGGGATTTTACATGCTCCAGGGCGGGGCCCCCTGCGTCAGTGACGCGTACATGGGATATTTTGAGCGGTTCATTGCCGAGCAACGGCTGACCGACCTCTTCCTCTTCAGCCCTCAGCCCGAGAACGACTATCTCGGCTTCGACAAAACCGTGTTGGCGCAGCATGTGTCGCCCGCGATCATCCTGGGAGACATTCTCGTGGAGATCGAGCATGTGCTGCGGGTGGTGGGGTACCCCGGTGCACTCGATCAACTCCGGGATGAATGGGAACGGTTTGCGCAGTCCGCGCGGACCCTCGAAGACTTCCATGCCGCCCTCCCGACCTTGATCGAGCGGCTGGCCCAAATCCCTCGCACGCGAGATCCCCGCACCTGCCCGCGGGTCGTCGTGGCGGGCGACTTCTTCACCCGGTTCAGTTCATTTTTTATGGACGGCGTACGCGATCTGTATGCCGGACGGGGGATCATTCTCAAGCCGGTCGACCTGAGTGAGCTGTTTCTCTATGTCGCGTATCATCCTCTGGCAGACAAGGCCAGCACCTGGGGTCTCAAACCGGGTGGCCTGGCGCTGGCCAAGGCCTGCACCAGGATGTTTCAGCCGGAAGGAAAGGAATACATACAGCAGTGGATGAGCTACCAGACTCTGCAGCACGAGGAGGAACGGTACCGCAGGCGCTTCAACGAGACGGGCTTGCTGGTATCCGGACCCAATGCAATCTCCGCGGTCTTCCACAGGGGAGCCGAACATGTTTCACCCGAAATTTATGGCGAACTGTTGCCGACGGTCGGCAGGGGGTTGGATGCGACGCGGGAAGGCTACGACGGACTCATCGTCATCGGTCCCTTCAACTGTCTCCCCTACCGGATTTCAGAGGCTATTCTGAAACCGCTTAGTCTCCAAGAAGCCCTGCCCATTCTGACCTACGAGAGCGATGGTTACGCCGTCTCCCCCTCGGTGCTCAGGCAGGTCGAGGTGCACATTCAACAGGTGCTCGAACACGCAGCCAGAAACCAGCTGGCGCAAGCGTGAACAGCCGAGTCTCACTTGGCAATCAGGGGAATTTCCGCAACCCCATACGGCCAGCCAGCTCGTGCAGCTTCTCGTGGACGGATTCGTTGTTGTATGACTGAATATCCGCGAGGGCCTGACAATAATCGGTCAGGGCTTCGAGCCATCGTTGCTGATTCTCGCAGTTCACAGGGCCCACGCGAGCTCCTTCGATTCGCAACGAGGCGTCCTTGAGTTTCGCGGCGGCCTCCTCCAAGTGTTTTGCGACAGACATAATCCCTCCCTTCGTGAAATGACTCGAATGATGAGCGCGCATTATTCATGACGGTTCGTGACGAAATCGCGCAGTCGCCATGCGAGACGGGCACGCGGAGCCCCGAGCGGCCGAGGCGTCCTGACAAAAGGACGTTGAGACCGTGAGGGGCGAGCCTGCCCGCTTGGGAGCTGGCAATTCGCTCCCAAGCTCGTCGCAGCGGCGAATCCACGATTGCAGCAGAAGCGTTCATGAATAATGCGCGCTAGGGCACTCTGATAAAAGGGAACCGCTCCCGCAGTCCCCTCGGCAAGAATCCAACCCCACACTGGTCTCCCACAATCTCCACGGCAATAATGGTATCCGGGTCCTTGAAGCTGATCGTCGCAGCAGCCCCTTTCGCAGCCAGGACCTCACTTATCACCTTGTCCAGGTCCTTCTCCATCATTTGGCTGTGCAGCTCGCCGGCATAGCCGCGCCGCTCGACGCGGACATAGAACGATCCCCTCTCCATCCGCTCTGCAAAGGCCTTCACCACCGCCCTTAGCTGCTCCGGCAGGCTCTCCAGGGTGAACGGAAACACCAGCTCGACCGGCACCAGCCTCGCCAGCGGGTGCAGAAATCCCGGCTCCGTTTCCTCACAGCGTGCGAGCTGCGCAAAGAACGCCTCATGGTCTTCGACCCGGCCGGTCAGGACGCCACCGAACCGGGTCCATTGAAAATCGCCGAATCGCCGGAGCCGCCTGGCCAGATGCCGCTGTTGCAGATCCTTGGCGGTCGCCAGGATGTTCCACACGGGAAGCGAGTCGGGCCTCGATTCCACCGCCGCCGATGCAATGTCCGAGCTGTCCACGGTCAACCAGCCTTGCTACGCGCCCCTCTCCGCAACGCAGCCTCAGGTTCCACAGCGATACGTTCCCAGCAACCCCGCGGCGGCCGCGTCAGCCAAGTCCTCGATGGTTCGCCCGCTGAGCACGGAGTCTTGAGACTCTCGCGTGACCTCGGACCCTGGTCTGGCCGCGGCATCGCGCCGTTTGATCAGCAACCATTGGCCGGACTTTCCTTTCATCTCCACGAGGGCAAACAGACCCTTCAACCGTTCTCCATGAAGGCGAAACTCCAGCGCACCGGCGTGAAGCATCTCGGCAGCCGAGGTCGGGCCCTTGATTCCCGGGGCAAGTTCGAACCAGCCCCGATCCCACACCAAGACCGGCCCTGCCCCGTAATGACCTTCCTCGATGACCCCCTCAAAATTCGCATAGGAGAGATCGTGATCCTCGACCTGAACGGCCAGCCGTTTCATCGCCGGGTCCAGCGACGGACCTTTCGGGATCGCCCACGATTTCAGCACACCGCCGATCTCGAGACGGAAATCATAGTGCAGCCGCGAGGCGCGATGCTTCTGAACCAGGAACATCGGACGCGTTCTAATCGTTGCCATCGTCGTCCACTGATGGTGATCAGGCCTTGTAACCGAAGCGCCTGAGCAAGGCCTTGCGTTCCGCAATGTCGGCCTCTTGTTCGATTCCCTTCGGCATGGCTCCATCCACGACACCCATGATGCCGCGCCCGCCCTCGGTTTCCACAAGAATGACCTCCACCGGATTGGACGTTGCGCAGTAGATCCCGCAAACCTCCGGCACCTGGCGAAGCACCGGCAACACGTTGATCGGGAAACAGTCGCGGAGCAGGATCATGAAACTATGCCCCGCGCCGATGGCGAGCGCGTTCGTGCGGGCCAAGGCCGTCAATTCCTGATCCGTGCCACTCCAGCGTACCAAGCACGGACCCGATGCCTCGCAAAACGCCAACCCGAACTTGATCCCAGGCACAGCCGTCACGAGCGCTTCGTGCAGATCCTCGACCGTCTTGATGAAGTGCGCCTGACCGAGAATGATATTGACCGGTTCAGGCTTCTGAACGGGAACGGCTGTCAGCGTGATTGCCATCTCTACCTCTTTGTCGATGGTTCGTACAGCACTATTTCTTCTCTCAGCAAAGAGCTTATCGCTTATGGCTTATAGCGTATGGTCAACAGGCCTGGTGCAAACCCGGGCAAAGTGTTTTCGTTCCCGTGCCATGAGCCATCAGCTATACGCTCTGCTCCTCGCTATGGCTTCACAATGAGGACCGGACATGTCGCCAACTGGGCGACCGCATGCGACACGCTGCCGAGGGCCATGGCCTTGACCCCCGTCAGTCCTCGGGATCCCACCACCAACAGATCGACCTCTTCACGCCGCGCCGCCCGGGCAATGGCCTCAGCCGGATGGCCGGACAATACCTGCGTTCGGACAGGAGCGGGAATAGCCATCAGCGCATTCGCGGCCTCTTCGAGTGCCTGATGGGCCGTTTCCCGTCGATGGCGGAGGAATTCGGCCTGCATCTTGCGGCTGTCTGGGTCACGGAAGCGATCAAGCACCAGTTTCTCGGCACCGAGCGGACGAACCACGCTTACGATCGTCACTTCACGGACTTCCGGTAAGGTGGCCACGACGCGTGCAGCGCGTTGGGCATCCGGAGACCCATCGGTCGCCAGCATGACACGTATCCCTCCCTCGCGGGGAACCTTGCCGGGCACCAGCAATACCGAACAGGGAGCAAAGGACAGGAGCCGATGCGATACGCTACCGAGCACGAGCCCGCTGGGTTGATGGAACCCGCCCATTCCGGAAATCACCAGGTCGGGCTGATGTTCATGAATCAGGCGCAGCATCTCCTGACTCGGAATCCCTTCGCGGAGAATCACCTCGACTGAGGCAAAGACTTCTTCCAACAACCGCCGTGCCCGGTCGAGCAGTGCCTCGACCATGGCCTCCTGCTGTTGCAACAGGAGCTGATGCCCTTTGCTTCCGATCGCGTCCGGGAGTTCCAACGGCCCCAAGACGTGAACCAACGTAAGGACCGTATCCTTTGGATGGGGAAAGGTCCGCGTCCAGTGGACGATCTTTTCGGACGTACTCGATTCATCCAACGCAACCATCCACCGTCTTGTTGTCACTGACACCTCCGGATGGGTTGAGCCTGACAGACCCACCCTCCTATGTGACAAGCATCGGCTATGCCGGACCGACAGCTCACGTGGTGGAATCGGATAGCCTGAATCCATGCAGGCTTTGATCTCTGGAACATGTGGACGCTGCCCCAAAACGCCACAGTCCGCGAAAAAGAAGCTGTGGCATTGACGCCCTTGGAGGTCGACTTGACCCGGGTTAGAAGAGGGTTACTTAATAAGTGAGCGGAGGCCTCGGTGAGAGGAACACTCAAGTAATCGAGGTCAAGCGTAGAGGTGGTGAGCAGGCCCGCAGAGGTTAAAGCGGGAAGCCTAAAGCCTCTCCAAGATCTCCACCTTTCACGAACAGCTCTCTGAACCCGCCTCCGCTCTGCTTTTTTGCCTTCCTCGTTCGTTCATCTCTACCAGGTATAAGGTGTGACATTTGGGAGACCTATTCGTGGGGACTCTCTTCGCGAATTCTGTCGGAGCGAGAAGATGCGAAAGGAGTTCGCAAGTACGGCTACAACCCCGGAGGTTCGCCCCCCTCTTTCACAATTCGGCGTCTCTTCGCCAACGCGTCTGCCTGGACGACGTTCTTGCAATGGTCGCACACCCAATGTCCATACAAGAGAGCTGGCCCTACTTGGCCGCACAGCAAACACAAGCTAGGATTCCGCTCAGGCGGCGAGTGCCGACTGCCGGTGAGGCTTGCGTGTGGCGGAACCCTGGCTTGCCTGCCTACGCCTGTTCCCTACGATGATTGGGTCCAGTCTCTCCCCGCAGATCACACAACGCCACCCGTCGATGACGCCCGCCCCTCCTTCGAACCAATCCGGTACGACATGAATCCTCGAGACTGAGAAGCTGCCGAGGTATTTCGGGACAAAGACTGGAGACTTGCTGTTGCCAAACGCCTCAGGCAGGGATCGCGGACAGGGCTGCAACCCAACGCATCAACGACTTCGCGTTGTAATCTAGCCCACGCGGTTTGCACCAGCCCAAGCCATAGCCTCTCAGTGTGATGAACATGAGAAACCAAGCGATGAGAATAGCCACAAGGCCGTCTAAGAAATTGGACAGGATGGGAGGAGAGCAGCCGTTCTGTTGCGTGGTGTTTCGCAACAGAGATCCGCTGGCAGTGCGCCCTATTCTTGAAGGACGTGTCACGGTGATCACAGGATACGCAACATATTGGTGGGGGTCTGCAATCGTTCACAGTATGACGAGTTGTATGCGTCGATGTGAAAGTCTCCCGCTCGGTGGCATCCAAGGTGCTTAGGCGTGCTTAGGTAAGGAGCTACCGAGTGTGGTTCGGGGGCCGAGCAAGGAGGGATGGTATGAAAGAAAGGGCCACGCCAACCGAACTGATTATGGAGACCATCGCACACTGTCACGGTTGCTATTTGGACGAGTTGGTGACGGTCTGCCCTACGCTCACCTGGAACCAGATCTTTCTGGAAGTGGACCGGCTGAGTCGAGCCGGTCACCTGCGATTGTCGCTTATGGCCCCCGGCCGCTATGCGGTCCAGGTTGCCCCTGAGATCGCGTCCTGTGCGTCAGAGGTGACATGAGGGGGGGAAAGTCCTTGCCGGCCTGTCTCAACCGGCATCAGTCATGAAGACTTTTGCTGGGATCGCGGATCCCTTCTTACGCGAGAGTTGTTAGAGGGCTGACATGCGCCTGGCTCCTTACCTCTTGAAGCAGTTGTTCGATCTTGGCGCAGCCCATGCGTTCGGCATCCCAGGCGATCACGTGCTGCCGCTGTATGAAGCCCTGGGTGACAGCCCCATCCGTTCGATCTTGACCACGCATGAACCCTCGGCCGGTTTTGCCGCCGACGCCTATGCGCGTCTCTAAGGGGATCGGGGTGGCGATCGGCACCTATGGCGCCGGCGTGCTCAACATGGTCAATCCGATCGCCCAGGCCTATGCGGAGAAATCGCCTGTGCTCGTCATCAGCGGCGCGCCAGACACGACGGCCCGGGACCCAGACCTGTTGATCCATCACAAAGTCAAGACATTCGACACTCAACTCCGCGTATACGAACAGATGACTGCGGCCAGCGCGGCCCTGGAGGACCCGAAGATGGCGGCTCGCGAGATCCAGCGAGTGATCGCAGCGGTGCGGTGCGACAGGCGGCCCGGGTATCTGGAAATCCCTCGCGACATGACCTGGGCCGACCTCGACGAGGCCGAAGTCCGGACACCCGTCGCAACCCCGCGGGACCAGGCGGCGTTGGCGGAAGCGATGCAGGAAATTGCAACTCGGCTCAATTGGAGCCGGAACCCAGTGCTGCTGGCCGGGATCGAAATCATGCGACTAGGGCTTCGGGATCAGGTGATCCGTCTCGCTGAGCGTTACAACCTGCCGGTCGCCACCTCGTTCATGGGGAAGGCGGTCTTTCCCGAACATCATCCAAACTTCATTGGGACCTATATGGGCGCAGCTAGCCACCCGTCCACGCGGCAAATGGTGGAAGGAGCAGACTGTCTGCTTCTCTTGGGCGTGTGGCTGACGGACACGGAGACCGGGCGCTTCACGAGCTTGATTGCACGCGGCACGCTCATCCAAGTGTTGGCCGACGAAGTCATCATCAGTCGCCATCGGTACCAACACATCGGGCTCGCGGATATTCTGCCGGCGTTGCTGGATAGCTCTGAGATCAAGATGCGGGAGTTTCGCAACGACTATAGGCCAGAGCCGCCGAGCACCGACAAGCGATCCTTGGTTGCCTCGGTGTTTTCGGAATTGAGCCAGCTGGATGACAGGCGGTACACGTTCACGACAGACACCGGCGACTGTTTGTTCGGCTCGGTGGCGCTGCATGCCGAGACGATTCTGAACCCTGGCTACTACACCAGCATGGGGTTCGGCGTGCCAGCTGCGCTGGGCGCAGGGCTGGCTGCTCCTGATCGCAGACCGATCGCGTTAGTAGGAGATGGTGGGTTTCAAATGACCGGCGTGGAGCTTGGGACATTGGTTCGATACGGGGTTGATGCGATCGTCATCGCCCTCAATAACGGGGGGTATCGGAGTCTGGAAGCACTGGGTGGGGGGCGAGCAGTTTGGGATATCCATCCTTGGGACTATGTGGCAGTGGCCAGAGCCTTGGGAGCCGAGGGCACGCGCGTGCGGTCGCCGGAGGAGTTCAGGACCGCCTTGCAGGCCTCATGCGATCAAAACGGGGTCCGTCTGATCGAAGTCGTGCTGGCTCCGGACGACATCTCCCCGACGCTCAGAAGATTGGGCAAGCAGGTCCTGGAATGAGACCTCAGCCATCGCTGACTGCCCGAGCACGACAGCCACATGGAGTTCTCTGTTGTCACGAACCACATGAAGGAAGACGGTCTGATTCAGCCACGCTGCCTTCAAGGTGAGTCTGCCAGCTCCAGCAAGATCAGCAGGACCCTCACGCCTCCGTTCCAGCATTGGGGCAAGCTGTTTCATGGTTGTTGTCCGCGAACAACTTGCAGCGATTCGCCCACAACCTGATCCGATTACTTGCTGTGTGCCGCTCGCTGTTCGGTATGCTCGTCCGCCTCACGCCCCCTGGGCCAGCTATCAGCCATTTGCTTCTGACGGCTCCATTCATTCCTCCCAGAAAAACTTCTCCCAATCTACGTGCTTGTCCCACCATTCCTTATGTCGTTTGACGTCGTGCAAGGCTGGTGGGGTCACTTGGTAGCAGTAATCCCAAATTGCATCGGCCGCCCTCGCGCTGATCTCCTCTTGCCGAGCCTCCAACATGTCCATCAGACGGTTCATGGCCATGTAGGATCCTTTCCAGTCTCCGCGATCATACAGACTTCGCACGAGGGCGAGTTGTCCGAAATAAGGATCGAATACTTGGCCTTCCCCCTTGGCCTGGGCAATTCCTTGTTGCAACACGACAAACCCGGTGAGCTGATCCACCCAGCCTTCTGCGCTCGCGTAGTTGGCCGCGAACCCGAACGGTGTGAGGAGCAGGGTCGCTCCCACGAGACCGGCCACGAGAGCCGCCGTCAGGAATGTGTGGATGACAGCCCTTCTCATGGCACATTGTCCCTTCCTTTGCTGATCCACCCCACAAGTCTGCGCGGCAACTCGGACGGCACTATGGAACCACCCTGATCGTGCTGCGCAGCTCTTCCTCTGGCCCGTGCAAGGGACAGAAAAACTCATAGGACTCTGCTTCAGATGGGTTGGCCCCAAGTCTTCGCTTCCATTGTTCTACGCTGATCTGGACGTGCAGGGTTTCTCCCGAGGTCACATAGACTCGTAACGGTTTCACAGTCCTGGCCTCCGGCCCTTCCAGGATCTGCTCAAACAGACCCGGCGCTTCAAACACATGCGTGCGGGCGGTCGGGTTCGCGAGAACGAAGACCAACTTCTCGTCGAGAACCGACCGCTTGTGAATCACCACCTCACGTGGAGACCAAGCCGCGGCATCTCCTTCTACATCATGGATAACGAAGTGGAACTCCGCGGCCGGACTCGTTGTCGGGTTCAGACAGCTCACTGTCATCCCCACAAGCAAGGCAAGGCCTGGTAGCGACCATTTCCAATGGAAAGTCTTCATGCCATGCATTCCAATCGTCTAGCGCCATCCTTCGGCGGGAGGTGCTTCTTCACCGGTCGCTACGGAACCACCCGAATTGTCCCGCCCAGATGTGCGTCTCCCTTATGCAGTGGACAAAAGAATGGGAACTGCTCCTCTCCCTTGATGTCTTCTATCGTGCTTCCGACCGATGCGAATTGCGCCGTGCCGATTTGTATCCTCACCGTATCCTCCGACGTCACATTGACGCGCAACGGTTTTGTGGTCACTTCGCCACCAGCCCCCATCACTTCCTCGAACAGCCCGTAAGCGGCAAAGGCATGCGTGCGATCCGTTGGATTCTCCAGCACGAACACCAAGCCATCCTGCAGCTCCGTGCTGCGGTGAATGATGATTTCCTGTGGCACCCACATGGCGCGTTTCTCTCCGATCTCCTGCACCACGAAGTGAAACTCCGCAGCCCTGGCCTGGCTCCAGAGAAGCAGAGCGCTGATCAGGGCTGCGGTCACCACGCCTTCCAGCAGAAGGTATGGCCTTGTACATTTCACAATGCGGGCCCTCTCGCTTTGAATGAACCATGCCCTCATCCGCCGCCGATCTCACCTCTGGTTTCGACCACATACACTTCCCCCTTGACGTCGGGGTGAATGTCACACCAGAGCGCGTGGCGCAGACTCTCCGCGCCGCCCGTGAGCGGATCGAACTTCGTCGGCGCGGTGGCAAAATGCAGTGTCATCACCTTCCCCGGATCCACATGGAACGACTTGAAGTTTTTCCCACGGACCTCGACCCCGCCTTCCATCTTGACCGGGATGTCCTTGAACAGCTTCGATGCGAACCCGTGGGTCACCGTGTCCATGTTTCGGATCACGATCGTCGTGTCATGATCCGGCATCGTGATTCCCACCGTCTCGTAGCCGTGCTGCCGATCTTTAATGGTGATCTCCACCTTCGACGGTGGCGCTCCCATTCCCTTGGTCTGCGCATACGCGGTGCCCGTTCCCGTACCCAGCAGCATCACGGCCGCCACGGCGATGGGAACGGCTAATCCTGTGGTTGAATACCCTCTGATCTTCATGATCAACCTCCTTGTCACGACATGTGAACTGCTCAGTTCTCCTGTAAAACCATCTGTACGCTGCACGTCACCTCATTCTTACGTCGTGCCTGTCACCTCCTTTCTGCTGACTGACTCATCCGGTTACCCACCCCGACGCTCGATGATGAACAGTTCCCCTTTTACGTCCGGGTGCATATCGCACCAGATGACGTGACGCATCAGCGGACTCATCATCGTCAGTGGGGCTGCCGTTGACCCCTTGGTGAAATGGAGCGTCATGGTCTTGCCTGGGTCCACGCGGAACGCTAGGCCATCTTTCCCCTCGACCCGGTACCCATCACCTTCAAGACGAACGGGCGTGTCCTTGAACAAGGGCGAGTAAAATCCATGCGTCACCCCGTCTTCGTTGCGCACCACGATGGCGGTCGGATTTCCCTCCTGACCATACCCCGACACATGAAAGGCCATACTCTTGATGGTCACCTGGATCGTCAGTTCCGCTAGCTCCTTCCCTGCCGCGGCCGCGTCATTAACAGCCATTCTCACGCTGAGTAGCTCTCCCATTCCCAGCGCCGTTGAGCAAACCGTCGCTGTCAACAAAACGCTTCTGATCATCCGCATGGCGCACCCCCTTTCTTAAGGCGGTCAGAACGAGCCGCCGGAAGAGACCATCGGATGTCCCGAACTGGTCTCGTTTGAATTTTTCAATATGGCGCGAGATATCGTGGTATTGGGCGGGCACCACGACGTAGCAAAAGTCGAAGAGCCAGTCCGCCGTTGCTTCCGGCACCCCGTTCTCTCTGGATTCCAGCATGTCCATGAACCGGTTCATGGCCTTGTATGTCGCCTCGACATCCCCTCGCTCGAAGTGGGTCCGCGCAACCTGAAGCTGGCCAAGATATGGCTCCCATCTCACGCCGGGGTGACCGCCTCCGCTCCGCCGTTCGATCATCACGGCGTTCGTAATGGCATCGATCCAATCATCGTCCGTTTGATGGAGAATGGCCGGTGTTACTCCAGACACGCCCACCGTCACGGCCAGGACCAGCAAACCTGTCGGCCATTTCATCAGCGAGGGCTTCATGCTTCCCCTCCAGCTCCTTGAGCCTCTGCATCACCCGACAGGACGAATCGGTCCTCCAAACTGATGCCGCCTAAACTTCTCGATGTGCCGCGAGATATCGTGGTACTTGCCAGGAGTCACCGCGTAGCAGTAATCAAAGAGCCAATCGGCACTCACCTCGGGAATCCCATTGACGCGTTCCTCCAGCATGTCCATGAAATGATTCATGGCCGCATAGACTGCCGCGACATCCCCAATCTGATAATAGGCTCGGACAACCTCGAGTTGAGCGATATACGGTTCATATGTGCCCCAGAAAGGCGCTTCGTTCGTTTGTTCGACACGGACCGCGTTCATCATGGCAGTGAGCCAATCCCCCTCGGCAGAAGGAGCCGCAATGGGTACTCCAATGAGGACGACCATGAAGCTGGTCACACCCAGAAGGATCGCCATCGCCTGCTTCATATCCTCTACGACCCACATCGCGCCCTCCGTTCACCGGTCCTGCCCTCTCGCCAGCCGAACCGTCGTAAAGATCTCTTGCCCAGTGAACCGCCTTCATGTTGAAAGGTTAATCACGTGAGTTCCTCCCAACAATGAGATGGATGCATCATTTTTGCTTTGAGTGGTTTGCACTAGCCCACATTATTCATGAGCGCTTCTACTGCAACCGCCGATACACCGCTGCGACCAGCTTGGCTACCGGGTTTCCGCAGCCAAGCGGGCGGGCTCGCCCCTCGCAGCCTCAACGTACTGTTTCAAGTACGCCTCGGCCTTTCGGGGCTCCGCACGCCCGTCTCGCGTGGCGTCTTGGCGGTTTCGTGACGAACCGTCATGAATAATGTGGGCTAGGAGATGCCGAGACGAGGCAGGCGGAAGAGAAAGGCGTAGCGGCGAGCTACCGGATGGGCCCTATTTTCGCGAGAAAGGACCGCTAGGAGGAAACGCGTGGGCGAGGGCTTCGAGACGGGTATGCGCACCCAGCTTTTCGAGGATGTGTTGAATGTGATTCCGTACCGTCGCGCAACTGATATAGAGCCTCTCCGCGATCTCTTTGGACGTTTTCCCAACCGCGAGCAACTGCAGCACATCCTTTTCGCGTTGGGTCAAGGGTAAGGCCGTAGGGATCGTTGGGAGCACCTGCGGTTCTTTGAATGCCGGCCGTCTGTGTGTCGTATCAGAAACGGACCTGCCTCCAGGCGTCGAGAGCAGAGCATGGAGATCCTCGACCAACTTCAGCATCTTGATGTGCTTGGTGATGTCACGAAACAGATGCATGGCCATGCACCGCCCCTTCTTCCGTGAGGGAACCGGAAGCGAGCTGATGTTGATCCAGACGAGGCGGCCCGCCTTCGTATGGGTCTGCATGTCGAAGTTCCGAACTCCCCCGCCACCCGCCAGCTTGCTGCCGATTGCACAGGAGGGCGAACACAACTGTTGACCTGCCAGAGTCTCTCCGCACAATACCTGATGGCACGATCGACCAATGACCTCCTGAGCCCGAAATCCCAACATGCGCTCGGCGGCCCTGTTCCACAGGATGACACGGCCATCTTCGTTCACCAGCATGGCCCCGTCGGCACTGCGCTGTACCATCTCCGTGACCGGCTTCATATACGTTATTTCACCACTCTTTTCAGGTCGGAAACAATACCGTCTCTCCAGACGATGACCTGGGTGACCAACGATTTCCGATCCGGCTGGAGGTCCTTGGGAGGCGGAAGCTTTGAATTTGCCGATGATGGGACCTGCGCTCGGTTGGGCGGTCCCGCTAATGTGGTGTTGCGCTTTTGAGACCTATTCGTGGGGGATCTGGGGAAACAACCGGACAAAAAAACGGCCCGCCCTTGCGTGGAACACCGGAGCTGCTGACTGGCCGGGATGATTCCGACAATCCTTCAGTCGCCCTCATGCTGATTGTCCCGCGCCTCGATCTTCGTACAGACTCGCATTTACGGTCGTGCCTACTGGCACCGAGGAACGATGGCGCGTACCCTGGACCTCATCCCGCAACTAAAACAGAAACGGTGCCCTCTGCACCTTGGCTGCGCAAGGGCGAGTCAAAACTGAAACAAGGCTGCCGACCTAACTAAGCTTACCCCACCTCCTTCAATTAGAAGATAACCGCTGAACCACAAATATCAATCGCCGGCCATCTTCCGACTCGTCACCCTGCAGGCGGGGCCACGATCAGTCCCTCCCTCAGGAACAGACGCATCGCGTCACGCGCCTGCCTCACCTTCCCTTCGGCCATCAGCTCGAGCTGCCGCCTGCTTCGGCTCACCCCGGCCAAACCCTGTTCCTGGGCCTTCAGCGCCGTTGCAACAGCCAGTCGCACCGGTACCTGCCACTCATCCATCGTCGGAAGAATCGAGTCCTCGCGGAGCCCGCGTTCCTGGGCGCACTGGGCCAGCTCGTACGCCGCCGCCATCGCCATCTCGTCCGTAATCGTCCGGGCTCGGACATCCAGCACGCCGCGAAAGATCCCAGGAAACACGAGCGAATTGTTCACCTGATTGGGGAAATCGCTGCGCCCGGTGGCGACGATGCGGGCGCC
>JRYJ01003374.1_pt1 | contig 36081 bp, 39 predicted proteins | sample 235371 | NCBI WGS metagenome assembly JRYJ01 (sample SAMN03074219, study PRJNA261477) | activated sludge metagenome | biome: Wastewater Treatment Plant; feature: Wastewater; material: Activated sludge; isolation source: activated biomass of a wastewater treatment plant treating hydrocarbon... ... | reverse complement strand
CCATGCCGGATGGTTTCCACCACGAGAAACACGAAGAGCAGCCCAAGCAACAGGTAGAGTCCCAGGAAGCCCAACAGCGTAAAGAGCGCGTTCCCCGAATGTACCAGCGGGGACGTACCGTCCGCCGTGCGGAGCAAGCCATAGACCAGCCACGGCTGGCGGCCCAGTTCGGCCGTCATCCAGCCGGCCGTCGTCGCCAGGTACGGGAAGGGAGCGCACAGCATGAGCAACCAGAGGAGCCAGGGGGTCGAAAACAGCCGCCCGTGCCAGAGCCAGATCACCGCCAGGCCCATCACTGAGACCATAATCGTCCCGAGCCCGGCCATGATGTGGTACGAGTAGTACAGCAGCGGGAGATTGTCCGGCCACAGGTCTCGGGGAAAGGCATCCAACCCCTTCACCTTGGCCCAGAGGTCCTTATACACCAGGAAGCTCAAGGCGCTGGGGATTTCCAGGGGGTTGTCGATCGTCATCGTTTCCATGTTCGGCTGCCCGATCAGGTACAGACCCGCGCCCCGTTCGGTTTTGAAGAGTCCTTCGATCGCCGCCCCCTTGATCGGTTGGTGTTCGAAAACCTGTTTCGCGTTCTCATGGCCTGTGGGAACGATCAGCAGCGCCGAGGCGATGACTCCGGCGACCACGCCTGTCCGCACGAAGGTTCGCGCAAAGGCGACGTGCTCGTTCGAGAGCAGGTAGAAGGCACCGACTGCCGCCACCACGAACGAAGCCGTGGCGACTGCGGCCGTCATATTGTGGGTGTATTGCCAAAACAGCCAGGGGTTGGTGAGCAGGCCCGCGAGGCTGTCCACGAACAGGCGGCCGTCGGCGGAAGTACGGTAGGAAACGGGATGTTGCATCCAGGCGTTGGTGGCCAGGATGAAATAGCCGGACAACCAGGAGCCGAGGCACAACAGTACGGAGACGAGCCATTGCGTGCGGCGGCTGACGCGGCCCTCGCCGAACAGCAGGATGCCCAGCAACGAGGATTCCAGAAAAAATGCGAACACCCCTTCCATTGCCAGGGTCTGCCCGATCACCCCGCCGGCGAAGTTGGAAAATCTTGCCCAATTCGTTCCGAACTGGAATTCGAGCGGAATGCCCGTCACGACACCGAACGCGAAACTCAACGCGAAGAACTTCGTCCAGAACCGCGCGACCTGATGGTCGTGTTCATTCCCTGTCTTGAGCGCTCTGGTTCTGAAATAGACGAGCAGGAGCGCCAGGCCCATGGTCAGTTGCGGAAATAAATAGTGGAAGCTGGCGGTGACGGCGAATTGCAGGCGGTCGTAGAAGAGTGCGCTCGACATGGAGCCTCCAATAGAGACACCTTACACCTGAGGTGAAACGCCGGGCAATCGTGAAAGGGTGATGACGGTCGAGCGGTTAGTGCGGGCGACGGGCCGCAAATGCGCGACGCAGCCGTTCCAGACGCTCGGGGTCGGGCCCGTCCTTCGGCAACGAACCGACGACGTCGCGCACGGCCGCGATCTGTTCGACGTAGGCGCGGCATCCGGCGCAGGACGCCAAATGCAACGCCATCCGGACGTTGGCCGGCTCGTGCAAGTGGGCGTCAAGATACTCCGAGGTCCAGGCGGCGACCTCGCGACAGGTGATTTCCGCTGCCGCTGTTTCAGATGGATCCTGTGTCATCGGTGGGGTCTCCAGGGGTGATGTATCCCTGAGTCGCCCCATCACCTCACTTCTTACACCGGAGCAGGCGCATGGCCTGAACCGCACGCTCAGCCTTGTGGTTCTTATCCCATTGCCTCCTCCACCGCCTGGCGGACCCGTTCCCTTGCACGATGGAGGCGCACGTACAGGTTGGTTTCGGTGATCTTCAGCAGGGCGCAGACTTCTTTTGAGTCGACCCCTTCCACATCACGGAGGATCAACACCTCCTTGAGCATGGGTGGCAGCGCGTCGATCGCCCGCTGCATGGCCGTCACGGCCTGCCGGCTGGCCAGCAGTTTCTCCGGGGTCTGATCATCCCAGGGTTGCGGAGGGAACGCCCAATGGCCGGCCCACTCGCCGGCAGCGTGGAACCGCGAGGGGTCGACCGCCTCCTCGTCGCCCTTGTCGCCCGACTCAAAGGAGGAGAAGGTGGCGTGCCGCTTTTCCCGCACCCCGCGATCCTTCGCCTTATGGATCAGGATGCCGAAGATCCAGGTGCGCAGGGAGGAGCGACCCTCGAACCGATCCAGGCTCTCGATGACCGTCATCCAGGTGTCCTGCACCACTTCCTCGGCCACCTCCCGGTCGGCCACGTACCCCATGGCCATGCGAATCAAGGCGCCGTGGTGTTTGCCGACGAGTTCGGTGAAGGCGCTCTCGTCGCCGCCGAGGAGGCGGTCGAGAAGTCGAGTGTCACCGGTCGCCGCCGCTGAGGGGGCCGCCAGGGCTGCCCGTCCTCCGACGGACGACGAGGGGCTGTTCGACGCTGTCTGGGAAAGGGGCGTTGAGCTCATGACCGACCTCCGATTTGCAGCAGCTCCTTCACATACTCCGGAGTGCTGGTAAGAGTGACGTGCTTGCGGGGGAGGCTCTTCAGCACCTCAACCCCCTTGGGATCCACATAATCGACGCCGGCGCAATCGAGCTCGACGTGCCTGCGATTTCGCAAGGCTGCCCGACATTCCCCATCGAGCAACGCCGCCCACTGATCCGTGATCTTTCCTTCCAGCTTGAAGACCACCCTGCGTCCGTTGGTGAAGGTCTTCGTGATTCTCAGCATCGTCTGGCCCTCGTTCGTGTTCGCGTGATGCCAGGTTATTCAGCAACAGCAGTGCCAGGGCGACGACGCGCAATCGAGGATCGACTAAGTCGTTGATGTGAAAACGTTTTGGAGAGATCTACTGCGGAAAATCTGTCAAAGAGAGAAGTGAGCTCCCAAGATTCATTCCCAATATATTGGGACGATCACAATAGATTGGGAATCTACGAAGCGCTGATGGCTGATGACGTATGGCTATAGCGAAAGGGATCTGGTGAATTGGTGATGCGGTGACTTGGTAATAATAAGGTTCCTCCCCTCTGTAAGGGGAGGTCCGGTTGGGTAGAAGTTCATGCGCTACCTCTCCTCACCCCTCCTTACAAAGGAGGGGAACTGACGTGGCTGTCTGCTGAGAGCCGACGGATGATGGCCGAGGGCTGAAAGTTGTTCGCTTCTGGCAACTCGTGACGCGTCCCTGGTCACGCGTCACGGTCGTTGAATGCCCAGCTTTTTCATCCGGGCTTCGAGGGTGGTGGGATTGAGCCCGAGGATCTTGGCGGCCCCCTTGTCGCCGCTGACTCGCCAGTTGGTGTGGGTGAGGACCTGGGTGATATGGGCGCGCTCGACCTCTTCCAGCGTCTTCGTAGCGCCGGTAGGATCGGGAGTGTCGCCCCGCGGCATCCAATCGCCGAGTTCCAGTTCAGGTCCTTGACTCAGAATGACCGCCCGTTCGATCACGTGCTCCAGCTCACGGATGTTGCCGGGCCAGCGATACTGCTTCAGCATCTCCATCGATTTGCCCGAGACGGATTCCACCTTTTTCCCGATCGACGCGGAGAACTTTTTGACGAAATAGGAGACCAGCAGCGGAATATCCTGTTGGCGTTCGCGCAACGGGGGCAGGTGGATCGGAAATACATTGAGCCGGTAGTAGAGGTCGGACCGAAAGCGTCCTTCACGTACTTCCTTTTCAAGATCGCGGTTGGTGGCGGCGACGACGCGGACGTTGACCTTGATTGTTTTCGTGCTGCCGAGCCGTTCGAACTCACCTTCCTGCAGGACGCGCAGGAGTTTCGTCTGGAGTTCCAATGGAATTTCTCCGACTTCGTCGAGGAAGATGGTGGCCTGGTCCGCCAGCTCGAACCGGCCGATCTTGCGGGCGAGGGCTCCCGTGAACGCGCCTTTCTCGTGGCCGAACNNCGACCTCGGCCCCGAGGGCGGCGAGGGCGGCGGCAGCATCGTCGCCGCCGGCACGCCGGAGCAGGTGGCGGAGAACACGGACAGTCACACCGGGCGCTATCTGGCGAAGGGGCTGGGCGCGGTGCAATTGCACGGCGGCGCTGCGCGAACTGGTACGCTACGCCACCCCGGCGCCGTCGAGCCACAACGCCCAGTGCTGGAGGTTCCGCCTCGATGAGCACGCGATTCCCATCCTGCCCGATCTGACGCGGCGCTGCCCGGCGGTCGATCCGGACGATCACCACCTGTTCGTTTCCCTCGGCTGCGCGGCCGCGAACCTGATGCAGGCAGCATCGGCCAACGGCCTGCAGGGGCATGTGCTGTTCGATGCCGCCGGCGGCGAGGCGCAGCGCATTGCGCTTGAACCGGCGCGCTACGTCACGATGCGGTTCGCACTGGCCGCCACCCTGCGGGTCCGCCCGGGCGTCGGCCTGCTCGCCCTGGCGTTGCTGCTTGCGGCGGAGTTCCTGCTCGCCGTAATGCTCCAGGAGCGGCCTCTGGCGCAATACATCGCCAGCCGCGACCCTGTCTCCGGCGCCGTCTATGTGGCAGTGCTGGTTCTGTATGCGGCGATGCCGCTCATCGTTGCGCGCGAACGACGACCCATCCCTTTCGAGTCGAGGTAACCGCGCCGCCTGCGCGACACTACTTCAGCGAGTGTCGCTCAAGCATGCGATAGGCGGTGCGCTCCGACACGCCGAGCGCCTGTGCGACGCGCCGGCGGTTGCCCTCGTGTTTGTCCAGCAGGCGCTGGAGGTAGGCGCGCTCGATCTCGTCCAAGGTCGGTTCGCCGGGTAGAAACAGCCCCTCACCCGGCTGCTGCACCGGTTGCTCGACCGCCGCCAGCCCGGTGAGGTGCGCCGGCCCGATCTCTTCCGCATCACCCGCCAGGATCGCAGCCCGTTCGATCATGTTGCGCAACTCGCGCACGTTGCCGGGCCAAGTGTGCTCCAGCAGCAGCGCCAGCGACGCCGATGATAAACGCTTGGGCGTGCCGCCTTCCGCGGCGCGGGCGAGAAAGCTCTTTGCCAGCGGCGCGACGTCCTCGCGGCGCGCGCGCAGCGGCGGCACCTCGATGGCGAAGGCCATGAGGCGATAGTAGAGATCGGCGCGAAACTCACCCGCACCCACCATCTGCGCCAGGTTGCGGTTGGTCGCTGCGACGATGCGGGCGTCGCTGCGCAGATCGGCCGTCGCGCCGACGCGCCGGAAGCGCCCTGTCTCGATCGCCCGCAGCAGCTTCGCCTGCGTGGCCGGGCCGAGCTCGCCGATCTCGTCGAGGAACAGCGTGCCGCCGGCCGCCACCTCGATGAGCCCCGGCTTGCGCCGGTCGGCGCCGGTGAAGGCGCCCTTCTCGTGGCCGAACAGCTCGCTTTCGATCAGGCCGGCCGGGATCGCCGCGCAATTGACCTTGACGAGTGTGCCGTCCTTCCGGGGGCTCAGGTGATGGATCGCGCGGGCGATCAATTCCTTGCCCGTGCCCGTTTCGCCGGTGACCAGCACGGTGGCGTCGGTTGCCGCAACCTTTTCCACCGCCAGCAGCACCTTCTTGATCGTCGACGAGGTGCCGATGATCTCCTCGAAGTTGTGCGTCGTCTTGATTTCCTCCTGGAGGTAGAGGTTTTCCGCCTCCAGCCGGGCCTTTTCCTGTTCCATCAACACCTGCTCGGTGATGTCGATGAACATGGTGCGCGTATAGGCGCCGCTCGGGTCCGGGCGCGACCACCATTTGATCCAGAGCGGTTTGCCGTTGTCCTTGCGGCGCAACTCGAGCACGACGCCGCTCGTATCGATGCCGCGGCCGATCGATTCGAAGGCTTGCTTCAACCGGTGTTGCGCCTCGGGGGTATCGGGGATAAAGGAGAATCCGTACATACCCTCGACCTGCTCCGGCGTGATGCCGAGGATGCGCATGGCGGTGCGATTGGCTTTGATGAACTTCGAGTCCAATCCTTCGTTGACGTAGGCGATGGGGGCTTCTTCAAACAGGTCGCGGTACCGTTCTTCGCTTTCGGAGAGCGCCTTGATGCCTTGTTGACGGAGTTCCTCATGGGCGAGGCAGTTGTCCAACGCCACCGCCACGGCGTTCGCGAGCTGATCGAGAAAGTCGCGCCGCAGATGGTCGTACGCGGATCTGCTCGCGGTCATAAAAAACAACGCGGCGATGCTGTTCCCTCCGCTGATCAACGGCAGCGTCTGCAACGACTCCTGGCCCGCAGCCGACATGACCTGGAACGTGACGGGGAAGCGCTCCCGGAAGTCCTGGACTGAAGCGGCCACATACGGTTGTTGGTGTTGAATCACCCAGGCGCAGGCCGTGCCGGCGGCCGGCAGGACCGTCGGTTGAGTCGGCGCCGATCCCTGCGCAATGTTCGAGAGGATGTGCCCTTGCAGTTGCGTGCCTCCCTCGATCGGCAGTTCGATGCCGAAGCGCTCGGTCGGCACGATCTGCTTCAGGCTGTGTGCCAACGCGCCGAAGAGTTCGTCACGATCGAGATGGCGGTTGATCGCCCGATTGATGTCGAGCAGGACCCGTTGCTCCAAGTTGAGCCGTTCGAGCTCGCGTTGGGTCTGCGCACGTTCGAGCTCGGCACCGGCCCGCGCGGCCAGAATTTTGAGCACCGCCATGTGATGGGGTTGCGGATGGAGCGGCTTGTCGCTGATCACCGCCACGTGTCCCATGATGCTGCCCGTGGCGTCGCGAAGCGGGACCCCCACATACCCTTCCGCTTCCAACGTGACCAGGTCCCGGTCGGAAGGGAACAGCGTCTGAACCTGCTCGGGGAAGATGCAGGTCTCACCACCCACCACATGTTCGCAGGGCGTGCCCTTCAGTGGGTACGTGACGTTCTCACCGAAGCCCGAGCCCGTCCAAAAGGCCAGCGTACGCAGATGGGTCTTGGCCGCCGTCGTGCATTCCGCCACGAAGGAATACTTGGCGTTGAGTGTGCCCGCCAAATGGCGGACGAGGCGCTGAAAAAAATCCATTCCCGTGGCGGCCGCGGTTTCCTGAGTCGCGATCCGCAGCAGCTCGTCGGCCTGTCTGAGGTCGGTCACGTCGCGGGACACGGAGAGCAGTTTGTCCGGGCGCCCATCCGGCCCATTGATGGCCGTGACGACGACATCCCACCAGCGTGGCTGTTTGCTCTGGAGGGTCGGGAAGTAGCCGACGAACCGGCCGACGCCGCCCTGCAGGGCCGTGGTGACGGCGGCTTGAGCGCGGGTGCGATCCTCGCCTTGCCAGAAGTCGATCCAAGAGGTGCCCAGGACCGGTCCCAGGTCACAGAGTTCGAGCGCAGCCATCCCTCCGGCATTCATGGACAAGAGCCGCGCGTCCAGGTCGAGGACTTTGATACAGTCGCGGCTCGATTCGATGAGGCGGGTTTTGAACTCTTCGCTTTGACGGAGGGCTTCCAGTGCGGACTTGAGAGGCTCTTTCTCAGGGTCGGCGACCAGCGGCGTCATAGGCGGCCTCGCAGCGGAGGCAAGCCTAGCATTCTCCCCTTAGTGCAAACAAGTCAGGGTTTCCCTGGCGTGGACATAAGGGGCGGGGCCTGGGGAACCTCATTCCGTAAGACTACGGGCTTCTTCTGATCCTTGACGGGGAGCATGGCGACTAGCGATGGGGTGATCCGTTCAACCGATCCCCCACATGCGGGGCACAGGAAGGGGTTTCCGGCGGCCTCGGCTGAGAGGGAGGGGCCTGGGAGCGGCCCAAAGACAAGGCGGGCCAGTGCGGACGAGCGATGCCGTTTCAGCCACGTCGGCAGGAGCAGAAACACCGCCACCAGGAGGCAGCCCGCCCCGATCAGGAGCCACTGGGCGGAGACCACCGAGTTGCCGAGGTAGGTGAAGGCGAACGTCGGCGGAACCATGCCGGCGATGGTGGCTAACGAGAAGGTGCGGAACGAAATGGTGGTAAATCCGGCGCCATAGCTCACCACGTCGAACGAAAAGACGGGAATCAGCCGCGCGAGAAAGATCAACAGGCCGATATGGTGGTCCGAGCATTGTTCGCAGAAGACTGCGTCGACGTGCAGCAGCCGTGAGATGCCCTCCCGCCCCAGGGCCCGGCCGATGACAAAGCTGACCATCGCCCCGATGGCGGCCCCGATGACGGCATAAAGGGTGCCCAGCAGCGGTCCGAAGGCGGCGCCTGAGGCGAGGTCCAGCGGCAAGCTGGGGATCGGCGGAATGATGACCGCAGTCGCCATCGACACAATGAGCAGGAGCGGGCCCCACGGCCCCAACGAGTGCAGCAACTCGGCCAGGCGTGCTGGATTCAGCGCCTGTTCGAAGTCGATCCGCCACACGAGTACGAGCGACCCGGTCAGAATCAGGAGAAGGGCCGTGAGTTTGAAGAGGCGGGCCATCACTCGGCCACCTTGGCTGAGGCTTTGACCGTCGGCCAGTTCTTGTCCGCCTTGGCGATGAACCCCGGGACGTCCTCCTGCCAGAGCGTCCGCACGCCGAGACTGTAATTGAGATAGAGTTTGCCGTCCACGATCGTGAAGGCTTCCGGAGCCGTCGTGGCTTTGTACCCCTTGGCCATGCCATAAGCACAAAAGCCGCCGTACGCAGGTGCGTACCGTTCCGGGTCGGCCGCAAACGCGTCGCGGTTTGCGGCGGAGGCGAAGCGAAAGACTGATCCATGGTACTCGCTGATGTAGGCCGCAGAGCCCTGGACAGGCTTGTGCTCCGTGAAATAGGCCACGGGGTCGTACCCACGGATGGCCGCGCCGTCCTTCGTGAAGACTTCTCCGGCGGTGGCCCCTCCGATCGGACCGAACAGGCTCCAGATCAGTAACAGCGCAGACAGGACCATCATGCTTGGGCGTCGGCGCATCATGGCATCATCCCTTCCTTTGCTAGCGTTCAATGATTTGCATCACATGTCCGTCCGGGTCGCGGACCAGAAAGCCTTTCTTGAATCCCAGCAGACCGTCTTGCAGCACCGCCACCGCCGATGAGACGAAGATCGCCTGGGATCGCAGCCTGACGGCGGTCGCCTCGGCGTCGGGCACGACCAGCGTCGTCTGCCAGTGCCAGAGATCGGTCGGGTGCGAATCAACCGGCATCGGGCGTCCGGCGGTCGGCTGCTCATACTCCAGAAATTCCACGCCGGGGGGGCTTGTCTTGGGCACGAGCCCCGTTACGCGGGCGCGCGCCCCGGCGAGGCTGTCGAGATATTGCTGTTCGGTGCCCATGTTGAGCGTTCCGCCCGCAACCGTGAGGCCCAGCAGGTCTCGATAGAACTTCGTGCTGCTTTCAGTGCTGCGCACCGTCATCGCGGTGTGGTCGATGCCGAGGAAGAGAGACTCGGGCAAAGGAGCCGTCTCGGCGGCTCCGGGGCGGGCGGGTGAAAATGGTTGATGCCAGCGAGGGTTTCCTTTCCCTTCCGGGAACCACAGCAATTCCAGGTTATGCCCGTCGGGATCGCGGAATTTGATCGCCTTGATGCCGGCGGCCGCGGGATTCGAGATCGGTATCGTCTGCGGGCGCGGGGAGATCTGCCGGACGTGATGCTTCCGTAGATGCGCCCAGGCTGCGTCCATGTCCCGTACCACGATGGCGATGTGCTGAAACCAGAGATCGTTGCTGTAGGAGGGGACCGGAATCGGCCGCGCGTCCGGGGGGGAGAGAAATTCCGTCAGCTCCAAGGTCTGCTCGCCGAGCTGCATCCGCACGACGCGCGCCCGCACGCCGAAGGTGCCGTAGAGCCGATCGTATTCCGGCCCGTCCACTTCCACGTCGGTGACCGGTTTGAAGGTCAGGACGTCACGGTAGAACGCCACCGAGCGATCCAGATCGGACACGGTGAAGCCGACGGCGGCGACGGACTCGACAGGAAGGGGCGGCTCAGCCGCTACGAGTGACCAGTGACTCGTGACGAGTGACAGGCAGACGAGAGCGACTCGAAATGGGTGCGCTTTGAGGGCCTTCCTCATCGTTCACACTCGTCACTTGTCACACGTTACCCATCACTTCATACGTTCCATGAGGTGGTCTCCCACCCGTAGGGCGTTCGCGATGATCGTCAGCGACGGATTCACCGCGCTGCTGGAAACAAAGAAGCTCGCGTCGACGACGTAGAGATTGTCCAAGTCGTGCGCTTTGCAGTTCACGTCGAGCACCGAGGTTTTGGGATCGCGGCCGAAGCGCACCGTCCCGCACTGGTGTGCCGTGCCCGCGATCGGAATCTTCTTGCCGAGATACAGGTGCGTCGGCAGCAGGTGCTCTTCGCAGCCGATGCGGTTCAGCATGCTCTTGAGTTTGGCCGCCAGGCGGCGGTGGGCTTCGAGGTTGTTTTCCGTATAGTGCAGGCTGATCCGCCCATCACGGTCCACCAGAACCCGATTGTTCGGGTCGGGCAGGTCTTCCGAGGTCATCCAAAAATCGAGTGAATGTTTCGCCAATACGTCCAGTGCCAGCCTCGGTGCAAAGGCGGGGGCACCCGCCCGCAGGGTGTCCATGTCGGACTTCCCGATCATCGAGATGTGGCCCATTGGATGGTCCCAATCGGCGGAGGCGTAATAGAAGTCGTTCAACCCAATCGTCTTCTGGAAGACCGTCGGGTTGGGGGTCTTCGAGACGGCCAGCATCGCCGAGTTGTTGTGGCACATGTAATGCCGCCCGACCATGTTGGAGGAGTTCGCAAGGCCGTTCGGATGGGTGTCGTTCGCCGACTTGAGCAGGAGCGCGGCGGAATTGATGGCGCCGCAGGAGACGACCACGATATCGGCCCTGTAGGTCTCCTTCTGTCCGTTGCGCTCTACCACGACACCGATGACTTCACGGCCCGATGGGCTCGTTTCGAGCTTCATGACTTGCGCATGGGTCAGCAGCGTCACAGTGGGATGCTGCAGGGCCAGGTCGACGCAGACCACCTGCGCGTCGGCCTTCGCATTGACCAGACAGGGATAGCCGTCGCAGGTATTGCAGCGGATGCAGGCGCTCTGTTCCTTCTGTTGCTCGTTCAGCATCACGCCGACCGGCAGGTGAAAGGGTTTGTACCCGCATTTCTGCCAGTCGTCGTGCAATTCTTGAATGCGGGGCTCATGCGAGAGTGCCGGATAGCGATAGGGTGCGCCGGCGGGCGGTTCCGTCGGATCTTCGCCGCGGTTCCCGTGGACGTGGTACAGGTGCTCCGCTTGCGTGTAATAGGGTTCGATGTCTTCATAGCGGATCGGCCATTCCGGAGAGATGCCGCCGTGGTGCTTCACCTCGCCGAAGTCCTGCGCGCGCATCCGCAGCAACGCCGCGCCGTAGACCTTGGAATTGCCCCCGACGTTGTAATGGATACCGGGGTGAAACGTGCCGCCGTCCTTGTCGTACCAGGTTTCCTTGGCCTTATAGCGGTTCTCGATGAAGACGGTCTTGGTATTCCAGTTCTCCTTTTCGCGGGGTACATAGCCGCCTCGTTCCAGGAGCAGAATCTTCTTCCCCGACGGCGCCAGCTTGTAGGCGAGGGTGCCGCCGCCGGGGCCGGTGCCGATGATGATGATGTCGTAGCGGGTGGAGGAGGACATGGGAGGTAGTCGGGGAATGGGAGGGGATCTTACAGCATAATGAGGGGGCACCGAGTCGATCTTCTTTGCTCGCGCCCCGCGCACGCGGGAGTAATCGGATTCGTAAGTTAAGGGCGGCGCTCGGTGCATGCGCGCAGTAGAAGATTGACTCGGTGCCCCTATTCGGAGAAGTGGAATGATCAACTTGAAAAAGACACAAGGTGTGAGAGCTTTCGCGGTTGTTGTTCAACCCAGGCCACCCTTGGGGATCAGACTCACCCATTCCTTGGGGGAGAGGGTGAGCAAGCTTGGAAGGAGCATTCGGATGGCAGGCCTTCTCTGCTCCGGCGATGGGTAAGACCGCATGGCCTTGCAATCGTTCGGCTGTGCAACTCGTTCCATTCCAGACTTCGTGAGAATGGAACAGCGAACAGTGCTCGCCGCCGCCTGCGGCGACCGCGACTGCGAACCCCTGCAACCCTTCGCAAGTCGCAGATCAGGCCCGCCATCCTCCTCACGACGAACAGGGGGAGGTAGCAAGCTCGGTAGAGGTCTGTATGGTCTCTGGAGGGGGCGTGTGATTAGCGAGGGTCAACGACCAGATTCACGATCGCGACGGTCCTTCTTGTAGTCCCTCCCTTTTCGGAACTCGATCGTTCCGAGCGCTTTAAGAATCTCCCGTTTGCCGGCGACGTTGAATGAACTCGGTCAGCGCCTGCGTGACGGTTTCCTTCTTGGCGCGGAGTTTGCCGATCCGACAGGCACGCTCCAGCAGGGGATCATCGATGGCTAGATTGGTCGCCATGCGGTCCTCCATGTGTAACGGCTACACCCATAGATGTGCTTTGTGCAGGGCCGGTGTCAATCGGGTATCGGTCCCACTCATGCTTGCCGCAATGGCGCTATATGGTACGCGCGGTCGGATATTGGCATTGCTCCACTGAAACGTGCCGCTTTAGGAAAGGTCGACCTCAGTGAACTGCGGAAGAGGCGATGACGGAGCTCCAGTCTTCTCGGCTCAGGCTGGGCAGGTGCGAACGGGACGTCCGGATCGCGAAAGTGCGGCGCGCGGCAATTCGTCTCCCCTTTCCTCGGCATGTAAGATTCCCTCGGCTTTTCCGACTTCTGCCCAGAGGGTGGAATCATCCCCCTCGGCAACTTTGTGGAGAGGGGCATGGAGAAGCAGATGAGATCATTCACGACGTGGGGCTTAATGACGGCGTTTGGTTTGGCGGCACTGTCGGTCGGTTGTGCGACGGCCGATACGGACCGGATGGCGACCAAACAGCAGGGCCATCGGCTCTTGCTCAAGAGCGCGATCGAGAATGCGGATTACACTGAAGTCACGCTGCCGATTTTCGAGGGGCAGCGCAACGGCGAGGCCGTCTGGTATGTGGTGACGGAATCATCGGATAAGGCCGATGCCGAGGCCTGCGGGGTCCACTGGAGCCCGAAGATGGCGAACGGCAAGGGCACGCTGGCTGTGCAGACCGTCGGGATGGTGAACGGGAAAGTGCAGTTCCTCGGCAGTGTGGATTTCGCGCCGGATCGCGTGGTGGTACCGAGCGAGACCGGGTTCCCTCCCAAGGAGGCGAAGCCCGGAGCCATCGGCGAGCCGCTCTACACGCCGCTGATTCAGTTGCCGAGCGGCATCGTGTTGAACGCGCCGCAGATCAAGAACCATAGCGGCACGCACGATCGCCTCATCCGCATCGATCTCGAGAAACATACGGCCACCTTCCGGATGACGGACGGCTTCTTCGAAGGCCGCCGGGTGCACTACACGTCGTTCAATGCCTCCGATCCGGCCGTCGCGGCGCTCGAGGTGGCGAACTACACGCCGAACTTGAACGCGTTGCCGAACAAGGGCTCAAATGGTCCCGCTTCGGCCTTGACGGGTCTGGCGCCGGTCGTGAACGGGCCGACGGGCAAGATGAATCCACAACGGCAGGGCCTCAGCTCCGCGCTGATGGGAGAAGGCGATCCGCTCAACATTGTCCAGGAGATCCCGGCCGGTCCGCGTGCGCTGGCCTATAGCCCGATGTGGGACGTCCATGCGACGGTCTGGACGCAGGCGCCGATGCATGCGTCCAACTCGGTTCAGCTCACGGATTTCAATCAGGTCGAGAAGAAGGCCTATGCCGGCGCAATCTCCGGTCCGGAGGGCAAGTCCTGGGGGCCGATCGGCGTGGTGGTGAACTGCCCGATCATCAGCATCGAGGAATAACCGGTTCAAGTTCCGGGCTGAGGGGTACGGCCGAGCGGCCGTACCCCTCTTTCGTTCCTCTCGCTTTGCCATGAACCTTCGCCGCTGGTTCGTTGTGGCGGGAACGACCGCCTTCCCTGATGAACCAGTCACTCCATTTCGCCCTTCCATTGACAGTTCGTCGACTCCTTCGTAGCCTAGTCCTATCAGGAGATCCTCGTAAGGTGACCTTCTCCTCTCATTCCGCGGGGGAATCATGAAGTTGCCACGTCGACAGGCTGTGGTCGTCAGGGAAGCGCTCGCGCAGTGGGCGAGGGATGGTCTGTTGCCCGCCGCGCAAGCCGCGGAGTTGACGGCCACGATCGAAGTGCAGGCGTTCGATTGGCGGCGGCTGGCGAAATACTCGTTCTGGGTGGCGATCATCTCGATCCTGACCTCGGTGAGCGCGGCGCTGTCGGATCGTGTCCTGATGGAGTTGCTGGCCCGCCTGTTCGAGGCACCCGCTACGGCCAAATGCCTCGGCCTTAGCATCGTTGCGGCCGGGTTGTACCGATGGGGGGTCCATCGCCGCGCGAAGGACCCGACGNNGCACGTCTATCGAAACGAAGCGATCATGTTCCTGGGGGTCGTGGCGACGGCCGGCGCCATCGCGCAGTTGGGGATTGCGCTCGATACGGGGAGCGGCCACTATTCGCTGCTCATCCTCCTGTCCACGATCGTGTATGGCGTGCTGGCGGTGCTGATCGAGTCAAACTTGACCTGGATCTTTGCGCTGGTGTCGCTCGGAGGCTGGATGGGGACGGAAACGGGTTACATGTCCGGCTGGGGCGCCTACTATCTCGGCATGAACTATCCCCTGCGCTTCGTCTTGTTCGGCGGCCTGTTGACGGCCTGTGCCTTGGCGTTGGAGACACACGAACGGGCGGGCCGCTTCTTTCGGAGCACGCTGGCGATGGGCCTGCTCTATCTGTTTATCGCTCTGTGGATCATGTCGATCTTCGGCAACTATGGCGACATGCACCATTGGTCTCAGGTCAAGCAGATCGAACTCTTTCACTGGTCTTTGTTGTTCGGGCTCGTGGCCTGCGGAGCGATCTATCACGGGCTGAAGTATGACAACGGCATGACCAAGGGCTTCGGCCTGGCGTTTCTCTTCATCAATCTGTACACGCGGTTCTTCGAGCTGTTCTGGGATTCGCTCCACAAGGCGGTGTTCTTTGCGGTGCTTGGGGCGAGCTTCTGGTACCTCGGCAGTCGGGCGGAGGCGATCTGGAATGTTGGACGGCGCGAGGCGCGATAAGGCCGTGAGGTGGTAGGCGTCGGCCCGAGGCGGCGCAGGGTCTCGACGGTTGGCACATCGGCCTGTTCTGAGTGCGCGTGAATCCTCTGGACACGGGAGGTGAGCGATGGGGGAACGTCGGCGAGCAGGAGCGTGGATGGTTGCAGCCGTTCTGTTCTCGGGAGCGAGTGTGCATGCGGGTGTCGAGCCCTGTTCGTTGTTGAAGGCGGAGGAAGTCAGCCGCGTGATGGGGGGAGCCATCAAGGGAAACCAACTGGGGCCGGCGTGCTACTTCATCGGTTTGGGGAAAGAAGTCCTGGTCGCGCCGTTGGACAAGTCCGGCTATCAGGACCGCCGGCAGTTTGTGACCGGTCCCATCAGTCAGAAACTTGGGTGGAGGAAAGAGTCGCTGCCGAATGTGGGTTCCGAAGTCTTTGTCTGGCATGATAAGGATCAAAGCAAGGTTCACGTGCTCTTTCAAAAAGGCGCCGGGGGCGGTGAACTTGAGGTGAAGGGCGCGACGGATCTCAAGGCGGCGGCGGAGGCCTTGGCCGCGCTTGCGGCTCAGCGGGTGCCCTAACGCTCCTGCCGCCTTTTGACCGCAAGAATCGGATGGTGCGACGTCCCTCCCCGGCGATACCATAGAGGCCTGAGCTGGAGGGAACCCATGTGGTCGATCGATCCCAAGCGGGCCTGGCAGGCGGTCCTCGATCACGATCGTCGCTTCGACGGTCGATTCGTCTACGCCGTGTCGTCGACGCACATCTATTGTCGCCCCTCCTGTCCCTCCCGCCGGCCGGCCCGGCGCCATGTCCGTTTCTTCGGCACGCCCGCTCACGCCGAATCAGCCGGATATCGGGCTTGCCTGCGATGTCGTCCGCATTCGCCCGAGGGCAACCGGACGGACGTGCTCGTTGACCGGGCGCGCCGGTATCTGGACGGCCACGTGGACGAGCCGGTGACCCTCTCAACCCTGGCCGCGCAAGTAGGATTGAGCCCCTGGCATCTGCAGCGGGCGTTTCTGGTGCGAGTAGGGCTCTCTCCCAAGCGATACCATGACGTCCAACGCGTCGAGCGTTTGAAGACCTGTTTGAAACGGGGTGACACTGTGACGCAGGCGACCTATGAGGCGGGCTTCGGCTCCGGCAGTCGGGTGTATGAGCGCGTGCCCGGGGCGATCGGGATGACGCCGGCGGCGTTTCGCGCGGGCGGTCGCGGTGTGATGCTTCGCTATGGGACTGTGGTGACGGAAGTCGGCCGGCTGCTCGTAGCCGCTACGGAGCGTGGCCTTGTCGCCGTGACGCTCGGCGACAGCGAGGCGTCGTTACTGGCTTCGCTGCGCGAGGAATATCCACACGCCGCTTTTCGCCGCGATCCGAAAGCACTGCGGCCTTCCCTGCAGCGTCTCCTGCGTTGTCTCCAGGGCACGGCCGACGGGACCGACCTACCGCTGGATGTGAAGGCGACCGCGTTTCAACGGCGGGTGTGGCAGGCCTTGCGACAAATTCCCCGCGGACAAACTCGCTCCTATCGTCAACTGGCCGAGACGATGGGTCTCCCGACCGGGGCGCGGGCCGTGGCCAGGGCCTGCGCCACGAATCCGGTCGCCATCGTCATCCCCTGCCACCGGGCCGTACGTTACGACGGCCGGCTCGCGGGCTACCGCTGGGGACTCGATCGCAAAAAGCGATTGCTCGATTTGGAGCGTATCCCGTCCATGACGAGCCGGTACGCACGTGCTCGTCGGTAGGTTTACTTTTCCCTCGCCGCCCCATAAAATCGGCCGGTTCCCTATCTGGCACAATACACTGAGCACCATCAACTGAAAAGGGTTGGACGCACATGCCCGAGCATTTCGTACGGACGAACCGATGGAGACCAGTTCCTGGATTTGCGATGACGATGATGTTGACCGTGGGCCTGGTCAGCCAATGGCCGGTGTCCCTCGAAGCTGCGCGGGGTGGGAAAACCGAGGTCTTACCTGCCCAAAAGGCCGCTCCGGCGGTGGTGACGATCGATCGTAGCGGCAGCGAACAGGAGCTGCGGGCGCAGTTACGGGAAAAGAACAAGGTGACTGAACTGGGCAGTAATGGGTCCTTCTCCAGAGTACCGACCGGGAGCTTTGGCTTCATCGCGCCGCGGATGCTGGGGATGGCGTTGGTCACGCAGAGCCCGGACCTGGCGCTGGAGCGCACGCCGCAGGGGAACAGCGCGTTCGAGGTGCACAAGCTTGCCGACGGGAATGGGATGCTGGTGGGATTCGTGAGCCGTGAGCTCCAAGCGGAACTTTCATCCAGTCATCGTCCGAAGAACGTTCGCATCACGCTGCACTCCAATCCGTCGGACAAGGCCCCGGTCATCGTGGCCGTCCCGATCGTGAAGCTCATGGCCGACCGGATGCCGTTTCGGCTCGATCCGAAGAATTCCGATGGGACGATGGTTTTCGAGATGGATTTGCAGAGCAGTGTGACTCGCCAGTCGGTCCAAGGGGGACCCTAGCGGACCGTCTCGTGTCTGGGCGATTGATGCGAGGACAACGGAAGGGGCTGGCGGACACGTCTCAGCGCACGGCACACTCGGCTTCGATCGATTTTTCGACCAGGGTCTCGAGGGCACGAACGCCCTTGGCAATCAGGATTCCGTCGTAGACGCGCCGGGCCGCGGCCGACCATGAGGAATTGAAGGGTTCACCACGGAAGGCGGCCTCCGCCGCTTTTTTTTCGTCGTACGTGAGGCTGCGCGGAGCGGCGGGGCCGGTGCTCGAAGCGTCAGCCTGGATTCCGGTCGGGTCGGCGTTGGTGCGGGGCGATCTCATGTTCCCTCCTTGTGGATCGGTCAACGTCTGCTGGCCTCTCTACTAGGCTCCCAATCTGCTTGTCTTACAGATTCATTGTAGCAAACTTGGTGCCAACCTGCCTCTAAGCGCTATGTCGGTGCAAATCGTGAAGTCTGACATCGGCCGACAATAGTTCCATTGTATCAATTGAGATAAGGCTGTATCAGTTGCGCCAAGAGGCTTGGTTCTTTTCCGACGAGGAAGGGTAATGTTTGCCGCAGATTCGCACAACAGTTGTGTCAATTTTGCGACGTGTGAAGATAGGTGAGATTCTCCCCGCTTCCTCGGGCCTGACGACCGTCGTCATCTCTGACGACCGCTCGCCGCTCGTGAGTTTCATTCGTAGCCCGTCACTTGTTGTGCTTCAGCCCGCGAAGCGTGCTGTCGAGACAGGAAGGGCAGTATCCGTGGGAAAACACGGCTTCAGAATGCTCGGTGATATAGGCTTCGAACGGCACCCAGTGCCCCTGACTATCACGGATTTTCTTGCATGAGGAACAGACGGGGAGGAGTCCTTCCAGACGCTTGACCTTTGCGAGCGCGTCCTGCAGGTCTCTGAGTAGGCGCGCGCGCTCTTGCTCGGCTTCCTTCTGTGGGGTGATGTCCTGGGCGATCTTGGATGCCCCGATCATCATCCCGTTCTGATCGAGAATCGGTGACACGGTCAGCGCCACGTGCCGAACCCGGCCGTCCTTGGTTTTGCGGACCGTTTCAAAATGTTCGACATGGTCGCCCTGCTTTAATCGTTTCAGGATATCGTGCAATTCATTTTTCCGGTCGTCCGGGAGCAACACCCCGACCGACTTCCCAATGATCTCCTCTGCCCGGTACCCATAGAGTTCTTCCGCGCCCGCGTTCCAGGTCTCGATGATTCCGTCCAGCGTCGTGCCAATGATGGCATCGTCGGATGAAGTGACAAGGGCCGCCAGTCGCGCGGCTTCCGCCGTGCGGTGCCGATAGGTTCGCACCAGGACGGCCGTCACCCAGATGGCGATCAACGCCAGGAGGCGATTGGCCAGGACATAGGAAGCCAGGGGTGCGGACGAGGGCAGGGGGTACGTGGCGACCACCAGAAGGAGGGAACTCAGGGCAGCAATTTGAAAGGTGGAGGCCGATCGGGTGGACCGCAACGTAGCCAGGACCGGTGCGACGTACAGAATACCCACCGTCACACCGGTCGGGGTCAGTAGGTCGACGGCGAAGACGAGCCCCGTGATCAGCAGCGTCGCCAGATCGATCGAAACCAAGATCAGAGTCCTCCTCCGCGTTGATTTGACGCGGGTGTAGAAGGGCCCATTCAGAGGTGCCGACCGCTTTTGAATACATCATAGTGGATTCCGTTAAGGAATGCGAGGGAGGACGTTCGGCCCCTGGAGTACGTACATGCCACAGGGGAATTGGGTTCGGGTGGGAGACTTGGTCTGACGGCTCTAGTGTTGAGCTCCGTCCGGCAGACCGCGGGTCTTGAGCCGGAGGCGATAGACGGTACTGCCACCGGTGATAAACAGGGTGTGGCCGTCTTCGCCCCAGGCGACGTTGGAGGTGGGCTGCCCTGTTTCGATGGTACCGAGCAACGTGCCGTCGGGGGCGATGACGCTCAGCCCTCCCGGCCGTGCCCCGAACAGATAGCCTTGGCGATCCACCTTGAACCCATCCGGTCCGAAGAAGGGATCTTTACGCCAACGCGTGGCGTCGAAGAGGACCCGGCCTTTCGCCACCGTGCCGTCCGCATTGACATCGTATGCCAGCCAAGCGGCGCGTTTCGGATCGACATCCGAGACATAGAGGGTTTTCTCGTCCGGTGAGAAGGCAATCCCGTTGGGCGCCGTGATGTCGGCGATGAGTAAGGTGAGGGTGCCGTCGGGTTGTAGACGATACACCCCCTGGACGGGCGCCTTGCCCGGATCGGCGAAGCCGCCGGGTAGACCGAAGGGCGGGTCCGTGAAATACAGGTCGCCGTTGGATTTGAACACGAGGTCATTCGGGCTGTTCAGGCGATGGTCATTGTACTGGTCGGCCAGCACGGTGATCCGGCCATCCGGTTCGAGTCGTCCGATTTGTCGCTCGCCGTGGCGGCAGAGCACAAGTCGGCCCCGTGCGTCGAGCGTCAATCCGTTGGAGCCCGGCTCTTTCCCGGCAAAGGGCATGGGACCCTCATAGCCGCTGTTCTTCAGAAAAAGGCTGACCCCCTCACCGGGCTTCCATTTATAGATGCTGTTGGTCGGGATATCGGAGAACAACAGATATCCCCCGGCGTTGTCCCAGACCGGTCCTTCCACCCAGGTAAACCCATCGGCGATTTTCTCCAGGGTGGCGTCCTTGGCGACCAACCGATCGAAGCGCGGATCGAGGCTGGTGATGGTGACGGGCACCGGTTCGCTGCGCGCAACTCCGATCGAACAGAAGACCATCGCCCAGCCGATGATCAGCCAATGTGCCGCGCACCGTCTCATAGTCATGGACGAACCCCCGCAATATTGAGCCTAATGCGGTAGAGGCCGGTCAGGGCTGTAATGTAGAGCGTCTTCGCGTCGTCATCGCCCCACGCGAGATTGTGCGGATCTTCCGGACCCTTGATGAGACCGAGTTGCCTGCCCTCCGGGGAGATGATCCAGAGGCCGCCGGGTCCGGTTGAATAGACGTTTCCCTCTTGATCGACCTTCAATCCATCCAAGGCATCGTTGCCCGGCGCGTCGGTCATGTCGAAGAACAGTCTGCCGTTTGCCAACGTACAATCGGGATGCACGTCGTAGCGAAGAATGATCTTTCGCTTTTCGTTCCAGTTATTGACGTACAGTCGTGTTTTCGTCCGGCGACAGCGCGATGCCGTTCGGCGCATCGAGATCGGTGCCGACGAGTTTCACCTGCCCGTCTTTGACGCAATAGACCCCGCTATGCGGCAGCTCCTTGCGCGGATCGTCGAAGGTTTGCGGGAGGCCGAACGGAGGGTCGGTGAAGAAGAGCGCACCGTCGGAACGATAGACGAGATCGTTGGGGCTGTTGAGGCGCTTGCCGTCGTAACCATCGGCCAGCACGGTGATGTTGCCGCGTGGCTCGACCCGAATCACGCGCCGGTTGCCATGCTGGTTGATCGTGAGCCGCCCCTGGCGATCGAGTGTCAGGCCGTTGGAACCGGGTTGACGATATTGCCCGACGTCGAATCCGCTGTAGCCGCTCTTCGTGCGAAAGACGGAGACCTGCCCGTCAGGGGACCAACGATAGATGGTGTTTGCGTTGGGGTCGCTGAAGAGGAGATATCCCGGGGTGGCGGCGGTGGCCGGGACCCAGACCGGTCCCTCCGTAAAGAGAAAGCCACCGGCGAGTTTTTCGAGCCGGGTTCCCGGCGTGACGATCCGATCGAGCGCCGGATCGAGTCTGATGATGTCGGTGTTGACGAATTGTGTCGGCCCGATGTGGTTGGCCTTGTAGAAATCCAGTGTGGCGGAGCGAACCCAGATGAAGTTGCCGGGTGGGTTGGACAAGGGGCCGTTGATGCCGAACACGGCCAGCCGAATTTTCTGGCCCGGACGGGCGTGCTTCGTGAGCAGGACCCGATTCGGGGCATTGAAACCCTTGATGAGCTGCCCGCCCGGCTGGCCGAGGACCAGCGGTAACTGGCCGTCGACCCAAACTTCCGCGTAGTCGTCAATGGCGATTTCGAACACGACGGTCGAACCGGTCGGATCGAACGAGCCGATCCGGTCTGGAATCGTGACGCTCGTGCGGTACCAATTGAAGCAGAGCCGCCCGGTGGAGCGACGCTCTTCCAATTGCGCGGGCTTGATGGGCTCCCAGGCCGAATCGTCGAAGTCGGCCGATCCGGCATGGACGTCGATATCCTGCGTGCGGTTCGGCGGGCCGGACGGACCGAGATCCGCTCCCGGACCATGATGGTCGACATCGATGACTTTGACATTGCGGTAGCGCCACTGACCGTGAACAAGTGCAACCCCTTCCTCCGTCTTGAGATCGACGATCGCATCCGGCCGCACGCCCGGAGCGTCGGACGTGACCTGGGCATGTGCGCCGAAGCCTCCTGCGGCTGTCGAAATCATGGTCATGACTATCAGGAGCTGCATTGCTTTCATGGTCGAACACCCTTCACGCATGCTTTCTGCTTTCAGCTCTCGGCTTTCAGCTTGGGAGAACCCGGTCTTTGCTGAGCGCTGATAGCCGATGGCTTTCTATCTGACTTTCACCACGTAGTAGTCGAACGGCGCTTCTACCTGTTTGAACCAATGGGGGACGCCGTTGGGAATGATGACCACGTCGCCCGGCACGAGTGTCCTCGTCTCACCGCCTTCGACCGACGGCGCGCGGAATTCGTGCGGCGCGATGGTCTTCGTGCCGACGGGTGTGCCGCCCGTTACGAGCGTGGCCGAGCCCTTGAGGACATAGACGATGTCCGTATCGAACTCATGAATCTCCACGACGCCGGCTTTGTCGCGGTGGCTGGCATGGACCATGTAGTTCCGGGAGGCGTGCATCATGTGTTCGTTTTCGCCGACCAGCACGGCGCCGTTGGCGAAGGAGGCGGCGACCTTCTGGCTCTCGATGTAGGTGACGGGTAAGAGGGGATGAGCGTTACTCACGCTGGTCATCTCCATGCCGTCGAGCGACTTGGCTCCGGCGATGGCCAATTCTTCATCCTGCTGCGCGCTGGCGGCGCCGCTCACGCCGACAGCCCCGACGACCTTGCCCTCCCATTCGAGGGGAATCCCGCCTTGGAGCGGTGTGAAGTTCTGCAGATCTCCGCCGAGCGTCACCATCGACGTGCGGCCGCTCTTAATCGCGTCCTCGAAGACTTTCGTCGGCTTCTTGAATAGGGCCGCGGTCCGCGCTTTGCCGATGGCGATATTCGCGCTCGCTGCAAAGGTCTGGTCCAACCGCTCCAAGGCGACCAGGTTCCCGCCTTCGTCTACGACGGCAATGGACCCTCCGGGCGCGTTGACTCGCGTGGCCTCGGTGACCGTCGCGGCGATGACTTTCTTGGCTCCGTCGAGCGTCAGACCGCGTTTATCGGAGACGGATTCAGCAAAAGCTGCAGAGGCCAACAGCAGCATGGCACTCATTGCGACTGTGACGGTCATGTGTCTCATGGCAAGTCTCCTTTTCTGACCTTGTAGCTCTCAGCTCTCAGCTATCAGCTCCGGAAATGTCCTGAAGCTGACGGCAGATCGCTAACGGCCGTCGGCTATTCCCTCGTGAACTCCGCCGCCACAGCCGCTCCGGCGATCGCGATGTCTTCGTTCTGTTGCGGCGTTTCACCGCTGACGCCGATCGCGCCGATGACCTTGCCGTTCACCACGATCGGCACGCCGCCCTGCAAAGCCACGGCTCCATGGAGCGCCAACGCCGACACGCGGCCGTTCTTGACTTGTTCCTCGAAGACCCGACTGGGCCGGCGGTAGATCGCAGCGGTTCTGGCCTTATCGATACCCTACGTTCACGCTGGCGACCTGGGTGTCGTCCAGCCGCTCCAGCAGCAGGAGATTCCCGGCTTCGTCCACAACGGCCACGACAACCCGCGCGCCCTCGGCTTTTGCTTTCGCTTCTGCAGCGGCGGCGATTCGCTTCGCCCCATCCAACGTCAACGCGGTTTTCTGGATCAGTTGGGCCTCTGCAAGCCCGGCTCCGATTGCCACGGTTATCACTGCTGACATCAGCTTTCGAATCATCTTTCTCTCCTCGGCGTTGGGCTGATAGCTGTCAGCTCGTAGCTGTGAGCTTCTGGCCATCGGCTATCAGCCGTCAGCTTTCGGCCATCGGCAGTGAGCTCTCAGCCGTCAGTCCTCAGCCCCAGTCTTCCGAACAAGCTGAAAGCTGATCGCCGACGGCTGATCGCTCTTTGATTACCGCCCCATCGCCATGCTGTCGTGCTTCATGCCGCTGTCGGCCCGCATCCCGTTGGCATGCGCTTCGCCGGCCGCCGTCATGATCGGCTTCGGGAAGGAGGCTTCGCCCAACAGGGCTTCCGCCCATGCACAATAGATTTGCACCTTGGCGACGTCGTGGATGTAGGACGGAATCGTGATGGTGCGATTCTCCTTCTCGCCGCCCAGGACTCCGCCTTTGATCTTCAACCGGTTCAGCAAGTAGACGTTGCCCTTCGAGTCCACGACTTGCCAGTGCGGAGCCGGCGTGTCCGGGATCTTGAAGTCGTCCGACCAGGTGAGCGTATCGTTGTTGCCCTGGCGACCGTGTGTCGCCGTGCCGCTGTTGGCCTTGACCCCTTCGAACTTCGCCGTCGTGTGGGCATCGGCGGCAAAGGCATTTGCGGTGCTCAACAGGGCCACGGCAACCATGGTACACACACCTGTCTTAATGATGCTGACTGTACGCATAACCACCCTCCTTGTAATGGTAGATGTCATGGATGCGCTGCCGTCGTTGGTGATCCGTGCAGGCGTCCTGCTTGCTGGTTGTCAGTCCGATCGACGGGGAAGTTCTTACAGAGGAGAGCTGATAGCTGACAGCTAATAGCAGATGGCAGGAATACGATGGAAACTAAAATCGAAAACGATCCAGAAATACGAGATTCGACTGCGAGATAAGCAGCCTTAGGCTTTGTAGGAGCAGCGGAAGATGCAGCGGCGGGCGTTCTGATGGTGGAGCTTGGCGCAGAGCACACTGTGGAGACCATTCACACGCACGTACGATTCGGCGGCCAGCAACATGCCGAGGGCCGGAGCCGTCACGTAGATCCAGAAGGATGTCCAGATGTTCGCCGGGAGGGCAGAGGCAAATGTACGGGCCGGATTCATGCTCATGCCGGAGAGGGGCGCTTCGACGCTGATATAGGTGGCGACGAGCGCGCCGGCAAAGAGTCCCGTCCAGGCATTGAGTGCGGGCCGGTTCGAGACCGTCAGCACCGTCAGCATGAGCCCGAACGAAATGCCCAGTTCCGCAAGGAAGGCGATGCCGGCCCCGCTCGGGCCGGGCACCGTTACGGCAAAGTTCACGCGCGGATGTCCCAGGGCCATGCCAATGGCGGCGGCGCTTGCAAATACGCCGAGCAGTCCACCGATGGTTTGGGCGGCGATATAGCACACCGCGTCCGGGCCAGAGATCTTGCCCAGGCGAAGAAATGTGAGAGTCACGGCGGGATTCAAATGCGCGCCGGATCGCTTTCCCCATGGAGAATAGATAATGGCGATGGCGGTCAGGCCCATCGCGATGCCGATCAAAACGCGTCGTATCGTCGGATTCGGGAGTGCCGCGAACAGCGAAGAATGTGGGTATTCGAACAGTGTCGTGACAACCGAAGCGGAGACCATGAACAGTCCCAGGCCCGCCGCCTCCATGAGGTACTCCGGCCAATGGTCGCGCAGGATTTCACCGGAGGTTTGCATACGATGACGCTCCGCTGCGGATTGCCGCCATCGGGGTGGGGAGCGCGGTACGCGGGTGTGGCGAGGCGACGGCGTAACGAATGCGCATTTCCGAGGGGTCTCGGTAGCCGGCGCTTACCCAGATTTCCTCCGCCGTTTCGTGACAGGGACGACAGCGCCATCGCGTGATGGTCATCGCTCCCCTTTCATCTTCGATGGCCTGACTGCTGGTGCTGACCATGGCGCGGTGACAAGTCGGGCAGTGCATAATCTCCTCCTTCCAATAAGTCCTACTTCAAAACATTGTGAACGCCGATGCCGATGGGCTCTCGCTTTCGGGGAGATCTGTCCGCGATGCCGACGAGAGGGAGTCGAGGGGGAGCGGTATGCCGCGATCCTCTACGACATTGCCGCAGCGGAGACAGAGCGAGGCCCAACGCCAGGCTCCGAGTGACAGCACGCCGTTGTCGTCGACCATGTCGTAGAAATGTTCCTTCACGATGATGCCGTTACAGCTCGTGCATTGCATAGCCACCTCCTGTCCGTACCGAACGGGAGGCCGCACGGCGAGCCGGTCGAACAGGTATGGCGGCCACGTGCAGGCGCCACGACAAAAAATCGATCTGTTGGCGCAGCCACCAGAGTTTCCAGTTGAGTTTGGTTTGGCGCCACCGTGCGATCATGTTGCGCATCATAGTCGGGCTCCTTGGTTGTGCGGTTCGCTGCGCCTGATCTGGAGATGGGTCGGCAGCGATGACAATTTCTTACGCGGAACACATATTGACAGATAACACGAGCTATGATATTGAGAATTGATATCAACAATCGCTCGACACTGAGAATCTCATAAGGCCAACGATCCCCCGCGGTCAGAGCCCAAGGTTGCCGCCCGGCAGCTTTGGGCTTTTTCTTTTTCAGGAGTTCGTCATGACGATGGTCTGTGCCGGCGGTCAATCGAGTGGACGGAGTGGATTGCGTCATCGGGGGTGGATCGTCTCTCTTCTGCTTCATGGAGGCGCGCTCGTGCTGGCCATGCCGGGGTTTTGGGACCTGCGGCCTCAACTGCAGCCGGAACCCTTTCGCTGGGACGTCACCCTGCGTCCTACGCCTGCGCCCGTCTCCAGTCCGCCGGATCCGGCTCCCATGCAGGAGCCGAGTCCGGTGCCCGCCGCGACTGCCGCACCAGCACCGCGTCCCAGGGCCGTTTCTCGATCGGCCGAGCCTCGCGTGCTCGAACGTGTGCCGGTCGTTCGCACCGTGCAAGCGGTTCAACGTACGGCGCAAGCCGTGACGTCCATGGAGCGAGCGGTGGTGACTACGGCGGCTGAGGTGCATGAGCGGCCGGCCGCCGAGTCGATGCCGGTGGTGGAAACGGTCGTGGCCCAGGAGCGACCGGCTATCGAACCTGCTCTGCGACCAGCCGAGGTAGAAACCGGTCCGGTGCCGCAGCAACCGGCTGCCGCAGTGCATCGGGAGCTCCGGCAGGCCGACGTCCCGGAAGTTCAGTCGACCGCGTCGGCGGCCGTGGTGCCGCAGGCTGTGATGAGTCGCGCCGCGTCGTCGGTGGTTGAGGCGAAGGTTCACTGGCAGGCGGAACCCGTCGTGCGGGCGCAGGAGCCGGTTTCTGAACCACAGAAGGCGGACTTGCCCGTCGACCGGGTCCAGCATCGGCCTGTGGAAGCGCGCCCTTCGGCGCAGGCGGATTTCGGCTGGTTGGCGGAATCGCTCTGGAAACGGATCGAAGACTTGAAACGGTATCCGTTGCTTGCCAGGGCCAGACGTTGGGAGGGGAAGGTCGTGGTCGAGGCCGTCATCCGTCACGACGGGGCAATTCTCGATTGTCATATCGCAGAGAGTTCCGGGCACGGTCTGTTGGACCAGGATGCTTTGGCCGTGCTGCGGAAGGCCTCGCCGTTGCCGTTGAAACATCCGTTGGGGCGGGCGCAAGTGACCATCCAGGTTCCGATCGCCTATCGATTGGAAAGTTAGCCAACGACGGGTTCAGGTTCTTAGAGAAAGGAGTGTCATGATGGAGATCACGAGCATGTCGGTATCCCGCAGATGGAAGCCGGTTGCGGCCGGGTTGGGACTCGCAATGCTGGGGTTGGTGAGTCTGGTCGATTCCGCTGCCGCCGAGCAGAAGGCGGACAAGGTGTTTTACGCGCTGGCAACGGATGCCAAGGGTGTCGAGACCGAAGTGCGGAATCTGCTGTTCTATTGGGAAGAAAAGGTGAGCGAAACATCGTTCGTGCCGCACGAATTGAAGGAAATGCCTGTGAAGCGGGGAACGGCGACGGTCAAGATCAAGTTCGATTCCATCAAGACCGTTGAGGTGAAACCCTCCGCGAACGGGACGCTGCCGGCTGTGACCGTCACGCTGAACGACGGCAAAACCGGCGAGTTCACGCTGGCTATTCCCGGGAGTTTCAAAGGGCAGTCGGATTTCGGAGAAGTGGAGTTGCCGGTCATGGAGTTGAAGCGGCTGGTGTTCAAGTAACAGCAAACTGAAATGGACGGTGTGGCATGGACCCCGCCGGTGTGAGGAGCCCGACGATGACCAATACGACGAAGCAGGAGCTACCACGGTCGTTGAGACTCGACGACGTACGGTGCCGGTGTGGTCAGTTGATCGCCCGGTGGGATGCCCAGGCGATCGTGATCAAGTGCAAGCGTTGCCGGCGGTTGGTGACGATCCCGTTCGAATCAATCAGGGGGATCTGCCCGTTCTGACCGTTGCAGAGCCGCGTTGAGCGGCCTCAGTTTCACAAGGCCAACGGACCGTCAGTCCAGAGCCCAAGCCTGCGCGAGCAGCTTGGGCTTTTTTTGTGTCCGACGAGGGCCGAATGCCGCGCCTCTGCTCGGCAATAAAGGAGAATCTATGGTGCGGATGTGCGTCAGGAGTGTGGTGACCGTCATATGTTGTGTGATTGCGATCAACCTGGGGGCCGCACCGGTTTGGGCCCAATCCGTGAAAGGAGAAGATGGCACGGAGACCTCGGAGCTCATGCCGCCGCCGATCGGCGAGTCTGCCGCGGCGACTGAAGCACGGGACCCTTCGTCAGCCAAGCCGGTGACGTTGCCCGAGGTGATCGTGAAGGATGTGCATCACCGCGATCAGCCGGATCAAGAGTCGGTCAAGGAGATTCCCGGGACGGTCAATGTCGTGACCCGGGAGGAAATCCAACGCACCAGGCCGAAGAATGCCGACGAACTGCTGCGGCGCATTCCCGGCGTGAACATCATGGAGGAGTACGGGCAGGGACTCCGGCCGAATATCGGCATTCGCGGGTTGAATCCAACCCGGAGCCGGAACGTGCTGGTCCTGGTCGATGAGATTCCCATCCAGCCGGCGCTCTTTGGGGATCCGGCGATGTACTACATGGTGCCGATCGAGCGCGTGGACCATATCGAAGTCATCAAGGGCGGCGCGAGCGTGTTGTATTCCCCGAACACACAGGGCGGGTTAGTGAACTTCGTGACCAAAAGTATCCCGACCATTCCCACCTTCGCCACCACCAATACATTCGGCAGCTTCAATCTGTTTCAGAACAGCACGACCTATGGCGGGCGCTTCGGGAATCTGGGCGCGCAGATGGGGTATGTCCGTCGACAGTCCGATGGGTTTCGCGAGCACAGTGCCTCCCAGCTTGACGATTTCACNNCGCAATTCGCCGCCGACCGGACCAAGGCCGGGAAACTTCTCGACGAGTTCAAGGGACAACGGGGCAGCATCGACCTGACGGCGACGCACGAATTCGACGTGCACAATACGAGCAAGCTGATCGTGTACGGCAACGTCTTCGAGCGCAACTGGTACATCCAGGATCAGAGTGGGACCACCGGGGCACTGCTCCCGACCAGCACGAACTTTTTGCGCAAGTTCAATATGTTCGGCGTCGTGCCGCAGCACCAGATCACCTATGGGCTGTTCGGCCAGGAGCACAGGCTCATCATCGGCGGGCGCTATCACGCAGAGCGCCTGACCGACATTACCGGCATCGGCACACCCGGCTCGAAGATTTCGCGAACCACAAACAACGCGGATCTGGAAGCCATCGCCTACTCGGCCTATGTGGAAAACGTCCTGCGGCTGACCGACCGGCTGATCCTCACGCCGGGATTCCGGTTCGAGCAGGTCAATCAGAGCCGCGAGACCCTGAACGCCATCCCGCCGGCGACGGTGCCGAACTTCCGCAGTTCCTCCACCACCCAAGGGCTGATCTACGGGACCGGAGTCAAATACGACGTGACCACGGATCTGTCGCTCTTCGGACACGTCCATACCACGTTCCGTCCCCCGACGTTCGCCAATGCGATCGATCCGACCAACGGGGCCGACCGGGACTTGGGAGCGGAGCGTGGGTTGAGCTCGGATGTCGGCCTGCGAGGCCAGGTGATGCCCGGCGTCACTGCGGAAGTGGCGCTGTTCCGAATCGATTTCTCGAATCAGATCGTTCAGGAGGGCAGCAAACTCGTAAACGCCGGGAGAACGGTGCACGAGGGCATCGAAAGCTCCGTGATTTTCGATGTGGGACATTTCGTGAAGCCGCTCGAAGGCTTTGTGGCGCGCGGCAATATGACCCTCTTGCGGCCCAAGTCGCTCTCCGGCGCGACGGACGGCAAAGACCTCCCCTTGGCGCCACGGATGACGCTGTATGGGGCCGTGGGCTATTTCCATCGCAACGGGATGTCCATCGAACTCGATGCTACCTACATCGCGCGGCAGTTCAGCGACCTGGCGAACACGACGCCGGAGAATGCCCTGGGAACGGTCGGCGTCATCCCGTCCTATACGATCTGCAACCTGCGGGTGAACTACGAGCCGCCCAACTCACGCTGGGCGATCTTCGCGGGCATTCGCAATCTGTTCGACGAAGCCTTCATCGCGCAACGCCAGACGGCCAGCTTCGTCGGCATCCAACCGGGAGAAATCAGAAACTTCTACGGCGGAGTCTCGATGAGATTTTGACCGGCTTGTCGTCAGTGACGTACAGGCCATGAGAGGAGGGGAACCATCATGAATCACTCGACATGCGCTGCGAGGATGCTTGGTCTTGCCATCTGCCTCACGCACGCAATGCCAGCGGAGGCTCACTTTGCTTGGATCGAAACGGAGGCCACGGCCCCTTCGTCGGCCGGACAGTCTCTGCACTTGTACTTCGGCGAGTACAGTGAATTTCTCAGGGAGGAGCAGGGTGGCCGGCTCGATACCATGGACGGCATCGCGATGCGACTGCATCATCCGAAACAAGGAGCATCGGTCATTCCACTGACCAAGGAGGTAAATCGCTTTTCCGGAAATCTGGCCCGCTGCCTGCCGGGGCGGAACGACGTGGTCGCGGAACAACGCGAGGCGCCGGTGCAGGATTTGCGCGCCCACGATCTCGGCGTCGTGAAGCCCATGTACTATGCCCGGACCTCGTTCATATGCCTGGAAGAGGGGCGCGTGAGCGAGCAAGACAAAGTCCCTCCGGTTCCCCTCGACCTGGACGTGCTGCCCCTGAGTCGAGGAATGAACCTGGCAACGGGACGGGTCACGCATGCGCCGGGAGGCGAGATCGTCGTGAAGGCGGTGTTCAAGGGGCAGGCACTTCCGGCGGCCCAGTTGTTGGTGCATGCCCCGATCGGTTGGGACAAGGAATTGCACACCGGCGCCGACGGCATCGCGACCTTCACCCCGTTGTGGCCGGGCCGGTATGTCATCGAACTCGTTCACGTAGAAAAGACAGGTGGAGAATTCAAAGGCAAACCGTACGAGGCGATTCGGCATCGCAGCACGCTGGCCCTTCACGTTCGGCCGGAACGTGCCGGGGAGCAGTAGCATGAGTCGCCCGGGTTACGAACGACTCATGAGGTTGACCCATCGCTGGCTGGCCGTGGGCGCCGGGGCGTTCTTCTTCCTCTCGCTCGTGACGGGACTGCTGTGGGCGGACGCCCGGTTCCTGTACTGGGACGAACACTACAAGGAGAAATTGCGGGCGGTCCCGGGCCCGCCGGTCGACGCCGCACGTGTCGGCATCCCGCAGGCGATCGAGCAGGCCAAGGCCGCGGCCGGCGGCCGCGCGATCGTCGAGCAGGTGCTGCTCCGGTCCGATTTCGGCCGCCTACTCTACGAGGTACGGCTCCAGGTGGCGGGTCGGGGGATGACCGTATTGCTGGATGCGCTGACGGGTGACTGGGTATCACCGATCTCGACGGAGCTGGCGCCGGTGATTGCCGCGCAGTATCTGCCGGAGCCGGCGGTGGTGGTGGGAGTCGACCTCGAACGATATACCCCGCGCAAAAAGAAACGGGCCTACGACGCGGTCCGGGTGCGCTTCGACGATGCCAATCGGACGGAGATCGTGCTGGATCGGCAGACGGGAGAGATCCTGGAGGATGAGGGCCGCTGGCGGAAACTGCATTTTCTGGTGATGCAGCTCCACCAACTCAATTTCTTCGGGTTCGAGAAGACGCTGCTGAACGTGCCCGGCGTACCGCTGTTCTTGATGGGGCTGTCGGGCATCGTCTTATGGGGATTCCATCGGTCGCGAGTGCGGCGAACGAAACTCGCTCAGGCCCCTGGTGATTCCCGGTCTCAGAGCACTGTGGCGACCGCGTCACGGGTACCATGAATCGCAAAATACGTTGCTCTGGTATCGGTTTTTGATAGGGTGAAGCTGCTGCAGTCGAGCGGTCGATTCTCACGTGCTTGCCTCGGTGAGGCCTCGCCCTGGTAGAGGAGTTGATCCAAACGTCATGCAGGTGATCCGGCGTCACATCGCGGGGTTGTGTGCGGCGTTTTGCCTGTCGGCGACCGTCGGTCTGTTGAGCACTGTGTTTGCCCCGTCCGCACAGGCGATTCCCTCCTTCGCGCGCAAATACAATGTGAACTGCACCACCTGCCATACGGCTCCGCCCGTTCTCAATACCTACGGCCAACGCTTTCTCGAGAACGGCTATCAACTGCCGGGGACTGAGGACGGCGGGATCGTCGGGAAGAGGAAGCTGGGCGACCTCACCCTGGACGACGTGACGAATTACGTCGGGTTCCGCCTGGTCGGCAATGCGGTGCGCAGGTGGAGCTTTAAGCGGCAAAATCCAGCCGGGTTGGATGCCGGAGTTGCCGAGAACAAAACGGAATTTACCTTCCCGGAAGCCTTTACGATGTTCACTGCCGGCGCCCTCACCAACAACGTGGGTTTCATGGTGGAGTTGGGGCATGATGTGGAGGGTGGCGAGACGGCAGTGGAGCGCGGCTTTGTCACCTTTAACAACCTCTTGTACCAGGACTTCGCTCATATCCGTGTGGGCCGGTTCGACCCCTCGGCCTGGTACTCCTATGCCACTGTGCGCCAGCAGTTGGGCGATGTCGGGGAACACCTGTCCTCGAGCGGATGCGGGTCCGGGACCTTTACGCCCTGCACGATCAACCGCGTCGGCCTCACCCCCAGCGCATTCGCCGCAAAATTCTACGGTCTGTATCAACGCGACGGGTCGTACATCTCTCCGTTTGCTTCAACGCTTTTCAACTCCGGCGGTGAAACCGGGGTCGATGTGCATGGCCGCCCGTTCGGCGACTTCTTTTTCTATCAGTTCGGCGTTCTAAACGGGGCGAATGAAGGATTTGGCGATTCGAACAAGGGCAAAGACGTGTACGGGATGGTGCGATTCGATTACGCGAAATCCAACTACTTCGCGGCGAATGTCTCGGGATTCGCCTACATGGGGAACAGCAATGCGAAAGTGCAATCCCAGCAGGACGTGAACTGGAATCGGTTCGGCGTCTCGGCGCGCGTGACATATAAAATGGTGGATATCTACGCCGCCTATGCCGTCGACCGAATCAATAAACTGCCGACCGGTGTGCAGGGGAATTTCGATGCGACGGCGACCGGTCTGACGGTGGGCACCGACGTCTATGTGACGGACCGTACCATGATGTCGGCCCGGTACGACAATCTCGATGCCGGAGGCATGCTCGATCAGCGGAAGTCCTCGACCTTCATCGGCCTGCAGGTCAAACATTTTCTCCGCACCAACATCGCCATCTTTGCGCGGAACGATTTCAATGTGCGGAAACCGGAGGATGGTGACACGGCGGCGCGGAATCTTCGCAATGCGTTCTTTTCGGGCATCGACGTGATTTTCTAGAGGAGGGTCCATGCACACGATCCGCATCGTCATCGCCGGCCTGGTGCTCGCCCTGGCCATCGGCCAATCAGCCGTGCATGCGGTGAAGCCGGACGACGGTCGCCTGACACACGAGAAAGGTCGGCTTATTTTTGAGCGGAGTTGCGCCTGGTGCCACGGATCGGAAGGCCGGGGCGACGGCCCTGCGGCGTTCTATCTGGGCCGCTATTCGTCCCCCCGGCCGCGGGACTTCGTGCAGGAGAATTTCAAGTTTCGCAGCACCGCTTCGGGCGATCTGCCCACGGATCAGGATCTCTTCCGGACCGTCACGCAAGGTATACCCGGCTATATGCCGTCGTTTGCGTCGTTGAGCGAGGAGCAGCGATGGCAAGTCATCGCCTATGTGAAATCCTTCAACCCCGCTTTCAAGGAAGAGAAGCCGGTTCCGCTGCCGATCCCGTTTCCTCCCTATCCCTCCTCCGAGGCCAGCGTTCAACGGGGGCGGGAGATCTATACGAAATACGGCTGTCAATCCTGCCATGGACCGAACGGTCGCGGCGACGGTCCGGTGTCGGAGGCCGGCAATCTGCAGGACAGCCGAGGTCTCCGAGTTCAGGCCACGGATCTGACGGAGCCGACCTCCTTTAAGGGGGGCGCCACACCCGGCGATCTGTATCGTACGATCATGACCGGACTCGACGGAACCCCCATGCCCTCCTATGGCGATCAGTTGAGCGAGGGTGACCACAATGGGTGGGACCTGGTCTATTACATCCTCTCCTTGTCGTCCTCCTCCAAACGGTAGTCTCGCTTCCCCCGTTATCATCGATGCGTTTGACTCTACCGGCGAGTCGCCGACCCGGTGGCGTTTTCGTCGGCACGTTGTTTAGAATGGCGTGAATGGACCTGCCATGACCATTCGCACCATCAAAGGCCGTATCGTCCTTGCCATCGTGCTGGTCGGCTGTATCCCGCTGCTGATCGGTTTGCTCCTGGCCTATATGTCCGGCATGCGGTCGCTCCGGGACGTGATCGGCGCCAATTTCCAGGCGATCGCGGAACAGGCGGCCGATCGCCTCACCACCTTGGTGCAGAGCGAGATCCAAGGAGTGCGATTGCTCGCGTCGGCACCGTTACGCGTCCGGCAGCCGGTCGAAGGGGCGAACCGCTCGTATCCGGCGGAATGGAGTGCTGCGCAGCAACTGATTCAATCCCGCGTTCAGCTGTGGGAGCAGGGCGGCGAGCAGGCGGCACGGCTGCTCGATCAGGAACTGTCCCGCTTCCTGCGTGAGACCAAGGTGCGCAACGGCGACAAGATGGTGGGGTTATTGATCACCGACCGATACGGGACCCTCGTGGCCGCCAGTTCCGAGCCGGACCATTATGTCTTCAATCAGGAACCTTGGTGGGACGAACTGCAACGCGGCGGTCTGGACGTGGTCTATGTGAGCGGGTTGATTCCCGGGCAGGACGGGTCCTTCCGCACTCCCGAGGAAACGATGGACATCGCCGTGCCGATTCTGGACGAGCGGCAACATGCCATGATCGGTGCGATCAAAGCGTCGTTTCGGTTCGACTCATTGTTCGGCATGGTGAAACAAATCCGCATCGGGCAAACCGGTCACGCCATGTTGTTCGACGCAGCGGGCAACCCATTGGTCTGCCCTATCCTGCCGAGGCAGGCGCACCGCATCCCCAGTCACCTCATGGCGATGATCGTCTCTTCCGATCCCGGCTGGGCGATCGCCGAGGACGACGGGCACGGGGCGACCGACACGGTGGTCGGCTATGCGCCGGTGACCGGCCTGGCGCTCCCGGACAACTCCTGGCATGTCTTCGTCCGCCAACAGCCGGAAGAGAGCTATGCGCCGATTCGCGATCAGGTGAGAAATCTCGCCATCATCGGCTTGGTGATGCTGGTGCTGCTCTGGGCGATGGGGCGCTACGTCGCCGCGCGGATCGCGCGTCCGATCCAGGTGTTGCGCACCGGCGTGGAGGCTATCAGCCAGGGGACCTATGATCGCCCGCTTGACATCAAGACGGGCGATGAGTTCGAGGACTTGGCGGTGGCCGTGCATCGGATGGCCGATCGTCTTACGACGTCGCGAACCGAATTGGAAGCGCTCAATCAGGACTTGTCGAGGCGGGTTCAAGAGAAGACGGCGGAAATCACCAGACAGATGCGCAAGCTGGAACTGGCCGAACGCCTGGCGACGCTCGGAAAAGTAGCCAGCGGTATCGCCCACGAGGTCAACAATCCCCTCGGAATCATCCTGAACCGCATCGAGTGTATGGAGGCCGAGGCGGTTCAGACNNGACGCAGGCCGAGCGAATTTCGCGGGTCACACGGAGCATCCTGACCTTCTCCCGCGGGACGGTGTCGACGCTGAAGCCGCTGGATATGAATTGCATTGTGAGAACCTGTGTCGGAATGGCCGGTGAGCGGATCGCCGCCCTCTCGGTCCGAATCGAGACGGACTTGGGGAGCGACCTCTCACCGGTAATGGGCGATCGGGACCGGCTGGAAACGGTGGNNCATCGCGGTTCGGACCCGGCGCCGGCAGATCGACAGTGAAGACTGGTTGCAGGTCAGCGTGTCGGACAATGGCCCCGGGATTCCCGACACGATCCGCGATCGGATTTTCGATCCGTTTTTTACCACCAAACCGGCGGGCCAGGGGACAGGCCTGGGATTGTTCCTCAGCTACGGCATCGTATCGGACCACCGAGGCCGCATCGAGGTGCGGAGCGATAAGACGGGCACGACCGTCCACGTGTATTTGCCGGCCGTGGGATGGGGGGCCGGGGTGCAGGAGGAAGCGACATGGGGATTGCAGGAAAAGTCCTGATCGTCGACGAC
>JRYJ01003543.1_pt1 | contig 36373 bp, 27 predicted proteins | sample 235371 | NCBI WGS metagenome assembly JRYJ01 (sample SAMN03074219, study PRJNA261477) | activated sludge metagenome | biome: Wastewater Treatment Plant; feature: Wastewater; material: Activated sludge; isolation source: activated biomass of a wastewater treatment plant treating hydrocarbon... ... | reverse complement strand
GCTGTCGGACAGCGGCTTCGCCGCACGACTGCGCGCCCAGCTGCTGCAAGCCCCGCGTGCGGCGCGCCTCGTGTGGCTGGAGGTGCCGGAGGCGGCCGCCGCCGACCACTTCGACCTGGTGCGCGAACTGGCCCGGCAGTTGCGCCCCACCGGCGCGCGCGTGGGCCTGGAACATGCCGGCGAACGTCTCGGGCGCATCGAGCGGCTGNNCAGGTGATCGCCGAAGGCGTCGCGCAGGCCGCCGACGCCGAGGCCCTATGGCAGTGCGGCGTGGACGCACAGACCGGCCCCTGGGTCAGCGGGCAGCCGGCGGCCTGAACGTCCGGCCGGCCGCCGGAGGCGACGGCATTAGCCGTCGACCACCAGCTTGGACTTGTTGAGCAGGTCCTGGATGATCTGCTGGTCCGTGCTCAGGCCGCCGCTGAACAGGTTGACGTTCTGCAGCACGATGGTCTGGTCGGTGGCCGTGCCGTAGTTGCTGCCGCTGAAGGCACCCGTCGAGCTGATCTGGATGGTGGTCGAGGTGCCGTCCGTGCTGAAGTGGATGAAGTTGGCCAGGTTGCCGATCCCGCCCGCGGCGGTCTCGCCGCTGAGCAGGTCGCGCAGGTCCAGCACGTCGCCGCCGGCGGAAGGGGCGGCGGTGTTGAAGTCGCTGATCGTGTCGACGGCAGGGCCCGCCGTGGTGCCGCGGTCGGCCAGCGTCCACGCGAACACGTCGGCGCCGGCGCCTCCGGTGAGCGCATCGTTGCCCTGACCGCCGTAGATCCGGTCGTTGCCGGCCCCGCCGCCGATGATGTCGTTGCCGGCACCGCCGTACAGCAGGTCGTTGCCGTTGCCTCCGTCGATGGTGTCGGCCCCGGCACCGCCGTAGACCAGGTCATTGCCGTCGCCGGCGTTGATCGTGTCGTTGCCGCCGAACCCCTGCAGCTGATCGTTGCCGCTGGTGCCGCTGAGCGTGTCGGCATTCTGCGTGCCCATCTGATTGGCCGAGGTGGCGGAGACCGTGACCGCCACGGTCTGGCTGCTGGTGGCGGTGCTGCCGTTGCTGGACTCGGTGGCGGTGGCCGTCAGGGTGAGGTTGAACGTGCCGGTGTAGCCCGAGGCCGGCAGGACCTTCAGGTCGGCCAGCTGCGCCGTCGTCACGCTCCAGACGCCGCCGCCGAGGTTCGTGCCGGCCGACAGGGCCGCCCCGGCCGGCACGCCGGAGATCGTGAGGGCGAGCGTTTCCGATCCGTCGGCATCGACCAGCGCAGCGCCGATCGGCAGCTCGATCGGCTGGCCATAGCCGGTGCCGCCCACGCTGACGGTGGGGGCTGCCACCGTCAGCGACGAGTCCTTGCCCGCATCGCGGCCGTTCAGCACGAGCCAGGCGAACTGGTACTGGCCGGCTGCCGTTGCCGTGAAGTTGTAAGTGCCGGAGGCATCGGCGGCCGCGCCGTTGGTGTTCGGGCCGGTCTGCTCGGACGAGGTCAGCTGCACGTACTGCTTGGTGCCGTCCGGTGCGGTCACCACCAGCACGACCAAGTCGTTGTAGCCGTTGTTGATCTCGCTGACCACGTTCTCGCCGTTGAAGAACTCCCAGCTGAACGATGCCGTGCTGCCCACGCCCAGATCGAGCGTGTACTGGGTGGCCTTGCCGTCGATCACGTCGATGTTGCCCGGATCGTTGGTGCCGGGGCCGCTGGGCGGCGCGAAGCCGTCCAGCACACCGGCGCCCAGGCCCAGCGTCGCCTCGAGGTTGGCCTGGGTGATGCCCGGCTCGGTGCTGATCGACGCGCTCCCCTGGACGATGCCGGTGATTTGCGGCGGCGCCGCCAGCCACGGCGCATCCGCCACTGCGGCGACGTTCAGCGTCACCGTCGCGGTCGAGCTTCCACCCTGGCCATCGGAGACGGTGTAGGTGATCTCGGCGGTGCCATTCTGGTTGGCGTCGGGCGTGAAGGTGAGCGTGCCGTCGCCATTGATGACGACCGATCCCGTCACCGTGCCGCCGGTGATGATCGTAAATGTGTCGCCGATCGATGGCGCGTAGTTGAGCGTCGTCGTCAGCGTGGCATTGTTAAGGTTTGCCGACCCGCCGCTGTTCAGGGCCACTTGGCTGTAGCCGCTGCCCGCAATGGCGCCGCTGAGATCTACCACAAAGTTGGCGCCGGCAGTCAGGGTCACCGGTCCGATGACCGTCAGGATTCCGGGGCTGGCGCCCGGCGCCAACGTGCCGCCGGAGGCAACTGTCACTGACCCTTCCACGGTGCCGGTCCCGCGCAAGACGCCGCCGTTATTCACTTGAACATTGGCGGAGAGTTTCGCAAGATCGCCGGACGTCGTGCCGACGGTGAGCATCCCGTTGTTCGTGAACGTGGCAACGGTGTGCTGCCGGCCATTGCTGATCGTGAACGAGCCATTGTTGGTCGCGACAGTGTTCGCGGCGGTAAAGACCGAGCTGGCCCCGTCGAGCAAGAGCGTCGTGCTGGGACCGATCGTCGTGATCACACGGTTATTCAGGTTGATCACCGAACCGGCGAATACCTCGTACGTCCCACCCGTCAGTGCTCCGGAATTGAAGTTCGAGAACGCGGCGGTGTCGGCTATGGCGATGGTCCCGCCGTTGACGGCTCGGAGTGCGCCGGAATTGCTGAAACTGGAGTTGGCGGAGACGTTCACAGTTGTCAATGCTGCGGTGGCCTGAATGATCCCCGCATTCTGAAGGCCGCTGCCCGTTCCGCTTGTGGTGATGGTCAGTGTGGAATTCGCCCCCGCGAAGCTGATCTGGCCCTGATTGACGAGCACCGAGTTGGGCTGGTTGTTGAAGAAGCCGGCGCCGATCGTGACGTTGGAACTGGCGGCGACGCTGATCGTCGGCGTTGCCGACGACGCGGCCCCCAGGGTCGCCGTGAATCCGTCCGCCGAGATCAAACTGCCGCTCGCCATGCTGAAATTGACGCCGGAGGGCGTGGTCACCGTCTCGGCCAGATAGAACTGGGAACTGATTCCCAGCGCGACCGTGCCGGTGTTCGAGAAATTGGTGCCGTTGGTGAATCGGATCCGCGAGGAACTCGGCGTCAGATCGAGCACGCCGGTGCCGAGACTCACCCCGTCGAGAACGTTGTTGAAACTGCTGGTGGCGCGAATGCGGCCGGCTCCAGCATTGATCGATCCGCCGACGATCGTGCCCGAGCTCAGTGAAATGATCCCGTCCGTGAGCGTCGCCGAGGTATTGAGCGTCAATTGGCCGCCGGTCACCAGCAAAGTCGCGCTCGCATTATTGAGCGTGAATGTATTCGCGGTGCGCATGCTGTCGAGCGTGACCGTGTAAGCCCCGGCGGCGGCAATCGTCACGTCGAAGGTCGGGCCGTCCGGCACGACGGCCGGCGTCCATTGACCGGGAGTGGACCAATTGCCATTGCCGCCGTTCCAAGCGGCCGGCTGCGCAGTCGCGCTGGATGGACGTGCCAGAAACATGATCAGTGCAAAGCCAGCGCAGTGAAAACGTCGCATGCAGTCCGATCCTCCGGCCGAAGGCCGAGTTCGAGGAAGCGCACGTTCAGTGAGCGGACAATTGAGATGCGAGATTGCGGACACAGCCGCGCGTCGACCCGACATGAGCAAATGCCGACGCTCGACCAATCGCGCACGAATTGCCGGTATCCCGTTCGGAGGTGGATTGTAATCGCCAAGTGGGGTCAGAGCAATTGGTCGTCAGGCTCACTGCCAGGAAAGCGGCGCTTGAAATTGGTTTATCGGAGAATTAGCATGAGCTGCCAGCCCATGATTGGAGCGACACAATGCCCTACGACCTCATCATTGCCAACGGAACCGTCGTCAGCGCCACCGGGCAGGAGCAGGCTGACGTCGCAATTCAGGGCGAACGCATCGCGGCCGTGAACAAGGGGCTGATCAAGAACGCCGACGGGGCGAAAGTCGTCGACGCCTCGGGCAAGTATGTGATCCCCGGTGCGCTCGACGTGCACGTGCACCTCGAACTGCCGTTCTGCGGCACCGTCTCCAGCGACGACTGGAACTGCGGCACGCGCGCGGCCGCTCGCGGCGGCGTCACCACCGTCATCGATTTCGCCATTCCGTACGGCCAGGAATCGCTCGAAGACGCCTTCAATAATTGGAGCGCTCGAGCCAGGAAATCGTGCATCGATTATTGCTTCCACATGGCCATCACCAACTGGGACCGGCATGGCCCCGAAATGGAGAAGATGGTCAAGCGCGGCTGCCCGACCTTCAAGGAATTCATGATCTATGCCACCGAAGGCTGGCAATCCGACGACCGGGCGATCTTCAACGCCCTGGAGCAGTGCAAGCGGCTCGGCGCGATGCTGCTGATTCACGCCGAATCGGCTCGCGTCCTCGATGAATTNNACACGCCGGAGTTGATGAAGAAACACGGCGCGACGCTGCACGCCATCACTCGGCCAAACTTCATCGAAGCCGAGGCGATCCAGCGGGCGATCATGTGGTCGGAAGTCACCGGCGGCCGGCTCTACATCGTGCACATGTCCACCGGCGAAGGCGCCGATATCGTCAAAGCCGCCCGCGCCCGCGGCGTCGATGTCTACGCCGAGACCTGCGTGCAATACCTGGTGCTCGACGACTCGGTCTTCGCACGCCCCGACGGGCACCTGTTCGCCTGCTGTCCGCAAGTGAAAAAGCCGAAAGATATCGAGCGGCTCTGGAAAGGGCTCAATGACGGCGAAGTCTGTGTCATCTCCACTGACACCTGCACCTTCACCAAGGAGCAGAAAGCGCGCTGGGACGGCGACTGGACGAAAATCCCCATGGGCTTGCCGGGGCTGGAGACGATGGTGCCGCTGGTCTACACCGTCGGCGTGCTTGGCAAGCGGTTGCCTTTGACTCGCTTCGTCGAGAAGTGCTGCACGAACCCGGCCAAGATCATGGGGCTGTACCCGCAGAAGGGCGTGCTTGCGGCCGGCAGCGACGCCGACATTGCGATTCTGGATCCCGAAAAACGCATAACGGTCGATCATGCGACGATGGAGGGCGGGGCGGATTGGAGTCCGTACCAGGGCATGTCGCTGGCCGGCTTCGCCCAGCACACGTTCAGCCGGGGCAAGCAGATCGTCAATGACTACAAGTTCGTGGGCGAGAACGGCTGGGGCCGCTGGCTGCCGCGAGAAAAGGCGGGCAGTTTGGATTAGCCACAGATGAACACAAATGGACGCTGATAAAGCCGAGACGGCCAAGACTGGGGATGAGAAAGCAGTCTCAATGCCGTGACTGAAGAAATCATTGGGGCGGCTTTCACGGTTTCGAACGCGCTCGGTTGTGGCTGCCTGGAGAAGGTCTACGAAATCGCGCTCGGCATCGAACTGAGGAAGCAAGGACTCCGCGTCCAGCAGCAATTCCCGATCCGTGTCTTCTACGAGGGAGTTCAAGTGGGAGATTACTTCGCCGATCTGTTAGTTGAAGACTGCGTAATTGTTGAGCTGAAAGCCGTCGAGCGTGTCGCAGAAATCGTTCAGGCTCAATGCTTGAACTATCTCAGGGGTACGGGTCTGCCGCTTTGCTTACTCATCAACTTTGGCAAACCGCGCGTCGAAATCAAACGACGACGGCATTGAGTTCACACTATCGGCGTTTATCTGTGTTCATCTGTGGCTAATGGATTGTCAAAATGCCCCGAGCCAGCGAGCGCTATTCCTTGGACATCTTGCGGGAGCGGTTCGCCGACCTGCCGCCGCCCTTGGTCGGCGATGAAGTGCTGATCGAGGCCCAGCGGTGCTTGTATTGTTTCGACGCGCCCTGCACGCGCGCCTGTCCGACGCACATCGACGTTCCCAAGTTCATCCGCCAGATCATGCACAAGGACGATCTCGGCGCCGCTCGGACGATCCTCAGCGCCAACATCTTCGGCGGCAGCTGTGCCCGCGCCTGCCCGACCGAAGTGCTCTGCGAGGGTGCCTGCGTCGATAACACGCTCCTGAAATCGCCGGTGCAGATCGGCCGGCTCCAACGGCACGCCTGCGACGTCGCCACGGCCAAAGGCGCGCGGTTCTTCACGCCCGGACTGCCGACCGGCAGGAAGGTCGCCATCGTCGGTTCCGGGCCGGCCGGGTTGACGTGTGCCCACGAGCTTCGCAAATTCGGCCATGATGTCGTCGTCTTCGAGGCCCGCGACGTTCCCGGCGGGCTGAATACGCTCGGTATCGCCGCGTACAAGATTTCGACAGAGTTTGCGCTGTCGGAAGTCGAGCTCGTCAAGCAGATCGGTCTCAACTTGCGACTCAATCAGCGAGTCACGGGGGCGATGTTGAAGAAGTTGCTTGCCGACTTCGACGCCGTGTTTCTCGGGATTGGGCTGGGGCACACGCTGCCGCTGCGGATCGAGGGCGAATCGGCCATCGGCGTCTGGGAGGCGCTGGAGTTCATTTTCCAGACCCACACGAAACCGTTCACGGAATGCGAAGTCGGCCGGAGCGTCCTCGTGATCGGCGCCGGCAACACGGCGATCGACGTGGCCACGGCGGCGACGCGGCTCGGAGCCGACGCTGTCACGATCGCCTACCGCCGCGGCGAGCCGGCGATGCCGGCATTCACTTACGAGTACGAACTGGCGAAGGCTGACGGAGTGCGCTTCGAGTGGTACGTCCAGCCAGTGCGCATCGTGTGCGATCCCGACGGCCGGGCGACCGGCGTGGAATTCGCTCGGACTCGAGCCGCCGATCCAACGCATCGGGATGGACCTTTGCAGGTTGTAGCCGGGGCCAATTTCGTGATCGAGGCCGATATGATCGTCAAGGCCCTGGGCCAGGAGCCGCTGTTGGACTTGCTCCAGAGCGTTCCGAACCTGCGGCTCGACGGCAACAAGGTGTGGGTCGATCGCGCCACCGGCGCGACCAGCGTGCCGAAGCTCTTTGCCGGCGGCGACTGCATTCGAGGCGGCGGTGAAATTGTCGACGCCGTGCAGGACGGCAAAACTGCGGCGAAGGGGATTCACTCACTCATTTCCGCTTAGCAACGGTTCGAAGAAGCTTTGTGGTGGAACCGCTTCTTCGACGCGTCGCTAAAACAGGGGGCCCGAAATGCCCGACCTTTCCATCACCTTCTGCGGCGTCGCGGCGCCGAATCCGTTCTGGCTGGCCAGCGCCCCGCCGACGAATTCCGAGTACCAGGTCCGCCGGGCGTTCGACGCCGGCTGGGGCGGCGCCATCTGGAAAACGCTGGGCTTCGAGCCGATCGTCAACGTCTCCTCGCGCTATGGCGGCATCGACTACGACGGACGAAAGCTCGTCGGGCTCAACAACATCGAACTCATCACCGATCGAACGCTCGACGACAACTTGCGCGAAATCGCATCGGTCAAAAAGGCCTATCCGCATCATGCGTTGTTCGTCTCGCTCATGGTCGAATCGAAGCGCGAGGCGTGGCACGAGATCACAAAGCGCACGCAGGATACCGGCGCGGATGGCATCGAACTGAACTTCGGCTGCCCGCACGGCATGAGCGAGCGCGGCATGGGCTCGGCCGTGGGACAGGTACCTGATTACGCCTGCATGATCACGGAATGGGTCAAGGAAGTCGCGACGATTCCTGTGATGGTGAAATTGACGCCGAACGTCGGCGACATCTGCGCGATTGGAAGGGCGGCGGTTCGCGGGGGCGCCGATGCGCTGTCGCTGATCAACACGCTCAATTCCATCATGGGCGTGAATCTCGACACGCTGGCGCCGAAACCGGCGGTCCGCGGCGACGGCAGTCACGGCGGGTACTGCGGGCCTGCCGTCAAGCCGATCGCGCTGCACATGGTCTCCGCACTGGCGAACGATCCGCAAGTCAATGTGCCGATCAGCGGCATCGGCGGCATTCAGGCTTGGCAGGACGCCGTCGAATTCCTGTTGCTCGGCGCGGGTTGTGTCCAGGTATGCACCGCCGTCATGCACTACGGATTCCGCATCGTCGAGCACTTAGCCAGCGGACTCGAAAACTGGATGCGCGAAAAGAAGTTCGAACGCGTGAGCGATTTCGTCGGCAAGTCGGCTCCGCGGATCAAGCAGTGGGGCGATCTCGACCTCAATTACAAAGTCGTCGCCGAGATCGACCAGCAGAAGTGCATTCACTGCGGGTTGTGCTACATCGCTTGCGAAGACGGCGCCCACCAGTCGATCCGCTGGGACCGCGTGCCGATGGACGAGTTCATCAGGTCCAATGGCCACGTGCCGCACCGGTCCGGCGGCGTCGAGGTGCTGCCCGGCGCGGGCGACGGCGTCGTCAATCAGTTCACCATCAAGCAGAATGTCTGCGTTGGCTGCAATCTCTGTTCACTCGTCTGTCCCGTCGATGGCTGTATCTCAATGAAGGAAGTCGATACCGGCAAGGCGCCGATGACGTGGAATGAGTACCAGGCTTTGTTGGCGGAGGGCAAAGTCGAGAAGATTCGCCCGCCGGAGCATGTTTAGCGCCGCGTCGGAGCAGCGTTGCTAGACAATCACTTCGCAACGATCTCGAGCACCTCGTCCAAGCAATCCGCCAGGAAATCCGCGTCTGTTTTCGTGATGCACATCGGCGGCTTGATGCGGAGCACGTTGCCGAACAGGCCGCCCTTGCCGACGAGCAAGCCGCGGTCCCTGCACAAGTCGAGCACTCTAGCGGTTTCTGTGTTCGCCGGTTCCTTGGTTTCGCGGTTCCGCACCAATTCGACGCCGAGCATCAGCCCGAGACCGCGGACGTCGCCGATCAGGGCGTGCCGCTCCTGGAGTTCGAGCAGGCGATTCTTCAGATGCGTGCCGACGGTGAGCGCGTTCTCCTGAATCTTCTCGGCGTCGATGACTTCGAGCGTGGCCAGGCCCTGCGTCATGCTGATCGGATTGCCGCCGAAGGTGTTGAAGTGCAGCTTGTTCTTCATTGTGGCAGCGATCTCGGGGCGGGTGACGGCCGCGGCGATCGGCACGCCGTTGCCCAAGCCCTTCGCCATCGTCACGATGTCTGGCGTCACGCCCCAATTTTCGAAGCCCCAATAATGATGGCCGGTGCGACCGAACGCCGTCTGCACTTCATCGGCGATGCACAGTCCGCCGTAGCGGTGCACGATGTCGTAGACGATCTGGAAATACTCCTTCGGCGGCGTCACCGCCCCGCCGACGCCTTGGATCGGCTCGCCGATGAAGCAGGCGACTTCGCCGCTCGTCTCGTACTTGATGATGTTCTCGACGTCGCGGGCGCACTGGACCTCGCAGCTCGGGTACTCGAGTCCGTACGGGCACCGGTAGCAGTAGCCGGGCACGGCGTGCTTGACGTTGAGCGACGGGTTCGACTTGAACCGCCAGGTGTTCTGCGCGATCAGGCTCTGCACGAGTTGCGTGCATCCGTGATAGCCGTTGCGCAGGCCGATGACGTCGGTGTTCTTCGTGTACTCGCGGCTCATCAGCACGGCGACTTCGTCGGCTTCGCTGCCAGAGTTTGTGAAGTAGGCGACGGAAAGCTCGCTCGTGGCCGGCATCTTCTCGGCGAGCTTCTTCGCCAGGAGCCCGATCGCCGGGTGAATGTAGATCGTCGTGGTGTGTTGAAGTCGGCCGACCTGGGCCTGCACTTTTTCCACGACTTTCGGATGACAATGTCCGACCGAAATCGTGACGATGCCGGCGAATCCGTCGAGATACTGCTTGCCGGTCTCGTCCCAGACGTACTGCCCTTTGCCTTCGACGATCAGCAGCGGATCCGTGTAGTACGTAATCAGTCCCGGTGACAGATACTGCTTCCGCAGGGCGAGGACTTCGGCTTTGGAGGGCCCCTCGTACGGCTGTGGCTTGTGCGGCGCCATCGGCAGCGGCGTGCGTTTGGCGGGTGCAGTTGTGCTCGGCATCGTTCTCTCCTTGGTTCGTGACGCATCGAAGATGCGTCAATGATCCGGCGCTTTGCGAAACGTCGCGAATCGTCACGGCTGCGCAATCGCCCCGTAACTTTCCGGCCGTCGATCGCGAAAGAACTGCCAGACGTTTCGTACCTCGCGGATCATCTCCAGATCCAAGTCCGCGATCACGACGTCATCGGCGTCGCGTCGGCCGACGGCCAGCAACTGTCCGCGCGGATCGCAGAAGTAGCTTTGCCCGTAAAACTCGCCGATGCGCCATGGCTCCTCAAATCCCGGCCGATTGATCGCGCCGACGAAGTACTGATTGGCCACGGCATGGGCCGGCTGTTCGAGCTTCCACAAGTATTCAGACAGACCCGCGACCGTGGCCGACGGATTGAACACAATCTCCGCTCCATTCAAGCCGAGGCAGCGAGCGCCTTCCGGGAAGTGCCGATCATAACAGATGTAGACGCCGACTTTGCCGACGCGCGTATCGAACACCGGGTAGCCAAGGTTTCCCGGCCGGAAGTAGAATTTCTCGAAGAAACCCGGATCGCAGTGCGGAATGTGCATCTTGCGATATTTGCCGAGATACGATCCGTCGGCGTCGATCACCGCAGCCGTGTTGTAGTACACGCCGGTCAGATCTTCCTCATAGATCGGCACGATCAGGACCACGCGATGCCTCTTCGCCAGGTCCATCATCAGTTTCGTCGTCGGCCCATCGGGAATGCGCTCCGTCAGGCTGTACCATTTCGTCTGCTGTTCGGCGCAGAAGTATGGTCCGTAAAAAAGTTCCTGCATGCAGATGACCTGGGCGCCGCGCTCGGCCGCCTGGGCGATCAGGCCGACGTGTTTTTCGATCATCGACTTCTTGATCGTGTCGATCGGCGACGTGCTCGGCTCGCTGAGCGTCGCCTGGATGAGTCCGCCACGAACGATTCGGGGCATGATGGCAATCCCTCTTTGATCCACCGGCTGTCGCCCGCGCGCTGGATGAAGCCAGAGGCTACGGATCAAGGTACAATATCGCAATCCCCTTCGGAGTGAAACATGCAACACCAAGTCCCGCTGCTGATCGGCGGTCAATGGCGCAACGCCGACGGCCGCGATACCGGCCCCGTTTACAATCCCTCGACCGGGCAGATCATTGCCCGAGTGCCGATGTGCGGGATGGACGACGTTGATGCCGCGGTCAAGGCTGCGACGGCCGCATCGCCCAAATGGGCCGACACCCCGGCCGTCGATCGCGCTCGCATCCTGTTCAAATTCCGCGAAACGCTCGATGCCCACGCCGACGAGTTAGCCCGGCTCGTGACCCGCGAGCACGGCAAGACGCTGGCCGAGTCGCGGGCCTCCGTTCAGCGCGGCGTCGAGATGGTCGAATTCGCCTGCGGCATTCCGAGCCTGCTCATGGGTCAGACGCTGCCGAACATCGCCGCCAACGTCGACTGCGAGACAGTTCGGCATCCTGTCGGCGTGTGCGCCGGCATCACGCCATTCAATTTTCCCGCGATGGTGCCGCTGTGGATGTTCCCGGTCGCATTGGCCTGCGGCAACACGTTTATCCTGAAACCTTCGGAGAAAGTTCCGCTCTCGGCCGTGCGTCTGGGTGAACTACTGTTGGAGTGCGGTTTGCCGGCCGGCGTCTTCAACATCGTTCACGGCGGACGCGAGTGCGTCGACGCGCTGCTGACGCATCCGGGGATCCATGCGATCTCGTTCGTCGGTTCGACCGCCGTGGCGAAGCACGTGTACGAGACCGGCGCGAAGCACGGCAAGCGCGTGCAGGCGGCCGGCGGGGCGAAGAACCATTTGATCGTCATGCCGGACGCGGACCTCGAGCAGGCGGCCAAGGCGATTCAAGCCGCGGCCTTCGGCTGCGCCGGCGAACGCTGCATGGCCGGCAGCGTCGCTGTGCCCGTCGGGAGAATCGCCGATCCGCTGGTCGAACTGGTCCGCGCGAACGCCGCCAGAATGACCGTCGGGCCGACCGACGGCGGCGCCGAAGTCGATATGGGGCCCGTCATTACCAAAGAACACCTCGAGCGCGTGACCAGCTACCTCGACATCGGCAAGACGGAAGGCGCCCGCGTGGCGCTCGACGGGCGCGACTCGAAATCAAAGGAGGGTTTCGTCATCGGTCCGAGCGTGCTCGATCACGTCGCGCCGCGGATGCGCGTCGCCCGGGAAGAGATTTTTGGACCCGTGCTGTCAGTCATTCGAGCCGGCGATCTCGACGAGGCGCTGGCGCTCGGAAAAAACGTCCCCTATGGCAACGGCGCGTCGATCTTCACGCGGTCCGGTTATGCCGCCCGGCAGTTCAAACAATACTTCAACGCAGGCATGATCGGCATCAACGTCGGCGTGCCGGCGCCGATGGCGTGGTTCCCCTTCACCGGCTGGAACCAGTCGTTCTTCGGCGACTTGCACATCCAGGGCGTCGAAGGCGTGCACTTCTACACGCGGCAGAAGATGACGATGACGCGCTGGTTCGCGTCGGCTCAGGAATCGGCGCACGATCCCATCTGGAAATCCGGTTAGCCGCGACGCGGATCGGGTTAGCCGCGACGCGGAGTCTTCGGAGCGGAGCGCGCGCTCGGCTCCGCCCCGCGGCTAACCAGCGCAGTCGCCGCCAAATAGACTCCAAACGCCACCGCAAAACTCACGAACCAGGCGTAACTGTACAGCGTCGCCCAGAAACCCTCGACCCGCAGCAGGCCGATGGCGTTCAGGAACCCCGGCACGCATGGGGCAATCCCGGCGATCAACGCGATCAACGCGACCGGGTTGAAGCCCCCGACGTACCAGTACGGTCCGTCCTTCCGATATAGTCCGCCGAGGTCGAAGCGCGTCCGCCGGATCACGAAGTAGTCGGCAATCAGAATGCCGCCGATCGCGCCCAAGAGCGATGAATACCCGATCAGCCAGATGAAAATATAGCCCGACGGATCGTTGTACAGCCGCCACGGCTGGATCGCGATGCCGATCAGACCCGTGATCAGCCCGCCCAAGCGAAAGCCGATGTGCCGCGGCCAAAGGTTTGAAAAGTCATTCGCCGGACTCACGACATTGGCGGCGATATTCGTCGCCAGCGTCGCCAGACTCAGCGTCAGAAGGGCAATCACGTGCACGATCGGATTCTGGAACAGAGACACCAGAATGATCGGATCCCACAGGTCTTTCTGCGGCACGTTCGGGTAGATGATGACGGCCGCGGAGGTCACGGCCGCGCCGATAAACGAAAACAACGCCATCGTCGTCGGCAATCCCAGCGATTGCCCGATCACTTGATCGCGCTGCGACCGGGAATAACGAGTGAAATCGGGAATGTTCAGCGACAGCGTCGCCCAGTAGCCGACCGCTCCGGTCAGCGCCGGAAAGAAATAGGCCCAGAACTCGGGTCCGTGCAACTTGGCCGGTTGGGACAAGATCGGCCCCCAGCCGCCGGCGGAGATCACCGCCCAGGCCAGCAGCGCGATCCCGGCGACGATCAGTATTGGCGCCTTGATATTCAGCAGAAATCGAATCGAATTGATGCCGAGATAGATGATGACGATGTTGATCGCCCAGAACGCCAGGAAACAGACCAGCTGCGGCCGATTGATGCCGAGCGCGTCGATCTTCGGCAGTTCGCTCCAGGCGGGAATGTAGCTCTCGAGTACCTTGTAGATGCACCAGCCGCCGATCCAGGTCTGAATGCCGAACCAGCCGCAGGCGACGAGCGCTCGAAGCAGGGCCGGCACATTGGCGCCGCGCAGGCCGAACGACGCCCGGCAATATACCGGAAACGGAATGCCATACTTCGTTCCGGCGTGAGCATTGAGCACCATCGGAATCAAGACGATGACGTTGCCGAGCAGAATGGTCAGCACCGCTTGCCACCAGTTCATTCCCTTGGCAATGTCTTGCGAGGCGAGGTTGTAAGTCGTGATGCAAGCCGACATCGAGACCCAGAGCACGAGGAAATCGCGGGCGCCCCAGGTACGCCCCGACGCCGGCACCGGCGCCATGTCGCGGTTCCAATACGGCGATGCCGAGAGGTTTTCGTGCGTTTCGACGATCGGCGCTCCCGCCCACGACATAATCGTTCCTCCGCAGGTTTAGCCGTTCCGATAGTGTACGCGCCAGGCTCGCGCCGGTTCGTCGGCACCCGCATTTCGAGTACACTACACGAATGCCGCTGATCGAGATTCGCGACGTCGCCAAGGTCTACCATCTCGGCGAAGTGGAAGTGCAGGCCCTTCGCGGCGTGTCGCTCGACATCGAAGCCGGCGAATTCGTCGCGCTGGTCGGCCCGTCGGGTTCCGGCAAATCGACACTGATGAATACACTCGGCTGTCTCGATCGGCCGACGTCCGGCAGCTACAAGCTGGCGGGACAGGAAATCGTCACGCTGTCGGCCAACGAGCGGGCCGTCGTGCGCAATCGCCGCATCGGCTTCGTGTTTCAGAATTTCAATCTGCTGGCGCGGACCAGCGCGCTGGAAAACGTCGAATTGCCGCTGCTGTATGCGAATCGGACCAGCGCGCGCGAGCGCCATCGCCGCGCGCGGGAGCTGCTGACCCGCGTCGGCCTGGGCGACCGCATGCATCACCACCCCGGGCAACTCTCGGGCGGGCAACAGCAGCGCGTCGCCATTGCCCGGGCCCTGATCAACAATCCCTCAATCCTTCTCTGCGACGAGCCGACGGGCAACCTCGATCAAAAAACCAGCAAGGACGTCATGCAGATCTTCCGCACGTTGAACGAAGAGAACCACATTACTGTCATCCTCGTGACGCACGATCAGGCGGTCGCGCATCATGCCAAGCGGATCATCGTGCTCCGCGACGGCGAGATCGTCGAGGACACGACCGAGTTTACCCGGGCTATGCAGGCTCTCCACGCCAGCGAGTCTCTGGAAACTGCCTGATCCGCAGAATCCGGGTTTCCGGAACATTCTCCGAAGTCCGACTGCGGTTCGGGACGATCATCTGCCAATAATGGCGGGTTCCGACTCAGCGCCGCACGGAGTGGCTATCGGGGTGGTCGCGCGCGGCATCGCGCTCGGCTGCGTCCTCGCGCTGGGTTGCGCGCCCAGCGCCATATTCTGGGACGTTGTTCCCGAGCAGCGCTGCCTCGAGATCCGCGATCCGTCGCAGCTCTGCAAAGCCCCGATTCCACCGCTTGGCGAACCGGAAACCGTCACCCGCCGCGCGCCGCCGGTCGATCCGACGCAACTGTCGCTCGATGATGCCATCCGCATCGCCCTGGAGCATTCCGAGGTCGTGCGCATCCTTGCCGGCGTCACCGCTGTCTCGAGCGGACGCACCGTTTACGATCCCGCGATTTCGAACACGTTCATCGACGAAGCGCGCGCCACGTTCGATCCGAACATCACGGTTCGCAATGCATTCAGCCGCATCGATCAGCCGGCCGGGACGTTCGATCCACTCGATCCCGTGCTTGCCCGCATCGAAGGATCGTCGATCGACAATTACGAACTCGGCCTCGGTTTACGCAAGCAAAACGTCGTCGGCGGCGTCCTGGCGTTCGACGTCACCGATTTGCGCGACCGATTCCGCAATGAGTTCTTGCCATTGAACCCGCGCGATCGTTCCGCGGCGACGCTGACGTACACGCAACCGTTGCTCCAAGGCGCCGGCGTCGACGTCAATCTCGCCCCGATCGTGATCGCCCGGATCAATACCGAGCGGTCGTATTTTCAGTTGAAGGACGCGGTGCAGGACTTGGTTCGCGGGACCATCGAGGCGTATTGGGCGGTGGTGTTTGCCCGGACCGACGTCTGGGCGCGGACGCAGCAAGTCGAGCAGGGAACGCAGGCGCTCGCCCGGGCCGAGGCGCGGAAGCGCCAAGGTTTCGGGAACGCGGCCGAGGTCGCTCAGGCCCAGGTCGCACTGTACAACTTCCGCGCCACGCTCATCGGCGCCCAGGCCAATCTATTGCAGCGCGAAGCGGCGCTGCGCAATATCCTCGGCTATCCGCCAACCGAGCCGGTGCGCATCACGCCGGTCACGCCGCCAACCCCGGCGCGCGTCGAGCCGAGCTGGGAAGAAATCCTCCGCCTCGCCGAGGAACGCCGGCCCGATCTGATCGAACTCAAGCTGATTCTCGAAGCGGATCGCCAAGCGCTCTTGATCGCGCAGAATCAGGCGCTGCCGCAAGTCAACGGGCAGTTTCTGTATCGCTGGAACGGATTGGAAGGACAGACGCCCACGGGCGACGTCGTCAGCACGAATGCGGGGCAGTTCGCCGACTGGTCGTTCGGTGTGAATTTCTCCGTGCCGATCGGGTTGCGGCAATCCCGTGCGGCGTTACGGCGGAGCGAACTGATCCTGGCGCGCGACCGGGCGAACCTCGAGCAGGGCCTGCACCAGACGGCTCACATTCTCGCCGGCAATCTCCGCAACCTGGCGCAGTTCCACGAGCAGTATCGGGCCTTTCTGGAAACGCGCAAGGCGGCCCGTGTCAATCTGGAGCAGCAACTGGCGGAGTTCCGCGCCGGCCGGGCCATCTTCCTCAATGTGCTCCAGGCCATCACCTCCTGGGGCGACGCCGTCAGCAGCGAGGCCCAGGCGCTGGCGCAGTACAACATCGAACTCGCGAATCTCGAACGGCAAACGGGAACAATTCTGGAAACGCACGGCATCCGCTTCATTGAGGAACGGTTCCGGTCGATCGGCCCGCTGGGCCGGCTGGCGGAGTTCCCGTGCTATCCGAAGGCCGCCCCGCCCGGCCCGAATACTCCGAAGTACGAGACGACGTCGGAGCCGGCCGAGGAAGCGCTTGAACGCGACAAGCCACGCATCACGCCCGCCCCGCCTCCGCCGCCGGATCAGCCGCAGTGAAGCCGCGATTCCGATGGACGGACAAGTTCGGGTCGATTCGGCCGATCTGCCGGGCTACGATTCCAACATGAACCGTGTGACCGTCCAGGAAATCGAGAGCGATCCGAAAGGATTCGTCCGTCGGATTTGCGCCGGCGAGTCGGTCATTGTGGTGCGCGATACGACGCCGCTGGCGGAAGTAACCCCGATTCCATCTGCGAACGGCCAGCGGCCGNNATCGCCGGTGCGCGACAGATTCCCGCGGTATTTCAAACCGCCATTCAGTCTTCCGAAAACTCGGTGTTCCTTAGCGTCGCCTCCATCTGGGAAACGATGATCAAACACAAACTCGGCAGGCTGTCATTGCCCGGTCCGCCAGCGGAGTATCTGCTGCAGCAGCGTCGGCTGCATCAAATTGCCAGCCTTGCAATTGACGAATCAACGATGCCAGTTCTCGCGTCCCTGCCCGCGCAGCACCGGGATCCCTTTGAGCGCATCTTGATCGCGCGGGCGGTTCAACATGAACTTGTGCTTGTGACGGTCGACGCGCAAATGCGGGCCTATCCTGTGTCTCTGCTGCCGACGGAGCAGGTCACTCATACCTCAGCGCGTCGATCGGGTCGAGCTTGCTGGCCCGGCGGGCGGGGTAGAAGCCGANNGCGCGTTCGTTCGGTCACCGATACCAGCATGATGTTCATGATGCCCACGCCGCCGACGACCAGCGAGATCGCCGCGATCGCTGAAAGCATCAGCGTGATCGTGCCCGTGACGATCCCCAGCGTGTTGGCGATCTCCGTCGTATTCTGAACGCGGAAGTCCGGCGGCTCGCCGGTATGAATGCGGTGCCGCTCCATCAGCAACTGCCGGATTTGGCTATCGGCGTCCGACATCAGTTCGAGCGAACGGGCCGACGCCATGATCGCGCCGACGTTATTGAAGTTCGAGCCTTGCACACGCTTCTTCATCGTCGTGTACGGGATCAGCACGATGTCATCCTGGTCGTCGCCGACGATGTTGGCGCCTTTGCGTTCCAGGACGCCGATGACGCGAAAGGGGATATTCTTGAGCCGCAGCGTCTGGTCGAGCGGATTGGTGGTCTGAAACAGCTTGGCGACGATCGTCTGACCGATGACACAGACCTTGGCCGCCGACGTAATGTCGCGGTCCGTGAAGAACCCGCCGGACTGAATCTGCCAGTTCCGCACCGTCAGGTAGTCCTGGCCGACGCCGAAGATCTCCTTCGGCTTCCAGTTCGTGTTGCCGAAGATGACTTGCCCGGCGGAGAAAACCAACGGCGACGCGGCGAGCACGGCCGGGCATTCGGAGGCGATCGCATCGCTGTCTGCGGCCGTCAGCGTCGGCACGACGGCGTCGCGCACGCCGCCGGTCCGCGTACTGCCGGGCAAGATGAAGATCACGTTGGTCCCCAGTCCCTGCAGCGAACCTTGGACCAGCGCGGTGGCGCTTTCGCCGATCGACACCATGGTCGTGACGGCCGCGATGCCGATCACCACCCCGAGCACCGTCAGCCCGGCGCGCATCTTGTTCTTGGCCAGGGCACGGAGGGCGACGCGCAAGGTCAGGAGAAGGTTCATGAATGGGCGGTCACAGGTCGTTCGGAAGGCTGCGATGCTTCGGTCAGGCCGAGGAACGCCACGGCCTCACCGCGCGTGCGAAACACGCCGACGCTCCGGTTACTGCCCGGATGAGCCGATCGGTAGGCTTCGTACATGCGGCCAAGTCCGAAGGCCAGGTCCGTCGGCGCGACGATGGCGAGCCGCGATGGCTGGTCCGGCCGGTCCATCGTCGCGGAAAACCAGGCGAGATCTCGCACGCGGTCCGGCGACGGCAGCACGATTTCGACGACGTCGGTCATATCGGCGAGTTCATCGTATCCGGCCAGCTCCGGCCGCGACCCCAGCGCCGCCTGATAGTGGAACGCGTCGTCGTCCGTCAGCGTACCGTGAATGCGCGACAGAATGATTCGCCGCTCGTGGTCGACTCGATACTCGATCGGCATGGCTTGCGAACGCGAACTGCAACCGGCGACGTTTCCAGAGTTGTTCAAGCAGATTATTCGCGGCCCGTCAAGTGCCCGCAACCGTCACGCCGCGCGGCGCGAGCGCGGTTCGACGTTCCGCGTCGTCCGGACGCTGTATGGCGACTTGCCCTGGCTCTCGAAGTATGTCCGCGACAGCACTTCGCCCAGCAGCCCCATCAAGATGAACTGAATGCCCATCAGTTCCAGCATCACGCTCAGCAGCAGGAACGGATTGCCGGTCATGAAGATGCCCTGGGTCCATTTCATCAGAACCGTGACGCCCAGGCTGGCGCCGCCGAGCGCCATCAGGCCCAGCCCGATCGCGCCGAGAAAGTGCATCGGCCGCGCGAGGTAGTTGGCCAGGAACGTCACAGTCAGCAGATCGAGCATGACGCGCACGGTGCGGGTCAGGTTGTACTTGGTGACGCCGGCCCGGCGGGCGTGATGCCGGACGGGGATCTGTGCGATGCGAGCGCCGTGCTGCAACGCCAGCGCCGGGACGAATCGGTGCATCTCGCCGTAGAGCGGCAGTGATGCGGCCACGTCGCGCCGCATCGCCCGGAGTGTGCAACCAAAATCGCGGAAGGGCACGCGCGTCACTTTGCGAATGAGCCAGTTCGCGCACCAACTCGGCAGTTTTCGAACCAGGAAAGCGTCCTGCCGATCCGCCCGCTGCCCCAGCACGACGTCGTACCCTTCATGCAATTTCGCGAGCAATTTTGGAATGTCGGCCGGATCATTCTGCAGATCGCCGTCCATCGTCACGAGCACCTCGCCCTGGGAATGGTCGATCCCGGCGAGCATGGCGGCCGTCTGCCCATAGTTTCGCCGCAGCCGCACGACCTTCAGCCGCGGATCGCGCGCCGCCCGCGCTTCGAGCAGCGCGAACGAATCGTCCGCCGAACCGTCGTCCACGACGATCAGTTCGTACTCCATGCCGGCCAGAGCGGCCGACAGCCGGTCATGCAGCGGGCCGATGTTGTCGCGTTCGTCCTTGATCGGGATGATCACCGAGAGCATCGTCATCGCGCACCTCGCCGCCGCGGGACCAGCGGAGCAGATAGACGGCTCCGCCGGCGAGTCCCGCGGCCAGTTGAGAGCAGAACCAGAGGAAAGCGAGCGTCGCCGCCCGGCCGGCATCGACGCCCGCCGGCTGCAGGAACACGACCATGCCGGCTTCGCGCACGCCCATGCCGCTGACGCTCACGGGCGCCAGCGTGAGGAGCGCGACCATCGGCGCCGCCACGCCGTATACCGTCGCCGGCACGTCCAAGCCCAGAGCCCAGCCGATCAGCGCCACCTGCACGACGCCGGAAATCTGAATCGCCAGCGAGAGGGCCGCGGCCGCGATCACCAATCCGGGCCGGCAAGAAAAATGAGCCAGCGACGCGCGCAGCAATTCCGCGAACCGCCGCAGTCGGGCCGCGGAGGACCGTTGACCTTCGAGTCGCGACAGCAACCGGATCACGACGGGCAGCGACGCCAGGCCCAACACTCCAGCAGCCGCGCAGGTTCCGATCGTCAGAAGCATCCAGCCGGGCAACGTCGCCGATGTGAAGGCAGCCGCGCCGCACGCCAGGGCCAGCAGCATCAGTAGTCCGCTCAGCCGATCCAAAAGCACGCTCACCAGCGCCGGCATCTTGCGTCCCGAGCCGGCGTTGAGTGCGATCGCGCGCACCGCGTCGCCGCCGATCGACGTGGGCAACAGCAGATTGAAGAACATGCCGACGAAGTAATCGGCGACGTAAGCGCGGAGCGGCCGGTGGAACCCCAGCGGCTGCGACAGCCACTGCCAGCGGACTGAACTGAGCACCTGCGCGGCGACATAGACGCCGACCGCCGCGAGCCATCCCTGCCAGCGCAGCGATGCAAACGACTCCGCGACGTGGCTCCAGTCGATCTTGCGCGCCACGCCGACGAGAATTGCGGCGCTCACGGCGGCGCGGATCAACGGCTTCCAGGTTCGCGATCGGGCTCCAACGGCCGTGGTCACAGCGGCACCACCTCGAAATCACGGCATCCACTCCCGCGGCGTGGATGCACAGAGGATGGCCCCCTCTGTGTCTCCGCGCCTCGGTGGTTCCGATAATTCAGTTCTCCGCGTCACCGCGCCACTACCTCGAAATCCAGTTCGACCGGTTCGGAACCCAGCTGGCTGAACGCCCACAGATTGCGGTCGTGCAGGTCCGCCAGGAAGTGGTAAGAACCGGGAACGTGCAGCGGGGCGATGGCGAGCGTCAGATCAATCGCTTCCCCGGGAGCCACCCGCGCATCGAACTGCCCGGCTCGTCCGACCTGGCACAATCGGCCCGCGGCATCGAAGATCAAGAAACGGACGTGCACGCCAGTCTCGGTGCCCGGTTTCAATCGCCATTCGCTGACCGAGGTGTTGACGGCGCGGATTGGCAGGGCCAGCGATTCGCCGGCGCGGACGCGCGTGGGCGCCTGAAACAGCGTCAGGGTTCCGCGACATTGATCGGGGCAGTATTCCTCGGCCGCCCAGTGACGAAACGCGGCTCGGCTGTGCGCCAGCCGCCGGGCGCGCAACCATTCCTCATACAGTTCGAGAAATCGATTCATGACCCGCGTGGGACCCAACGGAATGTGTCCATAGCGCAGGCTCAGTTGCCTCCGGGCCTGATCGGGCGTGACGTCCGTCAAGAGCAGGAGCGTGGCGGCGGCCATCATGCCCGTGCGATCGACGCCCTGCCGGCAGTGCAACAGCACGGGATATTCCGTGCGCTCGAGCACTTCGACGAAGCGCCGAAGCTCCGCCGGGGCAGGCAGGCGCGTCGCCGACAGCGTGATGTCTTCCTGCGACACGCCGCCCTGGCTCGTCGCCCGGCATTCACTCGTGTACCAGTCGAAGCCGACGCAGGTTCCGCGCAAATTGATCACCGTGCGGATGTCGTGGGACTGCAACAGCGCCGGTAGCTCGGCCGTGGACAACTGCGCGCAGCGGTACACGCGCCCCGGAATGACGACGTGCCAGTTTCGGCCGAAATAGACGAAATGCGCCTCCGCCAGCAGACCGGCCAACAGACCGGCGGCCGCGAGCAACAGGCTGATTCGAACAATGCGGGGTCGCAACGACAGCACAGGTCCCATCCGTGGGAACACGCGCGCACGGGCAGCCCGCCCGGCAGGTCCGCATCATGACACAGCCGCGAGTTTTCGCCTAGTCCGGTTTCCGCTTGGCCGATTACGCCTTTTGCAGGCGCGATTGCCAGTCGTCGATCAGCCGCCCGATGTCGCGATAGCCGAAGTCGAGATTGGCTAATTCGTGGCCGAGCTCCACGGCCTGGCTCAAATCTCCAGCCGCGGCGTGGCCCTGGGCCAGTTGGAACAGCACGTCCTTGCGCTCCGCCTCGGCCGAGGGGGGGAGATGTTTGAGCGCCTCGTCGAAGTTGCGCTGAGCCAAGCGCCAGTTGTTCCGGCTCTGGAAGCAATGGCCGAGGTACATGGCGGCACGCCCCAGGTGCCGCTGGTCCCTGCGAACCTGCTGCAGTTCACGGATCGCCTCGTCGAATTGCCCGGCTCGCATCAGCCGGACGCCGAGCTCCAGGCGCAGCCCCATGTCGGCCGGCTGGCGATCGGATCGCATGCGGTACACGTCAAGTTCCCGCGAGTTGATCTCCTTGACCAATTTGGCGCGGATGGCCCGCAGGTTCTCATCGGCGGGTGACGCCTTCAACTTTGATTCAGCCACGGCGAGGTTGTCACGGAACGGCTCGAGTTCGAGTTCCGCGATCGCCACCTGGATTTCGAAATCGTTGCCCGTCGGTCCCAGCCCCTGCCGCAGGACGGCGAGCGCGTCGTCGTGGCGGCGATGCTTGCGATGATACTCCGCCAGTTGCAGGTAGGCGGCCGGCTGAGTGGGATCGGCCTCGAGCTTCGCTTTGAGCAGGTCGAGCGCGTGGGCGGATTTCTCGCTTTCGGCCGTCGCGCGCGCCTGCTGCACGAGTCGGACCGGTTCCTCGGCCGCGATCGCTTCTTCGTAGTGGCCCCGCTGGATTGTCTCGCTGGCCGCGAGGTCCTTCGCCTTGTGCGTCGCTTCCGCGTCGGTCGGCACCGCGCGGCGGACGAGTTCCCAGAGTTTGATCGCCTGGGCGAAGTTGCCGCGCTTCTCAAAGAGCCGGGCCAGCGTCCGATTCAACGCCGGATTCTGCCCGTCCTTCTCCCGCGCCTGATCGAGGATGTAAATCGCCAGGTCGAGATAGCCGAGGGCGTCGGCCGCTTCGCCCATGTCCATCTGCGCGCCGAGGTCCCACGGATTCCGCGTCAGAATCTGCTCGCCGTGCTCGAGGACTTTGAGGTAATCGCGGCCGCGCTTGGCGGCCTTGAGCCGCGTGCGGTGGGGCGCCGTCGTGAGAAATGCAAAGAACCCCCCGCGGAGGTTGTTTTTGTGCTTCGTCTTCTGTGCCCGCCGCAGCTCTTGCCGATACACCAGGTTCGACGGATCGATCTTGCAGCAGGTCAGCAGAAGCTGCAAGCCGTAATCGATGTTCCCGGTCGTGATAACTTGGCGGGCGCGCTCGAACCGCTCCGCCGCGATCCGGCGCTGCTCGGGGCTGAGAAACGGTCGGGCGTCAGGCATTCCGGCACTCGCGAGGTCGAGCCTCGTGGCGGACATGAGCGATGGAACCATTCCCGCGCGGCCGCTGCTCCCTCCCACTTCGCAGCCGAGCGGTGAATGCAGGCTCCGGCAGCATTATATCGCGGCCAGCGGACAGAACGATGGTCCGCCCGCTATTTCAGCAGCCAATCGATCACGGCGGCCGGGGGCACAGACTCCGGCTCTCGGACCAGTTGCCCCATCGCTCCCGCTGATTCGTATGACGCGGCAATCCACCGTCCGGTTCCCGTGCCGCGGTGGTTATAGAGCAACAGCGGGTGTGGCGCGGATAGCGCGGCAAAGGCGCCCAGCCCGCCATACTTCACGGCCCCGGACAGCATCATCGGATCGTCGAAGGATTGGATCGCGTCGAATCGGAAGCCAACCAGATCGGCGGCGCAGCGGCTGACGGCGTCGCCGGCCACGGCACGGGCCAGGACCGCCCACGGTCCAGCCGACTCCCAGCCGACCAGACCTGGCCGCCGTCCGCTGACCCGCCGCGCTGCCGCGACCGCCGTCAGCACGTCGCGGACCCGTTCGGCAACCAGCGGCGGATTGTAACCAAACGTGTAGCCGGCATAGCGCGCGTCCACCTTCGGCCGATCGCCGCCGAGTTCTCCGACGCCGAGGACGTCGACCGCCAGAATGCCGGCGCCGGAGGCCGCGATCGCCCGGGCAGCCGCCGTCCACGATCCATCGGATTCAAACAGGCTCGCCTTGCCGGCGGGATGGAGCCAGACGACGATCGGCTTTGCGGACGCGGTCGGCCGAACGAGCAGAGCCGGGATTGCTACCGCATCCCCGGCGCGACCGAGAAGCAGCTTCTCGACTGGGATTCCGCCGGTTGTCTCTGGCGAGCCGAGCGGCTTCAACTCGACGCTGTCCGCGGCCGACAGTCCGCCGCCAAGCATCACCCGCAGCGCCGCGCCGACAACTCGGCGAAATTCCGCGGCGCGCTGCGGCGTCGTCGGCTGCAATGCCTGCAATTGTTGATCGGATTGGGCGGTCAACACCCGCTTGATCCCCTCGGCGTTCCGTTCATCGGTCGGACGCGGATGAGCGGCGTCAAAAACGGAAAGCTCTTTTGGCGGGACGGGGACGAACGGCCGCTCGCGGATCGGCGGCGATCGGCGCAGTCTCAAATGGAGGTTGAACCAGTTGGACATCGTCTCGCGCGCAACTTGATTGTAGTTGTGTCCGAACTGCGGAAAGCACCACGCCATGACGTTGTCGTCGGCGCCATAGAGCCGGTACACCGCTTTCAATTCGGGCAGTCCCTTGGATTCGATTTCCCTGGTCCAGTCATTGGCGCCGGTCATGCCGAGCGGCCGGGGCGCGCACAGGGCTGCGATTTCCACGTTGCCCGTTCCGATCCGCAGATACGGCGCGTTTTCGCAGATGCAGCCGCCCTGCATCGCGGTCGAAACCATGACCGCGGGGAACGACGCCGCGATGCGGTCGTCGATCGCCGTCAGGATGAACGATTGCGTGCCGCCGCCGCTGCCGCCGGTCACGCCAATGCGCTGCGGATCGACGTCCGGCAGTGCGCTGACAAAGTCGAGGGCCCGAAGGCAATTCCACGTCTGCAACCCCATCTGGCTTTGCAAGCGCAGCACCGCGCCGACGTCGCTGAATCCCTCCCGGTGAGGAATCGCCATGCTATCGGCGTAGCCCAGCATGTCGAAATGAAAGACCACGCAGCCGAGGCGCGCCAGCCCGGCGCATTTCGCTTGCAGGATGTACCGGGCAGATTCGAGCCACGTCTCACCGCCGGATGCGATCTCCTTGCGGGCGGCGGTTTCGCCGGCGTCGTACATTCGGCCGTTGGCCCAATGGCCATGCGGGCAGAGAACGGCGGGCGCGCGAGCCGGGCCGCTGCGTTTCGGCCGATAGAGATTGCCCGTCACGTAATGCCCGGGCAGGCTGGCGAAGTAAACCTTTTCGATTGTGTAGTCGTCGCGGTCGATCCGGCCGTGGATCACCGGTTGCAGCGGGGAGCGTTCGGGCATCGGCCAGAGTCCGAGCGCGACTTGCAACTGCGTCCGAAGCTCGTGTCGCCGCCGCTCCCAAGCGGCAAGCTGGGTCGGGGGATCGAACGGAAAGTAGCCGTCGAGGTTTCGCGGCGGATCGGTGAGCCGACGATCCGGCGGCCGCTGCCCCGGCGGCATGACTCGTCCGGGCTCGTCGCCGGCAACGGGATTGGCGAAGGGGATGCAAAGCACGGCGGCCCACCACAGGCTCGGCCGCCGCGGCGCGGTGAATGTGAACATCGTGCCGTCTGTGTAGCCGCGGCCGCCGGCCCGTCAATCCGGCACGCCGACCGCCTCGCCGCCGGCGCGGGTGGCGAGAGCCGCGGTTATGACGCCCGGCTGTCACGCCCACGCACCGCGCTATTGAGATCGACTGTCAGAAACGCGGTGCCCAGGGGGCCGTCCCCATGAACGTCAGGCCAACATCGACCCCGATCAGCCCGCGCACAAACTGGGGTTCAAACTGTGTTCGAAAACTGCGTCCGTCGCCAGCGCTCTGCACGAAAGCACCGCGGGCGTGAGCCGTCGTTGGACTGCTCACGCCCGCCGCGATCCAAGAGCCGGGATGCGGCTCACCGGCTCACGAGAGTAATCTGTCGGGCCTCGCTCGGCTTGACGTCGATCCGATTGTGGTAGGTCGAATCGAGATAGACGTACCACTCGCCGGCGGGCAGCGACACCTGGTAGCGGCCGTCGGCATCGGCTGTCGCCGTCTGGCGCACGTCTTGCCGGCTGGCGTTGACGAACACGACCTGGGCGCCGGCTTTCGGCGCGTAGCCGGCGGTGACGACCTGGCCGGCGACCGGCGCGGCCGAGGCCATGCGGTTGATCGGAGCGGCGACTGGCGGCGTGCGCAGCCGCGACGGATTGGCCGGCGGCATATAGTACTGCTCGCGGGATTCACCGAGAGCGGCGGGCGGCTGGGTCCGGTTCTCACCCAACGCCGGCGCCGGCGTGAGGTTGAGAGGCGGAGTCGCCGTGGACGGCGCGGCAGCCACCGGCGCCGGAGTCGAGCAGCCATCGCACGGAGCCGCCGCGACGGCCGGAGGGCATGGCGACGGGCACGCCGGCTGAACCGCCACCTGCTCCCAGTAAAACGACTGCCGCATCGTCGTCACCGGACGATAGCCCACGCGCTGGACCCAGCTTTGCACCGCGTTGCACTGCGTCCGCAGGCGGAAGCTCGTGGTCGGCACAGCCACTTGTTGCGTGCAGCCCGTGCACGGATCGACGAAGCAACTCATCGAGTAGCTGCACACTGGTTCCCAAAAGAACGATGTTCGATACGTCGTGACCGGTTCGAAGAAGCTGACAGCCTGGTACGAGGTCACCGGCTGGCAGAAGGAGCGCTGGACCCACGCGGTGGTGGGGCACGGCGCTGGGCAGCACGGCGAGGCAAAGGCGGTCACCGGAGCGGCATACGCGGCAACCCGTCGGCCGCCGCCGCAGCACGTGACCTGGAATACGTTGTTCCATGCCGCTGGGGCCAGCGACGGCGCCAGCAGCAACACAGTCAGAGCCGGAATGGCCCGCAATCCCCGAAACGATGTCATGGCAATGTCTCCTTTACGCAAAGGGGACATGGGCAACCCCGACTGTCCCGCAAGGCTCAATCCATCGTAATGCGAGGGGAATTGCATGCAACGCGCACAGGCGGCAGCTGACGCATCTTCGTCAGCTCATGCACGGCAAAATCGGCAAGGTCGCCATCTCCGGCGGGGAGTTGCCCAGTTTCCAGCTGAAGTTTGGGCCATCGCCCCGCGGCAACCCATGCTCACGAAACGATGGCCCGATCGTAAACGATTTCACAGACAGGCTTTCAGTGCCGCAATCGCTTTGTCATAGTCCGGATGCGAGGTCACTTCCGGGACGTATTCCGCATGCCGAACCTTGCCGGCGCCGTCGACGACAAACACCGCCCGGGCCAGCAGAGGCAGGGCCAGGCCTTCGATCAGCACCCCGTAGCTCTGGCCGAACGAATGGTTGTGCACGTCGGAGAGCGTCTGCATATTGGCCACGCCCTCCGCCGCGCAGAACCGTTTTTGCGCGAATGGCAGGTCGAGGCTGATCGTGTAGCTGGCAATCGAGTCTTTCATCGCAGCGAGCGCCTCGTCGAACTTCTTGGTCTGCGCGGAGCAGACCGGCGTGTCGAGCGACGGCACGACGCTGAACAGCCGCGGTTTCGCCGGCGTGTCGCCGAGTCCGATGACGGCGAGCGTCGCGGTGACGCAGCGGAAATCCGGAGCGGCGTCGCCGGGCTTGAGCTGCGGGCCGACGAGCGTCACGCCGTTGCCCTTGAACGTCACCGCGTTGGGACGCTTTTGCATGGGTTCCTCCTCAGTTGCTGCTGAAATCCGGCGGGAACTTGCGATCACTGGCCGAAACGGCAAACGGCGCCATCTCGTCCACCTGCTGAATGAGATGCTGCGCCCGCCGGGCAACGTCCAGCATTTCCAGCAAGACTTGCTTTTCCACCGTCGGCACCGGCAGTGCGAAACTCAGGACGTCGCACAACGGACCGAGCGGCAGATCGCCGTCGAACAATTCACGGAGCTGAGCTTGCGCGGGACTGTTGACGAACCGCGGAAGGACGCGCTCGGCCAACTCGTGCCGCAGCGCCACGGCGGTCTCGACCGTCGGCAGCGGACCATCCTGGAGCAACTGAGCCTGAGCGACTCGGTACAAATGGTCGGTCGCGGTTTCCACGCCGAATCGAACGCGGCTCAGCCCGCGAAGCAGAATGTCGTATCGTCCATCCGGCCGCTTCTGCTCCGCAATGATCCGTCCCAGGCAGCCGACCGGATGAATCGCCGGCTTGCCTTCGTAATCGGATTCCCAGCCGGGCCGCAAAAGGACCACGGATATCAGGCGATCGGTTTCGAGAGCATCCGCGGTCAGTTCCCGATACCGCGGCTCGAAGATGTGCAGAGGAACGACGACCTGCGGGAACAGGACGAGATTGGGCAGCGGAAACAGCCGCGCCGCGCCGGTGAATTGAAGCAGGGACTGCTGATCGTCGCTCATAGTTGCTCGGGCGATCCGCGCGGGTTAATGCTCGTCGTCCAGAAACTGCTCCGGGTCGGGCCAGTCGTCGGGCGGCGGGTCGAGGGTGATCGTCGGGATCAGGTCCACGTCGGGCCGCAAGTCGCGCCGCAGAAGATCCTTTTCGGCATGCACCGGCGCGAAGCAGACCGCCATCTGCTCCCAGAAGCGCTGGGAATCAAACCCGAGATAGGGCGACGGGTACGCGTCCATGTACGCCTTGCTGGTGCGGTAAAGTTTTTCCGCGCCGCGCAGGTTGCCGTTGCCGAAGTGGTGCAGGGCGACAGCCGCCTGAATCAGCCCCTGATAAAATCGCCGTTCCTGGTCGCCGCAATCGCCCCACAGGTCTTCCCAGACTTCATGCGCTTCAAAGAAATCCCGCTGGTTGAAAAAGAGGATTCCGGCGAGATAACGGGGATCGTAGGCGACCGTGTCGTTCGGCATGGCGGGCCTCGTTGTGCGGCAATCTGCGCCGAACCCTCTTTCGCCGGCCGCGGATACCGATCATTATAGTCACCAGGGGCGCTGACCATGTTATTCTCCACCGCATTCCCATTCGACGCACTGGCGCAGTTCTGCCGCATGGTGCGGCACGGCCTGGCGGCGGGCCTCTCGCTCGTCGACGTGTTCCGACAACAGGCGGCGCGCGGACCGCGGCCGCTGCGCCCGACCGTCGAACGCATCAAGGAGCGCCTCGAGCGTGGCGACAGCCTGGAAGACGCGCTCAATACCGAGGGAGAGCGCCTGCCGACGCTGTTCAAGTCCATGGCCGTCGTCGGCGAGCAGACCGGCCACATGCCCGAGGTCTTTCACGAACTCGAAAAGTACTACGAACTGCAATGGCGCCTGCGCCGGCAGTTCATCGCCGACATCACCTGGCCGGTCATCCAGTTCTGCATGGCCGTGTTCGTCATCACCGTCTTGCTTCTCGTGCTGGGCTGGATTGGATCGGGACTGAACCCGTTCGGCATCGGCACCGGCGAGCGCGGCGCGATCACGTTTTTGTTTATCGTCGGCAGTGCGCTGCTCGGCGGCTGGCTCGGGTATCGATTTCTCACCACGGCGTTTTCGAAGCGGGCGGCCGTCGAACGGTTCCTGCTCGGCGTGCCGGCGATCGGGCCCTGCCTCGAAGCGATCGCGCTGGGGCGATTCTGCAAAGCGATGCAATTGACGCTCGGCGCCGGGCTGGCGCCGAAGCACGCGCTCCGACGCAGCCTGGAATCGACAAACAACTCGGCGTACACGGCGAACATCGACAGCGCCCTCAGCGAATTGCGCCGCGGCGAGGACCTCACGTCCGTGCTGCGGGCCTGCCGCATCTTCCCGCAGGATTTCCTCGACATTGTGTCCAACGGCGAAGAGGGCGGCCGACTGCCCGAGGTCATGGAGAAACAGGCGGAGTTTTACCAGGAGGAATCCAGCCGCCGAATGACGACGCTGACGAAAGTCGCCGGCTTTCTCGTCTGGGCGTTCGTCGCCGTACTGATGGTCTGGGCGATCTTCCGACTCTACTTCCAGGCGTACCTGGGGCAGATGCAGCAATTGGGGTTGTGAGGAATGATCGCGCCGATGGCCGCGCGCTGAGCGAGTCTTCGAGCGGCCTCACGGCTTGCCCACCGCGTCGGCGGGCCGCGGCCGCGAACACCGGATCACCGCCAGGTCGCACAGGCCCCACGGCGAATCGCCGATCAGCTTTGTGAGCCACGCCGGGCCTGGCAACTGCCGCCGAAACGACGCCGCGCGTTCGACCGTGAGATCCGGCGGCAGCGATTCCTTCAACAGTTCATACGAGTGCCGGTGCGTGAACAGGACGACGGTGCGTTCGCGCGTCAGCAGATCGGCGATGAGCAGGTGGACGAACTTGCTGCGCGTCGACCGCAAATCGTCGCGCTGCAGATAGAACCCGGCCGAGTCGCAGGGGCGCGGATAGCAACACACGACGGTCGCTCGGTCGCCGCACGCCGTTCGCACCTCGGCCGCCGGAGCGCCCATCGGCGAGCGCTGGTCGGCATACCACGGCAGCCCGACAAAGTTGACCGCGGCAAGTCCGGCGGTCCAGAGGGCGACCGCCGATTTGAACGGCCAACCGATCGGACCCAGCGGCGCGGTCGCGAGCGCCAGACACAACATCGGAAACGCCGGCAGGATGTAGGTCGGCAGCTTCGACCCCGACAGTGAAAAGAAGAGCACGCACCACCCGCCGGCCAGCAAAAGGAACCCCAGTTCGGGAGAACGGCGAGCGGCGATGCTGGAGTCGCCGGCGGCGAGCCGACGCACCAGCCGAGGCAGCAGCAGTGTGCCCGGCATCAGCCCGCCCAGCAGCACGGGCCCGTAGTACCAGATCGGTTCGAGATGGTCGAACGGCGCCAGGAACCGCTGAAGGTTGTGCTGCACGAAGAAGTACGGCCCGAACTCCGGCCGCGCAACAGCGATCGCGGCATACCACGGCAGATTGATCGCCAGCACGATTGTCACAAACAGCAGCCACGAGCGCCGCCCCTGGTTCAGCCGGCCATTTCCACCACTAAGCCAATGGTCGATCACAAGCGGCGGCAGGACGAGCACCAGCGCGATCGGTCCTTTCGTGAGCATGCCGAATCCGCAAGCAATGGCGCAAACGTACCACCATCGGCACCGCGGCGTCGCCAGCGACCTCCATCCGGCCAGCAGTCCGAGCGTGACCCAGAACGTGAGCAGTCCATCGAGGATGAGCAGCCGGCCCATGCCCATCAGCGCCGGCGTCAGCCCGAGCAGTCCCGCGCCGAGGAACGCCGCTCGCTCGCCGACCCGGTTGCGCCCAATCAGGTAAGTCGTCAAGATAGTGCCGTGGACCGCCAACGCCGGAATCAATCGAGCCGACCACTCATGCACGCCAAACGCCGCATAGCTGAGCATCACCAGCCAGTACAGAAGCGGCGGCTTATCGAGATACGGCTCACTTTGCAGGTATGGCACGAGCCACTCACCGCGAGTCAGCATTTCGCGCGGAATCTCGGCATAACGCCCTTCGTCGGGATCGAGCAGATGAAATTGCAGGCACGGATACAGAAGCAGCCCCGGCACGACGATGAGCAGCGCCAGCGACGTGAGCCGCACGCGCGAATCGATCGGCTGCCGGCCGGGAAACAGCGTCCGCTGCCAGAGCAAGCGGAGCGACGGCAGCAACCCGGTCGGCCAGGATTGCGACTTCAATGGCTGGACGGCGAGAAACGGCATGGCGGCTTCCTTGCCCGAGTCCTGCGAAGTGCGGCATCTTGCCAGAACCCAGCCGGTTCGGTCAATGCGGCTTGATCTGCTAAAATGACAGTAGCTTTGAACGGAGCGAAAACATGCGGCAATTGTGCGTGATNNGGAGCCGACGACGCCCCGGCCGCCAAGGGCCTGCACTACATCGAATCGCTGATCAACGAGAAAGCCGGGCACATCGCCGGGCAAGACCCGAAGCCGCAATTGCTGAACTACGTCACGTGCGTCAACGTCATGGCGCTGCAAGCCGCCGGACGCGATGACAAATATCGCAAGGTCATCGGCGATGCGGCCGCGTTCCTCAAGCAATTGCAATTCGACGAGGGCGAGGGCAAGTCGGCGCAGGACAACTTCTACGGCGGGGCCGGCTATGACAGCAAGTCGCGGCCCGACTTGTCCAACACGCAGTTCTTCCTCGACGCGCTGCAGGCGGCGGNNCAGATCCGCGTGCACCTGGCGCACATTCGCCACCCGCTGCTCGGCGATCCGGTCTACGGCGGCCGCCCGCGCGTGCCGGCCGGCATGAGCGCGGCGGCGCGCGCCGCGGTGCGCGCCCAGCTCGGGACCGCGCAGCTCGCGCTCGGCCAGCCCAAGGAGGCGCGGGAGTCGTTCGCCGCCGCGCTCGCGGACCAGCCCGGCGATCCGCTCGCGCGCCTCGGCGAGGCGCGGCTCGCGGCCGTGGACGGCAACCTCGACGCGGCGATGAAGGGGGTGGACGCGGTGCTCGCCCGGTCCCCCGGCATGCCCGAGGCGCTGAGCCAGCGAGGGCTGTATTACTACTACCACACGATGGCCAAGTGCTTGGCGGCGCTGGGCGAGGATGAATTCGTCGATGCCAACGGCGTGAAGCACGACTGGCGCGCGGAAATCACCGCGGCCCTGATGAAGCGCCAGCGGCCCGATGGATCCTGGGTCAACGAAACCGATCGCTGGATGGAAGGCGATCCGAACCTCGTCACCGGTTACGCGCTGCTGACCCTGGCATACTGCAAGCCGAAGTGAACGCCCTCCATGCCCTATCACGGACTTCTTCGAGTGTCGGCTGCCGTGCCCGTGGCGCGGGTGGGCGACGTCGATGCCAACGTCGCTGAGGCGCTCGCGCTTCTGCAACGGGCCGCCGACGCCGGCGCGGAAATCGCCGCCTTCCCGGAACTGAATCTCACCGGTTATACCTGCGCCGACTTGTTCCATCAGGACGCGCTCTTGTCGGCCGCGCGATCCGCGCTGCCGCGTCTGGCGGTGGAAGCGGGCCGAGTATTCCGCGGCCTGGCCGTCGTCGGCGTGCCGCTGGTCGTGGACGATCAGGTCTTCAACTGTGCCGCGGTCTTGTCTCGCGGCCGGGTGCTCGGCATCGTGCCGAAAACGCACCTGCCCAATTACAAGGAGTTCTACGATCGTCGCTATTTCGCTCCGGCGGCGAGCGCGCTCAGCACGATGATCGCGCTGGACGGCCAGGCCGTGCCGTTCGGGACCGATCTGCTGTTCGTCGCGCCGGGGGCGCCAGAGACGGTCGTCGGCATCGAAATCTGCGAGGACCTGTGGGTGCCGACGCCGCCCAGCAGCTTTCAGGCGCTCGCCGGCGCCAATGTGCTGCTGAATCTCTCCGCGTCCAACGAGGTCATCGGCAAGGTGGGATACCGCCGGCAACTGATCGCCGATCAATCGGGCCGGTGTATCGCAGCCTATGTCTACTCGTCCTGCGGCGTCCACGAATCGACGACGGATCTGGTATTCGGCGGCCACTGCCTGATTGCCGAGAACGGCTCAATTCTGACCGAATCGCGGCGCTTCGATCGCGACGCCGCTCTGCTGGTGCACGACGTCGATCTGGGCCGTCTGCGAGCCGATCGGATTCGCATGACGACCTTTGCCGGCCCGGCGCCGGAGTTTCGCCGGATCGACTTTGAGCTTGATCCTGTCGCCGAGCGCGCGCCGCAACGATTCATTGACGCACACCCGTTCGTGCCGCAGGGTGAGACGGCTCTCCGCGAGCGCTGCGACGAGATTTTCCACATCCAGGTTGCGGGATTAGCCCGCCGGCTCGAGCAGATTCAATTTCCATCGGCGGCGATCGGCGTGTCGGGCGGACTGGATTCAACCCTCGCTCTGCTCGTCGCCTGCAAGACCTGTGACGCTCTCCGTGTGCCGCGCACGAGGATCCACGCCTTCACCCTGCCGGGCTTTGGTACGACCGGCCGGACGAAATCCAATGCCCACGCACTGATGAAGCACCTGGGCGTGACCGCGCGCGAGATCGACATTCGCTCGCTTTGTCTGGCTGAATGGAAGGCGCTCGGGCACAAGCCGTTCGGTATTGCGCTCGACGGGTTGGACGTCGAGGGGCTGGCGGCGAGGTTGCGCGATCTGCCGGCGGAGCGGCGCCAGGATCTCATCTTCGAAAACGTGCAGGCTCGCATCCGAACCAATCTGCTGATGAACGCCGGGTTCGTGATCGGCACCGGCGACCTCTCGGAACTGGCGCTCGGCTGGTGCACTTACAATGCCGATCACATGAGCATGTACAGCGTCAACGTCAGCGTACCGAAGACGCTGGTGAAGTTCCTCGTCGGCTGGGCGGCGCGGCACGAGTTCGAAGGCGAGGCCCGGCGGACGCTGGAGGACATCGTCGCCACCACCATATCACCCGAGCTGCTGCCGACCGACGCGTCCGGCGGCGTGCAATCGACCGAAGACGTCATCGGACCCTACGAACTGCACGACTTTTTCTTGTATCATCTGGTGCGCGGCGGGGCGGCGCCGGCCAAGATTCTCTACTTCGCCCGGCATGCTCGGTTCGATAGGGAGTACTCGGCGGATCGGCTCACGCACTGGTTGGGCGTATTTCTGCGCCGATTCTTCGCCAATCAGTTCAAGCGCTCGTGCCTGCCGGATGGGCCGAAGGTCGGCACGGTGAGCCTCAGTCCCCGCGGCGACTGGCGCATGCCCTCGGACGCTTCGCCGGCGGCCTGGCTCGCCGATCTGGATGGAGCGCAGTCGGAGCCTCGCTCGCAGCAAGCGAAGTAAGCGTCGCACCGGCGGCCAACGGTTGTCAGTTGTCACACCCCGGGCGCTGATGCACTCGGCACTGCATAGAAGTTAGACATCGCGTCCCGCGGCCATCAATCCCGCAAGTGGATGCGAGCGTTTGGCTGCGCCTTGTCCCACAACAAATGGCCGTACATGCTCTCGAGCACGGCCGCGGTTTTGTCCATCGGCCAGCAAAGCCCTGCGGCGACAGACCGCGGGTCGGCGCAACCACGCAAGACCGCCAAGTAGACGGACCGCTGATCCGACGACCAGCCTGTAAAGGTCTCGTACATCGAATGCGCCTTGATATCGGCGATTTCCGCAGGCGTTGCTTCCATTTTTGCCCTCAAAGCGCTCACTGGCGTGAAGCATTGGCGCCACAGCGATCAGAGAATAGGCATCAGCACAGTCTAGAGAGTGTTTTACTGTGACGGATCAACCGGATGCCGTTCGTCATTCCGAGCGAAGCGAGGAATCTCATCGCGGCCACCAGAGGAGAAGCACGATTTCTCGCCGCGCTCGGCATGACACTGAATTCTTGACTGCGACATCATTCTGAAGTGCGCTCTCACACCCGACTCGTTGCCGGCACTCTCGTCCCGTTATGGTGGTCGGATCGCGGCAGGTTCAGCGAATCGCGGCGACTCCCTCCATGATGCGGCTGCTCGGGTTCTCTCAGTATCCGATCGACCGGGATTCCCCCAACGCCGCCATTGCGATCAACCGCTTGGCCGAGGTATGCCGCGCTTCGTAAAATCTCATCCTCACGAACTTCAAGAGGATTCTGACTGCCATGCCGACCGCCACGTTGCCCCGCCACGACATCCGCGACCCGAAGCTTGCCGCGGGCGGCAAAAAACGAATCCTGTGGGCCGATCGCGACATGCCGGTTCTGGCCCGCATCCGCGAGCGGTTCAGTAAAGATCAGCCGCTCAAGGGGCTGCGGATGAGCGCGTGCCTGCACGTCACCGCCGAGACCGCCAACCTGGTGCGCACGTTGCAGGCCGGCGGCGCCGACGTGTGCCTGTTCGCCTCGAATCCGCTCTCCACGCAGGACGACGTGGCCGCCAGCCTCGTTCACGATTTCGGCATCAGCGTCTGCGCGATCCACGGCGAAGATACCGACACCTACTACAAGCACGTGGCGATGGCTCTCGAGCACGAGCCGCAGGTCACGATGGACGACGGCGCGGATCTCGTGTCATCGATGATCTTCGTCGCGCTGGATCGGCTCGACGACGTGCATGCCCAAGTGCGCCAGTGGGCGGCGAAGATGACGCCCGCCGAGCGCAAGAGCCGCTTTGCCAACGTGCTCGGATCGATGGAAGAGACGACGACTGGCGTCATCCGGCTGCGGGCGATGGAGAAAGACGGCGTCCTTCAATTCCCGGTGATCGCCGTCAACGACGCCAAGACGAAGCACCTGTTTGACAATCGCTATGGCACGGGCCAGAGCACGATCGACGGAGTGATCCGAGCGACCAACATGCTCATGGCCGGCAAGAGAGTCGTCGTCGCCGGCTATGGGTACTGCGGCAAGGGCGTCTGCGGCCGGGCCCGCGGCCTCGGCGCCCACGTGATCGTCGCCGAGGTCAATCCGATCGCCGCGCTCGAAGCCGCCATGGACGGGTTCGAGGTCATGCCGATGGCCGAAGCCGCGAAAGTCGGCGACCTGTTCATCACGGTCACGGGCAACAAACACATCATTCGCCGCGAGCATTTCCT
>JRYJ01000434.1_pt1 | contig 37040 bp, 33 predicted proteins | sample 235371 | NCBI WGS metagenome assembly JRYJ01 (sample SAMN03074219, study PRJNA261477) | activated sludge metagenome | biome: Wastewater Treatment Plant; feature: Wastewater; material: Activated sludge; isolation source: activated biomass of a wastewater treatment plant treating hydrocarbon... ... | reverse complement strand
AAAGCCGAGCCACCGCACGGCCTGGCGGAGGTGGCCGTACTGGACCTCGTATTCCGTATGGTGAGGCAGCTTCACGGCGGCGGGCCAGCCTTCTTCGATGCCGAATTCCGTCAGAAATGCACGGCCGCCGGGCTTCAGCACACGCCAGACTTCGGCGGCAAAGCGAATCGGCCCCAGGTTGAAGATCACGTCGTCGGGCAGTTCCGTCCCTAACGGCAAACGAAGCCGCCTGATCCAGTCCAGCGCTTCCTGGTGCTGTGCGGTGTCACCTTTGCCGTCCAGCAGTTCCTTTCGGCTGAGTTTCACCGGGGTCATGTCGGCCATATTTTCGTTGTCGAGGATGAGGTCGACCGAGTTGTCCTTGAANNGTTCCTGTCCGAGTTCACGGGCGACGTACCCGAGTCCCCCGCCGACCTCGACGACCACCTTGGGTTTCGGCTTGAACCAACCGAGGCGGCGTAATTGTCGCATGAGCAATCGTCCGTAGGTCGAACCGCCCAGCGCCTCGCACGGTTCACGGAACAAATGGGAGACGGTGGTTTCGATCAGGTCGAAGTGGCCGTCCTCCAAGTCGCTCTCTTGCAACTCGTGGAGGTGGAAGTCCTCCAGGTGTTCCTCGCCTTCGAACTCATGCTGTCCGGACCATCGTTCCCGAATCTGCTGCAAAAGCAGATCCCACTTGGCTTTGTGGCGGTGGCCGCCGGGCGGCTCCGTGCCGAAATAGCAGAGCGAATAGTTCGGGACGGCCCAGCGTTCGAGGTGCCAGGCGCCGGGCTGACCGTCAGGCCCGCAGACTTTATCGCCGTATTTTTCGAGCAGGGCGCCGACCGTGATGTGGCCGTTCATCGACGTGAGCATCTCGATGCCCACGGCATTGAGGCGGACGATCGGGACGTCATCGTCGAGCGGGGCCAACCACCACTCGTCGAAGCTGTGCTGATACGCCACCAGATCGGGAATGTGCCAGGCGCATTGCTTGAGGATTTCGTCCGTGAGTTTGAGCGGCTCTTGAATCGCGGCGGCGGCTTTCATGCGGCACCCTTCCGATGCGGTACGGAAAGGCAGCCTACACGAGGCGAACGGCCGCCTGCAAGGAGGCTGTGCACGCTCGATGGGGACAACGAGCAAAAGTCGTCGAGCCCGCGGGCTGGTCAAAAAGGCCGTCCGGCGAGACCGTGGTGATCGAAAAAGCGAGGCGTACGGTTTTACGGTGCGTTGCGCCGTTGAGGGAAGGGCGAACGAAGCCGGGGACTTTTTCAAAGCCTGCTAAGTTTGGGAGGGCATCTGCGCAGACTCAGTCACAATGATCAAGCCCCGCATGATCGGATGGATACGGCATTGATAGGGGTAGCGACCGGGGGGCAGGCTGGGAATGGTATAGCTGCTGCCGGGGTCCACGGCGCCGGAATCGAAGACACACCGGGTGTCCTCCTGGAAGCACCCATCATGGGTCACCGTGTGGTGGGTGGGCGTGGGATTATCCCAACGGATGGCCGCACCGGCCGTCACGGTGACCGATGCCGGTACATAGTAAGGCGACCCACTATCCATCAGCACCTGGGCGACCGGCGGGGTAGCCGAGGTTGGAAGTGCGGCAAAGAGCACCAGAACCAAACCCATCACTGACAACCGGATCGTCATAGTCGATTCTCTCGCTTCCTGTGACGTCTCTATTATACATAGAGAACGGTTCCAGTGTAAGGATTCGTGTGGAATGGCCGCAGCCTTGAATTTGACGGTCCCCTTGTCGGTTCTGTCCGACGGACGAAGCCGGAGACTGCAACGAACAGTACCGGCTTCGCCGTAGCAAAAAGACGCAGGGAGGCACGGTCCCGAGACGGTTGCAAGAGTACGGTGGTTCATGCTAGATGGTGGCCGCCGACGCTTCGACGGGCCACGTTGAAGAATCCGAGGAGGAGGAAGTCGAATGGCGAAAAAGAGCGCGAAGAAGAAGGTTGCGGCTGTGAAAGCCAAGCGACCGAAACAAGCCGCGGTCAAAAAGGCTGCAAAAAGGCCGGCCAAGAAGGCGGGGAAGAAGCCGGCGAAAAAACAGATCGCCGCCAAATCGAAGGCCGCGACGCCGTCTAAAACCGCACCGGCTGCCAAAGCTGCCTCGGAGAAAACCAAGAAGGCCGTCAAGCCGACCGTACCGGAATCGAAGGCCGCGAAGCCTGAAAAAGCCGTGGCGAGCAAGCCGGTCAAAGAGGAAGTCGAGCCACCGCAATTGGATCTGGAGGATGAGGAAGAGCTCTCCGAAGATCTCGATGAGGTGCCGGAAGACATCGAAGAAGACATGCAGGAAGAGCTGGGGTTGGACGACGAGGACGGGGAAGTCGACTACCTGGAGAAGTCGGAAGACCTGTTGGACGACGCGGACGATTATCGGAACAATTGACGCGCGGGTGTGCGGATTCCCTGTCGGTGCACTCGCCTGATTCGCACCCACCGGTTCATTTCTTTCCCTTCGGTCAGGGTTTACGAGACACGGTTCACCCGTGAGCCACTTTCTGTTTATCGCGGGGGCTCTGCGTGAGCGCAGCTCCCAGGACAGCGCAGAGCTGCAGTTGGCGGCCGGAATCTGGGGCCTCTGCACGGCGTTGATCCGGGACAATCTGCAAAAATTCCTGACCTCCGATTCCCATGGTTTGGTGTACGTGCTCAAGGGCGGGATTTGCGCCGAGTTCGCAATCACCTCGCCCGTGCAGCCTTTCGGCGCCCTGGATGATCTGCTGAAGGACGAAGTGCGCACCGAAGCCCGATTTGGCTTTGTCCGGGTGCGGCCCGTGCGCCGGTGGGATTCATCCGCACCGGAGAGTCAGACGTTATTGCAAAAGGTTCTGGGGGTGACCGAGCAGGCCGAACTATCGCGGCGCTTAAGCCTTGGGATGCACCGATTGACGGAGGAAGAATACCAGGCGATTGTCGCGGCGCTGGGGCCGGGAACCTGATCGGCAGGATCGGGGAAGTTCGTCGCTCGGTTAGTATAAGGCATTGCCGGTCATAATCTGATACGCCTGTTCGACCGTCGACACTTCCCTGATCTCCACGTTCAAGTCCCACCCCAGCCGGGTCAGATTCCACTGCGGCTCCGCCAGTTGGCCCAGGGGAATCAGTACGGTCCGATACCCTTCGCGGGCTGCAGCCCGAATCTTGTCCGGAATGCCGCCGACCGGGCCGATCGTCCCGTCCTTGTTGATCGTTCCGGTCAGGGCAATCCCCCGCTGAATGTGATCGCCGTTCAGCAAGGCGGCGAAGCCCACGGCCATGACCGCTCCCGCGCTCGGTCCATCCGTCCCCGTGGCCGCATAGGCGATCCCGATTGCGCTCACCGTCCCGGTATGGGTGGCCCGGGGCGTGTTGTCGATCGCATACTGAAAGGCCCGCGCCATCGAACTCAGGTTGCTTCGGCCGGGTTGGATGTTGCCTCCCTGCCAGTGTAGCTCGATGGGGGAGGGCATCGGGAGCCGATCCCACCGGAGCAGGAGCAGCTCGAACACACCCAAGTTATTGGCCTGAATGGCGGCCAGGATGGGAACTTCGACGACCGTTTCGCCTCGCGCGATTCCGGGGCTGCCGACGACTGCGGCCAGCAGGAGCGAGGCAGCCACCCACCATCCGGACCGACGAACCAGCCGGTCCATCTGAGCGATCCCTCTCATATGGGACGAAGTCTATCAAAGGGCCTGGGAGTGTAAAGGATTTGCGCGCTTCTCCGTCTTGCTTCCGGAGGTGGGCACATATATAGGTGGTCATGATGAGGCGTATGACCCGCCGTCAACGGTGGTTCCTGGTCTGTGGAGGCCTGGTTCTGACGACCCTCCTCTCATCCGCCGAAGAGGGCCGAGGGGAATGTGTGCCGGAGCGTGGTGCCACCGGTGGGGCCGATGCCTTCGTGCTGCATCTGGGCAGTTCCTGCAGCCAGGCGGAACGCGAGGCCCGCGCCGTCACGGCCGGCGAGCTCATGCAAGCCCTGAAACAGGGGAAAGGAGTGGATCTGTCCGGAGTTGTGGTGCGGGGTGATCTATACCTGGACGAGCTTCCGGTGACGAAACCCGACGCGATCCGCAATTTGTCGCCAGAGGACCGGGCGGTGCTGGAAGCCTTGAAGGGGGAGGAACTGCATGTCATCAACGGGCCCTTTATCCTTCGCCGCTCGCATGTCCAGGGTCGTATCGTCAACCGATTGAAAGGGGGCTATCTCGTCGTGACCGGACCGGTCCTGTTCGCGGGGACGTCTTTTGACGGTCCATTGGATCTTTCCCGTACGGTGTTCCTCGGCCTCGTCGACGGCTCGCAGGCACGGTTCGACCAGGAAAGCTTCTTCGTGCAGGGCCGATTCATGCACGGAGCGATGTTCTCGGACACCCGGTTCGGCCCGCATGCGCGCTTTCATCGGTCGGTCTTCAACGGCCCCGCCGAGTTCCGCAGGGCCGACTTTGCCGGCCTCACGGAGTTGCTCGAAGTCGTATTCGATCGGGACGCCGATTTTTCGAAGGCGACGTTCCGGATGGGAACGGGGTTTTCCGGGGCGCACTGCCGAGGGACGTGTAATTTTTCCGGCGCGCAGTTCCAACGGGAAGCCTTCTTTCTCTTTACCACGTTCGATCGTTCGCCGACGTTTGCCGAAGCCCGCTTCGAATCGGTGGCGGATTTTTCGGACAGTGTGTTCAAAGCCAGTGACGATCTCGCCTCGGCAACCTTCGTCCAGCCACCGTCCCTGGCTAAGGCCACCCGTGTGACCGCGACCAAGCCTGCCTCCACGGGCAGGGCTCCCTTTTCGCAGGCGGTCACCGTGGGGCTCCTGGTCGTGGTGCTGGGGCTTCTCGTCTACATCGTGAAGGCAAAATAGCCGGTTCAAGAACCCCTACATATAGTTTTGACCTTGCTCGGACCCCCATAAGCTGGTATAAGATTCAAAATTTATCAGGGGTTGCCGGGACCTGATGGACCAAACAGAACTTCCCTACCAAGTCAAGATCGAGAACTTCGAAGGCCCCCTCGATCTGCTGCTCCATCTCATCAAGAAGAACGAGATCAATATTTACGACATTCCGGTTGCCTTAATCGCCCAGCAGTACCTGGACTATCTGTCCGTCATGAAGGAACTGAACCTGGCCGTCGCGGGAGAGTTCTTGGTGATGGCCGCGACGTTGCTGCATATCAAGTCGCGGATGCTGCTTCCAGTGGAGGAAACCGAGGGGGACGAGGAAGACGGCCCCGATCCGCGCGAGGAATTGGTTCGGCGCTTGCTGGAATTCAAACAGTTCAAGGAAGCCGCCTCGCAACTCGACTACAAGGAACGTCTCTGGCGCGACGTGTTCACCCGCGAACCCGGTCCGCCGGTGGAGCTGGAACAGGATGAATCGTTGTTGGATGAGGTGTCCCTGTTCGATCTCGTGGATGCGTTGCAGGGCGTCCTCGCGCGCCATCCCGGGAAACGGCTCGTCGAAATTATCCCGGATAATCTGACGGTGCGCGATCGGATGAACGCGATCATCGAGTCCTTGGAAGGGCAGGAAGCCGTCGCGTTCACGGCACTGTTCGAGGCGTCCAGTCATCGCATCGTGGTCATCGTCACGTTCCTGGCCCTGCTCGAACTCATCCGGATTCGGGTCGTGCGGGTCTTTCAAAGCGAAACGTTCGGAGCGATTCTGGTGTCACGCGCTTTTTCCGCGGTGACGGACGGAGAACCGGCGGAGGATTCTGAATGGAGGAACTTATGAGTCCCAGTATCGCGCAGGTCATCGAAGAGGCGATCGGGTTGCAGGAACAGGCCGTCGCGCCGACGGCTCAGGAGTCCGACCCTCAGGCGCCGACCAACGGGACGCATGCGAACGGAAACGGCGCGGCACCGTCGGGCGCGGATCCAACCCTCTCCGATGTCCGGGCGCTGCGCGGCATCCTGGAAGCGCTGCTCTTTGTGGCCACCGACCCGATTCCTCTCACGCGGTTCGTCGCATTGCTCGGTGCCGTGACGAAGCAGGAGGTCGAGCAGGCGCTGACCAGCCTGCGGTACGACTATGAGCAGGAAGGTCGCGGGCTTCAGTTGGTGGAAATTGCGGGCGGCTATAAGATCGTGACCAAGGCCGAGTTTGCGCCGTGGCTCAAACGGATGGAGAAGGTGAAAGCGCCCGCCAAGCTGTCGCGTTCGGCGCTGGAATCGTTGGCTATCATCGCCTACAAGCAGCCGATCGTCCGGGCGGAGATCGAACAGATCCGCGGGGTGGAAACATCGGGCGTCTTGCGGACGCTGCTGGAACGGAAGCTGGTCCGCATCGTCGGCCGGAAGGAAGAACCGGGACGGCCCATCATGTATGGGACCACCAAGTTCTTCCTGGAGCACTTCGGGCTTCGGGATCTCGCGCAGCTGCCGCCGCTGCGCGAGTTCAAGGAATTGGGCGAGTCCGAACAGGCCATGTTGCCGATCGAGGAAACGGAGGCGGTGGAAGGGACGGTCTCGGAGGAGGGTTCGATGGACCATGCCGTCGGGCCGACCGAGACGGCTCAGCAGCGCCAGGAGGAATCCGGGGCGCAGGACGCATCCGATTTGGTTGTCGCCGACGTGGCCGACGAGACGTAGTTCCACCCTCCAACGCCGTTCATCCCGTCCTCTTTCCGTCATCTCCAGGAAAAAACCGGGAGGCTCCTGCCGAGCAGGAACCTCCCGGATACATGATCGGCGGGTCACCCGGTGATCGTACCGGCCGGGCAGTGTATTTACTGGCAGCCGATAGGAATGAAGCCCGCGCCGAAGACGCGGGACAACGCCTGGTACCGCGCATTGTCATAGAACGAATAGCTCGGCAGCCGCCAGTTGCGGGTGGTGGGGTCTCCTCCGTATGACGGATCGGTTCCGTAGAAGAACCCTCCGCGTGTTTTTTGCGTCAGATACAGCCACTCCATATACATGCTGCACACCTCGGCCTGGACCGATCCGCCCTGCATGTTGCTGGCGTACCAGTCGCGTCCCCAATCAGGCGTGTTCCGCATGTTCCGCAGCGCGCCGATGGGCGTGTCGTACGAATACCAATCCGGCCGCACCTGAGGCGGCATCGGCGTCACCAGGCTCGGCGCGGTGAGCGGGACATCCGGGAGGGAAGGCACGATCGAGAGCGCTTTCAGCGCCTTCGGCTGGCAGCCCGGCCGTTCCTTGTTTGTGTAGAGAGGAGTCCCCTCGGGGCCCGGGCACTCCCACATTTCGACGTCCGAGGATTCAACCGCCTGCGCACCGGGAACGAGCAACAGGCTCGCGGCGAGAGTGACGCACACAAGTCGGATCGGCCACATGGTACACCTCCGATTAAGTCATCGTACAAGGCACTAGGCGTCGTGTTCGAATGTCGAGGAACAGAGCCTATGCGATCCGGAAGAAGCGAATCCATCCGGCTTTCGGGGGGAGCCGTCCTACCAGACGTTCCAGGCCAGGGAAAGCGACGACTGGAGCGGGTTCGCAAGGGGCCAACCGAACCGGGAATCGGCTGCCCCGGGGCATGACAGAGGTGATCCGCACGGTCTGGAGCCGGCCCTCCTCGCCTTGACTCCCTTCTTTTCGCTTTGTTAGACTGCCCGATCTAAGTTGTTGAAACATCCGCTAATCTCCATCAATTTCGTACCACGAGGAATACCATGATCAAGGCCTGGCTCTTCGACGAATTCTTTCGATTTGACCGGCATCTACTCACGGTCGACGGCAGTCAGAGTGAGTGGGGTGCAGGGGATTCGGTGGCAGAGGAAGAAGAACTACCTCCGGCACCGACAGGAGTTTCAGCCAAGGCCGGCAACGGCCGGATCACCATTACGTGGGATCCCGTGCCGGACGCGATGTACTACAACCTGTACTTCATGACCACCAAGGGCGTGCAGATCAAGTTTTCCGAACTGACGCGTCCCATTGCCGGCCCCGACGACTTCAAGGCAGTGATTGGGGTGAAGAAGGAAAAGGCGACCTGCATCGAAGGCGCACAGTCGCCTTTCGTGCATGACGATCTCGCGAACGGGACCTGCTACCACTATGTGGTGACCGTCGTGACCCCGAAAGGGGAAAGTCCCGAATCGCAGGAAGTGATGGCGATTCCGGCACCCTATCTGATCGCGAAAATCTTCGGTCAGGAAGGCGTCGACGACGGCGAGTTCAGCTCTCCGACCGGGATCGCCCTCGACAAGGACGGCAATATTTACGTGGCCGACACGGACAACCATTCGATCCAAAAATTCGACAAGGACGGCACGTTCATCGCGCGCTGGGGCGGGGAGCCGAGCACCGCGGAGGGCGGGTTCTATTACCCGCGCGGCCTCACGACCAATGCCGATGGGCACGTGTACATCGCCGATACGGGCAACAATCGGGTGCAGCGTTTGGATGGAGACGGGAATCCGATGAAGGCCTGGGGCAAGTTCGGATTCGCCTGGCGCGGCGCCGACATGAACAAGTTCGACGCGCCCTGGGGCGTGACGACCGATCAGGAAGGCAACATCTACGTCACCGACACCAACAATGCCCGGATCCAGAAGTTCAAGGGAGACGGCACCCCGCTTCTGAAGTGGGGGCGCGACGGGAGTTTCGACGGGGCGTTCTTCTTCCCGCGCGGCGTGGCGGTCGATTTCGTGGGCAACATCTTCGTGGCCGACGAAGGCAACAACCGAATCCAGAAATTCGACCAGCGCGGCAGTTTCCTCACCAAATGGGGGCGTGAGGGGAGCGGGCCGGGACAATTTAAGTCGCCCTGGGGCGTCACCTGCGATGCCCTCGGCAACGTCTACGTCGTCGATCAAGGCAACCATCGGATTCAGAAATTCGACGGCAACGGCACCTTTCTCTGCGCCTGGGGCAACCGCGGGAAGACGGAAGGACAGCTCAATTTTCCGTCCGGGATCGTCGTCGACAAGGAAGGGGCGGTTTACGTCGTCGACAGCGGCAACCACCGTGTCATCAAGTATGTGCCGACCGAGGAAGAGCTCAATCGCGGGAAGGAAGAAAAGAAGGGCGCAGAGGAGCCTTCGAAGTATCCGGCGCCGCGCAACCTCGTGGTCAAGGCCGGCGATACCGAGACATTCGTGAGTTGGATGGAGGTCCCGGGGGCGGTGTCCTACAACCTCTACTTCCACACCCAGCCCGGAGTCACCAAAGAAGGCGGGACGAAAATCGAGGGCGTCGCCAGCCCGTACAATCATAGCGGTTTGACCAACGATCAGGCGTATCACTACGTGCTGACGGCGGTCTATGAAGACGGGACCGAGAGCGGGGTTTCCGAAGAAGTGGTCGCCACGCCGGTCCTCATCGATATCACCGCGCCGCAGAACCCCTACGCCGTCATCAACCACGGCGCGTTCATGACCAATTCGCCGGAGGTCGTGGTCACGATTTCCGCCAACGATCTGGACACTGGGGTCGGCGCCTATTACATCTCCGAGAATCCCATGACGCCGATGGCGGGAACGCCCGGATGGGTGGACGTGACCCCGGCCATCAAGTTCGGCGCGACGATTCCTTTCATCCTGTCGCCCGGCGACGGGCAAAAGACGATCTTCGTCTGGTTCAAGGATATCGGGAACAACATTTCCACTCCGGCCAGCGCCACCATTCTGGTCAACACGTCGGGGTATCTGTGCGTCTCCAAGTGGGGGAAGCCGGGCCGCGGCGCCTCGCTCCTGCACGGCGGTGAGTTCATGGCGCCGATGTACGGGTTGGCCATCGACCAACAGGGTTGCCTGTTCGTCGTCGACAACGGCAACAACCGCGTTCAGAAATTCGACAGCGCCGGGAACTTCATCATTCTCTGGGGCAACTTCGGGTCCGCAAACGCCAACTTCCACAACCCGACCGGCGTGGCCTGCGACGCGAAGGGCGACGTGTACGTCGTGGACACCAACAACCATCGCGTGCAGAAATTCGACGGGAAACTGGGCGGGTATCTCATGAAGTTCGGCTCCCGTGGCAACGGCGAAGGCCAGTTCAACGCGCCCTGGGGCATTGCGATCGACCGCGTACGCGGGTACATCTATGTCGTCGACAGCGCCAACTTCCGGGTGCAGAAGTTCGACATGACCGGTGAGTTCATCATGCAGTGGGGCAGCTTCGGAAACGGCGACGGCCAGTTCTACTTCCCGCGCGGGATCGCCGTGGACCAATCGGACGGAACCGTGTACGTCGTCGACATGGGCAACCATCGCATCCAGAAATTCGATACCAGCACCAACGTGCTGCCGCAGCTCATCACCAAGTGGGGCGGCAGCTCGGAGGCCGGCCATGCGAGCAGTCCCTTAGCGCAGGAAGCCGGGCAGTTGCGCTCGCCGTGGGGCATCGCGGTCGATGGCCAGGGTGACGTGTACGTGTCGGACACGGGCAACCACCGGATCGAGAAATTCGACCGGGAAGGCAACTTCATCACGCAGTGGGGCGGCTTCGGCACGGGCGAGGGCCAGTTCAACTTCCCTTACGGTCTGGCCGTGGACGCCAAGGGCAGCGTGTTCGTGGTGGACAGCGGCAATACCCGCGTTCAGCAGTTCATGCCTGCGGAAGAAGGCAGCGAGCGGCTGCAGGAAGAAGCTGAGGCGGCCGCTGAGTTGGAAAAGGCCGACAAAGCGACCAAGGTGTAACCGGGCGGGGAAAGCGGCGGAGGATCGATGCTAGACAAGGACATTCGGGTCGGGTTGACGTACGACGACGTCGTGCTCGTACCGGCCAAGTCGAGCGTGTTGCCCAGCGAGGTCGACACCAGAACCTTCGTGACCCGAAACATCCAAGTCCATATTCCCATCGTCAGCGCCGCGATGGATACGGTGACCGAGGCGAGGCTGGCGATTGCGATGGCCCGCGAGGGCGGCATCGGCATCGTGCACCGGGTGCTGTCGCCGCCCGATCAGGCGGCGGAGATCGACAAGGTCAAGAAGTCCGAGAGCGGGATGATCCTCGACCCCGTGACGATCTCGCCGGACCAGACCCTCCGAGACGCCCACAACCTCATGGCGAAATATCGAATCTCCGGCATACCGGTTACGAAGAACGGCAAGCTCGTCGGAATCCTCACCAACCGGGACCTGCGGTTCGAGAATCGGATGGACCTGAAGGTGTCGCAGGTGATGAAGCGGGACAGGCTCATCACCGCCCCGGAGGGCACCAGCCTGGAAAAGGCGCGTGAAATCCTGCACGAACACCGCATCGAAAAACTCCCCGTCGTCAACAAACAGTTCGAGCTCAAAGGCCTCATCACCATCAAGGACATCGAAAAGCGGATCAAGTATCCCAATGCCTGCAAGGACACCCACGGACGATTGCGGGTCGGGGCGGCGTTGGGAGTGGGACAGGACACGGAAGAGCGCGTCAATCTCCTGGTCAAGGCCGGGGTGGATCTCGTGGTGGTGGACACGGCGCACGGGCATTCGCACGCCGTCCTCGAGACGGTGAAGATGGTCAAGAAGCTCCACCCGAATCTGGATGTGGTCGCCGGCAACATTGCGACGGCGGAGGCGGCGAAGGATCTGATGAAGGCCGGCGTGGATGCGGTCAAAGTGGGGGTCGGTCCTGGCTCGATCTGCACGACCCGCATCGTCTCCGGCGCGGGTATGCCGCAACTGACTGCGATTGCGGACTGCGCGAAGGCACTGAACGGCTCAAAGATTCCCGTCATTGCCGATGGGGGCATCAAGTATTCCGGCGACATCACCAAGGCGCTCGCGGCCGGTGCCTCGGCCGTCATGCTGGGCAGTCTGTTGGCCGGGACCGAAGAGTCGCCAGGGGAAACGGTGCTCTATCAGGCGCGAACCTACAAGGTCTATCGCGGGATGGGCTCGATCGGCGCAATGGAGCGGGGAGGCGGCGATCGCTACGGCCAGAGCGGGCGTCCCGCCCAGAAGCTGGTTCCTGAAGGCATCGAAGGTCGTGTGCCGTACAAGGGTCCATTGGCGGCAGTGATCTACCAGCTCGTCGGTGGCGTGAAGTCCGGCATGGGCTACTGCGGGTGCAAGACGATTCCGGAACTCCAGCAGAACGCGTCGTTCATTCGCCAGACCGTCGCGGGGTTGCGCGAGGGGCACGTCCACGACGTCATCATCACGAAAGAAGCGCCCAACTACCGCACGGATTGGGAATAGAAAAGGGGAGCAAATGGCGTATGGCGTATAGCCTATAGCACAGGCGCCGGACACCGATCTCCTCGACCCGCCGAAGCTTCTTTTCTGCGGCCATCAGCCATCAGCTATAAGCCATAAGCTCTTCTCACAGTATGGAACTCTGGCACGATAGAATCCTCGTCCTCGACTTCGGATCGCAATACACGCAATTGATCGCGCGGCGCATCCGCGAAGCGCAGGTGTATTCGCAGATTCTTCCCTGCACGGTCCCCCTCGCGAGCGTGCTGGCCTATCGGCCCAAAGGCATCGTGCTCTCCGGCGGTCCATCGAGCGTCTACGGCAAGAAGGCGCCGTCGGTTTCCAAGCAGCTTTTCGACCAGGGCATTCCGATCCTCGGCATCTGCTACGGCATGCAATTGGTCACCCACCTGCAAGGGGGTGACGTCGCCAAGGCTCCGCATCGCGAATATGGCCGCGCCGACTTGACGATCGACGACGCGTCCGACCTCTTCAAGGGGATCGGCTCGAGCGGCTCGACCGTCGTCTGGATGTCGCATGGAGACCGCATCGAGCGAATGCCGCCGGGGTTCCGCTCCATCGCGCACACGGCCAACTCGCCCATCGCGGCGATGAAGCGGCACGATGCCAAGCAGCGGATCTACTGCATTCAGTTCCACCCCGAAGTGGCCCATACGCCGGAGGGCGCGGGGATCCTGCGCAATTTCGTCTATGACATCTGCGGCTGCCAACCGACCTGGACCATGCGGTCCTATGTCGAGACGGCGGTGGACACCATCCGCCGGCAGGTCGGGAAAGACCGCGTCCTCTGCGCGCTCAGCGGCGGCGTCGATTCGTCGGTCGCGGCCGTGCTGACCCATCGGGCGATCGGCGACCAACTGACCTGCGTGTTCGTGGACAACGGGGTGCTGCGGGCCGGCGAGCGGGAGCAGGTGGAGAAGACGTTCGCGGCCCACGAAAACCTGAACCTCCGCGTGGTGGACGGATCGCAGCAGTTCATTTCGGCCCTGAAGAACGTGACGGACCCGGAGCGCAAGCGCAAGACGATCGGCCGGTTGTTCATCAAGTTGTTCGAAGCCGAATCCAAGAAGCTCAAAGGCATCAAGTATCTGGTCCAAGGGACGCTGTATCCCGACGTGATCGAGAGCGTCAGCTTCAAGGGGCCGTCCGCCACCATCAAGACCCACCATAACGTCGGCGGATTGCCGACGCGCATGAAGCTGAAGTTGGTCGAACCGCTGCGGGAGCTCTTCAAGGACGAAGTCCGGGTGCTCGGCAAGGAACTCGGATTGCCGGACGAGATCATCTGGCGGCAGCCGTTCCCGGGGCCGGGTCTGGCAATCCGGATCCTGGGATCGGTCACCAAGGAACGGTTGGCGATCCTGCGGGCCGCGGAAACGATCGTGGATCAGGAGATCCGCGGGGCCGGGCTCTACCGCGACATCTGGCAGGCCTTCGCGGTGTTGCTGCCGATCCGGACCGTAGGGGTCATGGGCGACCAGCGGACCTACGAGAACGTCATCGCGATTCGCGCCGTGACGAGCCTCGACGGGATGACGGCCGATTGGGCGAAGATTCCCAACGATGTGCTCGGCCGCATGTCCAATCGCATCATCAATGAAGTCAAAGGCGTGAACCGGGTCGTGTACGACATCAGCTCCAAGCCGCCATCCACGATTGAATGGGAGTGAGGAAGTGAACAGTGATGAGTGAGCGGTGCTAGGCCGAATCTGACCTCATCACGCATCACCCGTCACTCATCACGCGATATGGAAATTCGTCTTCAAAAACTGATCGCCGGCACCGGTCTCGCTTCGCGGCGGAAGGCCGAGGAAATGATCGCGGCCGGACGGGTGACCGTCAACGGCGTCGTCGTGACCGAGCTCGGCACGAAGGTCGATCCGGAGCGAGACCATGTCAAGGTCGACGGGAGGCATCTGCGGGCGGCACAGCCCTGCGTGTACCTCATGCTGAATAAGCCGAAGCATGTGATGTCGACGCTCGACGACCCGGAAGGGCGGCCGACGGTGAAGGATTTCCTCCATGGCGTGTCGGTGCGGGTGTTTCCCGTCGGGCGACTCGATTTCGACAGCGAAGGTCTGATGCTGTTGACCAACAACGGGGATCTCGCGCAGGCGCTGCTCCATCCGAAGTACCACGTGCCGAAGACGTATCTGATCAAGGTCAAGGGCGTATTGGGAGAGGACGAGATCCGCACGCTCGAGCGCGGCGTGAAACTCGAAGACGGCATGACCGCTCCCGCCAAAGTCATGAAAATCGGCAAGGCGGAGAGCAACTCCTGGTTGGAAATCACCATTCACGAGGGCCGCAAGCACCAGGTGAAGCGCATGATGGAAGCCGTCGGCCATCCGGTCATCAAGCTGACCCGTGTGCGCATGGGACCGCTGGCACTGGGCGACCTTGCGCCAGGCGCCTATCGGTTCCTAACTGATCGCGAGGCGAACCGCTTGCGCGAGTTGGTGCAGGACCGGGTCGCACGCGAGGCCGGTGAGGAGACATCGCCGGCTCCCAGGCCGGCGAGTTGGGCCAAGCCCAAGATTCGAGCGCCGCGCCTCTCGCGATTGGACCGGAGCCGGCGGCCGTCCGAGGGAGGGGCGCGGAGGTCGCGGCGAGGACCGGGCGGACAAGCGATGCGGAGATCAGCATGAAAGTCAGGACCCATCGGTGCGGAGAATTGACGAAGGCGCAGGTCGGCCAACAGGTCGTCCTGAACGGCTGGGTGCAGCGCCGCCGCGACCACGGCATGGTCATCTTCATCGATCTTCGCGATCGTACCGGCATCACGCAAGTCGTGTTCAGCGCCGAACGGAATGCCCACGTCCACCAGGCGGCGCACGCACTGCGCAGTGAATGCGTGGTCTCGGTGACCGGCCGGGTCATGGCGAGGCCGGATGAGTCCAGGAACCCGAATCTCCCGACCGGCGAGATCGAAGTCTTCGTGGACGCCGTCGAAATGCTCAACGAGGCGAAGACGCCGCCCTTCATGATCGAGGATGATATCGAAATCACCGAGGCGCTCCGGCTGAAGTACCGATACCTCGATCTCCGCCGCCCGAAGATGCAGCGGTTATTGGGATTGCGGCACGGCATCATGCAGGCCGTGCGTGGTTTCCTCAACCGGGAGGGATTTCTGGAGGTCGAAACCCCGATTCTGACGAAGAGCACGCCCGAAGGGGCGCGCGACTATCTGGTGCCCAGCCGGGTCAATCCGGGCATGTTCTTCGCGCTACCCCAGTCGCCGCAGCTTTTCAAGCAGGTGTTGATGATCAGCGGGGTGGATCGCTACTACCAGATCGCCCGCTGTTTCCGGGACGAGGACCTGCGCAACGACCGCCAACCGGAGTTTACCCAGATCGATCTGGAGATGTCGTTCGCCGATCGCGAGCAGGTCATGTCCCTGATGGAGCGGATGATCGTGGCCGTCTTCAAGGAGGCGGGCGGCGTCCAGCTCCCGGTGCCGTTCCCGCGCATGACCTATGCCGAAGCGATGGGGCGCTACGGGTCGGACAAGCCCGATCTTCGGTTCGACATGCCGCTGCACGACATGACCGCGTTCGCGGCCAAGAGCGAGTTCAAGGTCTTCAAAGAAGCCGCGACCAAGGGCGGCGTCGTAAAGGCGCTGATCGTCAGCGGGGGGGGAGCCATCGCGCGCAGTCGGATCGATGCTCTCGGTGAAACGGCCAAGAGCTTCGGTGCCAAGGGATTGGCCTGGCTCAAGGTCACGGCCGACGGGCAGTTGGAATCCGTGATCGCGAAATTTCTGGACGCGAAGGCCTTCGCTGAATCGCTGCCGGAGGCGAAGCCCGGCGATCTGGTGCTGTTCGGCGCCGACAAGCCCGCGGTCGTGCACGACGTGCTGGGGCGAATCCGCCTGCTGCTGGGCGAAGAGCTGAACCTGATCGACAAGACGGCCTGGAAGCCCCTCTGGGTCACGGAATTCCCCCTGCTCGACTACTCGCCGGAAGAAAAGCGCTATGTCTTCATGCACAACCCGTTCGCGGCCCCGATGGACGAAGACGTACCGTACCTCGATTCGGAACCGCTGAAGGCCCGCGCGAAGGCCTACGACATGGTGCTGAACGGGAGCGAGATCGGCGGCGGCAGCATCCGGAACCACCGGAGCGACGTGCAGCTGCGCATTCTCGATCTGCTCGGCATCAACAAGGACCAGGCGCAGGCCAAGTTCGGGTTTCTGTTGGAAGCGCTCGATTACGGCGCACCGCCGCATGGGGGGATCGCCTTCGGCTTGGACCGGTTGATCATGCTCTTGGGCGGCGCCGAGTCGATTCGCGACGTCATCGCGTTTCCGAAGACCCAGCGCGCCCAATGTCCGCTCACCGAGGCTCCATCCAGCGTGAGTTCTGAGCAGTTGAAGGAACTGCGCATCAAACTCGACATAGTGGAGTAATCATCCTGCCCGCCGGCCACTCAGCGCCGATTCGCAAACGCGCCCCTGTCCGTGCTTCGCTGTTTGTCCCTCTGCCGGTTCTTTTACTCATCGCCTGTCTGCTCGAAGCCTGCCAGCCGGTGCCGCACCGCGTGTATGAAATCCGCCAGCGGGCCTTCACCTTCGACGCCCAGGCCGTCGCGGCCGACTACCGGGAAGAGTTCGCGTATATCTCCCGGCGGCGCGAATCCATGGCGAACGGGACGGCCCGCGCCTCCGCAGCAGGACCGCATGCAGCGGATGCGGCCCCGGAGCACCTGTCCGGCCTGGCCTTCTCCGGAGGCGGGATTCGCTCCGCGACCTTCCATCTGGGCATCCTGGAAGCGCTACAGCAGATGGACAAATTGAAGCGGATCGATTACCTCAGCACGGTGTCCGGCGGCTCCTACATCGCCGGTTGGTTGTTGGGGCATGCGGGCGAGGAACGCGAGGATGACTTCGCCGATCTGATCCAGACCCAGGATCTGGATACGCTGCTCGATCCCAAAGGGGATTTCGTCACTCATCTGCGACACCATTCCGGGTTCCTGCGGGAGAATGGATTCTGGGAGGGGCCGGCCCTGATCGGCTCCTATCTCTGGCGGATTCCGTTCTATTATGTCTGGGACGTGGGCCTGCACATCAAGACGTACCCCGGCGTCGGGAACCTGCTCCATCTCTATAGTCCGTACCGCCGCCGCATCGAGTTGACCTATCTGCGCGGGCAGGAAGACAGCTCTCTGGCCGGCATGTACGAAAAAAGCCAGGCGCCTCCCTATTTGATCGTCAACGGCAACCTCGTCAATCGCGGGCGCCCTCGCGGCTATCCCACCGAGGTCAACCGGCCGTATCGGGACAACTACAACTTCGAATTCACCAAGGATTTCGTCGGTTCCGACGGGCTCGGCTATGTCCAGACGGAGGGCTTCGGGTTGCCCGTGGTCACAGTGCTGGATAGAACAGGGCAGCCGGCAGAGATCGATCCACGGTGGGTGGTGGTGGAAGATCCGACGCAAGGCACTTGCCGGCTCGACCTCGAGCAGCGGATCAGGAAGGAGTACTGTGCGCGCCTCTCCGATGCCATGACGGCTTCGGGCGCCGGTCTCGATTCCGACAGTTTGCTGGAGGAAACCTACCACGACGATCTTGCCCGGTTGCTGATGCGATTTGTGTCCGTGCCGTTCAACATCAACGGCGAGTTCCAGTCCTGGAACTATGCCCGGCGCTACAACACGACGCTCGGCACGGTGTGGGATTATGTTCTGATGATGACCGTCCAGCGTCTGTGGCCCGATACGAAGAGCCGTTGGATCGAGGTGACCGACGGTTCGTTCTTCGACAACCTTGGGGTCTATTCGTTGTTGAGGCGGCAGGTGTCGCATGTCATCGTCGGCGATGCCACGCTCGACCAGACCTGGCAGTACGATTACCTCCACAACCTCCAGGCGAAAATCCGCAAATACTTCGGGAACGGCGTCGAATGGTGCGGGGAGATTCCCAAGGAGCATGAGGTGGTCTGGTACCGTCGTTTTTGGGTGCGCCGTCCCGACGGGCGGATGACGGTCATCCACTATGTGAAGCCGTACGTCTACAACGCCGGCTTGTTCAGAAAGAATCCGGAATTGACCTCGTCGGAAAAGGCCCCTTTCCTGAGCGCGCGACCGCAGCCGGTCTGGAGCATCCAGCCCGGGCAATCGCCGTCCGAGGCGCTGCCGACCCATCTTGATCTGGAACGGCTCAAGCACCTGATCCCCGGGGGCGGTCTGGAGACGGAGCTGGCGAAGAGTCTCCAGAAGGTCACGCAGTTCGCCAAATCCGAGAAGGCGAACGGATTTCCCCAGACCGGCACGTTGTTCCAGTGGTTCGACCTGGAAGAGTTCGAGGCCTATCGGCACCTGGGTTACGTGATGGGGTGGGCCTATCTTGCGACGATCGACTTCTCGGCCCGGGAACTCTTGCCTGCAGAAGCCTGCCGGCCGATCCCGATGGACTAGCCTCCGACGGGCGCTCGCCGCGGTACCCGCGGCTCAGATCCTGGTGTAAGATGAAGGCGGCAATGGTCTTCAACCCGGGAGGCTGCGATGGGCCGCATGGTCGCGACGGTGGTCTGCGGACTGGCGCTCATGATGGCGGGATGTGGGCTCTTCACGTCTAAAGAGACCGCCTATCTTCGTTCTGCCGAGAATCACGCCACACAGGAAGAAGTCAGAACGCAACTTGGGGCGCCGCGGACGGCGGCGATGCTGCCCGACGGCGAGTCGCTGTGGGTGTATGAGATTCGGGATCTCGAACCGATGAGCCAGAGTTCCTGGTCCACGCTGGGGTCCTGGTGCGACGAGTATCGGCTCACGTTTGATCGCAGCGGTATTCTGAGGCAATGGTCCCACGCTTCGTACGTGCATGGCGGAGAGCTGATGCCGGCGAGCTGTAACTCCTCGTTGGGGGTGCAAAAACCCGCGCTGTGACCCTCGTCGATATTCAGCATGCCACCGTCTATCGCGGTGACCGCGAGGTATTCGCCGACCTGTCCCTGAGCCTCACCGCAGGAGTGCATACGGCCATCCTCGGCCCGAACGGCGCCGGTAAATCCTCGTTGCTCAAACTGCTCTCGCTCGAGGTGCACCCGGCTCCACGTGAGGAGACCGTCCTGCGCCTGTTCGGCCGGGAGCAGTGGAACGTCTGGGAACTGCGCACGAGACTCGGTGTCGTCTCGCACGATCTGCAGCACCGCTATCTGGACGGCGCCCACGGGATCAATGTCGTCCTCTCCGGGTACTTTGCCAGCGTGGACACGTACGCTCATCAGGAATTCGGTTACGGTCAGTTGGTGCGGGCGATGCAGGTCATGGAGGAATTGGAGATCGGCCACCTGCAGGACCGACCCTTCGGGGAGATGTCGACGGGGGAGCAGCGCCGCTTCTTGCTCGGCCGGGCACTGGTACACGACCCGGAGGTGTTGGTGCTCGACGAGCCGACCAGCGGGCTCGACTTGCACGCCTGCTTTCACTATCTCGCCACTATCCGCAGTTTGATGTCCAAGGGCAAAACGATTTTGCTCGTGACCCATCACATCCACGAGATTCCCCCGGAAATGAATCGGGTCGTGCTGCTCAAGCGGGGACAGGTCGTGGCCGACGGGCCCAAAGACAAGATGCTCACGGCCCAACAGCTCACCGCTCTCTTCGATACCCCGGTGCACCTGGCGCAAGCGAATGGATGGTATCAGACGCTGCCGGGGTGATCGGTGTCGAAGGATCATCCCCCTCCCAGCGTCACCGTAAACGTCAGATCCGTGTCGAGGCGCCGAACTTTGACGCGGACTTGCTGTCCTGGGCTGGTCCGCTCTATGAGATAATTTTTCAGGTGCGCCGCATCGTCGATCTCGGTCTCGTCCACCGCGATGATGATGTCGTGCTTCTGGAGTCCCGCCGACTTGGCCGGCTCTCCCACGTCCTTCACCGCCATCCGCCACCGCGTGCCGTCTCGCACGGCCATCATTTGAATGCCCATTTTGGAAAAGGTGAGAGGCTTGCCTTCGAGGGCGGCGTTGACGATCCGGTCGGCCAGGATTCCCGGAATGGCAAACGCCATGCGGCTGCAGCGTGCCGTGGAGTCGTCCCGCTCGGTTTGGATGATGGCGTGCATGATGCCGATCACCTCACCCTTGTCGTTAAAGAGTCCGCCCCCGGAGTTTCCGCTGCAGGCCGCCACGTCGGCTTGAATCAATCGGCCGTCCACGGTTTGAAGAAAGGTACTCGTGTTGCCGAGGTGGCCGAACGACATGGTGGGCCCCCAGCCCATCGGGTAGCCGACGGTGAACACTTCCTGTCCTGGGAGGACATCCGTGGAGGCGAAGGGGACGCCGGCTTGAACTTTGCTCCGGTGAGGTTGCGCGATGCGATAGACGACGACGTCCATGAAGGCGCTGTCTCCGACCAAGTCGGCGGGGAGTTCGTGGAGATCGGTCGTCAGAATGCGGATCTGTTTGGGAATGATGGTGCCGGTGGCGGCCTCCTGCTTTTCCGCTGCATGCCGGGCCGTCACGATGTATCCGTCGCGCAGGTGAAAGCCGGTCCCGCGCACGAGCACTTTGCCCGGCTTGTCGGGCGTGCGCTGATCCTGGGTGTCTTCCAGAACGCCGATCGTGGCCCGCTTGGCCCGTTCGAGCGTCGCGGCGTCGATGGCCTCAGCGGGGGATGGAATAAGGGGATTCATGAACAAGGCACCCAAGAGAAAGGCAGGCGCCCAAGCGGTCACAGAGAAGTTCAGTCGGAACCATGAAGCGATCATACCGGTCTGTTCCTTTCGTCATCGGTCAGAGGTTCGCCCGCCTTCGCCGACGCGTCGGCGGGCTTCACGGAGTCAGTATAGTCTACGATCAGTCTCGATGGGAATGCGTCGTGGGGACGTCGAACGGAATGCGATAGTATCGATCGGGTGGCTGGGCTATACTGCCCGCATGGTAGGCAAACGGATGATGACTCTCACCGTCGCCCCGATCCTTCTGAGCGGACTGGCCGGTTGCGCCTCGCCGATCATTCCGGAGCCGCTGGAGCAGCAGATCGACAAGTCGGTCACGTTCAACCAGGTGCTGGAGAGCCCTGATTCCTATCGAGGGCGGATCGTGCTCTGGGCCGGGGAAGTTCTGAAGGCCAGGGCGCTCCAGAATGGGACGGAGTTGGAGGTCCTGCAGTTGCCGGTGACAGACGATCAGGCTCCGGCCCGACAGCGCACGGAATCAAAAGGCCGGTTTCTCGCCCTGAATAAAGACTTCCTTGATCCTGCTACCTTCACCGACGGCACCCGTGTGACGATCGTCGGGGAGGTCACAGGCGCGACGGTTGCGAAACTGGACGATACGGACTACCGCTATCCCACAGTCGAGGTGAAACACCTGCACCGATGGGAAGGGCGGCGCGGGGATGACGTGCGGGGATCCGGGCCCTGGTGGGGGGTGTTCGGCGGCGTCGGGGTCGGCGGAGGTGCTCGCAGCGGCGGGGGCATCAGTATCGGGACGGGATTTTGACCAAGACCGTCGCCCGTGCAGCGTATCTCGTTACCGGAAAGAGCATATCGCTAATGGCATATGGCATGTGCAAGGAGCGAGTTCTGTCTGCGTTCTTGCACCAGGCGCTGATTATAAGCCATACGCTATAGGCTCCTTGATAAAATATGCCCGACGCTTCACGAGATATGCTGCCGGTGCCCATTACTTCTTGCGGAACCCAAGGAAGACTCCTCCGGCGGCGGCCCCGGCCGAGGGCAAATAGCCGGTCAGGAACTGTTTGAATCCTTCCGTTCCCCGTTGAACGGCCTCCACATTCTGTGTCACCTGCCGTTCCAGCGCGGTCCAGTCGGTCGTCCACCAGCCGGCGTTCTTCAGCAGGGCGATCCCGGCGATTGCCAGCGCTCCGAGCACCACCATCAGCTTCACGAACCGGCGAAACGCCCAACCGATGAAGAATCCCGCGATATAGCTGCCACCGAACCGAGCGAGGGCGGGGGACGCCAGGTCGGACACATAGCCGGCCAATCCGGCCAGCGTGGCCATGCCGGCTGCAACGACGGTCTTGGCTCGCCAAGGTGGATCGGGTATCAGAGCCTCGCGTGTCTCAGCCGCCGCCGTCGACTTGAAGACATCGAGCAGGCCCATAGACACCTCCTTCGGTCGATGGCAGGCTCCTTAGGAGCGTCCGCTGGAAAAGGTATCGCAAGCACCAGGATCGCCGAACTGTAACCCGCGCCGCAGCCACGTCATCCGCTGCTCCGAAGAGCCATGGGTCCAGCTTTCCGGCTGCACGTAACCCTGTCCCATTTTCTGGAGACGGTCATCACCGATGGCGGCAGCAGCCCGGAGGCCCTCCTCGAAATCGCCCGGTTCGATGAGGTTGCGGTTGTGCTGCGCGTGATAGCCCCACACGCCGGCCAGACAGTCGGCCTGCAATTCCATGCGCACGGAGAGTGCGTTCCCCTCCGTTTGCGAAATCCGCTGTTGGCGGCGCGACACCTGTTCGGCAATCCCCAGGAGGTTTTGCACGTGATGGCCGATTTCGTGGGCGATCACATAGGCTTGGGCGAAGTCGCCGGGCGCGCCGAGGCGTTGGGCCATGTCGTTGAAGAAGGAGAGGTCGAGGTAGACCTTGTGGTCGCCCGGGCAATAGAAGGGGCCGACGGCCGACGAAGCCGTGCCGCAGGCCGAACGGACCGCTCCCGTGAAGAGGACCATCTGCGGGTCTTCATAAGATCGGCCCATCTTGGGGAGCAAGGTCCGCCAGGTGTCTTCGGTATCGGCCAGGACGACGGAGGCGAATTTGCCGAGCGTATCGCTCGGCGCTCCCGTGGGGCCGGCGGTGTCGGGGGCGGAAGGCGCGCTCATCTCCTGCACGCCGCCGAGCATGTTCAATAGGGTCAGGGGATTGGTGCCGGTGAGAAAACTGACGGCCAAGATGAGCACGATGCCGCCCAAGCCGATGCCGACGCCGGGGCGCGCCACGGTCATCCCGCGGCGGTCTTCGATATTGTCACTTTCGCGCTGACCTTCCCATCGCACGGCGGATCTCCTTGGGGGAAGCGGGTCCGGCTATCTACGAGGAGGTACGCAGGCAGGTCGATGGAATCATATTTGACGAACCGGATCAAGCCTCGCCGTTACCTAGTGGTCTTTCTCCAGCGAAGACGGCGCGACGGGCCGACCTGGTCACGCGCCGCAGCCAGAGATACAATACCGGCATGCACACCATCACGCGGGTCGTACTGCTGGTCGGGCTCTTGGTCGTTGGGGTGGGGTGTGACCAACTGACTAAGCCGTTGGCGCAGGACCATTTGGCAGGGCGAAGTGTGCTCTCCTCCTGGGGCGACCTGTTCCGCTTTGAGTATGCCGAGAACCCCGGTGCGTTTCTCAGTATGGGGCAGGGGCTGCCGCACGAAGGGCGCACTCTCTTATTTCAGGGTGGGGTCGGTCTTTTCCTGACGGCACTCGCGGTCTATCTCATGAGGGCGAGCGGTCTCACTGTCGAGTCTTTTTCCGCGTGGGCGCTGGTCCTTGCCGGCGGTGTCGGTAACTGGCTCGATCGTCTATGGCACGACGGGCGGGTGATCGACTTTATGAACGTGGGAATCGGGCCGCTCAGGACTGGAATCTTCAACGTCGCCGATCTCTGTATCACCGTCGGCCTGTTATGGCTGATGCTGGATATCCTTCGGGCACCGTCGCGCCCGCTGTCGTAGCATGAGTCGTCCTGTTCAATGATGTGCAATACACCTCGGAGCCGACATTCTGCCTGGACAAGGCCATGAACTCTTCGCTAGACTCGGCCCATGACTTTCGCATCGAGTGTGCGCTCCCAGAAATCCGGTCGAGTCGCTCCGATAGTCGGAGTGGCGCTCCTCTGGGCCGCCGCGCTGGGCGGCTGCCAGTCCCCGGGCATGCCCCTGAGCCAGAATCTGAAACCGACCCTGGCTGCGCCTGAGTGCCCGCGCATCGGCGGGATCTATGAATTGTACGGCGAGGCGCTGCCGGGAACGGTCGACTTTTACAGAAATCGCAATGCGCGATTGACCTTGAATGCGATGCTGGGGGTGCCGGCAAAGCCGGAGTTGATCCAGGGCGCTGAACGGGTCGAGGTTCTGCACGAGGACACGCTGGAACTGGTGAATCGCCACGACGGAATGGTCGCGGCGCACCAGCTTGATCTGCAACCGGAGGACCGCGTGACCTGCCAGCCGAACCAGATTACGATTCAACGGATGCGGTTTGAAGGGACCGAAGTGCCTGAGCCCGTCCGCCTGGTGTCCACCACCGAGCAGGAGTTGACCGTGGAGCGTGACGGGAACCTGCTGGTCCGCACCCGCATCGTGAACCATGGGAAGTCCTTCTTCTTCGACACGCCTGTCCCGCCCGAAGAATATGCCGCCCGCTTCAAGCGGCTCTTCTGACCTTACCTTCTCGCGTTCCCGTGCGCGGACCTTGGCGGTGTACAAGCCCTACGGCGTGCTGTCCTGTTTCACTGACCCGGACGGCCGGCCGACCCTGGCCGACTATGTGCAGGTGTCGGGGGTCTACGCTGCGGGTCGATTGGATCGGGACAGCGAAGGCTTGCTGCTCTTGACCTCGAACGGTCGTCTGGCGCACCGCATTACCGATCCCCGTCACAAATTGCCGAAGGTCTATTGGGTGCAAGTCGAGCGGGTGCCCGATGAGGCGGCGCTGGCCAGATTGCGGGCCGGCGTCATGCTGCAAGGCCGCAAGACTAAACCCGCCGGAGTGCGACTCCTCCCGGAAGAACCGTCTCTCCCACCGCGTCCAGTGCCGATTCGCTTCCGCAAATCCGTTCCCACCTGCTGGCTGGAGATCAGTCTGCAAGAAGGCATAAACCGCCAAGTCCGGCGGATGACGGCGTCCGTCGGGCATCCCGCGCTTCGACTCGTGCGCGTGGCGATCGGGCCGATCCGACTCGACACCCTTCAACCCGGAGAGTGGCGGGATTTGTCACCGGCTGAAGTCGCGAACCTGAACGGCACGGCCGGTCCCGACCGGCCGCTCGCTGCCGTGGCCCGCGCTCGTCGATGAAGCCCGGCGTGCTCGACGATCAGCGCGGGAGGCTTGCGAGGAAATTCCCGAGCACGACGTGAAACTGCTCGGGATTCTCCGCCATCATGAAGTGTCCCGTATCGAATTCGACGAGCTGCGCGCCGGCGATCTGCGCCTGGATTCCTTTAGCGATCGCGGGCGTGGCCACGTCGTCCTTCGCACCGACCATCACCAGGGTGGGGGCGGTAATGCGCGACAGTTGCCCGTGGACACTGAATCGCGACATCGATGTCAGCGCCTCGCGGAGCACCTCGCCGTTCCAGGTCGGAATGCGGTCGAGCAGCGGCTGATAGACGCGCGGGTTGGTTCCGGGTGGGAAGCTCTCGACAATGATGTTTTTTGAAACCTCGCGGTAGTCGCGCGGGGCGCCGATCGTCGACAGGTCCTTGTCCAGGATCATCGCGCCGTCGGTCGTCGATACCAGGACGAGGGCCCGCACCCGGTCCGGATGGGTCAGGGCCAGCCGCTGCAGGATCATACCTCCCATGGACACCCCCACCCATACCGGTTTCTGGATTCCGAGGTGGTCGGCGAGTGCGATGAGGTCGGCCACGAATTGATCGATGTTCGAGCCGCTCGATGTCTTTTCGGAGTCCCCATACCCACGGAGATCGACCGCAATGCCGCGGTACGTCGGTGAATAGGCCGCGAGATAGTTCGGGAAAATGTTGCTGGTCGTCACGACCCCGTGCACGTAGATCACAGGGTCTCCGGTCCCCGCTTCAAGAATACTCAACTGGACGCCCGGCAGCGCCACGGTCCGACGGACCGGCTGGGCGAGCGAAGCCAACTGGCGCTGGGTAGGGGGTGCCCCGGAGAGCCCAGTCGGCCCTGAGGCCGGAGGAGAGGACACGATCGGCTCTGCGCAGCCGGAAAGGCCGGCAAGGAGCGTGGCGATGAGGAACAGCATGGGCAGCATGGCATCCTCCTGACCGAAAGAGATGCCGATGTGTAGCGGGAACCGAGGGTGGATTGCAAGCCGCGGTTCCGTCCGCGATCGACGGCCCGTCAAGTTCAGCTCTCGATCGACCGACATCTCTAGAGGGAGGCTCCGTCGATCGGGCGATTTTCGTCGACAAGGAACACAGGAGTGGGACAATAGCATGAGGCAAATGGGCAGAACCGTGGGAAGGGAGGGCTGTTATGGAACAGAAACAGGTCCGTCCGGTCCGTCACGTTCGCACCAACCCGCAGGCGCAGGATGAGGCCGATGAGCTCTGGCCACGCTCCGCACGAGAGTTCCTGAAGCCGCCGTCGCTGACATCCAGGCGCAAGGGGTTTACGTATCGGTCCGACCGGGATGGGTCGACCGAACGGCCTCGCTAGCCGGTCTCGTGTTTTTGCTTGTCAGTCCGTCCGGACGATCTAGAATGGAGTCTCTATGTCTCCATCGGATCGTGATGCCACCGTCGCCAGGACCCATGGCCTGGTGCTCTCCATCCTGTTGGGACTGTTCATCGTTCGAGTCATCGCCCAGCTCCTCCAGGCGTTCGCTCCGGTCTCGTTTCTCCCGCGCTTCGACGTGTGGCACAGCGGCACGCTTCCCTACTCGATCCTGGTCTTGTTCCAACTGCTGATCGTGATGGGTTGCCTGAGAGTGGTGCGGGGATTCTTTTCTGGCACCGTCGAGCCTTCGCGTCGAAAGGCACGGATCCTTCTGGCGCTCGGATGGCTGTACCTGCTCACCATGGGTGCCCGCCTTTTCATCGGTCTGACGCTCGCTCCCGACCATCCATGGTTCGGCGCGGTCCTGCCGACGGTATTTCACCTGGTGTTGGGGGCATTTGTGCTCGTCTACGGTCATTTCCATTCCGTTGCAGAGGCGCGCTTGTCCCTCGCCGCCGAACAGGGCCCCGCATGATCGCGCTGCTGCGGCACGGAGCGTATCCCACCGTCCTGGTGGCCTCATTGCTCGGCAATATGTCGCTGTTTCGCGAGGGCGAGGACTTTCTTCCGTCAACGTACCTACCGGTGACGCTGGGTACGCTCGTGGTCATCCTGCTGGAGAAGACCCTTCCCTACCGGGGAGAGTGGCGTCCGTCCCGCCGCGAGGTGGTCCAGGACTCCACGTTTCTGGCCGTCGTGCACGTCCTTTTTCCCAAGTTGCTGTCGATGGCGACGGTGTTTGTGCTGTTCGATCTCTTCAAGGGACAAGGGTGGGTTCTGCATCTGTGGTGGCCGCACGGGTGGGCTGTCCCGGCGCAGACAATCCTGATGGTCCTGGTCGTTGATGGGCTCCGGTACTGGCTCCATCGCATCAGCCATGAATGGCCGCCGCTTTGGCGGTTTCACGCCGTTCATCACTCCCCGCATCGGCTCTATTCGTTGAACGTGGGACGCTTTCACCCGATCGATAAGGCCCTCCAATTTGTGTTCGATGCCTTGCCGTTCATCGCCCTCGGCGTCAACGAGGAGGTGCTGAGCCTCTATTTCGTTTGGTATGCCGTCAACGGGTTCTTTCAGCATTCCAACGTCGATGTGCGTCTGGGATTCCTGAACTACCTCGTGAGCGGCCCGGAACTGCATCGGTGGCACCATTCCATGTGGAAAAAGGAATCCAACCACAACTACGGCAATCATCTGATCGTCTGGGATATCGTGTTCGGGACCCGCTACCTGCCGCAGGACCGAGCGGTCGGTGCGCTCGGATTGCTGAACCGGCGGTATCCCTCCGGATTCGCCGAACAAATGACCGCTCCCTTCGTGCCGCATCTCGATGAACGGACGGCGTGAGGCCCGGGGTGTTCACCTTCCTCGGCGATGTCACCCTTCCTGTCTCGCTGGCGCTGATGAAATATCGCGAGTGGAATCCTTTCGTCGCACAAACCCACCGGCCCGGACCAACCCAAGAAGCCGTCCTGTGGAAGATCCTTTCCACGCATGCCGCTACGACATTTGGAACACGGCATGCATTCAAGACGCTCCGAACCTACAGGGAGTTCGCCCGGGAAGTCCCGATCTGCACATATGAGGAGCTTCGGCCCCTGATCGAGGAGCAGGAGGCGACGGGGCGGCCGCATTTGACCGCGTCCCGTCCGATTCACTATGCACAGACCAGCGGGACGACGGGAAAGCCTAAACACATCCCCATCCTCCCGGAGACCCTGGAAGGGATCCGGCGTTATCAGCGCCTGTTCGCGATTGCCCAGTGGCAAGGGGTGCCCGGCATTTATCGCGGCGCCGTGCTCGTGATCACCGGGCAGACGGTCGAAGGGCATCTGCCCGGCGGCACCCCCTTTGGGTCCATGTCCGGCCTGTTGGGTGACTGCCTGCCTGAGGGAATTCGGCGGAAGAGTGTGTTGTCGGGGACATCGCTCCCCGCCGCAGACTACAGACGGCGCTATCTGACGATGGCCTGCAGAGCTCTCGCGACCCCGGCCCTCTCCGTCCTTGCTACGCCGAACCCGTCGATGATCCTCAGGCTGCTCGAGGTCATTCGTGAGGAGTTTGCCACGTTGCTGGATGTCCTCGCAGGCCGCGTTGACCGGGAAGCCGGCATGGAGGCCCTTCGATCTCCCGTGAGTTCCGAACGGCTTGCCGTGCTTCGCAGTTTTCTCGGCCGGGAGGCGCGCCTTGATTTCGGGATGCTCTGGCCCACGCTGCGGGCCGTGGTGACCTGGACGGGCGGCAACTGTGCGGTGTTGGTGCCCCGATTGCGGTCGCTCTTGCCTGACGGCGCCCGCCTCATCGAGATGGGCTATCTGTCGAGTGAATGCCTGGGGAGTTTGAACGTCGACGTCGCGACCAATCGGTGCGTCCTGACGCTGCATGAGAACCTGTTCGAATTCCTCGAGCTCGAGGATGGGGCGGCGGGGAGCCGTCAGCCGCGGGTGTTGTCCGAACTGGAGACGGGACGCAAATATTCCGTCATCGTGACCACCCCGCAGGGACTGTATCGATATGCGATGCACGACATCGTCGAGGTGACGGGTCGATTCAACGAGACTCCGACGATTCGATTCGTGCAGAAAGGCAAGGGCGTGACGAGCATCACCGGCGAGAAGCTGTACGAGCACCAGGTGATCGAGGCGGTGGAAGCCGCCCTGCGGTCCTTCGCCGTTCGAGCCGAGTTCTACGTCATGCTCGCGGACGTGGAGCGCGCGCGGTATGCGCTCTGCGTGGAGATCGCTCCGGGGATGCCTGAGATCGGTCCGGCGGTGGACGCGCGGCTGGCGGAGCTGAACGTCGAGTATCGCGCCAAGCGCGACAGCGGCCGGCTCCGGCCGCTCGAGGTGCACGGTGTCCGGCCGGGCACAGGGGAAGCGTACCGCAGGCATTGCATCGAGCGGGGCCAGCGGGAGGCGCAGTTCAAAATGGTGAAACTGCAATATGCCCATGAGTGTTCGTTCGATTTTCTCGGGCAGAGGAGTCCCTGATGCACGTCACCCGAATGTCCATGGCGCCGCTCGAAATCCCCTTTCGCCAGGCATTCACTCACGCCTCAGCCGTCCGCCGAAGCACCGAGGCCGTGCTCGTCAAGGTGGAGGCTGCTTCCGGCCTGACGGGAATGGGCGAAGGCTGTCCCCGTCGATATGTCACAGGGGAAACCGTCGAGAGTGCCCTGGAGTTCTTTCGGCGCCATCAGGACGAATGGCGTGGATTGATCACCCTCGACGACGTCCGGTCCTGGATGACGTCGCATGCCAAGCTGATCGATGCGAATCCGGCCGCTTGGTGTGCGGTGGAAATCGGCTTCCTGGACCTGCTGGCGAAGGAGTCGGCGCTCCCGATCGAACGGCTGCTCGGCGGGAAGATCCTGGCCGGGCGTTTCAGTACTCGGCGGTGTTGGGTGCGGAGCCACGGCCGGTCTTCGAGAAACAACTGCGGCACTACCTGGCGAAGGGGTTCATGGACTACAAGCTCAAGGTGAGCGGGGAGTGGCAGGCCGATCTGGAGCGTGGCTCGCTGCTTCAGTCGACGCTCATGCCGGAACACCGGGTCAGACTGGATGCCAACAACCGTTGGCGGACCGAAGAAGAGGCTCGTGACTACCTCCGCCGGCTGCCCGCGCGGTGTTGGGCCGTCGAAGAGCCGTTGTCGGTCGGAGACTATCAGGGCTGCCGCGCGCTATACGAGAGCAGGGTGCTCCCCATTATCCTCGACGAAAGCTTCAAGGAGGTCGACGAATTTCAGTTCATCCAAGAGACGCCCGCTGCGTGGATCATCAATATCCGTGTATCGAAAATGGGCGGTCTGCTTCGGGCATTGGCGGTCGCGGCGAAGTGCAACGATTTGGGCATCCCCATCGTCGTCGGGGCGCAGGTGGGAGAAACGAGCATCCTGTCCAGGGCTGCGCTGGCCGTGGCGGATCGGTATCGAGAGGCCTTGCGTGCCCAGGAAGGGGCGTTTGGGACCCACTTGCTCGAATCTGATCTGTGCCATCCCCCGGTAATGTTCGGGGCGGCCGGCCGGCTCGACCCCACAGCGTTCAGCGGTCGACCCGGACTGGGGCTCTCGTTCGTGCGGGATGTTCAGGGGACGCGATGATGATCGATCGTGAGCGGTCGTGCCGTGAAGGACCGGCCGGAGTCGTTCGAACCTCAGGCCGTCGGTCGTTCTGTCGACGGCGCGAGTTCCGACTGGGGCGTCTCGGGCCGGCGGCCGTCCAGCAGCTCCCGAATCTTGCCGCATAGTTCGGTCGGGCTGAACGGTTTCTGAAGGAACGCGACAGCCGACGACTCTAGATTCGGCGGCGAGCATTCCTCGCTCGAATAGCCGGACATGAGCAGAATTTTGAGGTCCGGCCTGGCCGCCGCCAGCCGTCGAAACAGCTCGGTCCCTCCCATCTTCGGCATGATCGTATCCGACACCAGCAAGTCGATCTTTGCCGGGGATTTCTCCAGAAAGTCGATCGCTTCCTGCCCGTTTCCCACCTCATACACCGAATAGCCCTGCGTGATCAGCGTTTCCCGTGCCAGCTCTCGCACGGTCGCATCGTCTTCGACCAACAAAATGGCTTCTGTGCCTCGTGTCGACGGGAGCGTGACCGCTGCGGCGGGCTTGCCGGCAAGCCCGGTGTCGGCCTTCGGGAAATACAGTCGAAAACTCGATCCGTTTCCTTCCTGGGTGTGCACTTCGATGGCGCCGCCGCACTGGATGACGGCTCCATGCACCATGGCCAGCCCCAATCCCGTGCCCTTGCCCGGGTCCTTCGTCGTGAAGAACGGCTCGAAGATTTGGCTGCGGACTTCGGGCGGCATGCCGGTGCCTGTATCGGTCATCGTCAGGGTCACATACTCTCCCGGTTCCAACACGCCGGATTCGATGGGGCGCTGATCTCGGACGGTCTCGTGGCCGACCTCGACCGTGAGGCGTCCGCCGTGCGGCATGGCGTCCCGGGCATTGACGGCCAGATTCACAATGGCCTGTTCGAGCTGGCCCGGGTCGGCGCGCACCAGCCACGTGCCGTGATTGAAAACCGTGAGGAGCTCGACATCCTCGCCGATGAGCCGCTTCAGCATTTTGGTGAGGTCTTCGACCAGCGTCGTCAGGTTCACGAGGCGCGGCTGCACCACTTGTTTGCGGCTGAAGGTCAGCAACTGGCGCGTGAGGGTCATGGCACGTTCGCCGGCCCGCTGAATCTCGAGGATTTGGCGATGCTTGGGATCGTCGGGCGAACACTGTTGGAGGATCAGCCCGCAATAACCGAGCACCACCGTCAGCATATTGTTGAAGTCGTGGGCAATGCCGCCGGCCAAACGACCAATCGCCTCGAGTTTCTGGGCCTGCCGGAACTGGTCTTCGAGGTGCCGCCGCTGCAGGGACTGCATGAGCAGGGAAACGCTCTTCGAAACTTCGCTGGCGAAACTCAAATCTTCGGGCGCCCACTGGCGCATGGGGCCGACATGCTCGCAACAGAGCACCCCGATCATCTTGCCGTCCAACCTGATCGGGGCGTCGAGGACCGAGGTGATGCCGAGGGGCAGTAAATAGTCCTCCAGAAGCTCGGCGGTGCGCGCCTCCGACTGGGCATCGGCGATCGCCAGCACCGAGCTTTCTTCCAGTGCCTTGAAGTATGTCGGAGCGAGGTTCACCGTCAGGGTCGCGCCTCGTTCATGAGTTCGGGATTCCAGTTGGAACAGATCTTCGCAGGCAATCGTTGATCGATCCTCCCCGTACAGCCATACGCTCGCCCGGCTGACCCCGAGCGTATCCCCCACGAGAACGGTGAGCTTGCGCAGCAGGGTCGAGAGCCCCCGATCACTGCGGGTTGCCTGTTCCTTGGCCAGCGTCAGGAGCGCCTGTTGATGTCGGATGGTGCGCTCGGCCGAGCCCCGCAGCCGTTGTTCCACCCGCTCGCGTTCATGGACCTCCTTCTGGAGGGTATTGTAGGCCGCAGTGAGTTCAGCAGTGCGTTCCACTACGCGTTGTTCCAGTTCGCTTTGGCTCCGACGCCATCTCGTTTCCGCAAGCTTGCGTTCCGTGATGTCGCGTTTGATCCCGACATGACAGACTGGACGGCCTTCCGCGTCACGGACGGTAAACGCCGTGACGTCGATTGGAACCTGGGAGCCGGACCTGGTGGTGCTGACGACCTCTCCACGAAACTGGCCGGTGGCGGACAAGGCTTCCATGAAGGCGGCGAACTGCGCGGCTCCCAGATGCAAGGCCGGCGTCTTGCCGCGAATCTCCTCGTCCGAATATCCGAGCAGCCGGCGATTGGCGGCATTCTGTTCGATGTAATGACCCTGGAGATCGATGATGCAGATCGCATCGGTCGACTTCGCAATGATTTCTCGGTAGAGGGCGAGGCGTTCACGGGCTGCCCGTTGTTCGGTAATATCTTCGGAGATGCCGAGGAGGTAGCGGGCGTGACCCTGGGCGTCGCGCAACGGGATTTTCTTGGTGTGGAGATACCGGGTTCCTCGGTCCTTCGTCTGAATCGGTTCCGCAGGAATGTCCAACAAGCGTGAGCCGGCCAGCACCTCCCGGTCCTTTTGCGTAAAGAAATCGGCCTCTTCCTTGGGAAAAAAATCATAATCCGTCTTGCCCAACAGGTCGGAACGGGAATGGCCGATCAGCTCTTCCCCGGCCTTGTTGAACCGCACGAACCGCAAATCCTTCGCGTCCTTGACGAAGACCATGGCCGGTAGGTTTTCGAGAATGGATGTCACGAGTTCCTGAGAATCCCGCAGCGCCGTTTCGGCGCGGGTCCGCTCGCTGACATCCTGTCCGACCATGAAGATGATCAGGGTATCGCCCGGCCCACGAATGGCGCGTGCGTCAGCCTCGACCCAGACTTCGTCTCCGTTTCGTGTGGTCATGCGCGCCTGCCAGCGCTGCACGGGCAAGGGTTGCTTCATTAAGGCTGCAAGACGTTCTGCCACCGTGGGACGGTCCTCCTCCCGTACGAGTGACAGGAGAGAACGGCCGATGAGGTCGTCGGACGAATACCCCAGTGACTCGAGCGCCAACCGGTTCGCTGTCATCACCGTGCCGGCCTCATTGAGGGTAAAGAACATCGAGGGACCGGCGTCGTGAAGGAGGCGGAGTTGTTCCTCATTGCGGGCGAGCGTCTGGGTGAGGTCATGGTTCTGGAAGCGAAGGGCGAGCCCTGTGGCGATGGCCTGGTTCATGTTGCGGGCGGCGACCGTGGTGGCGAGGAAAAAGAGCGTGGCCATGCCACCCATCAACCCATGCAGGTCTTGTCCCTCCCAAATCAGCCGGCCGATCAAAGGGCCCAAGCTCAATCCGGCCGAAACCAGGTACGCGGAGAAGACGGGGCTGAGGGCGGTGACCGCGCCGGCCGTCATGCCCGCAATCACGAAGGTGAGGAAGAGTTGATGGAAGAAGGAGTCTGCCGGGTAGAGGACGAAGGAGGCTGCGCCCCACCCGAGGCCGGTGGCCGTGGAGCCGATCACGTACCAATGCTTCCAGGGAATGGTCGCTTTGTACTCGGCCGATGCGTGTCGATAGGCCAGCCATAGTGCCGTGCGCGCACCGAGCACCAGCAACATATAGCCGAGCCAGGCGCCCGCTGCTCGGTGCGAGACGACGGCCCATTGTGCGATCGTCAGGAACGCCGCATTCAAGAGGATGGCGATGGCGCCGATCCGAAAGTTATCGAATAATAGTTTGGTTTGGCCCGCCTCGAGCGGGGACGAGGTTGCTGTGGGAGGCAGGAATCTAGACAGACGGGACAGCAGGCGAGTCAATACGTTCATCAGCCTCCACCGAGTCGGGTTGATCCGTACCGAGGGGCTTGAACGGTGAAACAAGCCCAACGTTTAATCAAAACACGAACTAGGGTTTGTGACAAGGGCCGAATGGGGCCACTGCGGCGAGGAAATCGGCCCCCGTAAAAGGCATGGCCCTCCGACCAGGGGAGTGGGTCTAGTGAAGCCGGCCAAGAATTCTCAATGAAGCGCGGCATTGAATGTGGCAGACTAGGGGCCCAAAGCGAGTGATACTGCCTGATCTCGGGGGGGACGATGATGTGGAAGCGATCAAAGACAGCATGGACTGTACCCACAGTCCTGGCGTGGGTTGGAGCGAGTGCGCTCTGGACGGTGGCGGGAGCTGGGGCAGAACCGGAGACTACTGCCTTTGCTGACCTAAGGCAGATCAAGAAATTCGTGGCTGTCGAAGCGCAGACTCAGGGGACGGCAGAGCGCTTGGGCATTAACCGTGCCGAGCTGACGGATTTGATGCGAATCACATTGCTGAACAAGGTTCCGGGAGTAACGCTCGAAGGATCGAGCGGGCCGGCCCCCGATACCAGTGAAAAACTCCAGCAGCTGGGTTTTTTGACCTGTGAAATCTGGACCGTCGGCGAACAATACATTGCTGCCTACCATCTGGATTGCAGTGCAGGCGCTTACACGAGGCAACGGATGCCGGGCACGTTATGGAATCAAGCCATCCTGGGGTATGGCCCGAAGGAGGAGGTCTCCGAAGCCGTGCGGAAAGGGGTGCTGGCTCTGGTCGAGCAATTCACGAAGACGTTCGCCAAAGCAAGGACCGACGCCGGAGTCCCATAGTGGGCGACGGCAGGAATTCGACCGAACGAGGCATCATGCCTTCGACTCGATGCTCTCCACGTCCGCGATGATCGTATGCAGCCCGCTCGCCCCAGCCGGTTGCGGTCGAACGATCTCGGCGATCTGCAGCTGATGCATGGTATCCCAGGCGCGGACGACCACCTGAAACTTACCCCGCTTGGGCGGGCGCCATTTATAGTTCCAAATCACCCAGGAATAGGGCGACATCGGCGTCTCAAGTTCGCAGGAGTCCCAGGTCTTGCCCGCATCGAAACTCAGCTCGACTTTGCTGATCGAATTCGGCCCACCGAATGCGATGCCGCGAAACGTCTGCTCCGGCCCCCGGAGCGCTTGATAATGCCCGGGTGAATCGATGCGCGAAAAAATTTTGATCGTGCCGTCGTCCGTCCAGCCTTTGCGCTGCCAGTATCCCTTGTAGTCGCCCGCATAGGCTTCGATTTCGATGATCCACTTGACGTTCTTGATGCCGTAGAGCCCGGGCACGATCAGCCGCAGCGGGAAGCCGTGTTCCTTCGGGAGCTTCTCGCCGTTCATGAGGAAGGCGAGCATGACATTGTCTTGCATCGCGCGACTGAACGGAATGCTGTCGTCGTACCCGTCGGCGCCGCGGAACACGATGTCGCGTGTGGTTTCTTCGTCGACCTCGACCTCCTTCAACAGTTTCTTCAGCGAGATGCCGCGCCAGCGCGCGTTGCCGAGGCTATCGCCGCCGGGCAGCGTGTCGATGCACATCAGGGTGGAGACCTGCTCGAACGTGTCGCGGTTCAGGATGTCCCGCCAGCCGAGGCTCAGCGGTTTTTTGACTTCACCTTTGACCGCGCATTTCCATTCGTCCTGCCGGAGATCGCGCGACACACTGAACGGCGAATCGGAATAATTGACCACGTAGAATTTGTTATTCGGGGTGAAGTAGTGAGTCTCGCGCGGCGGCATCGCGAACATGCGTCCGAACACCGAGCCTACGGCATCGCAGCCGCCCGTCAGGCCGGCGGCCGCGGCGAGCCCGCCGAGCTTCAGGATGGTGCGTCGCTTGAGTGAGAACCGGTCGTGCATATGCAACTAGAACCTATCTCAAAANNTTTGAGATAGGTTCTAATCTGCGGGATTCATGAGTCGATTGCAAGGCTTGACTCCTGACGCGAGGATTGGTATCTTGTGTCACGTTTGATCCTGCCTAGTGGCCGATGCGGTGTAATTTCCGCGACGGATTCTGAGGAAGACCCGATCAACAAAGTTTTCTGGCCCTCTTGACACGGTCAGACACGCGTAGTAAATTACGCGGCTCGCGTGAAGAACGCGGCTGTTCTTTGACAACTGAATAGAGCGAGAAATGAGCAAGGTAAGGTGTATTGAAGAGGTGGCCCTCGGGTCCAATTCCAATACAGAACCTTTATGAGAGTTTGATCCTGGCTCAGAACGAACGCTGGCGGCGCGCCTAATACATGCAAGTCGAGCGAGAAGGTGTAGCAATACACTTGTAAAGCGGCGAACGGGTGAGGAATACATGGGTAATCTACCATCGAGTGGGGAATAACCAGCCGAAAGGCTGGCTAATACCGCGTACGCTTCCGGGTCTGCGGATTCGGAAGGAAAGCCATGCCATGGGTATGGCGCTCTTTGATGAGCTCATGTCCTATCAGCTTGTTGGTAGGGTAACGGCCTACCAAGGCTTTGACGGGTAGCTGGTCTGAGAGGACGATCAGCCACACTGGCACTGCGACACGGGCCAGACTCCTACGGGAGGCAGCAGTAAGGAATATTGCGCAATGGGCGACAGCCTGACGCAGCGACGCCGCGTGGGGGATGAAGGTCTTCGGATTGTAAACCCCTTTCGGGAGGGAAGATGGGACGGGCAACCGTTCGGACGGTACCTCCAGAAGCAGCCACGGCCAACTTCGTGCCAGCAGCCGCGGTA
>JRYJ01001521.1_pt1 | contig 37202 bp, 48 predicted proteins | sample 235371 | NCBI WGS metagenome assembly JRYJ01 (sample SAMN03074219, study PRJNA261477) | activated sludge metagenome | biome: Wastewater Treatment Plant; feature: Wastewater; material: Activated sludge; isolation source: activated biomass of a wastewater treatment plant treating hydrocarbon... ... | reverse complement strand
CCTGGCGCCGTAAGACCGAGCGGGTGGCCAAACGCGTATGCCCGCGAAATGAAATAAGGGGGGTAGAGTGGCGGGGCGCAAACCAACGCCGACTGCGCTAAAGGCGTTGGCCGGGAATCCGGGGAAGCGTGAACTGAACAAGAATGAGCCCAAGCCACCGATCAAGATTCCGCCATGCCCGAAACATTTGAGTGAGGAGGCGCGCCGCGAGTGGCGACGGATCAGCAAGGAGCTGGCGGCGCTGGGACTGCTGACAGTGGTGGACCGGGCGGCGCTGGCGGCCTACTGCCAAACGTGGTCACGATGGGTGGCGGCTGAAGAGGAGTTGGCCAAGCCTGGTGCTCAGATGGTCCAGGTGACTGACAAGGGGTATCACCACCCCAACCCGTGGATTGGGATTGCCAACCAGGCGATGAAACAGATGCGGGCTTTTCTCGGTGAATTTGGCATGACGCCCAGCAGTCGCAGCAAGGTGACGGTGACCCCTAAAGATGAAGCGGATCCTTATGAACAATTCCTGAAAGGCAAACATGGCTGAATGGCGGATTATCTCTATCAGCAGTACATAGACGATGTGCTGAGCGGGCGGCAAATTGCCTGCAAGTGGGTGCGGCTGGCCTGTGAGCGTCATCAGCGCGATTTGGCAGATGGGCATCAACGGGGGCTGAAATTTGTTGAGGCGGCTGCTCGACATGCAATTGACTTCTTTCGCTTTTTGCGACACTCCAAGGGCGAATGGGCTGGCCAGACGGTGACGCTAGAACCGTGGCAGCAGTTTGTGATCGCCATGGTCTTTGGGTGGATGCGGCAAGACAACCAGGGGAACTGGCTCAGGCGGTTCCGCACTACATTCTTGGAAGTGGCGCGCAAGAATGGCAAATCGACCATTGCGGCCGGGGTGGGGCTCTACCTATTTGATGCAGACGGGGAGCCTGGCGCCGAGGTCTACACTGCGGCCACCAAGCGCGACCAAGCGCGCATCACCCACAGTGAAGCTACCCGCATGGTGAAGGCGTCGCCACCTTTGCGGCGGCGGATTCGCACCTTCAAAGACAATCTCAACATTCCCAACACGGCGGCAAAATTTGAACCATTAGGCAGCGATAGCGATAGCCTAGATGGCCTCAACGTGCATGGGGCGATTGTAGATGAGCTGCACGCTCATAAGAACCGTGAGACCTGGGATCTGCTTGACACGGCGACCGGGGCGCGGCGCCAGTCGCTGATGTTTGGTATTACCACCTCGGGAATCGATCGGCAGTCGTTGTGTTGGGATCTGCATGAGTACAGTGAAAAGGTGCTGTTGAAGCTGGTGCAAGATGACACCTTCTTTGGGCTGATCTATACGCTAGATACGCGGTTGGAAAATGAAGACGGGAGCGTGATTGAGGAGGGTGACGATTGGGAGGATGAAGCCTGTTGGGTCAAGGCTAATCCGAATTTGGGCGTCTCAAAAAAGCTGGAGGATATGCGGCGCAAGGCGTTGCAGGCCAAAGAGATGCCGACCATGCTCAACTCCTTTTTGCAGCGCGAATTAAACGTATGGACCCAAGCCACGGTACGCTGGGTGAATGCACCCAAGTGGCTGGCCTGCAGCCAACCAGTGGATGCGGACGGGTTGCGGGGCCGGACCTGTTATGGCGGGCTCGATCTTTCCTCTACCACCGACGTTACTGCGTTTGTGCTGGTCTTCCCACCGCAGGTGCCAACAGGGGCATACATGGCGCTTTGTTGGTTTTGGGTGCCGGAAGAGACAATGCGGCTGCGCACCAAGCGGGATCGGATGCAGTATCAAACCTGGGTGCAGCAGGGCTTTATGATGACTACGCCTGGTGATGTGATTGATCATGATTTTGTGTTGGCGAAGATTAATGAGCTGTGTGAGTGGTATGACATTCAGGAGATCGCCTTTGATCGCTGGGGGGCTGCGCAGGTGCAAACCAAGCTGCAGGAGATGGGCGGTCCAGATTGGCTGGTGCAGTTCGGCCAAGGCTTCGCATCGATGTCGGCGCCGATGAATGAACTGGAGCGGTTAATCTTGGCTGGGCGGCTGGCCCATGGTGGAAACCCCGTGCTGACGTGGATGGCGGGCAACCTGGTAGCGGCAATGGATAGTGCAGGCAACAAGAAACCGGATAAGGCCAAATCGACCGAGAAAATTGACGGGATGGTCGCTCTGTTGATGGCGTTGGATCGAGCGACGCGGCACCAACCGAAAGAATCGGTCTATGAAGAGCGAGGGATTCGGGAGATATGAACAGCGAGTGGGTGGAGCTGCGGGCGGGGACCCGGATGCACGGGCGCTTGCATGTTGGGCGGATGTTGTTGGAGGTCAAGCAGGGTGGGCTGACGGTCTGCTATGATCTGACAGCTACTGCGCAGGCGCGGCACGCAATTTTTGATCGGGTGCGGGTGAGCACGGATAAGCCAGAAGAAGGCGTGCAGAAGCTGTCTGGGAATGCGTAGGAGATATGTGCAACCAAACTAATTGCTCAATGCACGCTGGACCGATTATGGATGAAATAGCAGGGGTAGCGCGCCATTGCGAAACCCTTCTTCCGAATCATAACTGCCCTTATTTAGCACTGGGCTGCCTGGGCTGTACGCTAAGCTTCAGAGTTCCGCAGGGTGCATTAGAATGGCGGTCTCAACTGATAGCGAGTATGACCATTACTGTGACTGCCCAACAAAGCAAGTAGTTTGTGAGCGGCGGGTGATTATAAAATAGGGTATTGAAAGCAACAAACGTTTGTGCTATGATGTTGGTGTGATCGTCTCCTGCGTGCAGCTATGAGCTGCCCTCGGGGGAACGCAGGAGACAATTGAAACATTGCGGGCGGGAAAGCTGGTGAGGTCGCCTGGCTCATAACCAGGAGGTGACCGGTTCGATTCCGGTGTCCGCTACCATGCCACCATAAAATGCGATGCTGTGTCATGTTGATAGCTGAGGCGTGCAGCCAGAGTGAGTGTAGGGAACCTGGCCTAGAAAAGCGAAAGCTACACCTGCGACTCAACAGCCCACTCTGGGGAAAAAGAGCGGTGGTCTACGGACGTTACGTGTAGGCAGTGGGCTGGTCAACTACAGGGCAGGGCCTCTACTCGCTAGTACAGGGCGAGAGGCGCAAATCCTGCGGCATCTTGCCCAAGATCGTCCAGCCGGTCTTGGGCCAAAGGGAATAACGCACACAGTCCCCTGCCGGGATGACAAGCTAGGCCCGGCATCCACAATTGATCGTTTTAGAGCGCATGACGCCTACGAGACCGCAAGGTCCGTAGGCGTTTTTTCGTTTAAGGCACTAGTGCATGGGCAAATTGATGCAATGGCTAGACTGGTCAGACTTACTGGCGGGGATCGGCCTGGTGCTACTAGGTTGGGGAATCTACCAGGTAGCGGGGCTGACAGGGGTCACGTTTTATACCGCGGCGCTCTTTGTCACCGCGTCACTGGTGATCGGCTATAAGCAGAATCAAGCAGGCGGATAACGATGGGTCTGGTGCGGTCGCTGTTTGAGCCAAGAGAAAAACGGTTGGACCCGGGGAAGTTGCGGGGACTGCTGGGGGGTGCGCTGGCGCAGAGTGTGGCCGGGCCCATGGTGACACCTTCGAGGGCGCTGGCCAGCACGGCCGTGCTGACGTGCGTGCGGGTGATCACTGAGTCGCTGGCAAGTTTGCCGCTGATCGTCTATCGCCAGCGGGGGCGCAGCAGGGAGCGGGCCGCTGATTTAGGGTTGTATGAACTACTCCACGATCAGCCCAATGCAGAGCTGACCAGCTTTGAGTATCGGGAGCTGAAGTTCGCCCACTGCCTGCTCTGGGGTAATGGCTATGCTGAGATCGAGTGGAGCGATGCGGGTGAAGTGCTGGGGTTGTGGCCGCTGAATCCAGCTGTGACCGAGCCGGTGCGCTACAACGGCAAGCTTTACTACGTGACGCAGATCGGCAATGAGACGATCTCGCTGCCGGCCTGGCGGGTGCATCACCTGCGGGGTTTGGGCACTGATGGGCTGCGGGGCCTGTCTATGATCCGTCTGTCCATGAATGCGATCGGGCTGGGCCTGGCCACTGAGGAGTTTGGCGGGCGTTTTTTTGGCAATGGGGCCCGGCCGGGGGTGGTGCTCAAGCACCCAGGCATTCTCAGCCCGCAAGCCTATGAGAGGCTGAAGAATTCGTGGAATGCAGAGCACCAGGGGTTGAGTAATTCTCATCGCATCAAGATCCTGGAAGAGGGTCTTGATATGGAAACTTTGGGCATTCCACCGGAAGAGGCGCAGTTTTTGGAAACGCGCAAATTCCAACTGGCCGAGGTGGCGCGGATCTTCCGGGTGCCGGCGCACATGGTCAACGATTTGGAACATGCCACCTTTAGCAACATTGAGCATCTGAGCATCCAGTTTGTTACCCATTCTCTTTTACCGTGGATGGTGCGTGACGAAAAGGCCATGAGGCGGGATCTGCTGGTGGGCAATCAGCGCAAGAAGCTGTTGATCAAGTACCTGGTCAATGCACTTCTGCGGGGGGACACGAGCAGCCGCTACCAGGCATACAGCATTGGGCGGCAGAATGGCTGGCTGAGCACGAATGATATTCGTGAGATGGAAGATATGAACCCCATCAATGGTGGGGATGTCTACCTGCAGCCGCTGAACATGGCGCCGATTGGCGAGGATGGTGGACAGCAGCCCAAACAAACAATGCAGCGCGCGCTGCTTGGACTGTATGAAGATGCGCTGCGGCGGCTGGTGCGCCGCGAAGTGGCCGACATCGGTAGGCAGCGCAAGCAGGGCGATGCGCTGGTGCGGTGGGCTGATGATTTTTACCGTGAGCTGGTGCCGGTGGTCCAAGAGGTGTTGGGCCCAACTGTACGAGCGCATGAAGAGCTAAATGGCCTGGCGTGGGGGCAAATTGAGCCGATTTTGGGGCAATTTGCCCGGAATTATGCGCAAAACGGGCGCAATTGGCTCGAAAGTGCCCAAAAAAGCGGGCAATTAGGGGCTGAATTGCCCCAACGTGAAACAGAGCTGGTGCAGGCACTGGCAGCACAGTTGTGGCAGGAGATCGAGGCATTATGAAGCTAGAGCGGCGGTTTTATCCGATTGAAGTGCGGGTTAGCGAAGGCGAGGGCGCCCAGCCCAAGATCGCTGGTACGGGGATTGTCTACAACCAGCTTTCGGTGGTGATCTGGGGCATGTTTCGCGAACAAGTTGCACCAGGCGCCTTTACTGAATCAATGACCCGGCGTGACGTGCGCTTCTTGTGGAACCATAACACTGACTATCCGCTGGGTCGGGTGGGCAATGGCACGTTACGGCTCAGTGAGGATGAAAAGGGCATCAGCTTTGAGAACGATCCGCCGGCGACTAGTTGGGGGAATGATGCGGTGGCGAGCTTGAAGCGCGGCGATGTGTCGCAGACGAGCTTTGGCTTTGAGGTGGTGGAGGATGACTGGAGCATTGACACCAACGAACAGCTGATCCGCACCATTCGCAAGGGTGAGTTGTGGGAGATCTCGCCAGTGGTCTTTCCGGCCTATCCGCAGACGGAAGTTGGGCTGCGGGGGCAAGAGGTTTTGGAAGCGATGCCAACCCTGCCGGAATGGGTGCGGGCGCACCTGGCGGGCAAGGGGGCGGCGGGGCCGGTGCGGGCGCACCTGGCGACACGGCGCCTGAGGTTGGCATTGTTGGAACGAATATAACCGGGCCTGACAAGGTGACGGGGTGACAAGGTGACCCTTACAAGGGCAAGCAAGGTGAAGCGATGAACAAGATTTTGGAGTGGAAGCAGGAGCGGGCAAAGCTGATTGCGGAGGCCCGTGGGTTGTTGGACAAGGCTGAGGGGGAAAAGCGTGACCTCAGCGGTGAAGAGGATGTGCAGTACAAGGCGCTGTTAGCGCAGGCCGACAAGCTGCAGGCGCAGATTGAGCGTGAGGAACGCTTGCAACAGGCTGAGGGCAGTTTGGCAGCCAACAGCCGGCAGGCGCCTTCGGCGGTGATTGGCATGAATGCCGGTGAGGTGCAGCGATATAGCTTGGTGCGGGCGATCCGGGCCTCGGTGCAGAATGACTGGCGGGGCGCTGAGCTAGAACGTGAGGCCAGTATGGCGGTAGCTCGGCAGTTGCGGCGTGAACCGCAGGGCTTTTTTGTGCCAGCGGATTGGGCTCAGCGTGATTTGACCGTGGGCACCAACACGGCCGGCGGGCATACGGTAGCGACTGAGCTGTTGGCGCAGTCGTTTATTGATTTGCTGCGCAACCGGATGGTGGTAAGGGCGGCGGGCGCCACGATTTTGAGCGATCTGCAGGGCAACATTGCGATCCCGCGGCAGACGGGCGGGGCAACGGCCTATTGGGTAGCGGAGAATGGGGCACCGACTGAAAGCCAGCAGGCGTTTGACCAGGTGGCCATGTCACCCAAAACGGTGGGCGCCTTCACTGACATGAGCAGGCGGCTGCTGATGCAGGGCAGTTTGGATGTAGAGAATTTTACGCGCACTGATTTGGCCACGGTGCTGGCGCTGGCGATTGATCTGGGCAGCCTGCACGGCAGCGGGTCCAGCAACCAGCCGACGGGCATTGCAGCCACCTCGGGCATCGGTTCGGTGGCGGGCGGCACCAACGGTTTGGCGCCAGCGTGGTCGCATCTGGTGAGCCTGGAAACAGAAGTGGCGATTGACAACGCCGACGTGAATCGGCTGGCCTATATCACCAATGCCAAGGTGCGCGGCAAGCTGAAACAGGTCGAGAAGGCCAGCAACACCGGGCTCTTTTTGTGGGCGGATGGGGCGCAGCCGATCAATGGCTACCCGGCCTATATCAGCAACCAAGTGAGTAGCGCCCTGACCAAGGGCAGCAGCTCGGGCGTGTGCTCGGCGATCTTCTTTGGCAACTGGGCAGATCTGATCATCGGTCTGTGGGGCGGGCTGGACATCCTGGTTGATCCCTATACTGGATCGACGGCTGGCACTGTGCGCGTGGTGGCGCTGCAGGATGTGGATATCGCGGTGCGGCATCCAGAATCGTTTGCGGCGATGTTGGATGCATTGACGACATAAATCAACGGTCACTGGAAATTTTTCCAGTGACCGTTGGGAATGCCTGGTAGTGTGAAGCCCCGGATGTTCAAGGCGACCGGGGGTTCACCTATATGGTTTTACAGGAGATTGACCATGCTAATTCTGATGCGGCGCAACGCTATCGTGGCTGGTGAGCACCGAGATGTGGGGGAGGTTGTTGAGGTTGAAGATAGCCTGGGCGAGGCATTGATCTTCATGAAAAGAGCGGTATTGGCGCCGGCAGAGGTAGAAGCGGCGGCGATGACGCCGGCAGAGCAGGCTGTGCAGCCCAAGGCGAAAAAGTCCACATAACAAGGGGTAAAACGTGGCAGTCACGCGGCAAGAGACCGTCACAGGGTCAAGCGCAACGGCGGGGACCTTCAACCTAACATCCTGGTCGCCGGCAGCCAATGACCTGGTCTTGGTGGGCGTGATGGTGCGCGATGAGGCGCAGACAGTCAGTGTTAGCGGCAACGGGCTGACCTTTGTTGGGATCTTTAACATCGATAATGTGCAAGGCCAAGGCGGCCTGCACGTCTTTAGGGCATTGGGCGCCAGCCCCAGTAGCGGTCAGATTGCGGTGACAGTCGGCGGGGCGCTGCCCGCGATTGCGATTGCCAGTCGCTACAGTGGAGCCGATACCAGCGGCAGCAACGGCAGCGGCGCCATTGATGCGACGGCCAGTGACGATGGCCCGTCTACTGATGATGCTGACATGTTGGTCGCCATCACGACCAATACGGCCAACACCCTGATCGCTGCGTTTGGCATTAGTCGGACCACGCCCACGTTTACCGTACCTGGTGGGCAAACATCGGTCAGCATCAATAACTCGCTGGGGTCTGGCGGGGATCTGATCAAAGGTCACCACTGGGAGGACGATGCGCCAACGGCCACCTCCTATACGATGGGCGGTACGGGCGATCTGAGCGCTGTAGGTGACTGGTGTATTGCGGCCATTGCTATCAAGGCGGCCAGTGCTGGCGGTCCCAACGTCGCCGACACAGCCACTATCACCGAGAGTGTAGGGCAATTGCTGGAGGCATATGCCAGCAAGGCCGAGACGGTCACCCTCAGTGAGGCGCTGGGGCGGCTGCTGGAGGGATATGCCAGCAAGGCCGAGACGGTCACCCTCAGTGAGGCGCTGGGGCGGCTGCTGGAGGCATATGCCAGCAAAGCTGAGACGGTCACACTCAGTGAGAGTGTGGCGGCGGCGATCAGCAATGACTATAACCTGAGCGTAGCAGATAGCGTCGCGCTGAGCGAGGCCCGGGCGGCGACCGTTGCGGACCCACAAGGGGTAGCCAGTGAGACGGTCACCCTCAGTGAGGCGCTGGGGCGGCTGCTGGAGGCATATGCCAGCAAGGCCGAGACGGTCACGCTCAGTGAGTCAAGAGCCGCCACAGTGGCGGCCAATGCCACGGTGACTGAGACCGTCACGCTCAGTGAGAGTGCAGCGGCGGCCACGGTGGCGAATATTGCCAAGGCCGAGACGGTCACGCTCAGTGAGTCAAGAGCCGCCACGGTGGCCGCCAATGCGGCGACGGCTGATATAGTCACGCTCAGTGAGGGTGTGGCGGTGAGTGTTGCGCTGGGGCCGGTGCGGGTCAGTGAGACGGTCAGCCAGTATGAACTGATCTGGCGCACGGTTGCGCACAACCGCAGCGCAACTGACGATGTAACCGTCGGCGATCAGGTAACGCCCAATGTGGTGAGCCTGGTGGGCAAAGCCGAGGCCGTCACCGCCGGCGAGAGTGTACAGGTTGATCTGCAGATCGCTGTGCGCAAGAGCGAGACCATCACCCTGGCGGAAAGTCACCTGGCGCGACGCTGGTCGATGGTGGCGGTGGCTGAGACGGTCACCCTCACAGAGAGTGCAGGGCGGCTGCTGGAGTCGCCAGCCAGCAAGGCCGAGACGGTCACCCTCACAGAGAGTGTGGTGGTCGGTGTCAGCCGCAGGGTGCAGGCCAGTGAGGTGGTGACGCTTACGGAGAGTGCCGGTTTCAGCCTGGGAGTACAGGTTAGCAAGGCTGAAACCGTGACGCTCAGCGAAAGCCAGCTGGTAACGGCGCCGAGAGCGGTGCTGGCCAGTGAGACGGTCACGCTGAGCGAGGTCAGGACCGGGGTGGCCGGGGTGGTGGTGCGCCAGGCTGAGACGGTCACGCTGGGTGAGAGCACTAGCCGCAATGTACCAGTGGCCGCCAGCCAGGCCGAAACAGTGACGCTGAGCGAGGTGGTAACGGTGCGGCTGATCAGCACCGTGAGCAAGAGTGAAGCGGTCACCCTCAGTGATGCCTCAGCAATTCTCAGTGTTTTGCAGGCTAACAAGGCCGAGACAGTCACGCTCAGTGAGAGCGTGGGGCGCTCTGTTGGCGTGCAAGTCAGCAAAGTCGAGGCAGTAACGCTCAGTGAGGCGGTAACGCCCAGCTTGACCCTGATGGCCAGTAAGACTGAGACGGTGACGCTGGGTGAGGCGATAACGGTGCGGCTGATCAGCGCTGTGAGCCAGACTGAGACGATCACCCTCAGCGAGAGTGTGGTGCGCCGAGCAGAAGCGCTCATCAGCAAGGCCGAGACAGTCACGCTCAGTGAGAGTGTGGTGCGCCGAGCAGAAGCGCTCATCAGCAAGGCCGAGACAGTCACGCTCAGCGAGAGTGTGGTGCGCCGAGCAGAAGCGCTCATCAGCAAGGCCGAGACAGTCACGCTCAGCGAGGTCAGGGCTGGGGTGGCCGGGGTGGTGGTGCGCCAGGCAGAGACGGTCACGTTGGGTGAGGCTCGGCAGGGGCTGGTGGCGGTGACGGTGCAAGTCAGCGAAACCATTACGGTGACTGAAACGGCGCGTCGACTCGCCACCCAGGTGATCAGCCTGGCCGAAACGGTTACGCTGAGCGAAAGTGCAGTGGTGGCGGCGCCAAGGGCAATCAATCGGGTGGAAACCGTCACGCTGAGCGAGAGCCAGCAGGTCAACCGGGCAGCACCGGCGGTTGGTGTGAGCCAGGGAATCACCGTCACTGAAATAATTACGGCTGTGGTGTTGAGCGTGGCGCTGTTGGATGTGGCGACCAGCGACACACCGGTTTATCGAGTAACGTTGTCAGATGTAGCAAGAACGGAGGGTTTTTAGATGATCGGTCAAGATATGCCCAACATGGGCGCGAATGAAGCGCTGCGCGTCAAGGGCTTTTACCGAGTCCAGGTCGATGAAGGCGGGGAGATTGTTGGCGATTCTGGCTGGAAGCAGAACCTGGTTGTCAATGATGGCTTTAATGACTTCCTGGCCAAACTGCTGGGCGCCATTTCGGGCAGCAAGCAGATTTCGCACGCGGCATTGGGCACCGGTGGGGCGCCCGCGGCCAGCGATACCACGTTGGCGGGCGAAGTGGTGAAGCGGGCCGCCGTGACGGCCGCCACCAGCTCGAACAGCAAGGCGGTGCAATTTACGGCTACCTTCTCTTCGGCCAACAGCTTTGTGACCAACACGCAGAACATTTCCAACATTGGCCTGTTTAACAGCTCCAGCGGCGGAGGTCTGTTTGCTGGCAATACCTTCGCCAGCAGTTCGGTGGCCACCAACCAGAACGTAAACATCACCTATACCATTAACTTTGCCTAACCATGACCAACACGATTGAGCAACTGTCAGCAGTCGAAAAGCTGATCGAACAAAACAGTGGCATTCGTCTGGACATTGGTTGCGGTGGCAACAAAATGCCGGGCTATGTAGGGATGGATCTACGGGCGCTGCCAGGGGTGGATATTGTTCACGATGTGGAGCAATATCCCTGGCCGCTGCCGGATGAATGTGTTATGACGGCGGTGGCCAGCCACCTGGTGGAGCACATTGCGCCCCAGCGCTTTGGTTTCATCAATTTTATGAACGAGGTGTGGCGGGTGATGAAGACGGGCGGGGAATTCGCCATCGCGACGCCACACGGCTATTCGCCGGGGTATTTGCAGGACCCGACCCATTGTAACCCGTGCAATGAGGCGACCTGGAGTTATTTCGACCCGTTTGAACCCAACACGCAGGGCGCCCTCTGGGGCATCTACCAGCCAAAGCCCTGGCGCATCAAATATTTGGCCTGGGACCCAAGTGCCAACATTGAAGTGGTGTTGGTAAAACGCAGCCTGAAGGAGATTGCCAATGTCTAACTATAACACGACGGTGCAGGACAGCGGTGATCCAGGCTATGTGAATCGGCTGCTTGTCGGCACGCCGGTGACGGGGTTGGTGCGCATTGAGTGGGTGCAGGCGCGCTATGGGCAGATTATCCCCACAAACTGGAGTATGGTGCAGATGCTCCAGTATCTAAACTCGTACATGCCCTTACGCTACCAGGTGGCAGACGCCCAGAATCTGATCGTCAAAGAGGCGGTGGAAAAAGATTTTGAATGGCTCTTCCTGCTGGAGCATGATGTTTTGTTGCCGCCAGACGGTTTTATTCGCATCAATGAATACATGCGGGAAAAACGTTATCCCGTGGTTTCTGGCCTCTATTACACGCGCAGCCGACCAAGCGAGCCGCTGATCTATCGCGGGCGGGGCAACAGCTTCTATACCGACTGGAAGGCTGGTGACAAGGTGATGGTGGATGGAGTGCCCACCGGGGCACTGCTGATCCACGGCAGCTTGCTCAAGGTGATGTGGCAAGAAGCTGAAGAGTATACGCTTTATGGGGCGAAGGTGCGCCGCGTGTTTGACACCCCGCGCAACCTGTGGGCGGACCCGCAGACGGGGACGCTCAACACGACCATGGGCACCAGCGATTTGGATTGGTGTACCAAGGTGATGGCTGGCAACTATTTGGCCAAGGCGGGTTGGCCTCAGTTCCAAGAGATGCGTTGGCCCTTCCTGATGGACACCGCGCTCTTCTGCAAACATATCAACAATGATGGGAGTCAATATCCATGACGATTGGGGAGATGATTGCGCAGCTGCGATCAATTCAGGACAGCTTTGGCGATCTGCTGGTTTGGCCACCGGTCCAAGAGGTAGTCTATCGGCCAGAGAACCCGGTGTTGGGGCTGAAGGCTAGGGCTGAATTGAGCTTTGAGGCGGCCACGACGCTGCAGATCGATGTCAGCGACAGGGCGGCGGTAGGAGACCAGCTTGGCTAACCAGTATAACGTGGGCGACCTGGTGCGCTGTAAGGGGGTGTTTACCGATGCCAGTGGGGATCGGGTTGACCCCAGTGCAGTGCTGGCGAAGATCCGCAAGCCGGATGATACGACGGTGACCTATACCTATGGCATTGATGCGGCGCTCGTGCATGAGAGTCAAGGCGTCTTCCGGGTGGATGTGACGGCCAGTCTGGATGGGTACTGGTATTACCGGTTTGCTGCAACCGGTGTAGGGCAGAGTGCAGGCGAAAACTGTTTTTTTGTGCGGGAATCGGAGTTTGATTGATTATGGTGCTGATAGGAATCGTTGCTGGCGTCGCGTCCGCAGCCCTGGGGACGTGGATTAGGGGATGGTAGTCGCCAATGTCCGAGCAGAGTTATGTGCCACTGACCCTGGGCGAGGGCTATTTTGCTGACTTCCAGCCACCAGCACCAGCGGATAATGGCAAACCCTGGGTGTGGAATAACGCTCAGCAAAAGTTTGTCCCAGTTGCGCTCAACTATGAGCCTGCTGGGGCGGTGGCGGTTCATGCTGCGCTGACGGCTACGCATGGGGTAGCCGGGGCTATCGTCGGCACGAGTGACAGCCAGACACTAAGCAACAAGACATTGACCACGCCGACGATAGGTAGTTTTGTCAACTCTACACATGACCACAGCAATGCGGTGAACGGCGGCACGCTATCGGGCTATCTCCTGGATACGGGCGCAACAACGGGCGCAACTAGCCAGCGACAGGTGTTTTCCAACGGGATTACGGTTGGTACGATTCGACCAGCGGCGGACAGCACCACAGCGGTGCAGGTACAAACGGCGGGGGGGACAGCAGCACTAACAATTGATACAACCAACCGTATCACGTCCACAGTTATCGCCAAAATGCCAGTAGTGCGGGCGGTGGCTACAGGCCAGAGTGGCATGATTCGATCTGACTCGTATCTGGAATGGCAAAGCCCGGACGGGGCAACTCTTTACTGGGATATTCGTAACGATGGCGTACCCCGCTTTTTTTCCAGAGCACAGGCGTTATCCGGCTTAGATCTATATGCGGATATGGTTTTTGTCGGCGGCAACATACGACGCACCGAAGCCAATTCGCCGCACATCGGGCCGGAGCCAACTCGATTTTTGCTGCGAACCAATGCAGCCGGCAATAAGGGATTGGTGCTGCAAACCAATGTGTCTAGTCCCACGGCCAACATTTTGGAATGCCTGGACAACAGCAGCAATTCGCTTTTTTCCGTGGCGGCGGGTGGAATCACTACACACTCGCCACGAACTGCGCTGACCAGCACGATCCAAAACAATCTGATCGTTGGACATAACACCAGTGGTACGGCTGCGGCGTCGTTCGGGGTAGGTATCGCCGCCCAACTAGAGAGCAGCACGACCGAGAGCCAGGACGCGGGCCGCCTCACCTGGCAGTGGTCAACCGCCACGCACGCCAGCCGAGCTAGCAAAGGACAACTATCAGCCTACTACACCACCACCGAGCGCCCCGCCATTACCTGGGGCGCTGATAGCAGTGTGGCGCTGTTGAGCTTTTACGACGTGACAACGCCGATAGCCCGCCAGGTGTTAGCGACTGGTGCAGGGGCAACGGTGGATAATGTGATTAGTGCATTACAGGCATTGGGATTGGTGAAGCAATCATGACCAACGAAGAATTAGCCACAACTCAAAAATACGCCGATATGCGCAACGCTCCACGGCTGACAATGGCGCATGGCGTCTATCCGAACTGTGTCAAAGCGCTGGCCGACTACGCAGCGCTAACCCAGTGGCTTGCAGACAATCCAGACTGGCAGGAGTCGCACGCCAACATGATCGCAGTCGTCGCCCCGCACATTGCCACGTTGCAAGCGGCGATGCAGACCATTACCACCACCATGCAGGCGATTGAGGCAGCCGCACCAGGCACGTTCGGGATTGAATTGCCGGAGGTAAGCGAATGAAACTCATCAACTGGTTGCGTGACATTTTAGAGCAACTCTATCGAGGTCTAGGCGATGCAGACTGATAGCCAACCCACCATTACCGCCGAACAGGTGGCGGAATACCAGCGTCAACAGGCAGCCAAGGAGAGGGCGTCAGATCGGGCCTTTGGCGAGGCGCTGGCGGCGTTTCTACAGCAGCATGGCTATCAGATCTGGGCACAAGCAGTCATCACGCCGGATGGGCGGACAGTGGCGCATTGGGGTTTTGAGCGGGTGCAACGACAGTGAGCTACACACGGCAATTCGTGGCGAACTTTGGGCCATTCACCAGCCTGGTGTTGAACGCAAAGATTCATGACAGCCTGGGCGTGCAGGTTGGGGAGACGATCACCAGTGGGTTTGTCAGCCATGCTGACGGCTCCTATAGCTATCTGGCGACGTTGGCAGACACGCAGGTGGGGTCGCTGGTGATCTATGACAGCACGAATGCGCTGCGCAAGGTGCGGTTCGCCATCAATCCATCCGGTTTGGGTGGGGCTGGTGGGGTGTAATACACCTATACGTTGACAGAAAGCGGAGGGGGGGCGCCGATTGCCGACGCAGCGGTCTGGTTTGCAACGGATGTCACGATCAGTAATGTAGTCTGGTTTGGAGTGAGCGATGCCTTTGGGGTGGCGCGTGATAATAACGGCAAAAAGCCACGGTTGTCGCCAGGCACCTATTACATTTGGGCGCAAAAGAGCGGATATATCTTTGCTGTTGATGTTGAGGAGGTGAGCTAATGCCAATCGTCGGCGGCGGAACGGGCACACCGATGACCTGGCCACTTGGTAACCCCTATCCGGGGGGACAGGTGACCGAGCCGGCTGAGGAGCCAGTGACGCTAGATAAGGTAAAGGAGTACCTACGCATTGATAGTGATGCACAAGATTCGTTGCTCACTGGTTATATCCAGGCGGCCAGGATATTGGCAGAAATGTGGAGCAGGCGAGCCTTTATTGCCCGCACATTAGACCTATGGTTGGAAAGTTGGCCCGCAAGTAACAAAATTGTACTCCCTCGACCGCCGTTGCAGAGTGTGGTGTGGGTTCAATTTATTGATACAAACAATGCGACCAGCGACATGGATGCTGATGATTATGTGTTGGATACCTTCCACGAGCCTGGATGCATCATATTGGGCTATGGCAAGAGTTGGCCGTCAGCGACGCTGCGGCCAGGGCCGGCCATCAACGTGCGCTATGTGGCGGGTTATGGCACGCCTAGCCAGGTGCCGGCTATCTACAAGCAGGCGATTCTGCTGATGACCGGTCACTTCTATGAGAATCGGGAAGAGGTGACGCCGGGCAATGTGCGGCTACAACAGGTGCCCTTGGGGGCTCGGCTGTTGTTGACGGTGGATCGTGGGGATTTCTGATGCAAGCGGGCAAACTGCGCCAGCGAGTGGCGCTTGAACAGGCCACCGAGACCCGCGACGGGTTTGGGTCGACTCTGCAGAGTTGGAGCACGTTGGCCACGGTGTGGGCCGAGGTGTTACCCAAGGCCAGTGGCAGCCAAGAGAGCTTTGTTGATGCTGGAGCCGCTGAGCGCACGGCGCAGGTGTACATGATTACGATCCGCTATCGCAGCGATGTGACCACCAAAATGAGGGCAGTGTGGGAAGGGAAAACGCTGGATATAGAGCGGGTTTATGATCCGACTGGACGGCGGCGCACCCTGGTGCTGGAAGGAACCGAACGGCGATGAAAGTGAGCCTGGCCGGTGACAAGAAGGTGCGGGAACTCCTCGACCTGATTGACACGGTGCAAGAGAAGAAAGGCTTTAAGGACGCTCTGGCCGAAGGGGCGCTGGTGGTGGTGGAAGAGGCCAAGAAGCGGGTGCCGGTGCGGACTGGTGCGCTCAAACGGCATTTGCACGTTGGTGGTTATACCAGGCTGACACCTGAGTATCGGCGCAAAGGTCGCTATGGTCCGCTGCCGGGGCCGAAGGGTCAAGGGCGTAATCTGAAGATGCGGATCGGCAGTACACTGCCCTATGCCCACTTGGTGGAGTATGGCACGCGCCACAGCCGCGCCAAGCCCTTCCTGCGCACGGCGCTTGATGCGAAGCGAGACGAGATGATCCGAGTGGTGCGCAAGAAGATGGACAAGATCATTGAGTAAGGTGCTATGTCTGTTGAGGAATTGTTATATAGCCACCTGACTGGCCACAGTGGATTGGTGGCGGTAGTGGGGAATCGAATTTACCCCATGGCGTTGCCGCAGGAGCCAACACTGCCAGCCGTGCGCTATCAGCTGATCAGCCGCGAAGAGCTGCATGTTCCGCTTTTACTTGTCAACAGGCGGTATCAGCTGGACGGTTATGCAATGTCCTACGCTGAAGCAAAGCTCATTGAAAGCGTGTTGAGAGCAGCGCTCTATAGCTTTAACAGGGCAGTGGCAGGGTGCATTCTTTCAACTTTTATTGACAGTATAAGGGATGACTATGACCCGGAATTAAGTGAATTTGGAATCAGTGTGGATGCAATCATCACTTGTAGTGAGTAAATTTTAGTCAACAGGAGGTTGGCAGTGCAAACAACAGATGGGATCTCGAAAGGGACCAATGAGAAGGTTGAAGTCAGCACCGATGGCAGCACCTGGACTGACATCAGCGGTGAAGTCACGGCGGTAAAGACATCTGGCGGCGAACAGATGATCGGCGAGCAACATGTTGCCAGCGGCAACTACCCCTTGGTGGTCGGCAGCAACAAGGTGTCGGCGGTAACAGTTGAGGTCAATATTGTCTACACTGAAACCGCTGGCGAGGCATTCCAGGTGGTCTGGTCGCGCTATGAAGGCTCGCAGAAGTCCATTTACATGCGTTGGAGCCCGAAGGGTGGCGCGGTGGGTGATGAACGCTATGTATGCAGCAACAATGCCGGATCGCCGGTGGCGGCGCCGATCGTGAGCTGTCTGCCACCTGAGATGGAATCGGGCGCCAGCGATGTAGCGGTAGCAACCTTCAGTGTGCAATGCCCGCGCGTTGTGCAGGAAATAATCAGCAGCTAAAGGGGTTCGTTCTGATGGCTGAGACAAATGAGATGGGCTTGAAGATCACGGTCAAGCCCGCCAAACCGATCGAGGTTGAATTAGACCTGGACGCGCTGACTCTGGATGATGTGTTGGTGCTGCAGAAGATGGACACTGGCAGCAATGATGATATTCCCGAGGTGATGAAGGTGATCTCCAAGGTGATTGGCCAGGATGCCACGCAACTGCCCATTCGCCATCTGAAGCCGATCATCACCGCCGTGATGGATGCGATTGGGGCCAGCACTAGCCAGGGAAACTAAAGAAGGCGTTGGTGGCTCATTTGTGGGCAGGAGCACCGGCGCCATTGAAATATACTGAGCTGCAGCTCTGTCGCGAGCTGCATTGCCTGCCCAGCCAGTTGCGAGCAGAACGATATAGCGACATAACCGCAATTGTAGCGATGATCAACACCGAAGAGCATGTAAAAAAGTTGCGCAAAAAAGTGCAGAGATAAGTGGCCACCTCTACCGGACTATCGATTTTAATTACTGCCAAAAATGAGGCATCAGGGGCGATTGACGCGGTACGCAAAAGCCTCAACAACCTGGCGCAAGGGGCGCGGGAGACGGTAGATCGCGGCCTGGAGCCGATCCGCAATGTGCTGGCTACGGGGCTGAAGGCGGCGGCGGTGGGGGCCACGGCGGCCATTGGTGGGTTGGTGGGATTGGCAGGCAAGTCGATTGCCCTGGCGGCTGGGTTCGAGCAAACTGAGGTGGCCTTTGCCACCATGCTGGGCAGTGCCGACAAAGCCAAAAACCTGATGAAAGACCTCTTCGAGTTTTCGGCCAAGACCCCGTTTCAATTCGCTGAGGTTTCGGCAGCTGCTAAATCGCTGATGGCCTTTGGGGTGTCGGCCGAGGATGTCAAGGACACGCTGCGGCGGCTGGGGGATGTGGCGGCCGGCATCAACGCGCCAGTGGGGGAAATTGCTGAGATCTATGGCAAGGCCAAGGTGCAGGGGCGGCTCTTCGCCGAGGACATCAACCAACTGACGGGCCGTGGGATCCCGATCATCCAAGAGCTGGCCAAGGTATTGGGGGTGACTGAGGGCGAAGTCAAAAGCATGGTGGAGGCCGGCAAGGTTGGTTTTCCCGAGCTGGAAAAAGCCTTCCAGGGCATGACCGACAAGGGCGGCAAATTTGCTGGCATGATGGAGGCGCAAAGCCAGACGCTGGCCGGGTTGTGGTCCTCGCTCAAGGATAATGTAGAACTGGCGCTGGCGGGGATCGGTAAGTCGTTGGTTGAGAATCTTGACCTCAAAGAGGTGTTGGCGGTGGCCACCGAGTGGATCGGTAAGTTTGGGGCGCGCATCCAAGAATTAGTTGAAACCTGGCTACCACCGCTGATCCAGAACATCAAGGCCCTGATCTCCTATGTCACCTTCTTGGTGCAAGCGGGCGATCCGCTCAATGACTGGCTGACCCACATGTCGCCAGCCGTAGCCAATGTCACGCGGCAGATAGCTGAGTTCATCATTGGGATTAAGAACCTGTTGCAACCCATTATTGACCTGATCGCTCGGTTTGTCTCGTGGAAAGATGTGCTGGTGGCGGCGGCGGGGATTATAGCGGCCATTGTGATACCAGCGCTGTACGGCCTGGTGGCGGCCTATGCCCCTGTGTTAGCCGTGATCGGCGGGGCGATTGCGTTGTCTTCGGCCTTGCGCAATGCCTGGGAGGTCGATTTTGGGGGGATTCGCACCCTGGTGCAGAGTGTACTGGATTATCTGACAACGCGCTTTAGTGGTCTATATGAGGCAATTCGGCAGTTTGGTGGTGGTGCGCTGCGCGAAATTGTTAATTGGGCCACAGGCACCCAGACGCAATTCAGCAATCTCAACCTGATTTGGGACAAGGCCAAAACGACGGCGTTGGCGCTGTTTAATGACCTGGTGGCCAGTGTACAGCGCAATTTGCCGACGTGGGTGAGCACGTTGAGCAGCTGGGGCCAGGCCGCTTGGCAGTGGATTCAGGGGGCAGCGACGGTGGCAATAGGCAAACTGGCTGAATGGGCGGCGGCGCTTGGCTCGTGGCTAGTATCTAACCTGCCGGCGTGGGTGGCCAAGCTGAGTGCATGGGGAGTAGCACTCTGGTCATGGGTCAGCCCGATGATTGGGCCAGCCTTGACTAAAATTGCTGAGTGGGCGGCGGCGCTAGGGAATTGGATTGTGGCCAACCTGCCAGCATGGGGGGCTAAACTGCTGGGCTGGGGGGCGGCGCTCTGGCAATGGATCGTCAATGTAACGCCCACCGTGCTCGCTAAACTGGGGGAATGGCTGGGGGCGCTCGGCTCTTGGTTCTTGGAAAACTACCCCAAGTTATTGGCCGCGGTTTATCGCTGGCAAGCTGGTATGTGGCAATGGATTGCTGATTCGCTGCCGGGGGTAATCCGGGCGTTCACCGATTGGGTGTTAGGGGTCACCGAGTGGTCAAAGAGTGATGGGTCCAGCCGATTCGGGGAAGTGATGCGTAATTTTGGCAACGCATTGGTGACAGAGGTTTGGCCGGCAATGAAAGAGTTTTTGATCGCTCTAAAAAACGCTTTTGTCGCCATTATGCCCGAACTGATTGAGGCGGCGGCCAAGATTGGCGTGGCGATCATGTTCGCTATTGCGCAGGGTCTGCTCAATATGCTGGGCATTGATGTCAACCTGATGGAGGTGCGCAACACCATCCTCCGGGGGCTGGACGGGATTGGGCCGGCTGTCTTTGGGGCGGCGGCCAACATTGGGCGCAGCTTTTTGGATGGCATTGCCTCTATGTCACCGGTGGGCAGCCTAAATGGCATGGTTGATGGGGTCATCAATTCATTCAACGGCAAGATGGATGGGTTTAAGACTCATGTGCGGGCGGTGGCTGGCTCGCTTGGGGATTTTATGGCGGAAGGGCTGCGGGCGATCAACGCAGCGGCCAGCATGGCGCCACCATTGGACGGTATGATCACCACCTTCAACAACGTCATGGGTGGCTTCAAGCTGCATACTCGGGCTGTGCTCACGGAGGTCGGCCAGAACATGGCTGCCGGCATGTCGGGGCTAAATCTCGGCGGCGCAATGTACTCGGCTTTGCGGGGCATTATTGATAGTTTTAACGCAGTGATGGATGGGTTTAAGACTCATGTGCTGAGTGTTCTGATCGAAGTAGGGCAACGCGTTGGTGAGGGGTTGAAGGAAGGGATCAAGCGGTCGGTGCAGTGGGTCATTGACGCACTGAAGTGGTTGACAGACTTCTTACCGCAGTGGGTACGCGATGCCTTGGGGATCCATTCGCCGTCACGAGTTTTTATGGACATCGGCAGCAATATTATGGCCGGGTTGACGAAAGGCATTGAAGCGATGAAGTTGGAGCCGCAACTGGCCTTAGCCAGCGCAGTGGAGCCGATGGTTGGATCTACGACAAACAACAACCGGACCACCAACAACAATTTTCAGATTGCACTACCAACAACTGGTGGCAACCGGTCTGAAGATCAGCTCCTTGGTCTATTGAACACATTGACGGCGGTGTATGCTCAATGAAAGCAACCCAGTTAAGCAACCTGCAAGTCATTACTGAAGACAACAGCACCTATAACCTCTACAGTGGAACAACGGCAGAATACCTGTTTCTCGATGGGGCAGGAATGCCGCCTGTTCGGCGCATTTTGCAGGGGAGCCCGCTGCAGCACGGCATGACCGACAAAGGCTTTCGGCTAGAGCCACGAAAGATGACTTTGCACCTGTATATCAGTGCAGAGTCGGAAAGCGCACTGGCAGCGAAGCTTGACACCATTGCTTATATTTTTGGCCCAACCACCACTGCACTCAAATTAAAAGCAACCCGGCTAGATGGGGTAGTGCGGCAAATCGATTGTTTTGTTGATGGCACGGCAGACTTTCCGCGCAGCCAACAGGTTGGGGGTGATATGCCAGTCACAATTCCGTTGGTGGCATTGGACCCGGCTTGGTATGACCCCACGCAACAGGTAAACACACTGGCAATACCGTCAACTGCGTCCTATAACCTGACTCTATCAACGGCTGGCATAACGTGGGAGGATTGGCCAGTGCTTTCGATCACAGGGCCGGCCACAACTTTCACCGTTGGCCATGGTTACAATTTCGATTCATTTAGTTTTACCAGTGCCATTCCGGCAGGGGAAACATTTGTGATCGACTTGCGGCCTGGGTATAAAAAGGTCTATCGGCAATCAGACAATGCCAACAGAATCAGTTACTTAAATCCGGTAACGTTGAGTGCTATGGCCACCATGCGCGTTTTTCCTGAAAAATGGGTGCGAATGCTCAGTGGTGGTTTGGCTAGCAACAATCTGTTTTTCGCCAACGGTACGGGGACAACCGGAGCAACGTTGTTGACTGTTTCCTGGTATAAGCGTTACCTTAATTTGTAGGTCTAATATGGCGCTTCTGTTTGATTTTCAATACCATGCCAGGATTATCAACGCTTCTGGTGGGGTTGATTATTTCTACAACGATTTCACATCAATCTATTACAAGTCGATTGTAAATAGTCCTGGGTTGGCTATCGTTACGGTCCCAGACGATCATCCGATTTTAGATATTTTGACTGATGATCTACTCATGGAGGTTATGTTTGGCTACCCCAGCCCTTTTACAAGTGGCAAGACCTATTTTTTTGCCAAGGATTTCAGTGGTCTTTATCGGGATCAGCAGATTGCAACGGATGAGTATGGCAATCTCTATCACCTCCTCTATTTTGTTGGCACTAACGATATTTTGTCTCGCTACATCTGCGCCTATCCAGCTGGCACGTTACTGAAGTCGCAATTTAACTCCCATCTGGTCGAGGGGATCATGGATTTGGTTTTCACGTATAACTGCACATCGTCGGCCACGGTGGCAAATGGGCGGTATAGAACAATTACCCCGGTGCGCAGCGCGCAAATAGCTATCACTGGCGATTTGCCTGGCGCAACCGCAACGGCCAGTTATTCGTGTGCTTATAAGAACGTCCTGGACATTATGCGTGAGCTGGCGGTGCTGGGCAACATAGATTTCAAGGTGGATCGGGAAATTGGTGGGGTGGGCCCTGCTGGTGCGCTTAAATTTGGAACTTGGAACGGTCAACTGGGAACTGATCGCAGCAGCAGTTTAATTTTTGCTTTGGAGTTGCAAAACATCAACCAGGTGAGCTTGAATGGGGATCGGTTGCGCGAGAAAACCGTGGTCATCGTTGGGGGGTCCGGTGAAGGCAGTAATCGAGAAATTGGGATTAGGACAGGAAGCAACTACAGCACAACCAACGAGTATGAACTTTTTGCGGATGCGCGCGGCAGTGGCAGCGGGGAATTGAGTGCGATTGGGGATGCGCGATTAGCGGAAACGGAAGCAAAAACAACAGTTGATGCGGGCGATGTGCTGCAAACTAGCGGGTATTATTACAAGCGAGATTATGGGCTAGGGGATAAAGTTGGGGTGCTTTTTGCTGGTGAGATCAGCGTGAAAAAGTTAAATGTGGTGGAAGTCAAATTTGAGGAAAAGGGCAGTTCAAACATTCGTATAGGATTTGACAATGCCTAGATTCAATTTGGCGGACGAGCGGGAAATTAAACGATTAGAGACGGAAAGCATTAGAAACCGTCTGCAGCGGCTGGAAACGCAGGAGCCATCTACCAGCTTATTGGCAGATGGCTCAATCGTAGGCGCCACTAGCCAGATTCAGCAATTTACGCTCAACATAGCTGCCCCTTGGGCTGATTACCCATTGGATGATCCAACTAACGGCAGTCATTTTAATGACAACACGGCCAGTTATCCAGCGGGGTGGACGCAGGTGGATGACCCGCAGGAGACTAAAAGTAATGATGAATATGGCTTCTGGTCAATTGTTGGGTCCAGTGGCAATAATAGCTGGAAATATCGGAAGCAGTCACCCTACAACATTGGTTCGCTGAGCGTAAACGAATATAAATCGTTTCACTTTGGGCCGCTCATTATCCGGGAAGTTTTGCCAACGGCCGACTTAAACTATTACTTTGGCATCTACCGAGACAATAGTGGCATTGATGAGAATACCTTTGTTCGGTTGAACATCAACTGGCTGGCGGCCAGTAGCCTTTGGCAAATCCGGGCAGAAAGGAAAGATGGTTCGACCCAGACGAATGGGACATATTACCCGCTAGCGCGGTTGCCGTTGGCGCCGCTGTGGCTGCGGGTGGTGGCCAGGAATTCAACCAATCGAGACATTTTTGCTTATTTTGGGGCGGTGCGTTTTCCGCTGGTGCAGATGCAGTTGATGAATGCTGCGCTGGGCTCTGGAATCACCTGGGGGCAAGTCTGGCTGCAATTCCACATGAGTCGTGGGTCGGGGTCGGATGACCGCATCATGATCGGGGGATACGATTACAGCGGGGACGCGTAAGGGGGTAGGATGAACCAAACTGCCGTTTTTTTGATCTTAATGCTGCTGTTGTTGTGTCTGTTTCTTCTGCTGGTATTGATCTTTGGGCCTGGGGGGCCAAACTCCCAGGCCCTTTTTTATTAATTGTTCGCCTCCTGAATAGCGGCCAGTATGGCCTGGCGCTCTAATCGATCCATGGTGCGCCACCGTTCTTGCCAGCGTTGTTTTTTGCGCTTGATTCTCTCCCTCTCCCTGTAGTCATCACCCAAATAGCGGTAGTCGTGCAGCGCTTCCGGCTCTGGGTAGTTCATCCAAATCACCTCGGTGGCCAAACTGTTGCCTCTGGTCGTGGTCTGGATGGTTTCTTTGCGCCAGCCTGGGAGAATGTAATCGTAGATATGCGAATCATAACCGCTGATCATGACTGGGCAGGGGAGATCGACCAGAACATGCAACAGTTCGATGTGCTGTTCTACCGTGTACTCGTGACGATAGATGGCGGCCTGCTGCTTGCGGGTATGTCTCAAATAGGGCGGGTCGCTGTAGACGAATTCGGAGCCAGCGAAGGGATAGGCTTTGAGCCAGGGCACGCAGTCGGCGTGGATGAAGTTACACCTGGTAGCCTCGCTGGGAATGGCGATAGCTCCGGAGTCATCGGCGTCGGTGGCGGTGTGTGCCGGCGTGCATCGGCGATCGTGGTGGTGCCAGCCACCCTCGCCAGAGTCAGCGAGAGCGGCCGCTCTCGCTGACTCTGGCGGTGCTGCAGCACCGTCGGGAATATCGATGACGCAGGCGGTGCTGGAGCGTGACTGCCATAGTGCAATGATCTCTGGGTCAAGGTCGATGCCGATGTTGTGCCGGGCTGGGCGCTTGTAGCGCATGATGGCGCAGTTGCCTAAGTGCGTGCTGATGAAGGTGCTGTGTGGTGGGATCTGGTTGATCAGCCATTGGTAGAGGCGGGCTTTGCCACCTGGGTAGGTGGTGATTGTTTCAGGTTGGCCTTCTTCAGTGCATATTCCCATGCCTTTTTGAACTCCTCTGGTTTCATTTGGCTGCGGGCTAATTCCACAAAATGATAGTAAGGGCTCTGCTTTTGGGTGCCCAACTCATGGGTCCGGCGCCGTTGCGCTCGGCGTCGGGTGGCAAGTTCCTGGAGGATGGCGTTGATGTTGCGGCGCACGTTTTTCAGATCGGCCTTGCGTAAGCTGCGCCATTCGTTATAGCTGGATATGCTGCCGTGCAAATGAGCAGTGTTGGTGGTTTGAAGGCTCTGGACGATAGAGCGTTCAAAGGTCTCCAACTGGTCCAACTGGGTCAACAGGGAACTTTCGTCATCTTTGGTGATGTCGTGCTCGTCGGTCATGCTCAGTCCTGGGTCAGAATAGTTTGCCATGTTTGTAGGGCCGGCTGTTGTTGAACTCCACTTTGGCGATCAGGGCTTCGGCTACGCGATAGTTACGGGCGGCGGCCATGTCCATAATGCGGATGATGCAGTCGGCTAATTCCTCTTCGACGCTGGTAAACTCTGGGATGTGATCGCTGGGTGGGTTGTCATGGCGGAGGCCCTCCAGGGCCTCGCTCAGTTCGGAGTGCATGAGGGCGATCAACTCGGCGTTGTTGCGCTGTTCGCCAGCAGGCCAGAAGCCACGGGCAATGTTGCCGGCGTGGAGGGCCGCGGCCAGGTGGTTGAAGCTGTGGACAAAATAGATCTTGTTGCTGTGTGATGGCCTGATATTGGGCGACAATTCGGTCGGGTTGCTGCTGGTGGGTAGGGTGGTCATAGTGTATTTTCCTTCAGTTTTCTGATCAGTTCTGCGGTTGAACGGTTCCAGTAGAATAAGCCCTGATGGCCTTTACAAGGAAACGGTTCGCTAAACATTTCTGCCTGTTCGAGTCTCCAGGCCCAACGATTGGGCGAGAAGTCTCCGCACGCGATCTCGATCTCGCTGATGCCCTGGCGCAGTGCGGATGTCGTTGACATGCAATCTGTGATCAATGCGGTCCCCACAATGCAACCCAGGGGCGGGGTTGTAATGTTGTGCTTCTCCAATAATCCTTTGATGGCTGGGAAAGTGCTCTGCAGCTGGCCTAAGAAGTGCGCTTCTTCTTTGGTCCAGCGCTTAGCAGCGTGGATTGCAATTGGGCCGCGATAGCCGTTGGGGTGCCAAGATCGGGTCTCGTAGGTTTTCACGCCCAGCACTACCAGGGTTGCCCAGGGCTGCCATAGTGATATTGCCTTCATACTGCATTCTCCTCTAACTTTCTGATCATCGGCTCCAACGCCCTTCTTAGTGGTAAGGTGCCGCTGTAGTCGCCAGTCAACTCGCCATAGTCGGGCAACAGGTCAACCAGTAGGCGGTAATGGGATAGCAGGTGATTGACGCGCTGTGGTCGTGACGATGGTGTGTCACTGGGCTGCTCTGTGGGCTGATTCTCGGCCATGCGGCAGATGGCCCGCAAAAAATCGGCCACGGTGCTCCAACCTTCTTCCTCTAATGTGCTGATCGCTCGTCTGGTTTGCCCCAGAAATTGCTGGGCATCCTTTACGGGGAAGGGTGGCAGCAAAATCGCCTTCCCGTCTGCCGGCAGGGGGGCTGCTGGCGGCGTTGGCGCTGGGGGTGGCGTGATAGACGGGGCCGGGGCGCCTGGCGTTTCCTGGGCGGTTTTGGTGACTTTGGCGACCTCTGCTTTGAGCAGGGCAATAGCCTGTTGGTGTGCTTGGCCGAAACAATGACTGTTAAATGTCACGTTGGGGGTGATGGCGTGCGTAAAGTGTGCTTCTTTGTCGCGCACCAACAGCCAACCCAGTTTCCTGCGCACCATTGGTTGGGCGTCTGGTGCCGATACCAAGCCGTCTTCATGGAGGCTTTCTACGACTCGCAGGATCACAGCCAGGGTTTCGTCAATGGTCAACTCACGCGGGCCTGCACCGCCGGCGTCATCGTTGGCAGCGGCGGTAGAGGCCCGGGCGCTGTTGGCCTGGCGGATTCGCTCGGTGTGCATGGTGCTGGTGGTGCCGTGTTTGTTGGTGTAGGTGCGCTGGGTATTGTCACTGGAAGAATTTCCAGTGACTTCCCGGCGCACTTCTGCGACCAACGGATGAGAGACCTTGCAGAGCTTGGCAATTTCTCGGTCTGACCACTGGCCCCATTCTTCGTCAGCCAAAGCCAGTTTGATTTTCTTGCGTTTGTCTTCCCGGGTGAGGCGCAGGCCGTGATCGGTGTTATCGCCAAGGGCCTCGCGCAAGGCGTCACGGCGATTGCCGTAGACGATTTTGCAGCGGATGGGCTTGTTGTCAAAGGCCATGACGTGGGCCTTGATGCGATGAAAGCCTTTAACCAGGGCGTAGGTGGCGCCATTGTGGTAGACGGTGAGGGGGGGAAACTGGTCACCGTTGGCCATCGCCTCGGCGTATTCAATGATCGTTTCCTGGCTCATCTTGTCGCGAGTCTGCAAGCCAGCGTCGATGTAGATTTGGCTGGGCAACAGTTCGGCAATTGGCGGCGCGCTGGTTTCAGTGGCCAGGGTGATGTCAGTGGCGGCGGCCAGGGGGTTGCGGCGGGTTGGGGTGGTCAAAATTACCTCCTCTGGATATAACTCCAGAATAATCAGTTTGCGTTTTTTGCTAATGCCGCAACGTTGCCAACCCGCTCGACGGAAGCAATAGCCGGGGTTGGTGCTCTGGATGGCGTTGGCGTCTACGTAGGTGTAGAGTCGTTGGCCTGGCCAGCGCTGCCAAGCCCAAACGCAGGCATCCTTGATTAATTCGCTGGATAGGGTGGTTGACTCGTTGCGGAAGGCGGCGCAGTTGACTCCGGTTTGCCCAGATTTGTCGATGAACTTGCGCCAGACAAAGAGGGCGCTATAGTCGGGCGTGACAAGCACCAACTTTTCGCCGGGGCCAACGAAGAGATTGCGGTTGCGGTTGGCCGGGTTGTCTCTGCGGCCATCCTGGTATTGGCGACACGAGTAGTGGCGTCGATAGAGGGCGGCAGCTCGGGGGTCGCCGTCCGTGGTTTTTATCCAGTAGTTCATTCTTCTCAAAACGGGGGGGACTGCCTAACCCACTCGGCCAGGCGAGAATAGGCAAAGCGCACCCGGCCCAGGGTGGCGCTTTTGTTTTTGCTAGTATACTCCCAAACAGTTTGCCCGGCTGCGGTTGCCTCTTTGACGACGCTGCTGTTCATAACGGGTTCGCTGATTGCGCTGGGGTAGGCTTCTTGGAGTAAGTTCAAATTATAGCGGTGTTCCCCAATCCGCATGTCGTACATGGTGGGCAGGACAATCACCCGTGCGCTGGGGTTCAGCTTGGCGATGGTGGCCATGGTGCTGGCGACGCCGGTCATGCTCAGTTGCTCCAGCTCGGTAGGGATGACGATGCTGTCGGCGACTTCTAACGCCAGTTCCTGAAAGACACCGGTGGCGGGCGTATCCATCACCACGTAGTCAAAGCCCTGGCTGATGGTGTGCAGCATTTTGAGCAGTTGTGGGCGGGTGAGTTCGCCACTGGAAAGTTGCATGTAGAGGGTGCTGCTGGCCAGGGTGGTGCGCTGGTTGCCGGGCAGCAGGGTCAGGCCGGGGCGTTCCAGGGTGACTGGTTCGGCGTCTTCTTGCTCAATGATGCGGGTGGTGGATTGCAGGCAGTTGGCCAGCGGCTTTTCGACAATGAAGAGATCGAAGATGCCGGGCATCGGATCCAGGCCCAGGGCGGTGGCGGCATGGCCCTGGGGGTCGAAATCGATAAGCAAGGTGGTGGCCTTTTGACGGGCGAGATGGTGGGCGAGACTGACGGCGCTGGTGGTCTTGGCGACGCCGCCTTTTTTGGCGGTGATGGCGATGAAGGTTGGCATAGGTTGGGTTCCTTTGATTGAGTAGGGATTAAGGATTAGTTACGCGTACTCGCGGCGGGCGGGTGGGACATCGAACAGTGCGCTCTGCTCGGGTTGAGCCAAGTGGCGCTTGAGTTCGTCCTTGATGGTGGTGATGTCGGCCAGGGCCTGATCGATTTCGGCAAGTTTTGACTCACGATCTTTGTGGCCCTGGTAGAAGACTCTGTTTCTCATAAGGCGCTCTTTTTGGAGCACCCGATAGAGGCGCTTGTAGATGGTTTGTAGTTCAAATAGGTTCATGATATCCTCGCAACTTTTGTTACGATTGCCATTGTTCTGTATTGGGCGGAAAGGTGGAAACGGGCGGAAATACAGACACCCTCAATTGGTGTGGGTGTGTTTTTCCGCCCGGTTCTTTCCGCCTGCAATTTCCATTGCAATTACGCTGCATCCAGGGCGTTTTCGGCACCGATAGAGTTTAGGAAACCCTGGATAAACAGCCGAGCCTTGCTGCTGCCGGGGTCTACGCCGTAGAGTTCCTGATGGCGGCGCCGTACCTGCCGTTGGCTGATGGCGGCTGGGTCTGAACTGCCGGTTTGAAACATCCACTGATAGAGTTCGGCGGGGATCGAGATGGTCTCGGTCTTCTCGTCGGGGCCTGCACCGCCGGCGCTATCGGTAGAGCCGGCGGTAGATGCCGGCGCCACGGGCGACCAGTCGGGCTGTTGCCCTGCCCAACGCTCACGGATATCGTTGATAAAGCGTTGAATCTGGCGTTCGTAGTCAGGCTTGTCACTGGCGGCCACGAAGGGGCCTTGAATGCGCAACCCCTGCTGATCGCTACAGTAGAGTTCAAAGCTGCCCCGACCGGGCAACCTGTTGGTCTGAGTGCCAGGCACGCCAGAGGCCGATACCGAATCATTGGCGTTGCGCATCTTGCCGACGATCCTGGCATTGAGTTTGGTGTGCGCGCTGGCCGGGACATCGTAAACGCGCTGGGTGGCAGCGATGATTACGAAGCCGACACCTCTACCCTTTTGAGCCAGACGCTGGAGCTGGAGCGCGGTAGCTTCGCTTTGATCGCCGGGCAGTGAGTTGAGTAGGTCTGACAGCTCATCGACATAAAGCAGGATGCTGTGGCGTAGAAATGAGACATCACCCTTGGCAGCGCTGCGGGTGCGGTTATCCATTTCCTCAACCAGGCTTTGAATCACGTCGGTGGCCTGGGTGGGCTCGTTAATGACTGGGCGAGCCAGGTGCGGTAAACCAGCGAACGGGCGAAAGTCCACCGCTTTGGGGTCGATGATCACCATGCTGAGCGATGACGGGCTGTTGGTGTAGGCTAGGGTGAGCAGCATGGTCATGCTGAGTTGGGTCTTGCCAGAGCCAGGCGAGCCAGCAATAAAAGCGCTGAAGTCCTCCCCAGCCATGTGCATGGCCAAGGTGGTGGTTTGACCTCGCACCCAGGCCAGGCCGAGCAGAGCGCTGCGCTCGTCGGTTTTCCAGGTCGCCACTTGGGGCCAGAGTTCGGCCAGGCTGACGGCGGGCGGGCGGGGTTTGTCGATTTCGATGCGCATGGGTTTGGACTGGATGCGCACGTTGTAGTCGAATCCGGCTCTGGCGAGTTGGTCTTCCAAGGCGAGTTCAAAGCCGTACACTTTTTGGGGATCCGTGTGCGGATTGTAGTCCACAGGGATCGACCAGAAAAATGGGCTGCTAACTGACGCCTTGGGGTTGGCCCAGAAGTTGGGCGTGTCAGTGGCTTTGTCGGTTCCTCCTCTGGCTTTGAGGACACCATCTACGGTTTTGAACAGGCGCTCGGGCATGTCGGCGGGAATGGGTAGGCGGTCACCCTGATACCCCCACAGTTCGGACCACCAGCGCTTGAACTGCTCTTTGAGCCAGTCCCACAGGCCGGGACCGCCCACGGGTGGCAGACCCATAAAGCGGCGGCCAGCGTTGACCGCGGTGCGGGTGAGCACAGCGCGCAGAGAAACTTGATTGAGCGCTGGGCCAAAGAGGATAAAGCGCGAGACGTTGATCACCATGCTCATGGGGTTGCTCCTGGCTGCCAGCATTCGGCAATGGTTTGGCCGGTGGCTGATTGGACAGTGATCAGTTGCCAGCTGCGCGCCTGGCATTCCTGCTTGTCCTCAGCGGTGAGGACAGGATAGCGGTCGCTGTGCTGTTGGTCGTAGTAGGTGTAGTTCTCGGCGCCGTCAGTGTCGGCGGTCAGGTCGCTGATCCAGCCGGTGGCGGTGGCGAACAGGCCGTAGGTCAGAAAGCAGCTAAACAGCAGCAGGGCCAGGCCAACGGCCAACAGAAGGGTGCGCCAGGTGTGGGGTTTGGCTGTTGGCTGCTGACTGTTGGCTGTTGGCGGGTTGGTGACGGTGGTGGTCATTAATCACCTCCCATCAGGCCGCCACGCAGGAGCAGGGCGAACAGGATGACGCCGATGTCATCAATGGGTAGGCCGGGCAACAGATCGATGGGGCTGAGCCAGTAAAGGATGGCGAGCAACATGATCAGTTGGGCGGCTGGGGGCTGCTGGCGGCGGTAGGGTTGAGGGTAATTGTCGGGTTGGTAGGGCTGAATTGGGTTTTGCATTGTGTCCTCCATAGGGAATTGGGTATTGTCCCACTGGAGGGCAACGGCTATAATGGTTACAGCCGTTGCCCGCTCCTGGTTAAGGGTCCAGCGGGTTGACGGTTAGCTGGTGGGAGTGCTTTGGACATTTCCCACCAGCGCAAGAAAACTAACGTAGGGCTAGCAGTGCCACCAGTGATAGGATGGCGAGGAGCCAGGTCTGTTGGTCGAAATTCATAGTCACCTCTGCCTCGGTGCCAACCGGGGCTTTTTTGTCACTGGAAAAATTTCCAGTGAGGTTGGTTACTGCAGCGGGCTGGGCTGGGCGACAGGGCGGGGGCCGTCAACGAGCCGGCCGGTGTCCAGATCGACCACCAGACCCACCATTTCGGCCAGGGCGACCCAGAGCAGGGGGACGGGGCAGGGGGGCTGCTGATTGTCAAGGCGTTCCTGCTCGTGTTCGCACAGGGCGAAGAGGGGTTGGGTGACAGCGCTGGGGTCGATGTTGGCCGGCAGGGCGTGGCGCCAGTGTTGCAGGTAGGCGGTGACGGCGGCTTGGATTACGGTTGGTTCGGCGGTGGTTTGAAGGTTGAGCATGTTTGGGTTCCTTTGATTGGGTAGTAGGGATTAGGGATTCAAAATTAGGCGCTTGATCTGGTCGATGGCGTTTTGCAAATGAGCCAGGTGTAGGTTGGCCACCTTGACGGATTTGGCCAGGTCATCGGCTTTGGGGTGGGGGACGTGATCGAGCGCTTCAAGCGTAGTGAATGTGCGCCGGCAGGACAGGCAGCGGCGCCAGCGTTTGGTTGTGCCCTGATAGGGGCGGGTGTCGTAAACCTGGGTTTTGCATTGGCAATGGATGCATTTCATGGTAAGGGTCCGTGGACGGTGCCAAAGACGTGGCCATTGGGGCGCTTGAATTTGATGATCACCTTGGGCGGGCGCTCCTTGCACCAGCGTTTGGCCTGGGCGTAGGCGATCAGGTGCCAGGCGTGGCGTAGGCAGAGCCGTTTGCGTTGGCGGTCGGTCAGGGTGGCCCAACGGGTGGCGTTGCGGGCGGCTCGCAGTTCGAGATCAGGCTGCGGCATAGACGGCCTCCCATTCTCTCAGATCTCGTTTCTCTTTCTCGCTGAGGCCGGCGTTGTGGCCGGCGTCCATCATGGAGCGGACGAAGGCAATTGGATCATCGATATTGTCACGCCAGCGTTTGCGTTGGGAGCTATGGAAGCGGTAGAGCCAGCGCTTGAGGCGCTCCAGGTCGACAGGGCTTAGGGTGTAGAGATAGCGGCTCCAGCCGTCCCAGAGCTGTTGGGCACCGATGTAGGCGGCCAGGTGTTCAATGAATAGCTGTTCAGTGGTTCGTGTAGCCTCGCGTACGTGCGCGTGATCACCGGCGAAGGATCTTGGTTCGTCGCGCTTCATCAACGAAGGAAGGGTTGGGCTAGCATCATCATCATTTCTTAAAACTGGTTGTTCTTCCCAATGGTTATTCTTATATTGGTTATTCTTATAGCGTTCACCTGGTGAACTTTGACGTTCACCTGGTGAACTTTGACGTTCACCTGGTGAACTTTGACGTTCACCTGGTGAACTTTGACGGTGATGGCGAGCGGCTATTTCGGAATACTTGGCGATGTTGCGGGGCCAGATGTCGAGCAGGGTGATAATGGTGCGGCCGGTCTGCCCGCGCTTGATCTCATGGATAGTGATATAACCTTTGTGGGCTAGAGCTTGGCGAGCCTCGGTTACTTTCCCTACAGAAATCCCCAGGTTGGCGGCGGTGGTCTTGGTCTTTTCGGTGCAAGGTTTATTCTGCTGGCCGCAGACTCGGAGGTAGTGGCCATACAGGCGATATTCGTAGGGGTCCAGTTCGTCATCGGCCAGGTGGGGCACGATGGCGAAGTAGCTCAACTGGTTGCCGTGGATGGTTTGCGTTTCATCGGGCATGGGTTGGGTTCCTTTGCTGCGGCGATTTTGAGATCGCCAACGACATGGTAAAATGGGGGAGACAACCAGGTAGACCGGGCGATCTTATCTTATTGTCTCCCCCATGCAAGCGATAGCAACTCCACTGCACCCTCACCTTTGTGTGGGGGTGTATTTGTTGTTCCCCAAGGAGGGTTGCTATGCGGATTGAGGATGCTCTGCAACAGTTTGTGATGGCTGGCCAGGGGACGCGCTGGGGCTCGGCGCGTACGGCGGAATGGTATCAGCACCAGGTTGAACGCTACTTTGTTTGGGTGCAAACGGAAGGTGCTCAGGCTGCTTGGCTGCAGGCAACAACGATTGAGCGCTTTTTGGCTGCTGAACGGATGCGCGGCCTATCACCGTATACGCTGCGGGCGCGCTACGTGGCGTTGGATGCTTTCTTTGGTTACCTGGTGAAGCGGGAACTGTTAGGTGAGCATTCTAATCCGATGGTCAATATCGACCGTCCTAAGCTGCCGAAAGATAGGCGTCCGAAGAATGTGGAATTAGCTGAATTTCGGCGGCTCTTGGAGGCGGTTGAGCTTGCATCCTGGATTGGCTTGCGGGATCGGGTGATTTTGCAACTGCTCTTTTTCTCGGGTTTGCGTGTGAGTGAATTGATTGGCTTGCGTGCGGCGGATGTAACTAGTGATGGGCTGGTTTTTGTACGCAGTGGTAAAGGCAACAAGGACCGGATGGTGCCCTGCTTGCCGGGGTTGCGCACAGATATGTTGGCCTATCTCTTCAGTCGGCCTGCCTATGATGGCCCGGAACTCTTCTTGGCGAACGATGGTGCTGGTGGATTGAGAGGGCCGCTGACCACCGAAGGTGTTCGTCAGATGCTGCGCAGACGGTGCAAGAAACTGGGCATTCGGGTTCTGAACCCGCACGCGTTTCGGCATGGTGCAGCAATGACGCTGTTGAACGAAGGTCTTGAAATGTCGGCGGTAAGCACTGTGTTGGGTCATTCGTCGGTGAAGGTAACGGAGCAGTTTTATGCTCGTTGGCAGGTTGAGAAGTTGCAAGAACAGTACAATAAGGTGGTTGGGAAATTGTAATGGTATTTAGTGGGGCCTGACCAACTAATGAGAAGTCAGGCGTTCAGGGTAGGATATTTGGGGTTAACAACCGAATAATTAGGACCTATGTTGCTGGCTGTGGGTCGGATCGAAACAACTGACTCTGGATCAAGTAGTTGGGGTTCGAATCCCTGTCCCCCAGCTAGAACATTTACAACGGGGCTTTTCCTAGATCTACTGCATGACGCGCCGATGTCGTGTCTCTTTCAGCGTGACCATAACGCAATCATGGGTTGATCGGGTGGGTAGGTTGTAAAGGTTCATTGAAGTGGCTCCAGTCTACTTGTCGGGTGGGTGGGGCCACTTATTTTTTACTGCTCGGGCTGCGGAAGCTTGAGCGTGATATTTTGACGCCTGGCATAGTCGGTTAGCGATTGTACGATGATTCGATAGCGACCGCGTTGAGTTAGGCGTTCCGCTTGTAACTCTCCGCTCTTAATCAGGCGTTCTACTGTATCTCCGCTAGTCTGTAGCATCTCCGCAACCTGTCTGGTTGTGAGTGTTTTCATATTTCCTCGATCCGGTTGCGGTAATTGCGGAACTAACGGCAATAATACAACTGATTTTTCGATTTGTCAATACCCTTTGAAAAAACTCGTTGATCTACAGGTGTAAAATTCGTCAAAATTGGGGGCGGAGGCTGTCATGCGGCTGGTTGCGTTGCTCTGGCTGTTGTTGGTGGCGAACAGTATTTATCTGCCGGTGATCATGCCTGGCAAAGGGGAAGGTGGGGGGACTCTGCCCACTTCGGCGCCGACGTTGACGCCGACGGCGACCCAGACGCCCACGGCGACGGCGACTGTGCAGGTTGCGATCTGTGGGTGTGATGGGGACCTTTACAACTGTGCTGACTTTGATACGCAACCGGAGGCGCAAGGGTGTTTTGACTATTGCCGCTCTTTGGGCAAGGGTGATGTTCATCAGCTGGATACTGATGATGATTTGGTTGCCTGTGAGTCTTTGCCGCCTTTGTGGAAGGTGATGGATTGAACTCGCCTGGGGTGTGTTAATTTCGATGGGCCTGCAGTAGGGATAACCCTACCTTGTCTTTTCGAGAAAAGCATGTAACAATTTGATTCAGGCATGGAAGGGGTTCCGATGCCAGTAAAAAGCCGGCGCATTCGGGTGATGCGCCGGCTTTTCTGTGGGGAAGGGGTTCTACTCACTACAATCGTGCAAATTGGGGGTTTCCTTCGTACATGAATTTTGGGCGCCGGCAGTTACCGCCGGCGTCATCGGTGGGGATGGCGAGGTCACTGGAAAAATTTCCAGNNTATTACGCCAATTAGCTAATGAATTGCCCCGTTTGGCTCGTCAGGCGGCCTCAGAAGACGCTGCTGTGCGCACGGCCGGCGCTCTGCGCCTGCGCGAGCTTGGAGACATGCTGGCGCCCTTCCTGGCGGCTCCGCAGGCCAATCGCGCTAGCCGGCGCAGTGTGTTGCGCGGTGCTGGTGTTTTTGTGGCTTGGGCCATCAAGCGTGACGATTAGCTTACGCTTGTTTATTCCATCGCATTAGACTTTATCTGGATACTTGTGCGGGCCTGCACCATCAGAGCTGGCGAGAGTGGCCTGCATCGCCGCTGTTATCGATGGCAGCGGCGATGCAGGCCCGCGCTTGGGCGTCTGATTTTTGATGACCGAAGGAAACCGGCTTGTGCTACGATCACCTAAGTAAGGCTTTCACTACCGTAAGCAGAATTTTTGTGCTATACTGTGTTGGTTCAGGATGGCCATTGCGGTGGTGGGGGATATGTGACGCGAGATGATGAACTGCGGGAGTTCCTATTGGCGTTGCGGCGGGCTTCGTTGGCGGTGGTCCGTCAAATCGAACAGGCGCAGGTCGCCGATCCAGATCTCCAGGAGTTTATGCAGACCTATCGGCGGGCTTCGTTGTTGGTGGTGCGCCAGATAGAAAAGCGTTACCGGGTAAAACCTACCGAATAAGTGCCCGCTCTGCCTGGCAGACCCGGCGCGGTTAATTCGCCCACAGCTCTATGCTCTCGGTGAGCATGGGGCTTTTTTTATTGGTGACGCAATGGTGAAATTGAACGTGCTGGTGATCGCGCCGGATCACCCGGATTTACCGAATGTGATGGCGGAAGTGGTGGCAATTGATCAACACCATGATGTTGTTAGGCTGACGGGGGTGGTGCGTGATGTGGATATTGCGCGCGCTGTGGAAGAGGGGCCTTATGATGTCATCTGGTGGGCTTCGCATGGTGACTACGATGGTGTGCAGCTCAGCAATAGTAGGCTGAGCATTGCGGGTGTGGGTCAGTATGTGCGGGCGGCGGGGGCGGAGTTGTGCATTCTCAACACCTGCGCCAGTGAGAACATTGGGCTGGCCATTGTAGCTGGGGGGAAGGCTGACATGATCTGTACCATTGGGGCGGTTGATGACCCAGATGCGATGCGCTTTGGCATCTTGCTGGCGGCTGGGCTGGCTAAGTTGGATGGGGATGATTTGGACTATCGGGCTATCTATGAGCAGGTGGCGCCCAGTGGTGGGCCTTATCGTTACATTGTGGCCGGGGAGGATGGCGCCAACCGTGGTATATCGCAGGAGCGGTTTCATGATGCTCTGGATCGAATGTACTCGATGCAGGCTGATATCAAGGTAATCAAGGCTTGGTTGGTTGCCTTGGCGTTGTTTGTTGCGTTGGTCTTTGTGATTGAGCTGGTAAACTGGTATCGGACCAGTGCTATCATGACTGATCTGGCGGGGCGGCAGCAGTACATTTACAAGGACCAGTTGCCGGCCTGGCGTGGTCAATAGGGGGTGATCATGGGTTGGGTTACTCTGCTGGTTGTTGGCTGTGTGGTGGCGGCTCTTCTTGTGTTGGGTGCTGCTCTTAGTAATCGGGTTCGGGGTAATTGATGCCGAGTAAGGCCAAGCGTCCTTGTCGTTTTGCTGGCTGTACGGAGCTGGTGATAGTTGGTGCATACTGTGATCAGCACAAGGGTGAGCGGGGTCGGGTGACTGATGNNCAATCCGTTGTGCGAGGAATGTCTCACTCATGATCGTGTCACTGTGGCCAACGAAGTGGATCATATTTTGCCATTAGCGCAGGGTGGGACAAACGAATTGACCAATCTACGTAGCCTGTGTAAGCCTTGTCATAGCCGTAAGACGGCGCGGCAATCTCGCAGAGGGGTAGGGGGGGCAAATCTCTAGCACCTGGCGCCGTAAGACCGAGCGGG
>JRYJ01000420.1_pt1 | contig 37529 bp, 36 predicted proteins | sample 235371 | NCBI WGS metagenome assembly JRYJ01 (sample SAMN03074219, study PRJNA261477) | activated sludge metagenome | biome: Wastewater Treatment Plant; feature: Wastewater; material: Activated sludge; isolation source: activated biomass of a wastewater treatment plant treating hydrocarbon... ... | reverse complement strand
CCGCGCTCAGGCCGCGAACAGCCGGGCCAGTTCGTCCCCCGGCTCCGGAGCCCGCATGAAGGCTTCGCCGACGAGGAAGGCATTGACCTCATGTTGTCGCAGAAGCGCCACATCGGCCGGCGTCATGATGCCGCTTTCGGCAACGACGATGCGCCCGGCGGGAATGCGGTGGAGCAAGCCGAGGGTGGTTTCGAGGCTGACCTCGAAGGTGCGCAGGTTGCGGTTGTTGATGCCGACCAGGGGCGTCGCCAGCTGCAGGGCCAGGTCGAGTTCCTCGCCGTTGTGCACCTCCACCAGCACGGCCATGCCCAGGCCGTGGGCGAGGGCCTCCAGTTCCTGCATGGCGGCGAGATCGAGGGCGGCGGCGATGAGGAGGATGCAATCCGCCCCCATGGCCCGGGCCTCGAAGACCTGGTAGGGATCGACCATGAAATCCTTGCGCAGCACGGGCAGGCTGCAGGCGGCACGGGCGGCCTGCAGGTATGCGGGCGCGCCCTGGAAATACTGGCGGTCGGTCAGCACCGACAGGCAGGCGGCGCCATGTTGCGCGTAGCTGGCGGCGATCTCGGCCGGCCGGAAATCCGGGCGGATGACGCCCTTGGACGGGCTGGCCTTCTTTACCTCGGCGATGATGGCCGGCTTGCCCGCAGCAATTTTGGCGCGGATGGCGCCCACGAAGTCCCTGGGGGCCGATTGGGCCGCGATTTCCGCCTCCAACTCCGGCAAGGGCTTGGCCGCCCTGGCCGCCGCCACCTCCTCGCGCTTGGTGGCGAGGATCTTGTTCAGAATGTCACTGGCTCCGGCCGGCCTATCGGCCTTAGCCCGCTCTTCGAGCGCGTTAGCCTGCACCGAAACTTCGCTGTTGTTCGTTTTCATGCGTACTTCCGCGTCTGGGCAACGAAGGCTTCCAGCTTGGCCCGGGCCGCGCCGCTGGCGATGGCTTCCAGGGCCTTGTCCACGCCGGCGGCGAGGGTGTCGGCCAGGCCGGTGACGTAGATGCTGGCGCCGGCATTCAGGGCCACGATGTCGCGGGGCGCACCCATCTTGTTGTCGAGGGCGCCCAGGAGCATGGCCTTGGATTCCTCCACATTGGCCACCTGCAGCACCTTGGGGTCGTGCAGCGGCAGGTCGAACTGGTCGGGGGTGACGTCGTACTCGCGCACCTGGCCGTCCCTGAGTTCGCCCACCAGGGTCGGGCCGGCGATGGAGAGTTCATCAAGCCCCTCGCGGCCGAAGACCGTCAGGGCCCGCTGGCTGCCCAGCCGTTGCAGCACATGGACCTGGATGCCCACCAGGTCGGGGTGGAAGACGCCCATCACCTGCTGGGGTGCGCCGGCCGGGTTGGTGAGGGGGCCGAGGATGTTGAAGATGGTGCGCACGCCCAGTTCCCGGCGCACCGGGGCGGCGTGCTTCATGGCGCTGTGGTGGTTGGGGGCGAACATGAAGCCGACGCCAACGGCATCGATGCACTCGCCCACCTGCTCGGGCTTCAAGTTGATGTTGGCGCCCAGAGCCTCCAGCACGTCGGCGCTGCCCGACTGGCTGGAGACGGAGCGCCCGCCGTGCTTGGCGATGCGCGCCCCGGCGGCGGCGGCGACGAACATGGCGGCGGTGGAAATATTGAAGGTGTGGGCGCCGTCGCCTCCGGTGCCGCAGGTATCGACCAGGCGGGAGGGGTCGGCCACCTGCACCTTGGTTGAAAGCTCGCGCATCACCGAGGCGGCGGCAGCGATCTCGCCCACCGTCTCCTTCTTGACCCGCAGGCCGGTGATGATGGCGGCGATCATGACCGGCGACACCTCGCCGCCCATGATCTGGCGCATGAGGGAAACCATTTCGTCATGGAAGATTTCGCGGTGCTCGATGACGCGCTGGAGGGCTTCTTGCGGGGTCATTGCCGGTGCTCCTCGAGGAAGTTTTGCAACAGGTCATGACCGCGCTCGGTCAGGATCGATTCGGGGTGGAACTGAACGCCCTCGACGGCCAGGGTCTTGTGGCGCACCCCCATGATCTCGCCGTCGTCGGTCCAGGCGGTGATCTCCAGGCAGTCGGGGCAGCTTTCGCGCTCGATGGCCAGGGAATGGTAGCGGGTGCAGGTGAGCGGGTTGGGCAAGCCCTTGAAGACACCCACATCCTTGTGATGGACGGGCGAGACCTTGCCGTGCATGAGTTTCTTGGCATGGACGATCCTGCCGCCGAAGGCCTCGCCGATGGACTGGTGGCCGAGGCAGACGCCCAGGAGCGGGATCTTGCCGGCGAATTCGCGGATGGCGGCGAGCGAAATGCCGGCCTGGGCCGGGGCGCAGGGACCGGGGGAAATCACCAGGTATTGGGGCGCCAGACGGGCGATTTCGCCGACGGTGATGGCATCGTTGCGGAACACCTGCACCTCCTGGCCCAGTTCGCCGAAATACTGGACGAGGTTGTAGGTGAAGCTGTCGTAATTGTCGATCATCAGGAGCATGGTTCGTGGCCTTTGCGGTGGGCGCCCGGGGGCGCGATCTGCAGGGGTGGTGCCGTTTGCTGGCCGGCGCGGCCGGCGGCCCGTTGCGGGCGAGGGATGACGTTCAGGCAGGCTTGCGCCAGCGCCAGCAGGTCACGAAACAGGCAGGGTGCAGAGTCTTGGGCATCAGGCGATTATTCCATGGCGGCCCCGGACCGGCAAGGGCAGCGGCCGGCTGGAAGGCGGCGTTTTCGTTTAAAATCCGCGCTTTCCGGCGGAATCCCCATGAGCCCAGCGCACCCCCTTCCCTCCCATCGCCTGTCCATCGTCGTCCCGCTCTTCAACGAGGAAGACAACGTCGCCCCCCTGGTCAAGCGGGTGCACGAGGCCCTGGCCGGCTACCAGAATCCCTGGGAACTGGTGCTGGTGGATGACGGCAGCAGCGACGGCACCCCCGAGCGTTGCGCCCAGGCGGCCCGGGAATACGGCCTGCACGTGCGCCTGGTGGAGCTGACCCGCAACTTCAAGCAGACCGCCGCCATGCAGGCCGGCGTCGATGCCGCCCGGGGGGACGTCATCGTCACCATGGACGGTGACCTGCAGAACGACCCCATCGACATTCCCCGCCTGGTGGGCCGCTTGCTCAACGAGGACCTGGACCTCGTCGCCGGTTGGCGGCAGAACCGCCAGGACGCGCTGATCCTGCGCAAGGTGCCGTCGAAGATCGCCAACCGCCTCATCGCCCGCCTCACCGGCGTCAAGCTCAAGGATTACGGCTGCAGCCTCAAGGCCTTCCGCGGCACGGTGATCAAGAGCGTGCGCCTTTACGGCGAGATGCACCGCTTCATCCCCGCCTGGCTGGCGACGGTGACGACGCCGCGGCGCATCGCCCAGGAACCGGTGAGCCACCACGCCCGCACCGCCGGGCAATCGAAATACGGCATCTCGCGCACCTTCCGCGTCATCCTGGACCTAATCGCCGTCTATTTCTTCATGCGCTTCCGCGCCCGGCCGGGGCACTTCTTCGGCGGCATCGGCCTGGCGGTGACCTCCGTCTCCACCCTCATCCTGGCCTGGATCGCCTGGGTCAAGTTCGGCCTGGGCGAGAACGTCGGCGGCCGCCCCCTGCTGCTGGTGGGCATCGGCGGCCTCATCGCCGGCCTGCACTTCATCACCACCGGCGTGCTGGCAGAGATCATGGCCCGCATCTATTTCGAATCGGGCACCGCCCGCCCCTACTGGGCGCGGCCCGAGCGTACCCTGGCCGACAACGAAGGCTGGCGGAAGCCCCAGTGAAAGCCGCCGGCAGCGCCTTCGGCGCCCTGGCGGCGCTGACCGTCGCCCTCCTGGCCTGGCGCTTCTGGGTGGTGCCGCAGCTCGGCATCGCCCTCTACGTGGACGAAGCCCAGTACTGGACCTGGGCCCAGCACCTGGACTGGGGCTATTTCTCCAAGCCGCCCGGCGTCGCCGCCCTCATCGCCACCTCCACCGGCCTTTTCGGCGACGGCATCCTGGGCGTCAAGGCCCTGGCCATGGTCTGCTACCCGGCCGCCGCCTGGGTGGTGCGGGCCATTGCGCTGCGCCTCTACGACGAACGCACCGCCAACTGGTCCGCCACCGCCGTCCTCACCCTGCCCATGTTCTCCTGGCTGGGGCTGTTCGTCTCCACCGACGCCCTGCTCACCCTCTTCTGGGTGCTGGCCCTGCTGGCCTATCTGCGGGTGCTGGAGAGCGACGCCTGGAGCGACTGGCTGCTCCTCGGCACCCTCTGCGGCCTGGGGCTGATGTCCAAATACACCATGATCGCCTGGATGCTGGCGGCCTGCCTGCACCTGGCCGCTTTCCACCGGACCCGCCTCGCCAGCCCCCGGCCCTGGGTCGCCGCCCTGCTGGCCCTCGCCATCCTCGCCCCCAATATTCTGTGGAACATGGCCAACGACTGGCCCACCCTCAAGCACACCGCCGACATCACGGTGAACAAGAAGGCCGGCGGCGGCTTCAAGGCCCTGGGGGAATTTATCGCCGCCCAGTGGATCGCCTTCGGGCCGGTGCTGGGCAGCGTCTTCGTCGTTCTCCTCGTCAATGCCCGCAGCACCTGGCGGGACGAGCGCCTGCGCCTCCTGCTCTGGTTCAGCCTGCCGCTGTGGGCGGTGGTCTGCGGCCAGGCCTGGCGCAGCAGCGCCAACGCCAACTGGGCGGCGCCGGCCTTCGCCCCGGCGGCCATCGCCGTCGTCGCCTGGCTGCTGCAGCGGGAACGCCGGCGCCTGCTGACCGCCGGCCTGGCCATCAACCTGCTGCTGGTGGGCATCGTCTATCACTGGCCCCAGTTGCTGCGCGCCGCCAACGTGAAGGAAGCCTCCCGCAAAGACCCCTTCACCCGCGCCCGGGGCTGGGACGAACTGGGCCGCCAACTGCAGCCCCTGGTGGCGGCCCATCCCGGTGCCGTGGTCATCGCCGACAACCGCACCCTCCTCGCCCACATGACCTACGAGCTGCGTGGCCTGAACCCGCCCACCGCCGCCTGGAACCCCCGTGGCGAGCACAGCGACCACTACAAGCTGACCACCGACCTCGGCCCCTACGTCGGCCGCGATGCCCTCCTCGTCACCCGCGACGCCCTGCCGGCGGAAATGGCCGCCCGCTTCGCCGGCAGCGAGAAGCTCGCCCGCCTGGCGGCGCCCCTGGACGAACGCAACGCCCTGACGATGGACGTCTACCTGCTCCATGGCTTCAAGGGCTACTGAGTTCCGCCTCGTCCTCGGGGCCTTCGCCGCCCTGGCCGTGGCCTTCGTCGCCTTCCCCGGCCTCGACCTCACGGCCAGCGGCCTCTTCCACCACGACGGCGCCTGGCTCTTCGAGCGCGATTCCAGGTGGCTGGCGATCCCCTACCTGGGCCTGCCGCGTCTCGGCCAGGGCCTGCTGCTGGCCCTCATCGCCCTGCTGCTTCTCGGCTGCCTGCCCCGCTTCCCCGGGCTGCGCGCCCGCCGCCCGGTCTACGCCTTTCTCCTGGCGGGGGCCCTGGCCGGCCCGGTACTCTTGGTGGATAACCTGCTCAAGGACAATTCGGGGCGCACCCGGCCGGTCAATACCAGCCACTTCGGCGGCCCCAAGCAATTCACCCCGGCCTTCGTCCCCGCCGACCAGTGCGCCAAGAACTGTTCCTTCGTCAGCGGCCACGTGGCCACCGCCTCCTTCCTCATGGCCTTCGGCTGGCTGGGGGCGCCGGCGGTGCGGCGGCGCTGGCTGCTGGCCAGCCTGGCGGGCGCCGGCGTGATGGGGCTGATCCGCATGGCGCCGGGAGGACACTTCCTCTCCGACGTGATCTTCGCCTGGTTCGCCGTCTATTTCACCCTGGCGGCGACGGAATGGGTGTTCCGGCGCTTGGGCTGGCTGCCCGCGCTGCCCGTCAGATAAGGCCGTATTTCTTCAGCTTGTCGTGCAGGGTGGTGCGGGCCACCTTGAGGGCCTCGCCGGTGCGGGCGATGTTGCCCGCCTGGCGGGTGAATTCGTTGGCGATGAGGAGCCGCTCGTAGTTTTCCACAGCCTCGGTGAGGGAGGGCGGCTCGCTGCCGGCGGCACCGACATCGCCGCCGATGCCCAGGAGGTGGCAGTCGGCGGCGTTCTTCAGTTCGCGGATGTTGCCGGGCCAGTCGTGGGCCATGAGGCGGCGCAGGGTTTCCGGGGTGAGGGCCGGCGGCGGCCGGTTGTAGCGCTTGGCAGCCTGGAGCAGGAAGGCGTCGTAGAGGGCGGGGATGTCCTCCCGCCGCTCCCGCAGGGGCGGCAGCTCGATGCGGGCGACGTTGAGCCGGTAATAGAGGTCGGCCCGGAACTTGCCCTGGTCGGAGAGGGCCTTGAGGTCGTCCTTGCTGGCGGCCACCACCCGGCAGGAGACGGGAATCAGCTGGTTGGAGCCGAGGCGCTCGATGACCCGCTCCTGGAGTACGCGCAGGAGCTTGATCTGCATGGTCATGGGCATGGACTCCACCTCGTCGAGGAAGAGGGTGCCGCCCCGGGCGTATTCGATCTTACCGATGCGCCGCTTCTGGGCGCCGGTGAAGGCCCCCGGCTCGTGGCCGAAGAGTTCGCTGTCGAGGAGGTTGTCGGCCATGCCGCCGCAGTTGAGGGCGACGTAGCTTTCCTCGCCGGGATGGGCCAGGTCGTGCAGGCAGCGGGCGACCATTTCCTTGCCGGTGCCGGTTTCGCCGACGATGATGACATCCACCTCGGCGGCGGCGATGTCGAGGATGAGGCGGCGGACCTTCTGCATCTGGGGCGAGCGGCCGATGAGGCGGGCTTCCAGGTCGTCCCGGTGGTCCAGGCGGCGACGCAGGGATTCCACTTCCAGCACCAGCTCGCGCTTTTCCAGGGCGCGGCGCACCACTTCCACCAGGTCGTCGGTGGAGAAGGGCTTCTGCATGAAGTCGTAGGCGCCGGCCCGCATGGCCTCCACCGCCAGGGTCACGTCGCCGTGGCCGGTGATGATGATCACCGGCAACTGGGCGTCCCGCTCCACCACCCAGCGCAGCAGGCCCATGCCGTCCATGCCCGGCAGGCGCATGTCGGTGACGACGATGCCGGGGTAGTCGGGAGTGAGCAGGCGCAGGGCCTCCTCGGCGCTGGCCACGGCGGTGACGGGAATGCCGGCGAGCAGCATGGCCTGTTCGCAGCCCAGGCGGACGTTGGGATCGTCCTCGACGAGGAGGACGCTGAGAGTCGGTTTCATGGCTTGCTTTCCGCAGCAGGGGGGACGGGGGGCAGCAGCACGGTGAAGCGGGCGCCGCCGCCGGGGGCCGGCTCGGCCAGCAGGTCGCCACCGAAATCCCGCAGGATGTCGCGGGAGATGGTGAGGCCGAGGCCCAGCCCCTCCCCCGGCTGCTTGGTGGTGAAGAAGGGTTCGAAAAGATGGGCCAGGGCGTGGTCGGTGAAGCCGGGGCCGTTGTCGCTCACCGTCAGGGCGATCTGACCGTCCTCCCGGCGGGCCGCGGCGAAGGCGAGGCGGGAGCCGGGCCGGTCGACCATGGCGTCGCCGGCGTTGCCGATGAGGTTGACCAGCACCTGCTGCAGGCGGTTGTGGTCGCACCAGGCCACCCACTCGCCGTCGGCCAGTGCTTTGTCCACAGCCACTCCCTGGCGGCGCAGGCGCTGGTCGAAAAGGAAGAGGGCGGCCTCCACCGCCCGGGCCACGTCCACGGCCGCGGGCACCGCCGGCGACTTGCGGGCGAAGGTCTTGAGCGGGGTGATGATGCCGCCCATCTGCTCGGCGAGCTGGCCGACGATGGCGAGGTTCTTTTCCGCCGTGGCCTGGTCGCCCCGGCGCATGAACTCGGCGGCATTGGCGGACAGGGTGCGGATGGCCCCCAGGGGCTGGCTCAGCTCGTGGGTGATGCCGGTGGCCATCTGGCCGAGGACGGCGAGCTTGGCCGCCTGCACCAGTTCGTCCTGGGCGGCGCGCAGGGTCTGCTCGGCCCGCTGGCGCTCGGCCACCTCCTGGCGCAGCCGCGCCACCGCTTCGGAAAGGTCGGCGGTGCGCTCGCCCACCTTGCGCTCCAGATCCTGGTTGGCGCGCTGCAGGAGGCAGCGGGCCTCCTCCCTTTCCCGCGCCCGGCGGCGTCGCTGGTTGAGGTAGAGAAGGGCGAGCAGCAGGCAGCCCAGGGCGGCTACCACCAGGGCACCGTGGGTGGCCGCCTGCACCGCCACCGGCCGCAGGTCGGAAAAGACGATGATGCTCCAGGCCGTCCCCGACAGGCTGCGGGACAGGGCCAGGTAGGCGCGGGCGCCGGCGCCGGGCTCCATGTCGCCCCGCAGATGCTTGGGCAGGCGGACCACGGCGCCGGTGCCGCCGTCGTCGAGGGTGATGTCGAGGGACAGCTCCCCCACCGGCTGGCCGCCGAACTGTTCCCGGCCGATACGTTCCAGGGTCGCCCGGTCCTGGGCCTGCAGGGTGGCGTAGCGCCACTCCGGCGGCGAGGCGAGGAGCACGATGCCGTTGCCGTCCACGATCAGCGCCGGGGCCTCCTGGGCCAGCCAGCGGCGTTCCAGGGCGCGGATGCCGGACTGCACGACGGCGACGCCGATGACTTGCCAGTCCCGGGCCTCGTCCCGGATGGGCAGGGCGAAGAAGAAGCCCGGTTCCTGGCGGACCATGTCGACGGCGTAGTGCCGGGCCGGGATGCCGGCGGCGGCGCTCTTGAAGAGGGGCAGGTGGGAGAGATCCTTGCCCAGCAGGTTGTCGGAGAAGATCCAGTCGCTGGAGGCGGCCACCCGGCCGGCGGTGTCGAGGACGAAGATGGCCGGCCCGCCGAGGGCGTCGTTGAGTTTTTGCAGGTAGCGGTTGGCGGCCGCCTGGCGCGCGCCCCGCGACGCTTCCGGCGTCCGCAGCAGGGCCAGGATGTCCGGGTTGAGCTCGATGGCGCTGGGAATCGAGGCGTGCCGGGTGGCCTCGCTGTCGATGGCGGCGGCCAGGATGTCGAGCTGGTGGCTGGCGTCTTCACCCATGCGGGCGATGCCGTAGCGCTCGGAAAGCCGGTAGGCCAGCGTCCCCACCAGGAAGAGGACGGCCAGGACCACCGCCAGCGCCAGGGCGCTGTGGGGCCGGGGCAGGCGGACGGGGATGGTTTGGCGGTCTCGGGGCATGGCTGGCGTGGCGCAGGCGTCGGCCCATTGTAACCGTCGCTGGCCGGAGCCTCCGTCATTCATGGCGGCATCCTTTTTCCATCTCAGGTGCCGGCGACGAAGCTGCGGATGCCGGAGGCGACGAACTGCACGCCGATGCAGATAAGCAGGAAGCCGGTCAGGCGGGTGACGACATTGATGCCCTCGCCTCCCAGGCGCCGGGACACCCAGCGGGCGGAGCGCAACACCCCCCAGACCAGCAGGCAGGTCAGGGCGATGGCGGCCAGGGTGGCGGCGTAGGCCAGCAGGCGGCGCAGGCCGCCGGCCAGCTCGGCGATCTCCGAGGAGATGCCGATGACCGTGGCCAGGGCGCCGGGCCCGGCGATGCCCGGCATGGCCAGGGGAAAGAAGGCGAAGCTGCCGCTGCCGCCGGCCAGGGGGGCGTCGCCGCTGCCGAAAAGCATGCGGTAGCCGATGAGGGCCACGGTGAGCCCGCCGGCGATGCGCAAGGCGCCGAAGGAAATGCCGAAGGCTTCGAGGATGAAGACCCCGGCGAAGAGCCCCCCGGCCAGCAGGAGGAAGCCGTAGAAGCAGGCCCGGCGTGCCTCCCGGGACGACGCTCCGGCGTCGAGATCCGCTGCCAGGCTGAGGAAGACGGGAATCTTGGAGAGCGGGTTGGTGATGGTGGCCAGGCTCACCAGGCCGCCAAGAAAAAAGCCCACCACCAGCCGGTTGAGGCTGTCGTCCATGGCCCGGATCAGTGCTGCAGGATCTTGGCCAGGAACTGCTGGGCCCGCTCCGAGCGGGGGTTGGCGAAGAAGGTTTCCTTGCCCTCGTCCTCGACGATGCGGCCGTGGTCCATGAAGATCACCCGGTGGGCCACCCGCTTGGCGAAGCCCATCTCGTGGGTGACGCACATCATGGTCATGCCCTCCTGGGCCAGCTCGGTCATGACGTCCAGCACCTCGTTGATCATCTCCGGGTCCAGGGCCGAGGTGGGCTCGTCGAAAAGCATGCAGATGGGGTCCATGGCCAGGGCCCGGGCGATGGCCACCCGCTGCTGCTGGCCGCCGGAAAGCTGGCCGGGGAACTTGTGGGCGTGGGCCTTCAGCCCCACCCGGTCGAGGAGCTTCAGGCCCTTGTCCACCGCCTCGTCACGGCCGCGCTTCAACACCTTCATCTGGGCAATGGCCAGGTTGTCGGTGATGCTCATGTGGGGAAAGAGTTCGAAGTGCTGGAAGACCATGCCGACCCGGGCCCGCAGCTTGGACAGGTTGGTCTTGGGGTCGCCGACGGAAGTGCCGTCCACGACGATGTCGCCGGCCTGGAAGGGCTCCAGGCCATTGACGCACTTGATGAGGGTGGACTTGCCGGAGCCCGAGGGGCCGCACACCACCACCACCTCGCCCTTGGCTACCGTGGTGCTGCAGTCCTTGAGGACCTCGAAACTGCCGTACTGCTTGCCGACATTTGCGATCTTGATCATGGAAGTCTCCTGAAACCGGCCGTTTAGGCGGGATGGTATTTTTTCTGCAGCTGCTTCACCAGGCGGGAAGCCGAATAGCAGAGGATGAAATAGACGAGGCCGGCGAAGAGCAGCAGTTCCACCAGGCGGCCGTCGCGGTCGCCCACCTTGTAGGCAGCGCCGAAGAAGTCGGCCAGGGCCGAGACGTAAACCAGGGAGGTATCCTGGAAGAGGATGATGGCCTGGGTCAGCAGCAGGGGCACCATGTTGCGGAAGGCCTGGGGCAGGACCACCAGACGCATGGCCTGGCCGTAGGTCATGCCCAGGGCGTAGGCCGCCCCCACCTGCCCCTTGGGCACGCTCTGAATGCCGGCGCGGATGATTTCCGAATAGTAGGCCGACTCGAAGAGGGCGAAGCCGGTCATGGCCGAGGCCAAGCGCATGTCGGTGCCAGCCGGCAGGCCGAAGAGCTGCTCGATGGCCTTGGGCACGATGAGGAAGAACCACAGCAGGACCATCACCAGGGGCACCGAGCGGAACAGGTTGACGTAGCCGGCGGCGAACCAGGCCAGGGGTTTCACCGGCGACAGCCGCAGCATGGCCAGGAGGGTGCCCCAGACGATGCCGATGACGACGGCGGTGAAGGTGATCTCCAGGGAGACCTTCATGCCGTCCCAGAGGAAAGGCAGGGCGCCGGGGATGGAGGACCAGTCGAATTCGTACATGCTCATTTACCTCCCAGGTAGCCGGGAACCCGGACCTTGTCTTCCAGCTTCTTCATCAGGGTCATGACCACCACGTTGATGACCAGGTAGGCCACCGTGACGGCGATGAAGGATTCGTAGGGCTGGGCGGTGTAATCGACCAGCTGGCGGCCCTGGGCGGCCAGTTCGAGGAGGCCGATGGTGGAGCAGACGGCGGAATTCTTGAAGATGTTGAGGAATTCCGAGGTCAGCGGCGGCACGATGAGGCGAAAGGCCATGGGCAGGATGACGAAGCGGTAGGTCTGGGGCAGGGTCAGCCCCAGGGCCAGGCCGGCGTTCTTCTGCCCCTTGGGCAGGGAGCCGATGCCGGCCCGCACCTGCTCCGCCACCCGGGCGCTGGTGAACAGCCCCAGGCAGACCATGGAAGCCAGGAACTGCTGCAGCACCGGATTGGCCTGCTTGTAGGCGTCGCCGATGCTGGCCGGCAGCAGCTCGGGCAGCACGAAGTACCAGCTGAACAACTGCACCAGCAGGGGCACGTTGCGGAACATCTCGACATAGGCCGTCGCCAGGCCGGACAGGGTGCGGTTGGGCACCGTGCGCAGCACGCCGACCAGGGCCCCCAGCGCCAGGGCCAGGACCCAGGCGCTGAGGGACAGGGCGACGGTCATCTGGAGGCCGGAGAACATCCAGCCCAGGTAGACGTCGTCACCGGCGGCGGTCGGTTGCAGGAACACGCCCCAGTTCCATTGATAGCTCATTTCGTCATCCTCCATGGGGTGGGGCCGGCGCCGCCGGCCCCGGCGGCCTTACTCGAAAGCCTTGTCGTTGGGCGCCTTGTAGAGGGTCTTCATGTCGTCCGACAGCGGCATATTGAGATTCAGCCCCTTGGGCGGGATGGGGTTCATGAACCATTTGGCGTAGATCTTCTCGGCCTCCCCCGAAGTCATGGCCTTGGTGAGGGCGGCATCGACCACCTTCTTGAAGCCGGGGTCGTCCTTCCTCAGCATGCAGCCGTAGGCTTCCTTCGATTGGGGCGTGCCCACCACCACCCAGTCGCCGGGCTTCTTGGCCTTGGCCATCTCGCCGAAGAGCAGCGCGTCGTCCATCATGAAGGCCACCGCCCGGCCGGTTTCCAGGGTGAGGAAGCTCTCCCCGTGGTCCTTGGCGGAGATGATGTTCATGCCCATCTTCTTGTCTTCGTTCATCTTGCGGATGAGCCGTTCGGAGGTGGTGCCGGCGGTGGTGACCACGTTCTTGCCGGCCAGGTCGGGGAAGTCCTTGATGCCGGAGTCCTTCTTGGTCATCAGGCGGGTGCCGATGACGAAGATGGTGGTGGAGAAGCCGACCTGCTTCTGCCGTTCGAGGTTGTTGGTGGTGGAACCGCATTCGATGTCGACGGTGCCGTTCTGGACCAGGGTGATGCGGTTGGCGGAGGTGACGGGCATCAGCTTGGTGTCGAGCTTGGCGAGCTTCAGTTCGGCCTTGAGGGCGTCGACCACCTTCAGCATCATTTCCTGGGAGTAGCCGATGACTTGCTGCTTGTCGTCGTAGTAGGAAAAGGGGATGGACGATTCCCGGTGGCCCAGGGTGATCGAGCCGGTGTCCTTGATCTTCTTGAGGGTGGCGGAATCGTCGGCAAGGGCGGGCAGCGCGGACAGGACCGCCAGGGCGGCAAGGGCGTAACGCTTCATGGTGTCTCCTCGGTAGTGGGGGGGGACGAATGTTCCCCGACACTCGTCTATTGCATAGGCCGTGCCAAGCCGGATCGATTTGCATACCAATGATTTTATTGCATTTTTTTGAGCACCCGGCAGCCGGCCATCGGATTTCCGACACCCAGCCAATTTCACCATCGGATTTCCGACGGTTGCGGCTGGATAGCCTGGGATGCCGGTGGAACATACCTTCGGTTTCCCGAGGGCAGCCCGGGCGGATTCGCCGGAATTCCGGCTGGTCCTCGCCAGGGCGAAACCCGTAGTGCTTAACAATCAATAAGTTAAACAATGCCATTGGGGCGGCGGGTATGGCATGGCTCCTGCGATAACGAACTCCCGGGCCGGATTCACCGGCCCCGACAACTGCAACGAGCAACGGAGACAAGCATGAGTACCACCACCTACCGCACCGAACACGACCTCCTCGGCGACAAGGAAGTGCCCACCGCCGCCTACTACGGCGTACACACCCTGCGGGCCCTGGAAAACTTCAACATCAGCGGCATCGCCATCGCCGTCTATCCCGACCTGGTGCGCGCCCTGGCCCAGATCAAGCTGGCCGCCGCCCAGGCCAACCGGGAACTGGGCCTGCTGCCGGCCCAACAGGCCGAGGCCATCGTCGCCGCCTGCAAGGAGGTGATCGCCGGCCGCTTCCACGACCAGTTCGTGGTGGATGTGATCCAGGGCGGCGCCGGCACCTCCACCAACATGAACGCCAACGAGGTCATCGCCAACCGGGCCCTCGAACTTCTCGGCCACGTCCGGGGCGACTACGGCTTCCTGCACCCCAACGAGCAGGTCAACATGAGCCAGTCCACCAACGACGTCTATCCGACGGCCCTCAAGCTGGCCACCTACGTGGGCATCTTCCGCCTGGTGGACGCCATGGCCCACCTGCGCCACGCCTTCGAGCGCAAGGCCGAGGAATTCGCCGACGTCCTCAAGATGGGCCGCACCCAGTTGCAGGATGCAGTGCCCATGACCCTCGGCCAGGAGTTCTCCACCTACGCCACCATGCTCGGCGAGGACGAGGAGCGCCTGAAGGAGGCCGCCCTGCTCATCCGCGAAATCAACCTCGGCGCCACCGCCATCGGCACCGGCATCAATGCCCACCCTGACTACGCCGCCCTGGTCTGCCGGCGGCTGGCCGAGGCCAGCGGGGTGCCGGTCATCACCGCCCCCAACCTCATCGAGGCCACCCAGGACTGCGGCGCCTTCGTCCAGCTATCCGGCGTGCTGAAGCGGGTGGCTGTGAAGCTTTCCAAGGTCTGCAACGACCTGCGCCTCCTGTCCTCCGGCCCCCGCGCCGGTCTCGGCGAAATCAACCTGCCGCCCCGCCAGGCCGGCTCCTCCATCATGCCGGGCAAGGTGAACCCGGTGATCCCCGAGGTGGTGAACCAGATCGCCTTCGAGGTCATCGGCAACGACCTCACCGTCTCCTTCGCCGCCGAGGCCGGCCAGCTGCAGTTGAACGCCTTCGAGCCCATCATCGCCCACAGCATCTTCAAGAGCGTGCTGCACCTCACCCGCGGCTGCGCCACCCTGGCCGACCTCTGCGTCGACGGCATCACCGCCAACCGGGACGCCCTCAAGGCGAGCGTCGAGCGTTCCATCGGCATCGTCACCGCCCTCAACCCCTACATCGGCTACGCCAACGCCACCGAAGTGGCCGCCGAAGCCCACGCCAGCGGCCGTGGCGTGGCGGAAATCGTGCTGGCCCGGGGCCTCATGACCGCCGAGACCCTGGCCGAGGCCCTGCGCCCCGAGGTGCTGACGCAACCGCGCGCCCTGCCCGCCCGCCGGGCCGCCTGAGCCTTACCGGAGAACCCGTCATGAAAACCCACAAGTCTTCGACCCTCATCTTCGCCGCCCTCATCCTCGGCATCGCCGTCGGCTACGCCTGCAACCAGATGGCGCCGGCGGCGGCCAAGGAGGCCGCCGGCTATTTCGGCATGGTCACCGACATCTTCCTGCGCCTCATCAAGATGATCATCGCCCCCCTGGTCTTCGCCACCCTGGTTTCCGGCCTGGCCAACATCGGCGACTCCCGCACCGTCGGCCGCATCGGCACCAAGGCCCTGGGCTGGTTCGTCGCCGCCTCCCTGGTCTCGCTCCTCATCGGCCTGGTCTTCGCCAACCTGCTGGAACCGGGCAGTGGCCTGGCCATGCCCCTGCCCGAGGCGGGCGCCGCCACCAACCTGAAGACCGGCGCCCTCAACCTCAAGGACTTCGTCGCCCAGGTCTTCCCCAAGAGCATCGTCGAAGCCATGGCCGGCAACTCGGTGCTGCAGATCCTGGTCTTCTCGGTCTTCTTCGGCCTCGCCCTCGGCCAGCTCCACAGCCAGTCCGCCCGCAGCCTGGCGGCCACCCTGGACGACGTGGTGCACGTCATGCTCAAGGTCACCGACTACGTCATGCGCTTCGCCCCCGTCGGCGTCTTCGCCGCCGCGGCCGGCGTGGTGGCCGTGCAGGGGGTGGGCATGCTGACCGTCTTCGGCAAGCTCCTGGCCGCCTTCTACCTGGCCCTGGCGGTGCTGTGGGCGGTGCTCATCGCCGCCGGCTACCTGGTCATGGGCCGCGAAGTCTTCCGCCTCCTCAAGCTGGTCAAGAGCCCCATGCTCCTGGGCTTCTCCACCGCCAGCAGCGAATCGGCCTACCCCAAGCTGATGGAGCAACTGGAGAAATTCGGCGTGCGCAACCGGGTCACCGGCTTCGTCCTGCCCCTGGGCTATTCCTTCAACCTCGACGGCTCCATGATGTACACCGCCTTCGCCGCCCTCTTCGTGGCCCAGGCCTACGGCATCCCGCTGTCGCTGGGGGAGCAGGTAACCATGCTGCTGGTGCTGATGGTGTCCAGCAAGGGCGTCGCCGGCGTGCCCCGCTCCTCGCTTGTGGTGGTGGCCGCCGTGCTGCCCATGTTCCACCTGCCGGAGGCCGGCATTTTGCTCATCATGGGCATCGACCACTTCCTGGACATGGGTCGCACCGCCACCAACGTGCTGGGCAACGCCATCGCCACGGCGGCGGTGGCCAAGTGGGAGGGGGCCGTCGCCCCGGCCGGGGAAACCCTGGACGACGAGGACGCCGCCCTGCCGGAAGCGTTGGCGGCCCCGGCTCCGGCGGCCTGACGCAACAGCCTGCCCGGCAGGCGAAAAAAGCCCAACCCGCAAGGGTTGGGCTTTTTGTTGGGCGGTTGGATCAGAAAGTGTATTGGAAGCCCAGGGCCAGGCCCAGGGCCGAGTCGCCGTTGTCGATGCTGTAGCTGCCGGAGGAACTGGTGCCCATGGGCACCAGGGCGCTGGCGGCGTCGTTGGTGTGGTTGGCGATGACGCCGTAGACGTTGGCCTGGGGACTGATGGCCTCGATCCAGCCCACCGCCAGGGCACCGGAGCGGTCCTCCACGCCGTCGGTCTTGCCGCGGCCGTAGACCGCCAGCAGCTGGCCGGTGGAGGTCATGGCGGTCTTGCTGCCGACCATCCACTCGCGGCGACTCCGGTTGATGCCGCCGTCGACGTCGATGTCCACCCGGGCGAGGCCGGCCATCAGGCGCGTGTTACCGAGCTGGTAGCTGGCGCCGGCGAAGCCGTGCCGGCTGAGGGCGTTGGCCACGTTGATGTGGTCGTCCCGCTGGTAGGCGAGGCCGAGGCCGAGGGGCCCGTTGGCATAGGCGACGGAGAGGGCGGTGGCGTCGCGGCGGCTGTTGCCGGTTTCACCGCCCAGGGCCGCCATCAGGCTGGCGCTGAAGCCGGCCAAGGTCGGCGTGCGGTAGATGAGGGCGCTGTCGTAGCGGGTGGCGCCGGCGGTGACCTGGCCGGAATTGGTGGGCGAGCCGTAGCCCTGCTCAAAGGGATCGAAGCCGGTGACGGTGTTGTACAGGGGGGAATACTGGCGGCCGGCGGTGAGGGTGCCGTAGCGGGTCTCCACCCCGGCGTAGGCCTGGCGACCGAAGAGCAGCCCGCCCTGGGCGGAGCGGCCCTTGTTGATGAAGACGCCGCCCTCCACCTGGAAGATGCCGCGCACGCCGGGGGCGATGTCGGCGCCGCCCTTGATGCCCCAGCGGCTGCCGTTCATGCCGCCGGATTCGAGGGCGACGCGGGTGCCCCTGCTGCCGCGGGTGTCGTATTCGCCGAAGACGTCGATCTTGCCGTAGAGGGTGACGTTGGAATTGGCCAGCAGCGACGGATTGCCGGCCGCCACCGTGGCCGGCGCAGCCGCCGCCGGGGCGGCAGCGGGGGCGGCGGCCTTCTCGGCTTCCAGTTGGGCGACGCGGGCCTGGAGCTTTTCCAGGACAGCCTTCACCTCTTCCAGTTCGCCGCCGACGGCGACACCGGGGAGGACGGTGCCGACGAGGGCCAGGGCGGATGCGATTTGCTTGATTTGCATGAATGTCTCCAAATTTTAGGGATGAGTTCTCCCCCGGCCCCGGAGGGGGCCGAAACGGGGGATGTCGAGGGGAAATGGGCGGCCCCTAGGGAGCCGCGCCCGGGGGTTTCAGCGCGGGAGGATCAGTATTCCCAGAAGATGCGCTGCAGGGACTTGGCGTCCTGGGAGGTGGTCAGCGCCACCGCCGCCAGGATGCGGGCCTTCTGGGGGTTGAGGTCGTGGGCGACCACCCAGTCGTATTTGTCGTCGGGCTGCTCGGCGTTGCGGATGACGAACCCGCCGGCCACCCGGGCGGCGCGGATGACCTGGACGCCCCGGCCACGGATTTCCTTGAGGACCGGCACCAGGCGATCCGCCACCGACCCGTTGCCGGTGCCGGCGAGGATCACCGCCTTGTCCCCCTGCAGCGCGAAGGCCCGCAGGGCGGCGTCGCCCATGTTGCCGTAGCCGTAGGCGATATCCACCGGCGCCAAGGCGTCGATGCGGTCGATGTCGAACTCGGAATTGACGGTGTGGCGCTTGACCGGCGCCCGGAACCAGTAATTCCTGCCCTCCACCACCATGCCCAGGGCGCCCCACTGGCTCTTGAAGGCCTCGGTGCGGATATTGATGGCCTTGCTCACGTCGCGGCCGCTGTTGATCTCGTCGTTCATGGTCACCAGCACGCCCCTGCCGCGGGCGTCGGCGCTGGCCGCCACGGTGACGGCGTTGAACAGGTTGAGCATGCCGTCGGCCGACATGGCGGTGCCCGGCCGCATGGACCCGACGACGACGATGGGCTTGTCGCTATGGACCACCAGGTTGAGGAAGTAGGCGGTCTCCTCCAGGGTGTCGGTGCCGTGGGTAACGACGATGCCGTCGACGTCGGCCTGCCTGGCCAGGGCGGAAACCCGCTTGCCGAGCTGCAGCAGGTGGGCGTTGGTGAAGCTTTCCGAAGCGATCTGGAAGACCTGCTCGCCGCGTACGTTGGCAACGTTGGCGAGTTCCGGGACGCCGGCGATAAGCTTGTCCACCGGCATCTTGGCGGCCTGGTAGGTGGCGCTGTTGGTGGCGGAAGCGCCGGCCCCGGCGATGGTGCCGCCGGTGGCCAGGATGACCACGTTGGGCTTGTCGGCGGCGAGGGCGGCGGCGGCGAGGCACAGGCCCCAGGCCAGGGTGGCGAAGGCGCGCAGGGCGCGGTGATGCAGCATGGTTGTCTCCTCCAGTGTCGGGATTGTCGAAATACGGGCGGCCCGGCCGGGCCGGCCATGACAATAGGCAAGGCCCGTACCACCGCAGCACGGCACCGCAACACAATGAATTAAAAGTGATTTTTCCAGCCAGCCGGGGCCGCGGCGTCGGTCCGCCGATGCCACCATCCCTTTTTCAATCCGGATTTCCGATGGCTGCGAGTTCGTGGTCCGGCTAGCGATACCAGGGCAGGTTGCGGCGCAGGGAGATGACCTGGCCGGCGTCGGCCACCGAATAGCCGGGCAGGTTCGCCGCCGCCGCCCGGAAGCGTTCGCTGCCGAGGACGGCGATGACGGCCTGGACGCTGTCGCTGTCGAAAGTTTCCTTGCGGCAGGCGACAAAGAAGTGCTCGACGAGCAGGGGCACGAAAGCCAGGTGGAAACGCACCGCCGCCGCCCGCAGGCCGAGGCCGCAGTTGCCCAGCCCGGCGGCCACGGTGGCGGCCACCGACAGGTGGTTCGGCTCTTCGTGGCCATAGCATCGAACGTCGGCCATGGACAGGCCGTAGTGGGCCAGCAGTTCGTCGAGAAGGATGCGGGTGCCCGATCCGCTGCGCCGGTTGACGAAGGTGACGTCGGGCCGCGCCAGGTCGCGGATGCCGGCGATGTCCAAGGGGTTGCCGGAGGGCACGATCAGTCCCTGCTCCCGGCTCGCCAGACGGATGAGCTTGTGGTCCCCCAGGCGCAGCAAGCGGCCCAGGCGCAGGTGCAGGCCGGAACCCCGCTGGCACAGTTCCGGGTGGTCGAGTGGAATGTGCACGCCGGCCAGCAGGCATTCGCCGTCGTTGAGCCGGGCAAGGGCCTTGGCGCTGCCCTGGTATTCAATGTCGAGGAGGATGCTGGAACGTTCGCGCACGCCCTCGCGCAGGGCGCCGATGAGGAAATCGTGGCTGGTGCACATGCTGACCGGCTTCAAGCCGGGCTGGACGGCGAGGAGCAGTTCGTTGTCGATCTTGGCGGCCAGGGCCTCGGCGCTGGGCAGGTGGCGCGCCAGCATGCGCTTCTCAGCCGCCAGCAGGCGTTCCCCCAGCCCGGACAACTGGGCCGACTGCCCCGCCTTCCCCGCCAGCAGCGACTCGCCGAAGACGCTTTCCTGCTGCTTGAGATAACCCCACAGATGGCGATAGGAAAGGCCGAGGCGATAGGCGGCACGGCCGATGGACCCTTCCTCCTGGATGGCGGCGAGCATGGCGAAGAGGGGGTGGTCGAGCTGCAGGCCGATTTCGCCGGGCAAGGCGGCGATGGCCGGGTCGAAGCTGTAGGAAAGATTGACGCTCATGGGCGGAGGATAACCGAAACCTTGACTTCCACGAAAACCATTGTGCCACAAAGGTTTTAGGGGCTTATCGAGCAAAAATACTGCTCCAATTTTGCCGCCGGAAAGCAGGCACGGGTGTTGCCAAAGCCTTGGGGCGACACAACGCAACAACCCCTCTTTCCAGACAAGGAGACGACATGATCTACGCTGCTCCCGGCGCCGCCGGCGCCCCCATCGCCTACAAGGCCAAATACGACAACTTCATCGGCGGCAAGTGGGTCGCCCCGGTCAAGGGCGAATACTTCGACGTCCTCACCCCGATTTCCGGCAAGGCCTACACCCAGGCTGCCCGTTCCACCGCCGAAGACATCGAGCTGGCCCTGAACGCCGCCCACGCCGCTTTCCCCAAGTGGGGCAAGACCCCGGCCGCCGACCGCGCCAACATCCTGCTCAAGATCGCCGATCGCATCGAGCAGAACCTGGAAGTCCTGGCGTATGCCGAGACCGTCGATAACGGCAAGCCGATCCGTGAAACCCTGGCCGCCGACGTCCCCCTGTCCGCCGACCACTTCCGCTATTTCGCCGGCTGCCTGCGCGCCCAGGAAGGCGGCATTTCCGAGATTGACGAGAACACCGTCGCCTATCACCTGCACGAGCCCCTGGGCGTCGTCGGCCAGATCATCCCCTGGAACTTCCCGCTGCTGATGGCCGCCTGGAAGCTGGCCCCCGCCCTCGGCGCCGGCAACTGCGTGGTGCTCAAGCCCGCCGAATCCACCCCCATCTCCATCCTGGTCCTGGTCGAACTGATCGCCGACCTGCTGCCCCCGGGCGTGCTGAACATCGTCAACGGCTTCGGCCGCGAAGCCGGCATGCCGCTGGCCACCAGCAAGCGCATCGCCAAGATCGCCTTCACCGGCTCCACCGCCACCGGCAAGATCATCGGCCAGGCCGCCGCCACCAACCTGATCCCCGCCACCCTGGAGCTGGGCGGCAAGTCCCCCAACATCTTCTTCGAAGACGTGATGGACAAGGACGACAGCTTCCTCGACAAGGCCATCGAAGGCCTGGTGCTGTTCGCCTTCAACCAGGGCGAAGTGTGCACCTGCCCGTCCCGCGCCCTGATCCAGGAATCGATCTACGACAAGTTCATGGAGCGCGTCCTGCCGCGCGTCGCCGCCATCAAGCAGGGCAGCCCGCTGGACACCGACACCATGATCGGCGCCCAGGCTTCCCAGATGCAGATCGACAAGATCAGCTCCTACCTGGAGCTGGGCAAGCAGGAAGGCGCCCAGGTGCTGATCGGCGGCAACCGCGCCCACCTGGGCGGCGACCTGGAAGGCGGCTACTACATCCAGCCGACCCTGTTCAAGGGCCACAACAAGATGCGCATCTTCCAGGAAGAAATCTTCGGCCCGGTGCTGGCCGTGACCACCTTCAAGGACGAAGCCCAGGCCCTGGAAATCGCCAACGACACCATCTACGGTCTCGGCGCCGGCGTCTGGAGCCGCAACGGCAACCGCGCCTACCGCATGGGCCGCGCCATCCAGGCCGGCCGCGTGTGGACCAACTGCTACCACGCCTACCCGGCCCACGCCGCCTTCGGCGGCTACAAGGAATCCGGCATCGGCCGCGAGACCCACAAGATGATGCTCGACCACTACCAGCAGACCAAGAACCTGCTGGTCAGCTACAGCGAGAACAAGCTGGGCTTCTTCTAAGCCGGGGCGCGCTTCGGCAAACCCAAAGGGGGGCGGGCAACCGCCCCTTTTTTCTGGAGACATTCATGGTCGCAAGAGTCGTCGCTACCGATGCCGCCCTGGCGTTCATCGACTACCTCGGCAAGAAGCACAATTCCGCCCTCGTCTTCTACCAGTCCGGCGGCTGCTGCGACAACAGCGCCCCCAACTGCCTGCTGCCCGGGGACCTCGCCATTTCCCCCAACGACGAACTGCTCGGCGATATCGGCGGCTGCCCGTTCTATATCAGCAAGTCCCAGTACGAGTTCACCAAGCACACCCAGGTCATCATCGACGTGGTGGCATGCCCCGGTGGCGGCGATTTCTCCCTGGATAACGGGGAGGCGCGATCCTTCATCTCCCGGTCGCGGCTGTTCACCGACGCCGAATGGGCGGAACTGGTTGCCAACGGCGCATGCGCCTGACCCCGCTCCAGGACTGAACAACTGTCATGGCTGGAGCAGCCGGCGGAACAACGCCGCCGGCACCAACCTATGCAATTCCGTGCATAGCGCCGGGTTCAGTCGACCCGGGTATCCAGCCCCTGCTCGGCCAGTTCCGCCGCCCGCAACACGGCCCGGGCCTTGTTCTGGGTTTCCTGCCATTCGGCGTTGGGGTCGGAGTCGGCGACGATGCCGGCACCGGCCTGAACGTGCAGTTCCTTGTCCTTGACGACAGCGGTGCGGATGGCGATGGCCAGGTCCATGTCGCCGTGGAAGCCCAGGTAGCCGACGGCGCCGGCGTAGATGCCGCGCTTCACCGGCTCCAGTTCGTCGATGATCTCCATGGCCCGCACCTTGGGGGCGCCGGAGACGGTGCCCGCAGGGAAGGTGGCCTTGAGCACGTCGAGGGCATCGAGCCCGGGCTGCAGCTTGCCTTCCACGTTGGAAACGATGTGCATGACGTGGGAGTAGCGCTCGATGACCATGTTTTCGGTGAGCTTCACCGTGCCGACCTGGGCGACGCGGCCGCAGTCGTTGCGGCCGAGGTCGAGGAGCTGCACGTGCTCGGCCCGTTCCTTCTCGTCGGCCAGGAGGTCGGCGGCGAGGGCGGTGTCCTCTTCCGCCGAGACCCCGCGCTTGCGGGTGCCGGCGATGGGGCGCACCGTCACCGTGTCGCCCTCCAGCCGCACCAGGATCTCCGGCGAGGCGCCGACGACGTGGAAATCCTCGAAGTCGAAATAGAACATGTAGGGCGAGGGATTGACGCTACGCAGGCTCCGGTAGAGGGCCATGGGGCTCGCGGCGAAGGGCTTGGTCATGCGCTGGGAGAGCACCACCTGCATGATGTCGCCCTCGGTGATGTAGTTCTTGGCCTTCTGCACCGCCGCCTTGAAGGCCGCCTCGCCGAAGACCGACACGGCGGGGGCCGAGGCGGTGGGCGTCTCCTCGGGGACGCTCACCGGCGCCCGCAACTTGGCCAGCAGTTCCTTCAGCCGTGCCCGGGCCTTCTGGTAGGCGCCGGGGACGCCCGGTTCGGCGTAGACCACCAGGGTCAGCTTGCCGGAAAGGTTGTCGACGACGGCGATTTCCTCGGAAAGGAGCAGCAGGATATCCGGGGTGCCCAGGTCGCCCGGCTTCTGGGTGCGGGTCAGGCGGGTTTCCACGTAGCGTACGGTGTCGTAGCCGAAACAGCCCACCAGGCCGCCGCAGAAGCGCGGCAGGCCGGCCGAGGGCGCGGCCCGGAAGCGCTTCATGAACTTGCCGATGAAATCGAGGGGATTGGCGTCGTCCTCCCGCTCGGCGATGCGGTTGCCGGTGAGTACCAGCACCTGGTGGCCATAGACGGCGATGCGGGTCGGCGCGTTGAGGCCAATGAAGGAATAGCGCCCGAAACGCTCGCCCCCCTGCACCGATTCCAGCAGGTAGGAGTAAGGGTGGTCGGCGAGCTTGAGGTAGATGGAGAGCGGCGTGTCGAGATCGGCGAAGGTCTCGAGGGTGACGGGGATACGGTTGTAGCCTTGCGCGGCGAGCGCGTTGAATTCGGTTTCAGTCATGGGAAGCCTCAAAAATGACGTCGGGGAGCGTAGCGGGGGCACCCGGGAGGGTGCCGGCACAATGGTCCTACGGGCGCCAAGGGCGCCAGCCGTGCCTGTCCTGAGCCAGGTCGCAGGGCCATTCGGTCCGGTTACGCAGGGAAGTCATTTTTGCCTGAGGTATCAGAAAGTTAGGGCATGCCGGTAGGCGGCAAACAGGTCCGATACTAGCGCATCGCAATCGGCACTGTCCACCGGCCGCCCCTCGTTGTAGCCGTAGGGGACGCAGAAGACGGGGCAGCCGGCGGCGCGGGCCGCCTGGATGTCGTTCTTCGAGTCGCCAATGTGCAGGTTGTCCACCGGCCGTGTTCCCAGCACCTCGCAGGCGTGGATGATCGGTCCCGGATGGGGCTTCTTGAACTCCGTCGTGTCGCCGGAGACGACCACATCGAAGAAATCGGCCATGGCCATGCGCTCCAGCAGGGCCTCGGTGAACAGGCCCGGCTTGTTGGTGACGACGCCGAGCTTGAGTCCGGCCTGCTTCCAGGCCTTGAGCCCCTCGATCACCCGCGGGTAGACGCCGGTCCGGGTGCCGTTCACCTCGGCGTAGTGGTGCTTGAAGGCTTCGATGCCGGCATGGAGCCGCTCCGCCGTCGGCGCATGGCCGTGGGTCAGGCAGCGCTCCACCAGCACCGCCATACCCTTGCCGACGAAGCTGTGGATCTCCGCCAGGGTGCGCGGCGGCTCGCCGAGATCCTCGAGCATGCGGCGACAGGCCTCGGCGAGGTCGGCGACGGTATCGAGCAGGGTGCCGTCGAGGTCGAAGGTGACGGATTTGAAGCGCATCAGACCTTCTCCAGCTCCCCGCGCAGGGCGGCAATGATGGAATCGTAGCGATGGGGGTCTTCGGCCTTGCCGGCGCCATAGACGGCGGAGCCGGCGACGAAGGTGTCGATGCCGGCCCGGGCGATCTCGGCGATATTGGCGGTATTGACGCCGCCGTCGATTTCCAGGCGGATGCGCCGCCCGCTCACCTGCTCGTAGGCGTCGAGCTTGGCCCTGGCCTGGCGGGCCTTGGCCAGGGCGGCGGAAATGAACTTCTGGCCGCCGAAGCCGGGGTTCACGCTCATCAGGAGGACCACGTCGAGCTTGTCCATGACGTAATCCATGTAGTCCAGCGGCGTCGCCGGATTGAAGACCAGGCCGGCCTGGCAGCCAGCGTCCCGTATGAGGGCCAGGCTGCGGTCCACGTGTTCGGAAGCCTCCGGGTGGAAAGTGATGATATTGGCCCCGGCCTTGGCGAAATCGGGGATGATTCGGTCAACGGGCCTGACCATCAGATGCACGTCGATGGGCGCCGTGGTGCAGGGGCGGATGGCCTCGCACACCAGGGGGCCGATGGTCAGGTTGGGAACGTAATGGTTGTCCATCACGTCAAAGTGAACCCAGTCGGCGCCCGCGGCGATGACATTGGCCACCTCCTCGCCCAGCTTGGCGAAATTGGCGGACAGGATGCTCGGGGCGATGAGAAAATCCTTGTTGGGCATTGCTGGTCTCCAAAAATATTAGTGTTTTCTAAATTACCATGGCCGAAGAGAAAAAATACCTGATCGACGTACACCCCCAACCACAGTTCATCCCGGATCAATCCGACCCGGAAAACGACCGCTATGTCTTCGCCTACACCATCACCATCAAGAACATCGGCAGCGTTCCGGCCCAGTTGATATCCCGGCACTGGATCATCACCGACGCCCACGGCGAGGTGCAGGAGGTGCGCGGCCTGGGCGTGGTCGGCCACCAACCCCTGCTGAAGCCCGGCGAAGCCTTCGAATATACCAGCGGATGCGCCCTGGCGACACCCGTCGGTACCATGAAGGGCACCTACCAGATGGTGGCCGAGGACGGCACCGCCTTCGACGCCGACATTCCCGAATTCACCCTGGCCATTCCGCGGGTGCTGCACTGAGCCTCAGGCACAGCTACACCCTCATCGCCCCCTTCTACGACGGGGCCATCGCCGCCGCCAGCCGCCCGCTCCGGGTACGCAGCCTGGCCGCCCTGCCGGCGGAGCCGAGCCGCGTTCTGCTGGCCGGCATCGGCACCGGCCTCGACCTGCCCCATCTGCCCCGGCAGCATCGCTACGTCGGGCTGGACGCCACCCCCGCCATGCTGCGCCGGGCCGTGCAACGGGCCGGCCACCTTCAGTTTTCCGGCATCCTCGGCGACGCGCAGCGCCTGCCCTTCGCCACCGCCTCCTTCGACGCCGCCGTTCTCCACCTGATCCTGGCGGTGGTGCCGGAACCCGCCGCCTGCCTTGCCGAAACCGCTCGGGTACTGCGTTCTGGCGGACGCATCCTGGTGCTCGACAAGTTCCTGCGCCCCGGCCAGCCTGCATTGTTGCGCCGCCTGGCGAACCCTCTGGCACGCCGCATCGCCACCCGGCTGGACGTGGTCTTCGAGGAAATCCTCGCCACCGTCCCCGGCCTGCAGGTGGAAAAAAACCAGCCGGCCCTGGCGGGCGGCTGGTTCCGTTACATCACTCTGGAGAAACGCTGATCAGCTGCGGTAATCCGCGTTGATTTTCACATAGTCGTAGGAAAAATCGCAGGTATAGACCTTGGCGGCGGCGGCGCCGCGGCCGAGGTGGACGCGCACAGTGATTTCCGCCTGCCGCATGACCCGGGCGCCGTCCTCTTCCCGGTAGGCGGCGGCGCGGCCGCCCTTTTCCGCCACCAGCACGTCGTCCAGCCAGACGCGGACGCTGTCCACGTCCAGGTCGGCAATGCCGGCGTAACCGACGGCGGCCAGGATGCGGCCGAGGTTGGGGTCGGAGGCGAAAAAGGCGGTCTTGACGAGGGGGGAATGGCCGATGGCGTAGCCCACCTGGCGGCACTCGGCGGCGTCCCTGCCGCCTTCGACGGCGACGGTGATGAACTTGGTGGCGCCTTCGCCGTCACGGACGATGGCCTGGGCCAGCTCCACGGCCACGCCGACGATGGCAGCCCTGACCTCAGCCCAGCCGGCCTCCTGGCCGCTGGCGAAGGTGGTGCCGGACTGGCCGCTGGCGACCATGACGAAGGAATCGTTGGTGGAGGTGTCGCCGTCCACCGTGATGCAGTTGAAGGAGGCGTCGGCCGCTTCCTTGACCAAGGTTTCCAGCAAGGGCTGGGCGATGCCGGCGTCGGTGGCGAGGAAGCCCAGCATGGTGGCCATGTTGGGCTTGATCATGCCGGCGCCCTTGGAGATGCCGGTGACGGTGACCGTCCGCCCGCCCACCGTGACACGCCGGGAAGCGGCCTTGGCAATGGTGTCGGTAGTCATGATGCCGTGGGCGGCGGCGTGCCAGTTGTCGGCCTTGAGGTCGGCCCGGCAGGCGGGCAATCCGGCGATGAGGCGCTCTACCGGCAGGGGCTCCAGGATGACGCCGGTGGAGAAGGGCAGCACCTGTTGCGCCTTCACCCCCAGCAGGCCGCCGACCGCCTCGCAGGTGGCCTGGGCCGCCTGGCGGCCCGGCTCGCCGGTGCCGGCGTTGGCGATGCCGGTATTGATGACCAGGGCGCGGATTTCGTCGCCGCTTCCCAGGTGGCTGCGGCACAACTGCACCGGGGCGGCGCAGAAGCGATTCTGGGTGAACACCCCTGCCACCGTGCACCCCGGATCGAGGGCGATGAGGGTCAGGTCGCGGCGGTTCTTCTTGCGGATTTCCGCCTCGGCGACGCCCAAGCGGACGCCAGAGACGGGGAAGAGCTGTTCAGGGGCGGGGGTCTGGTAGTTCACGGGCATTTACGCACCTCAAACGGTAAAGCGAAGCCAGGCCTGGGCGCCAAGCCGGCCGGCACAGGCAACGACGGCATGGCGAGCCTGTGCTTACGAAAGCTTCCCATGACACTGCTTGTACTTCTTGCCGCTGCCGCAGGGGCAGGGATCGTTGCGGCCGATCTTCTGCCCCACCTGCACCGGTTGCTGCGGCGCCGCGGGCGGCTCCCCGCCCTCGCCTCCGCCCAGAGCCTCGTCGTAGTCGGCATGCTGGTACTGGACGTTGTGCACGTCGCTGTGGGGGGCTGTTTCCTCAACGTCTTCCGGGGTGCGGATCTGCACCGTATAGACGATGCGGGTGACTTCCCGGCGCACGGAGTCGAGAAGGTTCTCGAACAGTTCGAAGGCCTCCCGCTTGTATTCCTGCTTCGGATTCTTCTGGGCGTAGCCGCGCAGGTGGATGCCCTGGCGCAAGTGGTCCAGCGCCGCCAGGTGCTCGCGCCAGTGGTTGTCGAGGCTTTGCAGCATGACGTTGCGCTCGAACTGGTGGAAGGTGGCGGCGCCCACCTGCTCGACCTTGCCCTGATAACTCTCGTCGGCCCCGCGGACGATGCGGGAAAGCATTTCCTCGTCGCTGAGGGTCGGCTCGTTCTTCACCCATTCGGCCACCGGCGCCTCGATGGCCAGGGCCGAGGCAAGGGCCTTTTCCAGGCCCGGCAGATCCCACTGTTCCTCGACGGATTCCTCCGGCACGTGCTGGCGGAAAATCTCGGCGATGACGCCGTGGCGCATGGCGACGATGGTCTCGGAAATGTCATCGGTCTCCAGCAGCTCGTTGCGCTGCTGGTAGATGACCTTGCGCTGGTCGTTGGCCACGTCGTCGTATTCCAGCAACTGCTTGCGGATGTCGAAGTTGCGGGCCTCCACCTTGCGCTGGGCGGATTCGAGAGAGCGGGAGACGAGGGGGTGCTCGATGGCCTCGCCTTCGGGCATCTTCAGCTTGTCCATGATGGCGCGCAGGCGCTCGCCGGCGAAGATGCGCAGGAGCGGATCGTCCAGCGACAGGTAGAAGCGCGACGACCCCTTGTCGCCCTGGCGGCCGGCCCGGCCCCGCAACTGGTTGTCGATACGGCGGGATTCGTGGCGCTCGGAGCCGATGATGTGCAGGCCGCCGGCTTCCAGCACCTGTTCGTGGAGCTGCTGCCACTCCGCCCTGAGCGCGGCGATCTGCGCTTCCTTGGCAACCTCGGGAATGCTCTCGTCGTCCTTGATGGCGGCGATCTGCTTCTCGACGTTGCCGCCCAGCACGATGTCGGTGCCGCNNCTTGGCGTTGAGCACCTGGTGGGCGATCTTCTCCTTGTCCAGCATGGCGGAGAGAAGCTCGGAGTTTTCCACCGACGTGGTGCCCACCAGCACCGGCTGTCCCCGCTGCACGCAGTCGCGGATGTCGGCGATGATGGCGGTGTATTTTTCCTGGGCCGTCTTGTAGACCAGGTCGTTCATGTCCTTGCGCACCATGGGGCGGTGGGTCGGGATGACGACGGTTTCGAGGCCGTAGATCTGGTGGAACTCGTAGGCTTCCGTATCGGCGGTGCCGGTCATGCCGGCGAGTTTGCCGTACATGCGGAAGTAGTTCTGGAAGGTGATGGAGGCCAGGGTCTGGTTCTCGGCCTGGATGGCCACGCCTTCCTTGGCCTCGACCGCCTGGTGCAGGCCGTCGGACCAGCGGCGGCCGGCCATCAGGCGGCCGGTGAATTCGTCCACGATGACGATCTCGCCGTTCTGCACCACGTAGTGCTGGTCCTTGTGGAACAGCGTCAGCGCCCGCAGGGCCGCGTTCAGGTGGTGCATCAGGGTGATGTTGGCGGCGTCGTAGAGGCTGCCGTTCTTGAGGAGGCCGTGCTCGGCCAGCAGGTTCTCTGCATGTTCGTAGCCGGACTCGGAAAGGTGCACCTGGTGGCCCTTCTCGTCCACCCAGTAATCGCCCTCGCCGTCTTCCGTCTCGGCGCGTGTCAGATTGGGCACCACGGCCTTCATGGCCAGGTAGAGGTCGGTATGGTCCTCGGCCTGACCGGAAATGATCAGCGGCGTGCGGGCCTCGTCGATGAGNNTCGTTGTTGGTGCCGTAGGTGATGTCGGCAGCGTAGGCGGCCTGCTTCGCGTCATGGTCCATCTGCGACAGGTTGACGCCCACCGTGAGGCCGAGGAAGCGGTGCAGGCGCCCCATCCACTCGGCGTCGCGGCTGGCCAGGTAGTCGTTCACGGTGATGACGTGCACGCCCTTGCCGGCAAGGGCGTTGAGGTAGGAGGGCAGCGTCGCCACCAGGGTCTTGCCTTCACCCGTGCGCATTTCGGCGATCTTGCCGTAGTGCAGCACCATGCCGCCGATCAGTTGCACGTCGAAGTGGCGCATGCCCAGCACCCGCTTGCCGGCCTCGCGCACGACGGCAAAGGCTTCCGGCAGCAGATCGTCCAGGGATTCGCCGTCGGCATGGCGCTTCCGGAACTCGTCGGTCTTGGCCCGCAGGGCCTCGTCGGAAAGCGCCGCCAGGGCCTCTTCGAGGCCGTTGATGCGGCGGACGGTCTGGGAATACTGCTTGATCAGCCGCTCGTTGCGGCTGCCGAAAATCTTTTTGAGTAGGCCGGAAATCATCGCGAGGGAAAGTTGGCGCCCAGGTTGCGGCAAAGCGCGGATTCTAACACGCCCCCGGAAACCTACGATGACGGTCTAAATCAAGGAAAATCAACGGTGTCTGGCCTGGGCGTACTCGCTGCCCTGCTTGAGGAAATGGGCCGGATTCTGGGCCACTCCCAGCATGCGCACCTCGAAGTGCAGGTGGGAACCGGTGGAACGTCCGGTGCTGCCCACGTCGCCGATGCGCTCTCCGCGCTTGACCAGCTGGCCCGCCTGGACCAGGGCGCGGGACAGGTGGGCGTAGCGGGACACCAGGCCTTCGCCATGGTCGATGTCGATCATGTTGCCGAACTCGGGGTGGAACTCGCTGGCCACCACCACACCGGCCGCGGCAGCGACCACCGGGGTGCCCGACTCGGCATTGAAGTCGATGCCCTCGTGCATGGCCCGCACGCCGGCAATGGGATCGCTGCGCGTGCCGAAGCCGGAGCCGATGAAGCCCTCCTTCACCGGCAGGGTGGTCGGCAACAGGCGGTCGCGCACCCGCTTCTCCAGGAGCCGCGCCTCGATCATGGTCAGCTCGTCGGCCTTGCTCTCCACCTCCTGGCCGAGGCGGTCGATTTCCTTTTGCAGCTCGGCGGCGGAAAGGGGCGCCGCGATCAGGGGCCCGCCCTGCCCGGCCGGACGCCCCCCCGCCTTGGGTGCGTCCTTGCTCACCCCGGCCAGGGAGGACAGGCGGTCGCCCAGGGTATCGAGCTGCAGCACCTGGGCCTGCAGTTCCCCCAGACGGGTCGCCATGAGGCGCAGGTTGTTGCTGACGACTTCCTGGGCCTGGCGGGCTTCCCGCTGCTGCAGGGAAAGCACCAGGTCCTGCACGACGGGCAACCGGAATTGCACGGAGAGCCAGGAGAGCATTACCGCGACGGCGAGGATGAGGCCGACGAAGGCCACCGCCGCCAAAGCGAGGTGGCGGGGCATAATATGCAATGTCCTGGCGGTCTTCAGGTGACCGGAAACGAAAATGATCTGCACACAACCCTCCTATGCCGACTTCCCTTGAAACCTACCTGGAAAAGGGCGACGGCGCCGCCGGGGTATTGGCCCACGCGCGTCTTCTTCTCAGGCTCGAACGGCAGTTTGCAAGCGTCGTCCCGTCTGGTCTTGGCGACGCTGCCCGCGTGGCCAATTACAAGTCGGGGAAAATCGTTATCCACGCCGAGAACGGCGCGGTCGCCACCAAGTTGCGGCAGATGAGCCAGCGTTTGTGCGGCGAGTTATCGCGAAGCGGGGTGGAGTGTAACGTCATGGAAGTGAAAGTTCAACCCCGCCAAATTCCTTACCAATCAACGGGTTCAACCCAGAAACCCCTGTCTGCCAAGGCTTGCGGGACCCTGCGCGACACGGCGGAATCCTTGCCGGAGGGCCCCCTCCGGGCCGCCCTGGCCACCCTGCTGAGGCGGGCAGCTAGGCGGGAATGACGGCCACCCGCTCGAGGATGAGGAGCGCGAAGAAAATGAGGGCAAACACGATGCCCCAGCGGGCGAGGCGCCAGGAGAAGGCCAGATACTGGCGGTTGCCTGTGACGGCGTAGAACAGGAAGCCGGCGCCGATGGCGATGACTCCTAGAACCGCCAGCAGGCGCAGGAGCCACATGGCGGTTCAGGCCGGCTGTTCCAGCCAGCGGGCGACGCCGGAGGGGGCGTGGGCCGCCTCTTCGAAGGTGACCAGTTCCCAGGCGTCCCGGCGGACCAGCAGTTCGCGGGCCAGCAGGTTGTTCAGGGCGTGCCCCGACTTGTGGGCGGAGAAGGCCGCCAGCAGGGGATGGCCGAGGAGGTAGAGGTCGCCCACGGCATCGAGGATCTTGTGCTTGACGAACTCGTCGCCGTAACGCAGGCCGTCGGCATTGAGGACACGGAATTCGTCGAGGACGATGGCGTTCTCCAGGCCGCCGCCGAGGGCGAGGCCGTTCTCCCGCAGGTATTCGACCTCCTGCATGAAGCCGAAGGTGCGGGCCCGGGCCACCTCGCGCACGTAGGAGTGCTCGGCGAAGTCGATCTCGGCCTTCTGGGCCGACTTGTCGATGGCAGGGTGGTGGAAGACGATGGAAAAACTGAGTTTGTAGCCATCGTAGGGCTCGAAGCGGGCCCACTTGTCGCCGTCCCTGACCTCGACGGGGGTCGTGACGCGGATGAATTTCTTGGCGGCGTTCTGTTCCTCGATGCCGGCGGACTGGATGAGGAAGACGAAGGGGGCGGCGGAACCGTCGAGGATGGGCACTTCCGGCGCATCCAGGTCCACCCAGGCGTTGTCGATGCCCAGCCCGGCGAAGGCGGACATCAGGTGTTCAATGGTGCCGACCTTGACGCCGTCCCGCTCCAGGCAGGAACACATGCGTGTGTCCCCCACCATGAGGGCGCTGGCGGGCAGCTCGACCGGCTCGGGCAGGTCGACGCGGCGGAAGACGATGCCGGTATCGGGGGCTGCCGGGCGCAGGGTCATGGTCACCTTGACGCCACCGTGCAAACCGACACCGGAGGCGCGAATCAGGGACTTGAGCGTGCGCTGTCTGAGCATTGTAAGTGCTTGAAATATGTGGGGAACGGCGCATTGTAGCACAACGCGCCGTTGCCCTTTTCAGAGAGAGGTTTTGTTACATCAGTCGGCCTGCTTACGGAGGAAGGCCGGGATGTCGTACTTCTCGACACCGCTGTTGGCCAGGGCCTCGACGGTGACGTTGCGTTTACGCACCACCGCCGGCACGTCGGCGATCTGGTTGTAGTCGATGGCGGTCGGCGCCACGGCGTCGTGGGTGCCGGTGGCCTGTAGCACCGGGGTGTTGATGACCTCGAAGGTCTGGCGCCGGGCGGCGGCCTGGCCGAGGCCGGTAGCGACCACGGTGACGCGCAGGGCGTCGCCCATCAGCTCGTCGTACACGGCGCCGAAGATGATGTGGGCGTCTTCGGCGGCGAAGGCCTTGACGGTGTTCATCACCTCGTTGACTTCCTTCATCTTGAGGTTGCCGCGGGCGGCGGTGATATTGACCAGGACGCCGCGGGCGCCGGAAAGGTTGACGCCCTCCAGCAGCGGCGAGGCAACGGCCTGCTCGGCGGCGATGCGGGCGCGGTCCACGCCGGCGGCGGAAGCGGAGCCCATCATGGCGCGGCCCATTTCGCCCATGACCGTGCGAACGTCTTCGAAGTCCACGTTCACCAGGCCGGGGTAGGTGATGATTTCGGCAATGCCGCCGACGGCGTTCTTGAGCACGTCGTCCGCCGCCTTGAAGCAGTCGTCCACGTCGGCGTCGTCGCCCATGACGTCCATCAGCTTGTCGTTGAGGATGACGATGAGGGAATCGACGTGCTTGGAGAATTCGGCGATGCCGGCTTCGGCGGACTTCATGCGCTTGCCGCCCTCGAAGGAGAAAGGCTTGGTCACCACGCCGACGGTGAGGATGCCCATTTCTCGGGCCACTTCGGCCACCACGGGGGCGGCGCCGGTGCCGGTGCCGCCGCCCATGCCGGCGGTGATGAAGGCCATGTGGGCGCCTTCCAGGGAGGCGCGGATGTCCTCGCGGTGGGCTTCGGCGGCAGTTTTGCCGGCTTCCGGCTTGGCGCCGGCACCCAGCCCGGTCTTGCCCAGGGGCAGCTTGACGTGGGCGGTATTGCGGCCCAGGGCCTGGGCGTCGGTGTTGGCGGCGATGAACTCGACCCCCTGGACGCCCTCCTGGATCATGTGCTCGATGGCGTTGCCACCGGCGCCGCCGACGCCGATGACCTTGATGATGGTGCCGCTTTCTTCCTTCTCGATGATTTCAAACATGGAACACCTCCTCTGAAAAAACTTGCGATATACGGTCAAAAATTCTTGCTGAACCAGGCTTTCATGCTTTCCAGGACATCCTTCATGCCCTGTTTTTCCTTGATCTTCTGGCCCCGGCGATGCTGGGCCTGGGCTTCCAGAAGCAGGCCGAAGGCAGTGGAGAAGCGCGGGCTCGACACCACGTCGGCCAGGCTGCCGGCGTACTTGGGGCTGCCCAGGCGCACCGGCATATGGAAGATTTCCTCCCCCAGTTCGATCATGCCGGGCATGACGCTGGCGCCGCCGGTGAGGACGATGCCCGAGGAGAGCACTTCCTCGAAGCCGGCCCGGCGCAGTTCGGACTGGATCAGCTCGTAGAGTTCCTCGACCCGGGGCTGGATGACGTCGGCCAGGGCCCGGCGGCTCAGTTTGCGGCTGGGGCGGTCGTCGACGCCGGCCACCTCCAGGGTGTCGGCGGGGTCGGCCAGGGCCGAGAGGGCGCAGCCGTACTTGCACTTGATGTCCTCGGCCTCCCGGGTCGGCGTGCGCAGGGCCATGGCGATGTCGTTGGTGATCTGGTCGCCGGCGATGGGGATCACCGAGGTGTGGCGGATGGCGCCCTGGGTCCACACGGCGATATCGGTGGTGCCGCCGCCGATGTCGATGAGGCAGATGCCGAGATCCTTCTCGTCCTCCGACAGCGTCGCGTAGCTGGAGGCCAGGGGCTGCAGCACCAGGTCGTTCACCTCCAGGCCGCAGCGGCGCACGCACTTGACGATGTTCTGGGCCGCCGAGACGGCGCCGGTGACGATGTGCACCCGCACCTCCAGGCGCATGCCGCTCATGCCGATGGGCTCGCGGATGCCGTCCTGGCCGTCGATGACGAATTCCTGGGTGAGGATGTGGAGTATCTCCTGGTCCGCCGGGATGGGCATGGCGCGGGCGGTTTCGATCACCCGCTCGACGTCGGTGGAGGTCACTTCCTTGTCCTTGATGGCCACCATGCCGTTGGAGTTGAAGCTCTTGATGTGGCTGCCGGCGATACCCGTGTAGACGTCCTTCACCTTGCAGTCGGCCATCAGTTCCACTTCCTGGATGACGCGGCTGATGGTGTGCACCGTCTCCTCGATATTGACGACGACGCCCTTCTTCAGGCCCTTGGAATCCTGGGAGCCCATGCCGATGACGTTGAGCCGCCCTTCCGGCGTGATTTCCGCCACCAGCGCCACGATCTTCGAGGTGCCGATGTCGAGGCCGACGATCAAATCCTTGTTGTCCCTGCTCATTTCCTTAGCTTCCCTTCCCCTCAGACCCAGCGCCCCGCATGGCGAAACCGTTGGGATACCGCAAATCCACGACCGTCGGCGGCGGCGAGCGCCTGGCCACCGTCTCCGGATAAACCTCCAGAAAACGCCGCAGCCGCACCCCTACCGGCGACTTCGGCTGCTCCCTTCCCAATTCCACCAGCAGCCCATCGTCCAGGCGCAACTGCCAGGACAGGCGCGGCGACAACAACACCTGCACCGGCCGCCGGCCGAGAGGGGCGAAGGCGGCAATCCACTCGCCATGGCGCTGCAACAGCTCCGGCGCCGTCCCGGCCGGCCCGAACAGCAAGGGCAGCCCCGCGCCTTCCTTTTCCGGCAACAGTGCCGCGAAGACCTCGCCGTGGCTGTTCACCAGTTCGTTGCGCCCGCCCTTGGTGCTCTCTTCCCAGCGCGCCACCGGCACGTGTTCCTCGACCCGCACCTCCAGCCGCGCCGGCCACACCCGGCGCACGTCCACCCGGCGCACCCAGGGCAGCTTTTCCAGCGCCCCACGCACCGCTTCCAGGTTGAGGCTGAAGAAATTGCCCTTGAGGGCCGCCGGCAGCACCTGTTCCACCTCCAGCCGCCGCACGTGCCGCAACTCCTCGGTGAATACCACCTGCCGCACCGGCAGCGACGGCATGCGCACCAGCCACACCGCCAGGGCCGCCAGCAAGGCTGCTGCCGCCGCCACGAAGAGCAGGTCGGCAATGGCATTGAGGACGGGGGGCTTGTTCCACATGCGTCTTCATCGTCTCAGTCGTTGGCCGCCAGTTCGAGAACCTTGCGCACCAGGGTCGGGTAGTCCATGCCCGCCACCCTGGCCGCCATGGGCACCAGGGAGTGGTCGGTCATGCCGGGTGCCGTGTTCACTTCCAGGAAGTAATGTTTGCCTTCCTCGTCCATGAGGAAATCCACCCGGCCCCAGCCGCGGCCGTCGAGGACGCGGAAGGCCTCCAGGGCTTCCTTCTGGATGCGTGTCTCCAGCTCGGCGGGCAGGCCGCAGGGGCAGCGGTAGGTGTTGTCGTCGCGCAGGTACTTGGCCTCGTAGTCGTACCATTCCGTCGCCGGCTCGATCTTGATGATGGGCAGCACCTGGTCACCCAGGATGCCGACGGTGTATTCGCCCCCCATGACGCCCTTCTCGGCGATGACCAGGGGGTCGTGGCGGGCCGCTTCGAGGTAGGCGTCCCGCAAGTCGCCGCGGGCCTTGACCTTGCTGACGCCGATGGACGAGCCCTCCCGGGCGGGCTTGACGAAGAGCGGCAGGCCCAGCTCCTCCTCCACCTCGGCGAAGTCGGAATCGGCGCGCAGCAGGGCGTATTCGGGAATGGGGAGGCCAGCTGCCTGCCACATCAGCTTGGTGCGGAACTTGTCCATGGCCAGGGCAGACGCCAGTACGCCGGAACCGGTGTAGGGGATGCGCATCATCTCCAGGGCGCCCTGGATGGTGCCGTCCTCGCCGTGGCGCCCGTGCAGCGCGATGAAGGCGCGGTCGTAGCCCTTCAAGGCGTCGAGAGGTTCGCTGGCCGGGTCGTAGGCGTGGGCGTCGATGCCCTGGCCCTGGAGGGCGGCCAGCACCCGGGAACCGCTATTCAGGGAAACTTCCCTTTCGGCGGAGGTGCCGCCGAAAAGGACCGCGACTTTGCCGAAATCCGTCATTTGCTTTCCACCAACTTCCCCGGCACGCCGCCGATGGAGCCGGCGCCCATGGTCAATACCACGTCGCCGTCACGGGCGACATCCAGAATGGTTTGCGGCATGGCCGCGATGTCCTCGACGAACACCGGCTCCACCTTGCCCGCCACGCGGAGCGCCCGGGCCAGGGAGCGGCCGTCGGCGGCGACGATGGGCACCTCGCCGGCGGCATAGACTTCGGCCAGCAACAGGGCATCGACCGTGCTCAGCACCTTGACGAAGTCCTCGAAGCAATCGCGGGTGCGGGTGTAGCGGTGGGGCTGGAAGGCCAGCACCAGCCGGCGGCCCGGAAAGGCGCCGCGGGCGGCGGCCAGGGTCGCCGCCATTTCCACCGGGTGGTGGCCGTAGTCGTCCACCAGGGTGAAGCTGCCGCCGGCCGGCAGGGCCACTTCGCCGTAGCGCTGGAAGCGGCGGCCGACGCCCTTGAACTCGGCCAGGGCCTTGACGATGGCGGCGTCGGGCACCTGCACCTCGGTGGCCACGGCGATGGCGGCCAGGGCGTTCAAGACGTTGTGCATGCCGGGCAGGTTGAGGGTGATGGGCAGGCGGGAAACGCTGCCGTTGACCCGCACGGCGTCGAACTGCATCTGGCCGTCCACCGCCCGCACGTTCTCGGCATGGACGTTGGCCGCCGGATCGAGGCCGTAGGTGACGATCTGCTTCGGGACGGCGGGCAGGATGGCGCGCACGTTGGCGTCGTCGGCGCAGAGCACCGCCACGCCGTAGAAGGGCAGGCGGTTGAGGAAATCGACGAAGGCGCCCTTCAGCCGCTCGAAGTCGTGGCCGTAGGTCTCCATGTGGTCGGCGTCGA